>Ga0207667_10003188_pt1 | contig 20265 bp, 23 predicted proteins | sample KBSCornC52_FD_184301 | JGI IMG/M metagenome (GOLD analysis project Ga0207667, IMG submission 184301) | Corn rhizosphere microbial communities from Kellogg Biological Station, Michigan, USA - KBS Corn C5-2 (SPAdes) (version 2) | ecosystem: Host-associated > Plants > Roots > Rhizosphere > Soil ...
CACCACAACCGGCAGTTAATAACACTTCCGGCTCGGCACCTGGCGGTGGATATAAAAAAGGATCGTTGTACAAATAAAGCCACCCTGCATAATTCACAATTTTTCAAAAGCCTTATTTTTAATTAAAGCAATGACATTTAAAGATATCAACAATCTCGTAGTCACCTCGGCAAATCCTTGCCTGCTGATTTATATGCTCGATAGAAGCCTTTCGATGAATGACCCTTTTGGGGATGCCCGTATAAGCAAAGCGCAGGCGCTAAGCAATACCATTAATGATACGGTTTACGAAGCCGGTTTACGGTGTATAAGCGGTACCTCAGGCGAAATGAAAAGCAAATTCGAAATTGCCCTGTTTTCATATGGCAACGGCACTATATGTTCTGGGTGGGAGGGGAACCTTGCTTCGGACTTCGTTCATCCTATAGTTAATATTTTCAAAAATCCATTATTTACAACAAGTGATGATATTCCTAAATGGATAAAGCCGGCGGGCAACGGTGGGACACCCATGATGGCGGCTTTTGAAAATGTAAAGGACCTTTGCGAAGACTGGATAAATTGGGGCGATCATCGCGAGGTATGCCATCCTCCGATTATCATTAATATAACCGACGGGGAGGCGACCGACGATAAATATCCTTTTAACGGGATTAAAAACGCGGTAAATCAAATACGCAGTTTATACACCGTGTACGGTTATTCCATAATTATGAATATCCATGTATCGGGAGACAATGCCGATAAAGTCACTTTCCCTGATAGAGCGCCTAACGACGGAGTTTATGAAAATTTTCTGTATGATATTTCGAGCCCGTTGTATGAAGGCATGATAACGCAGGCACGAAATGAGGGCTATAATATTTCTGATAACGCAAGGGGTTACATGTTTAATGCGGCTCCTGCCGACCTGGTAAAATTTATAAAAATAGGCAGCATAATGGGTGCCCAAGCGGATAGATAATATGGAAATAAATGTATTGCAATTGCATAAAAAGGATGTTGAAGTTTTTGATAAGATCGAGGACAAGGTAAGCATCAATACTACAAACGGCACGCTGGCGGTTTCTGATGGGGCGACCCAGGGCTTCTGTTCTGGAATTTGGGCGGATGTGGTTACCACGGAATTTACAGGAGCGCCTGTGTTTAGCGCCGACAACTTTTGTAATTTGACACTCAAAAACAGTGTAGCCAAATATAGCCATCGAATTGATAGCTTGCCGGTAAATGAAAACAAAGTATTTGCCCGGTTGCTTGACGAAAAGAAAAAAGATGGCGGGTATTCAACATTTGTAGGCTTACAGTTTTTTAAAGAACGGCACGTAAAAGTATTGTGCGTAGGCGACAGTAATTTATTTTACGTCGTAAACAGGTCAATTCAAAGTGTTCCGTCGGCCAGCCTCGAAGAATTGAATAACTCATCAACATTTATTAATTCCCGGCATGTTATTGAGGACAAGGTCGATAGGTCAATTGTCAAAGCATTTCAGCTGAATGTTTCAAATGGCGGCGAGATGTTTATTGTAACCGATGCCATCGCCAGGTACTTGTTCAAAAACCCTGATCAGTTTGCTACCCTGCAAACGATTGATTGTTTTGAAAACCTGCTTGCTTTTGCAGAAGAACGATGGGCCGCAGGGACACTTGAACAGGATGATCTTACCATTGTAAAAATCCGCATTGATGCCGATCCGGTGATGGCTGTCCGGTATAGTATACCACCGGACGGATTTAGGTTTGGAACTGTTGCACCTTTGTCGCCGGAGCCATCTCAATCCAGGCCGCAGCAGGTAGTGGCGGCGCCTGATAACGAGAAGATCATTGCAGATCTCCGTAGTGAATTGTTGGGTGTTAAAAAAAACACCGGCGAAGAAATAGTCGCGTTAAAAAAAGACTTGAAAAATCTTTCAGGGCAATATGCTTTACAGGCCAACAGGACCAAAAGCCTGATGATAGTTTGTGCCATTCTGTTAGCATCGATTTTTGTATTTATTTACCTGTATGTCGGGGAAAAGAATGAGTTTCAGGCTGAGCAGGAACAGCACAAAAATGATTTGGTTTACAAGAATCTTGAACTGGCAAATTTAAGGACATCCAGGCAACAGGCAGCTCATTCAACCACACGGGGGCAAGCCCCAATTGTTAAAGAACAGCAAGCGGTCGGTGGTACAGGCATTGATCAGGCCGGTAAGGCCAGTGCCACCACCGGCGGGGCCGGTAGTCACGTTAACGGTGTTCTGCACCCCCGCAACCACAGTAGCGGTACCAGAGGCCAGCAGGGCCAACAAGGCGTAGCGGGAGCCGAACAAAAAGCCGTTGGTCAGCACGCTGCTACGGTAAAGGCTAACGATCAGAAGAATGGCGCCGCTAATGCTGCCAACTCGCGTGTTCCATCTACGGCCTCAACTACTACGGCAAATCAACAAACCCACTCAACGGATAATGGAAACCAACAACAAACAAATAACCAGTCATCCCCAAACGAGGCCCCCGACCCAAAAAAAGTAGAACCCAAAAAAGAAGATCCAAAAAAAAGCAAAGGCGACACAACTATAATAAAGCCGCCAAAAAAGGCCGAAAAAAATTAAGCGCATCAAAAAAGCATGTACAAAGTACAAGAAAAAATAAAAAAACAACAACTTTTAAACTATCATAAAATGAGCGAAACCCAAACCATCGACACACAAAACGAACTAAATAAGTTTGTTTTGGAATCAACCTGCATAATGCATTCATTGCTGGAAGATTATTGCACCGTCGCAGCAAAATTAACCGCGACTGACGAAAAAATTATACGGAAACGAATACTGACACTTGCAAATGAGAAACTGCAAAAGGCAAAAGAAATTTACTTGTAGGCCATTATAGCTGGCTAAACTATTTGAACTGCCAAAAGCTTTGATTAAAAGCACCGGGTAGCTTATTGATTTAATATTTACAAAAAGGGGCCGTTGAAACAGCCCCCTTTAATAAATACTATTGAGGACCGCCAGGAGGAGGGCAATTGGTCTGGCAGCTTCCCGAATCGTGGTTTAAACCACCATGCGGACCGCAGGCATTAGTTGATGAGCACAGCATGGCCGGGGTGCTATGGCCGTCGCCAAAAACACACATCACCCAGGCGGGGTCGTTGCAATAACAGAGGGCTACCTTGCCAACGGGGCAAATGCTTTCGCCGCCTCTTACTTTTTTCATTTCATCGCGTGATAAACGCCGGCCGAAATCGAATTTTTCTTTTTTCATACTGGATACGGTTTTATTTGTTTAGGAAATTGGTTAATTATTTGGACAAAGTTTGGTTAAGTATGAGTTAAAGTTAGGTAACTTGAAATTAAAATAGCAAGTAAAACGTAAATTTTTTTCGCGGGGGCGTTGTATTTAATTCCTGTAAATCCGCGTTTCTACGCCGTTTTTCTGTTCTACTGTTCTACTTTTTCACGCGCACGCTTTTTTTAATATGTTGATTATTAGAATTTTGTGATATTCTGTTCGCACAGAAAAAACGCGTCTACTGACAGAATAGCGCCACCAAAAAAACGATAAAATTTTATAGTCGTTCCTTCAATAGTTTGGGTGCCAAGGTTAACCTTATAGCAAATCGCTAAAACAAAAACACCTCCAAAAAATTAAACCACGGTGGACGCGGAGGAGGCACAGAGAACCACAGAGTTGATTTTAAATTGAACTTTGACTCCTGGTCGAAACAAAAACTCTCCGTGGTTCTTTGTGCCTTCTTCGTGCCCTCTGTGGTAAAAAATTAAGCTTGGAGCCAAACGCCTAACTCCCAACTTTTTCGGTTATAAAGTTGTATAGCTTTTCTTTCAGCACCATGTCGCACACATTGGCCAGCCGTTCCTGTTCATTTTCCAAAACGGGGCCGCTGTAGGTATAGGTAATTTGGGTGCCGTCGCCGGTGGCAGCCAGGTCGAAGATCATTTTTGCGCCGGTCCATTTATAATTATCGGTTTTGCGGATGCTATCGGTTGTCAGCCACACCACTTTTTTATCCGGCACAAACTCAATAATTTTCTCTTCCGAATAATGCATATCCCCGGTCTTCAATGTAAAAACATCGTTGAGTTTTGCAGTTTCGCCTTCAACCTCTTCGGGCCACCAGTTAGCCACATCGTTAATGCGTTCAAAAACAACCGCCGGCGCAACCGGAACCTCAATGCTGGTGCTATAATCAACATGTTTCAGGGTTTTTAATTTGCCCACACCGGTGGTAAAGTAGCTAAACAAGCTGGTTTTAATCCAGTGCGTCCAGCCCGGCTCGCAATCTTTGTAGCAATCAACGTCGGGTGTAAGGCCCACGTGCGTAAATGTGAGCGTGGTAATGCCGTTATCTTCAGCTAGGTCGAAGACTATTTTTGTGCCGCTCCATTCTGTTTTGTCCTGGTACCAGGGCATATAGCAGTCGTTAACCAGCCACACCACTTTTTTACCGGGGATTAATTCTGCCACGGTGAAGTTAAAGAACGAGTCGCCGCCCATTTTTACTACAAATTCGTCATTTTTCTTTTCGGCGTTACCGGTAAAGGCTACTCCCCACCACTCGGGTACATTGCTTATTTTTTTAATCGCTTCGCCGGCGCTAATTGCTGCAGTAATACTGCAGGTAAAATCTTTCTTTTCCATTTTGGTTTCCTGTTAATGTTTGTACTGTTTTTTTATACAAAGATGGGGCGGTACGCCATGCCGGTATTGTACAAATCGGAAGTCAGCTGGTATAATGTTTGGTGGCGAGTTCGTTCATGCTGTTTTGCAGGTCGGTAGGGGTATAGCCTGTGAAACGTTTAAAGGCCCTGATAAAATGCGATTGATCGTGGTAATATTGATAAATATGCCCCTTAAGGCTCAGCATATCCGCGCCGGTTGAATAGGCCTGGTAAAACTGTTTAAAACGGACAATCTCCGCCAGGTTTTTGGGCCCGGTACCCAAATGTTCCTGGAACTTGGTATGCAGCCAACGCGCGCTGTAGCCGGTTTCCTTTTCCAGCTGCGCCACGCTAACCATGCCTTTGGAATCTCCAATGCGGTTAATGCAATAATCGTAAATCGGGTCGGCGGGGTTTTCTTCCAGCCATTTGATCAGGAAGTTTTGTAATAGCTGCAATTTCAGGTTTACGTCGATGGCATCGGCCAGTTGCTGCTGTAATTGTTTTGCACGATGGCCAATCAGATCCTCCAGGTCCACAATTTGATTTTTTACTTCGGCGTATGCCAGGTGAAATAGGCGATAGGCCCCCAGCGGGTTTAACTCAATAATAATAGTGCCCGTTTGCGCATCGTCGTGCGGATCAAGCATCACCGGTGAATCTATCAAGCCGGTTAAACTCAGTGCGTTTTCATGTTGGGTAAAGGTTTTGTCGCCCACGCGGGCCACAATGCCGTTGCGGTAGGTGAGTGTTAACTTAAAATTGGCATTGGGCACAATCAGTTTCCTGTCCATAGCAGGCAAACGACCGCTGCTCTCGAACACATACATTTTGGCAACATACGGGCTCAGTAAAAGATGCGGCGTTACCGGTATAAAGCGGAAGGCTGTCATTTGTTTTTATACGCAATGTTTAAAGTTATTTAAAGATAGGGGGAAGGATTGGGATTTGGGAATTTTTTTGGGGGTGGGGGGAGTTTGTCGGCTTTTCTATTGCGGGAGGGGGGATGATGCTGGTTGTTTTCGTTCAAGGGTGGACACTTGATCGGGCGGGGGGATGTTTAAGACAAAGTGAATTGTCATCTATAATCTTTTTTAGATTTCAAGTCATCAAAAGCGCGGTTTATTTCCTGCATACGTTTGTTAGTAAGATCAACGAGCTCCAAATCGGAAAGATCAAGTGTGTCCGCATGATAGATTTTTGCCATTAGAGTTCTCGCCTTTTTTAATTCTGACTTTGAATAACTTGTGCCCAAGGACAAAATATCTTCTGCTGTTGCATCCATTCTATGGTTATGGATTTCTTCATTACTAATCTGTCTGCCATAATAATCATCGCCTCTGGACGGTGCTGTAATTGTTATCCGAAGTCTATTGGGGATAGAAAATTTTGTAGATACAATTGATCCATCGGATGATTTCCAGCGTAGTATTCGTTTAACGGCATCATAATATAAATCTGCATCTCCGACTCTGCAATTTAAAAAATCGTTCCCTATAAATTGGTCTATGTTGGTGCTTTTAGTTTCGTCTTGTCTTTTTCCCCTTGACATTATAGTGTTATCCAAGTCGATTGCTTCGATAGCAGATGGTGTAAAATTTAATAGAAATGCGGCCTCTCTCCATGTAGATAATTTGATTGCCTGTTTGAAAAGATTAGGATCATTTTGCCAATATATTTTTGATTGGAACAACATACTTTTCGTTTCAACACGGATTCCATTCCTCACCATAAGTTCAAATACGCCATCTGCGCCAACGCGTTTTTCAGAAGAATCTGGTCCACGCCCCCGTAGCTTTTTATAAGTAATACCCCAAGTCCATTCACCAGGTAGTTCTTGCTGGTTGTTTTTTACAAATACTTTTTGATTGTTCGTTCTCAAAGAACTACCGAAATCACCTGTCAATGCATCCTCTTCTTCACTTGCAGATTGGAAGCCTTCAAGTGCATATGGATACCTGGCACTTAAATGCTCTCTAATTTTTTCTTTTACCTCATCTGGGATGTATATTGTCCTTCTTGCCATTTAATTCTTAGTAGTTGTTAATTCCTGGTAATGTTGCTACAATTCTTATATTCCTTCATCTGCGAAAATTTATGAAGATCACCTTCATAGGTGATGCTAGGAAAAAAACAGCGGAAATCAAAGGATGCAAAAAATTCGGCAGGTAAGTTTTGAATTAAGTGGTAAGTCGTAATTAAATCAGTTTTTTGTGGGTATTGCTTGCTGTTATACGAAGTCCACCTTTTCCCTAAGGCAAAACTGTTCAAAAACAATATTGCGATCTCATGGTTCGAAAATTGAGCTCTGAGCCGTTTAATGTAGAATTTTTTTTCGTCAGAAGTAAGTATTGGTTGATTATGAATATATATAACTGTTTGGAATAGATGCCGGAAATAATGACCTAAATTTGCCTGGAAACCATCTGCTACTGTTTTATATTGTGCGAGTTCTTTGACGATGATTGCTCCGAAGGTCAATTTTTTATCAGCTAAAAATCTGTCGAATGGTTTCAAAGCACTTGAAATCATTCTAACCGAATTTTCACCGCTGCAACCATAAAAAATCAACAGATACGTTAGTTCAATTTTTTTTCTGACACTCAATGGCTCTTTAATGATCTTGTTTTTTTCAAGTTTTTCGACTATTTGCCTCACTATAGTGAGCATGTGTTCAAATTTCTTAAAGATTTCTATAAATACACGTTTACCTTTCTCTTCCTGATAAGTCATGTTATCACCGTTCTCTCTATGGATTTTCAAAAATGCGAAAAATCTATCTTCGACCTTTTGCAGAGAGTTTTGTTTTGCTGCGTTATCGGCTGCCTGTTGAGCAATAAGTGTTTGTACTTTCTGTTCGTGCAATTGTTTTTTTTGAGAATTAAATGTTAATATCAAAAGTAACACTGTAAAAAAGGGTAAAAGGCTATTGACAAGGTTGTACACGTTCGCTAATAAATGCTCGTCATCTTTGCTTCGACCAGTTTGCCATAATATTAAAATCTGCAAAATTATAACCATGCAAATCATAATTAGAAGCCCTCGAATTGTAAATTTGGCTTGCGTGATCATTGCCTAGATTTTTGAAAGTGTATTTAATAGCAAAAAAAGTTTTCTTATTTACTGGCAGCCAAAAATAAATTTTAAGCTGAAGAAGTCGATTCTTTTTTAGAATGATAAGAAAAGGTGGTTAAAAGTAGATAATAATCTTGTGATTAAGAAATCTATGTTAGATACATTTTTAGATGAAACAATTGATTTAATCCACTCGGTATTTCCTTCAAAGACTATGAAAAATGCTGGAAACGCAAAAAAATATTCTAACGAAAGACTTTTTGTGAAGATCGAGGGATTCGAACCCTCACCCAAATATCGAATAACGCAAGGATCCAAAGGTTTCAAACTGTTTAGTTTTAGCGGATGTGATTTCCATACAGGCAGTAGCCCTATGCTAAGTGGGCTTTTTTATCACCGGAGCACAAGTACTAAATCATTTTTAATTACATGTGACACTTAAACAAGCGGGTACATTGTGCACCATTATTGCTTGATTTGTTACTCTTCAATTCAATATAGGAAGAATATTATTTTTTTTTGGTTTAATTGACAGATTGTGAAATGATTTCCTTGCGCCACTAGTGTGTTATTGAAATGGCTATTAAATTATTATAATTTGATCTTTAACTTGCTAGAAAATAAAAAATATTTTGATGTGCGCAGATAGGGTGCGTAGTAAAACTTCAACTTTGTGACAAATGCCAGTTCAATTACGGAAAAGCAAATAATACATACGCGATTTAAAGATATTTAAAATGAAGAAAATGTTGACCTATAATGCAGCGCATTTCGGGGCAGATGTGGTAGAAAAGATGGATAAGAAAATTAAGGTGATATACCAATGTGAAAGCTTGGTTTTATCTTCCATTAAAGCTTTTTTGAAATCAACCAAGAATTATGAGCAAACCGAGAACTTTGTTCCATTTATTCATCTTGTAATTAAAATTAGATTCAATTTGGAAGCGGCTCACAGACTATTACCACTATTAAAGGCGGATTACAGATTTAAGACCAGTATTAATTTACAATATCGTTCTTGCTTGGATGATACTATCAATACTTATTATTTATTAGGATTCGTCGTTGTTGACAATGCCACAAAAAGAGTCGCTGATAAGCAACCATCTTTGGGGAATGAGCTTGATATTTTACATCGGGAATTTTTGAAAAGTATATTTGTGATAATAGAATCCGAAATCGAAACCGCACAGTATTACAATAAACTTTGCGGTAAAACTTACACGCTTGATGAAAACACAAAAGACTGGCGGCAGGAATTGATAGATGGAAATAGTCATCTGTACAATTCGGACACCAATACTTGGAAAAATAATAAGGAAATTAGGGTCACCAGCAGTACTTTATTCGACCGTCTATTTCCATTAGGAAATAACAAGATTCCAGAGTCAGGAAAGATTGAGTTCATCAAAAAAAAAAGGTTTTCCGCGTAGCTCTGAGCTAACCCAGTTGTTCCGATATTTTTCGCAGTACCAGCATTTTAGCCCCAAAATGCACGATTTTTTGCTGACAACACCAGAACATGATTTGGGCTATTATCACAAAATGTTGGTCGAGTTGTTATGCGTTGTATCGGAATGTAACCAGATTTTGATAACAGATGGCAAAGAAGAAGTTAGAGCTTTATTCACCGCTAATATTGTTAAGCTTTTGGACTTATATAACGGAGCTTGGGGATAACGTATATCTCCTCCCGTTCTAGCGGCTTTCATGCTCTCCGAGGTTGATAAACCTCGGATCACTATGCCTATAGTGGATGATTACATTTAAAAGCGATTAGCAATCGACTTGTTGAGTATGTCTCCCTATTCGCTTAACAGCTCATCTGCATCACGTGCCTCTGTTTTTCCAGATAGCACGAGGTTCAACTCCTCTACAGCTTCTTTAACGTCTTCCAATACTTTGGCTTTGTAAGGTGTGAGTGGTTTGGTTTTAACGTACGGGAAATCATTCAACAGCGTTAATAACGCCGCTGCTTTGCTTTCTTTAACTTCCACTAAAAATTTCATATCACAAAATACAAAATATCTCCAGTCGATTTAATACAAAAACCATCCAAAATATTATCTATTTTAGCCTGACAGATCCGCCATTTATGCTGTTAAATACCTACCTCGAAGAAACCTTTTACTATAACGATGCAACCAACAGGAAGCTATTGGGTAATATCAAATTGCTGGCCGAACCCGCAGAGGCTATAAAATTATTTAGCCATTTAATCAATTGTCAATACAAATGGATGGCCAGGGTGATGCAAAACCCTGCAGCGCCGGCGATGAGCTGGTGGGAACCTGTTTATAAATTTGATGATCTTGAAGCCGAATGGTCGGCAAGCCTGGCGCCCTGGATAACGTATATCCGCCAAAAGACAGAAGAAGAATTATCGGCTGAAGTTACTTTTATTGGTTTCGACGGAAGCGTTTGGGCTGCAACACCAAAGGATATTGCGTTGCAGTTAAATTACCACTCTATCCACCACCGGGCTCAAATACAAACTATACTGCGTCAGCAGGGCGTAGAGCCTGAATTTGTAGATTACATTGGCACCAAATACCGGAAGATTGGTTGAAATGATACGGTTTTATTTCCGCTTTTTAGCAGCTTTGGCGTCCGGGTTGTGTGCCAGGCAAAGGTTAATCCAATAGCTAAAGTCGGCCTGGGTGCGCATACCTTCTTCACTTACATAAACATAACCCTTCATGGGCTTACCTGCAAAATCCATTTCGCGGCAGCCTTTTTTGGTGAGGGCTTCGTCCTGCATAGTTTCGCCAATGCGGCACATCATTTCGTCCTTAACCACGCCCATGCACATTTTGCCGTCTACCATATAGCAAACGCCGCCAAACATGTATTTTTCTTCCACACCGGGCACATTTTCTAAAGACTCGCGTATGCGGTTACTCAGGGTTTCGTTAAAAGCCATAAGCTAAGATAATACTTTCATGCCTGTTGTCAATATGCCGGTTTAACCCGCCGGGGGGTACGGTGGCTGCAGCGCCTGTAAAGAAATCTGATTACGCCTGCAGTAGGTGGCCACTTCAAAAAAACGATCAGCATAGCAGCATTTCGAACTATTACAGCTATACCCCAAACCCGTTTCCTTCATTAAGGCGCTTTTTGGCAACAATACTTTCAATCTGGTTTAATTCCTCGGCGGTTAGTTGCTTTAGGTTTTCCTGGCTTAATATGGTGTTGTTTATTTGTATATAGTTGGTTTGCCCGTTTACAACGGTGTTTTGCGCTTTATTTATTACGCCGGTTACTTCAAAATAAAGCCGGGCGGCCCGTACGTCGCCGTCGCCGGCACTTTTAAAAACGTTTGCGAGTATTTTAGGGGCCATAAATTTAAAATCCTCCATCTGGGCCAAAAATTCGGGCTGCGCTTTATATTCTTTTAAATGTTTGTTAATGGTTTGGCGGCTCAGGCCTGTTTCATCGGCTATGGCGGTTTTAGGAGGCATTATGCCATAACGGCGCATCAGCCTGTTGATGGCATCGCTTATTAACATGTGGTTATATTCCCATACCTTACTTTTCATCGAAGCAGGAATGATCTGGTCTATTTTATCCAGGAATTTATCCCTTGCATCGCCTTTTAATTTATCCAGTGTAAGCGTAGCAACTTCTTCCAGGTGTTCGCGTTCGATCCGGGTGAGGCCTTCAATGTCCTTTAAGGTTATCGTTTTTAGCGCGAGCAGGTTGTTAACTTTTATTTCGGGGCCTGTGCGATTTGATAAAGTGGTGGTTTCGGTATCCATAAAATTGTTTTTTTTAAGTAGAAGTGATCAAAACCTTTTGTCTTGCTCTTCTTTCCGGGGTGAGTCAACCTGCGTGGAATGGCGCTAATGTCCGCCGGGGTAGACTCACCCCGTCCCGATAGCTATCGGGAGCGCTACGCTGGTCGACCCTCTCTTTTGCAGGCAAAAATGAGGGTTGCTGTATTGCGTTGTTCAACGTTTCGACAGTTAAAGTTTTTTAAGGACGATAAAGATACGCAATTTAATTAATAAATACTAATTATTTTAGCAAATAATATTAGCTGAAGTGTAAACCCACCTATTTTTTAACTATTTGATTATTAGATGTTTATTATTGGTAAATCTGAAAAGTGGAAACTTTGTGTAAACCCATTTTGGGCGTGTGAGTTCTTCAGGCAGCCGGATGGGGGCGTAAATAAGACAGTAAAAGGTTGCTGTTTTTATCGTGTGACACCTATTCAGTATACTCCCCACCCCACTTATTAGCCGCTGCACTACACTTTAATCCTATATAGTAAGCATATTGTCGTTTAAATTTAATTGGCAGGTAGTCAATTAATTATAAATAAAGTTTTATTTAATTGATAATTGCGCGGCTAACCTGGGTATATGCTTAAAATACTACTCCTGCAGGTTGTCAGGCCACATAGTTAATAAACCTTTCCCTTAAAATAAAACCTCAAATAATTACCGGGTTTAACAAGACAAATCGGGGCATTGCCTTTGCAGTAGTTTATTGGGTTGATTTAGCCGGGTAAAAATCCGGAGATCAAACTTTTATAAATACCAAATTTTTTATCATGATTAAAAACAACGGGTTGATTAACAATGCCCGGACAAATCAAAAACAGTCGATTTTTAAAAACAGTGCTGTTTTTTGTGGCGTGGCTTTAGTGGCTGCTTTATTTATGGCAGGTTGCCAAAAGGAAAATTCAACAAGTACAACGCCCCAGCCGGTAATTACTGCAAACGTAACAACAGCTGCTGCAGTTGCAGTAGATGTGGATGCAAAACCAGTTAACCTGGGGACGGCTATTGATTTTGAAATATTATCGGAAACAGGAATTTCGACCACCGGCGTTACGGCCATTACCGGCAACATTGGCGTAAGCCCAATTGCCGCTACTGCCATCACCGGGTTTGGGTTAATTAAGGATGCTTCTAATCAATTTTCAACTTCGCACCTGGTAACAGGCCAGGTTTTTGCTGCTAATTATGCGGTGCCTACACCTGCAAAAATGACCACCGCCATGGGCGACATGCGGACTGCTTTTACAAACGCTAACCTGCGTACTTTCCCGTCGCCGCTTAACGAAAAATTTGCGGGCAATTTAAGTGGACGGAACCTGCATCCGGGCTTGTATAAATGGAGCACCGGGGTTTTAATTACCAGTGTGGGAGTTACCTTAACAGGTATGGCCGATGATGTTTGGGTTTTCCAGATCGCAAAAAATCTTACCGTTGCCAATAGTGCTATTATTTATTTAGCAGGCGGCGCACAGGCTAAAAATGTTTTCTGGGTAGTATCCGGAAAGGCGACACTGGGTACCGGTGTAAACTTTAAAGGCAATATCCTGAGTAAAACACTTATTTCGGTAAACACCGGGTCAAAAGTTACCGGCAGGTTATTTGCACAAACAGCTGTAACCTTAAATGCGGATGCTGTTCATCCATAATACAACTATATAACGCTACATTTTAATCTGAAGCCGTCTCATTACGAGGCGGCTTTTTTTGTGATGGAACAACATAATTGTTTAACCTGGCCTTTGCGGGCCTGAAAGTGACCATTGTCATTTTTGATGGAAGGTTTATCCGATACATTTGATAAAATCCATCATTATGAAAAAAAATGCAATTGGCAAAACCATTTTTTTAGGTTTCTTATCGTGGTTAATCCCGTTTGCGGTTTCGTTTCTGTTTTATAAACCGGGCGGTCAGCTTATAGTTCCTTATGCCACATTTAAATCGATGATTATGATTATCGGAACTATCAGTGGCTGTTACCTGCTTTTCCGATACTTCCGGTTGGTGGATGTTGATTTTTTCTTTCATGGGGTTATCGTCGGCATTTCGTGGTTTTTCATTAACATACTCCTGGACACGGTAATCTTAATCCCCATCATGAAAACCAGCTTTGCAAATTATTTTATGTCGATAGGTTTAAGTTATGCGGCCATTCCAACGATAAGCGTTACCATGGGGTATTTGCTTGACAAGAGAGTTGAAAAGTAATTTTGTACATCATGTATTAATATTTACAATAAATTATATCGCCCATCATTAGCCCGTTTGTTTAGTGCCTAAAACCTAACTGACGGCCAACCGGGCATCTTCATTTTCGTCTTATCCAGCCTGATTTCTGTAACTGGTATAACACCGTTGTGCAACCGTCACATTGTTGCTACGTTACTCTCCCTCTTTACAACTGAAATTTTATTAAATTGAAATTAATTTAATAAAAACCAAATGTAATTTAATATTGTTTAGGTTAATATAATTATTACCTGACAGAAGGACCGATGTGGCCAAAAGCTGCCCCGCATATTCAGTCCTATTTCAGGTTTAAGCGTGCATAATCTAAATTATTAACCTGCCATGAATACTTTTTACAAGATTTACTCCCGGTTGTGTAAATCCCTCATTGTTGCTTGTATAGTATGCAGCCTGCCCACAACCGGTTTCGGACAGGAAAATGCATTTGGTTGCCTTGATGCCCTTCGTAAAGACAATGGATTTAAGGAGATTAAGTTAGGTGCCGACATAAGCAAGCTTCCTGAGTACAAACTTTATTACCTTGATAACGACGATAGCCTGGACGCGGATAGCTGCTTTAAATTTGAATATCGTGACCAGGATATTCGGGTACTGAATGGCCTTTTACTTGATTTGGTTGGTGTACGAACTTATCACAAAAAGGTGACTAATATTTACCTGTTTTTTAAAAGAGAAGACGGTTATAAAATTCTCCAAAATTTTGAGGCTGTGTACGGGGTTTGCACTGCCAAGCCAGGCCCTTTTATGTACGACTGGCGATCGAGCAACGTTAACTTATCATTGAGGTACCAGGCTACATCAGATTTAGGTGTAGCAATTTTTACATGTAATGCTATCGATAATCAGCTTGCCGAACAAAGGCAAAAGGCAAAGCAACAGGCATTAGCATTACTATCTCCGGTTAACCTGCGGTCAATGTAACGTATGGGAAAAGCGAAAGATCGTGTCGTGCGCTTAGACTTTGAAGCGCATGGTGCGTGAATTAGCTAACCAGAGGATCGAATATTGCGGTAATATCCTTTAATTCTTCTTTTTTTAATGGCTTAAAAATAGTTCCTTTAACAAAATTGTAGTCGGTTGTTTTTACTAACTCGCCTTTCATGGACAGTTCAGTGGTAATGTAAATAGCGGATTTCTTTTTCGCGAGCGGGTAAATACGGGCGTAGCCATCTAAAAAATCCATCACATTGCCGTAACAGGGTGTTCCTTCAATTAATATTAACTCAGGAAGCAGCGCTCTGTCACCTTTGTTTTTTTCCAGGTACTGCAAAGCATCGTTGCCATTACTGCAGTGCAAAATTTTGTCAAAATTGCTAATGTCCTTAAGTAAGCTGGTAATAGAAGTATGAAAAGCGGGCTCCTTATTAATTACGATTGCTTTAAGCGGCTGCTTGTTTAAACAATGGTTGATCTGCAGCTTTATTTCTAAAACGGGTTTTGAAACCAGTTCGCTGTTGCAACTCTCGCAATAAATTGGATTTGATAAAACGCACGCAAGTGAGTGGTAAACAACCTTGTAATTTTCAGATGCAAAGATCGACTCTTTACATATAGGATTAAAGCAATAACAGTTTACAAAGTCGATATTATCCATGACGCCCATTTTTAGCCTTCGTTTTTTAAATACAAAGTCATTTACGTATTATCAAAAAATTTGCCAAATTGCTGTAACCTTCAAAAAATGCTAAACTTTACTTATATTTAATTTATATAATTAACTGAATGTTAAAAGCACTGGGCAGGGCGGCGCTAATTGTGGCTATTATAACAGCACTTATATGGGGGCTTTGGAACCATACCATAGGTACCCTTATTACGCTTGCAGTTATAATTGCTTTTGGCTGGCTAACCTTTATGCTTTTTGTTGATCCCCCCGAAGACTGGAACTGATATTAGCCAGCAGTTACAAAAATTTTTATTCCAGTGCGCCCCGGGCCCGCATTTTAATATGTACCAATTTGACCATTTGTAGTATTTTTCCGACCTAAAAAGCAGATTAAGCACAGGTTACCGGCAGTGTATTATTTTCAGTTCCTATGGTGAATACTTTTTAGTTCTCCTCCCTGGCATCAGGCTTTCCGGGATTTTATTGACGACCTCCCTGCATTATTTGTGTTGGCGCTATACGCCAATCATCTGGTATTGAGCTTTCCCTAACGTGTATTTTTGGAAAATATTTTAACTTAAACATATTATGTGTAATGTTTTTTCGTCCTTTTGATACAATTTTTCGTTTGTAACATAACTTGATTTTGTGATCGTCCAAAATTATTTCATCTAAACTAAGAAATAATTATTTGATAATCAATATATTGAAAATAATTACCGACAATACGGTGTACTTGGCTTACTTTTTGCAATCATCGTGAAGTAGTACATTATTTAACTACAAGTTTATTAAAATTTCGACAAAGTTTTTACTTGTAAATCTTCTGATAAAAGTAAATACGCGTAAAGAAAGCTTTTAAACAGCTTGTACGAAAATCAATCTGCTTTAAATACGCTCAACTACCGATGTTAAACAATTACACAACAATGTTAACTTACCCCACCAATTGTCTGGGCTACGAGGTATTCTCAGACAATCTTGACGCTCTCCCTTTGAACAACAAGGCCGTAATCACAACCATTAACCAATATTCATATTGCATGGCCGAGTTGGATAACGAATTTAAAACTGCACTAAAACAATCGGATTTTTTATTGCCGGACGGCGTTGGCATCGTCGCTGCGGCAAAATTTTTAACGGGTGCGGTTATACATAAAATATCGGGTACCGATTTGCACGAACACATGCTGCACAAACTGAACGAAAGTGGTGGCAGCTGTTTTTACCTTGGCTCAAGCCAGGCAACACTCGATAAAATTGCAAAAAGACTAAAAAAAGAATATCCCAATGTTAAAGGATATTTTTATTCGCCTCCATTTAAAACGGAATTTACAGCAGCTGACAACCAGGCCATGATAAATGCTGTAAACGAAATAAAGCCAGATGCCTTGTTTATTGGTATGACAGCTCCCAAACAGGAAAAATGGGCGGTTACCCATCGCGACGAAATCCAGGCTAAATATATTTGTGCCATAGGCGCTGTGTTTGATTTTTATGCAGGCACGGTAAAACGCCCGGGTAAAATATGGATAAACCTTGGTCTTGAGTGGTTAGGAAGAATGATTACCGAACCCAGGAGGCTTTACAAAAGGTATTTGGTTTACGGCCCTATTTTCGCTTACAGGCTGGTACAACAAAAACTTAAAGCACAACATGAGCACGTAAAAAATGCACATTCCACCGTTACAGTTGTCCCCGTACATTCACTAAAATCTGCATAAGTTATTATTTCAGCCATTCAACCATCATCATATGCTCAACATGAAAAGCAATTATAACTCTACCAGGTTTTCATTTTTACTCCCTGATTTGCTTGCGTTTAATCTTATCCACTTTGTGGTTATCGAAAAGCTGGATAAGATAATCAATGGTCAGGCTCACTTTTATATCCTGCTGGTTGTTTTTAATAATATGGCCTGGTTAATCTGTTCGCAGATTGCTGGTATTTACACTGCCGATAAGATCTACAAAATAAATTTATTACTAAAGCTTACTTTAATTGCCTATGTTTTTTTCGCGCTCGTAACGTGGTTGTTTTTCGATCTTAATTTCATACCCGGAACGCTCAATTTCATATTGTCCGATGTGACCTGGTTCGGTGTATTTTTACTGGCAAGCCGCATGGGCATTGCTACGGTTGTAAAATTTATTGACCGGGTGGGCATTTTCAGAAAGCAGGTGATCATTATTGGAAATAGCGTTGATGCCGTTCCATTGATTGACCAGCTCAGGAAAAAAGAAATTTTTTATAAAATAAAGGGTATTTTTAATGATGATAGCAGCGATTTGGGCCCTGATTGTCCTTTATTAGGCCAGGTAAAAGATGCGGTGCAATATGCAAAGCACAACAATGTATCTGAAATTTACTCGGTAATATCGCCCGAGGAAAATACCGATATCTATAAAATAGCAGACGATGCCGGTAACAATTTTATCAAATTTAAATTCCTGCCATATTTTAAGGCTAATGCCAAATACAAATACAAGTTAGAGTTTGAAGAAAATATCCCGATCATCTCCATGCGGCCCGAGCCTTTGTCGGAAATATCAGGACAAATTCAAAAGCGTTTTTTTGATGTGGTATTCAGTTCGCTGGTTATGGTTTTCATCCTATCGTGGCTGATGCCTATTATTGCTATATTGATAAGGTTGGATTCCAAAGGACCGGTATTTTTCAAACAATATAGAACCGGGAAAAACAACCGGCCCTTTTTATGTCTTAAATTCAGAAGTCTGAAGGTAAACGACGATGCAGATAAAGTGCAGGTAACCAAAAATGACGCACGATATACGCGTATCGGCAAATTTTTACGCCGGACAAACCTGGATGAGTTGCCACAATTTTTTAATGTATTGGCCGGTGATATGTCGGTCGTTGGGTCCAGACCACATATGCTCAAGCATACAGAGGATTATTCGCAGCTGCACATCGATTATATGCGCAGGCACTCTATAAAACCAGGTTTAACCGGTTGGGCGCAGATAAACGGGTATCGCGGCGAAATAAAAGTTGAAGAGCAATTGATAAAACGAGTGGAGCATGATATTTGGTATATCGAGAACTGGAACTTCTGGCTCGATATGCGTATTGTTTTACAAACCGTAAGCTCCACGTTTAAGGGTGATGGAAATGCCTATTAGATTGGCATGCGGGATATAGATAAAGCTTAATAGGGTTATACAGAATAGTTCAGTTTACAAACAATGTTGTGAGAAAAAGCCGTTGCAAAACGGCTTTTTTTATGCATTAATACGCCAAATCTAACTTTAGCTGAAGAGTTAACCGTGGACGGCGTCCTGTTTCAATTTATGTAATTGTTCGTAAAGGGTAATAATATACTCCTGCAAGTGGTTTATTTTAGCAGATTGTGCTGCAATCGTCTCTTTGGCCGACTGGAGCTCGCCAATCAGCGTTGGGTCAGGATCCGTTTTGGTAGCAATCAAATCCACAACGGGTACATCAAAAGTTTTGGCAATTTGTTGCAGCCTGGATATACTCAAATCGGTTATATCCGATTCTATTTTTGAAAATGCAGGGATTGATATTTCAAGTAATCCCGCTATTTCGGCTTGCGACCAGCCTTTTTGTTGACGTAATCTCTTTATTTTTTTTCCTATTTCAAGCATCGTATTTTCGGTTTTCGGCACTTAATTATTAATGGATTCTTCTTATACTAACGATAATTATCAAAAAAATTATGCCCTGTAAAAATTCTGAATAAATTTAGTAATAATATCTTTAAATTAATTTAAATGTGTGTTAATTTTCTCAATCAGGTAGTAATTGCTTAGCAGGTTGATTTAATACGCTGTTAATTAAATTTTTATCGTAAATAATACGCTTTACAATAGTTGCAGCTAAGTTATTACAAAGGCGAAATGTATCGTTTTCAATAGGTATCGTCAATAGTTAGGCGCAATATAGGTTTTTACGTATTAAATCGTCTATTTGTTTCGATGTGTGAAATTAAATTTCTAATCGAAATTTAAAAACATACTTTAAAGAAATATTGAAATTTGAATCAATTAAATTAAAGAATAGGGCAGGAGGAGAATGCCGGAATGTTAAGATGTAGCAGCGGCAGCAGTGCATTGATTAATACTTGTTTGCAAAGCTTCAGCAAGTTTTTCAACATTCGGTGAGTTCAGCATTGAAAGATGGTCTCCCGGTACATCATACCGGATAACGCCGCGTTTAGCATATCTTTTCCACCCGAGGAACTCGGTATCGTCGACATAATGTGTACAGGTTGTAGCCTTAAAAAGATATACCGTATCATCAAACTGGTTAAGAGAATAATTATTTAAAGCACGTTTATATTCATGCCTGATTTTTTCCATCAGGGCGTAAAAATCGCTGTCGCTTGCTCCATTGTAGCCGCTATGTTTTGCAACTGCCTTATCTGCCGTAGTGGCGTTGTTCCGGGCGTTGGCAAACTTCACCATTTTGGTTTTCAGATAGGTAAACATTTTTGGCAGATGCCGTTTCAGCTTTTTTGGGAGCAAATAGTACCATTTTTGATATTCTGATTTTTCGGCGTCAGTATCAAAAATCATCAGCATTTTTACCTCCCTGCCCATTGCGGTCAATTGCTCCCGCATTTCAAGAGCGATATAACCGCCCAGGGAATAACCCGCCAGCAAATACGGACCGGATGGGTTTTGGTCGATAATTTCGGCAACGTATGCAGCGGCTATATCTTTCATGGCAGATTGCCGTTCGCCGCCTTCCAGCCCGACATCTGGCAAGCCACCGAAGCAGCCTACAAGGCGGCGACATCGGACCTGTCCGGCCTCTATATGCCGCTGGACCTCTACGCCGCCATCCCGTCGAATTCGATCGACTACGCCATCATGGAGCGGGCCAAGGACATCGCCATGGTGCCTG
>Ga0207667_10003192_pt1 | contig 20255 bp, 11 predicted proteins | sample KBSCornC52_FD_184301 | JGI IMG/M metagenome (GOLD analysis project Ga0207667, IMG submission 184301) | Corn rhizosphere microbial communities from Kellogg Biological Station, Michigan, USA - KBS Corn C5-2 (SPAdes) (version 2) | ecosystem: Host-associated > Plants > Roots > Rhizosphere > Soil ...
GGGGTTGGTACGCTGGCGCTGATTCTGATCCTCTTTGCCGCCGGGCTGGAGCTTGACCTCCGCCGATCGTGGAGACAGTTCCTCTCCGGCATGGTGCTCGGCATTCTCAGCTATGGACTCACTTTCCTGGGCGTCGCCTACTTCTGCCTGCGCGTGCTCCACATGACGAAGATGCCTGCCCTGCTGGTGGCCGCGCCGCTTGCCTGCATGAGCGGCTCCATCATTCTGCCGATTCTGGACCAGCTTGACCTGCGCTTCGACCTGAAGACCACTCTGGTCATCGAGGCATCGTTCGGCGACGGCCTGGGAGCGCTTGTTGTGGGGGTGCTGCTCGGCTTGGGCGGCGCCCATCAACAAAGCGGCGGCGCAATCGTGAGCGGAATGGCTGCGCAGTTCCTCCTCAGATTTCTGCTGGCGGTTGTCATTGCGGTCGTGGCGGGTTTTCTTTGGGTCCGGCTGTTGCCGTACATCTCCGACAAGCAGTTCTGGCAGGCCCTGACCTTTGCCGCCGTGCTGATGGTGTATTCGGTCACTCATGCACTCGGAGGCAGCGACCTCGTCGCCGTCATGGTCTTCGGCGCGACGCTTACCAGTCTGCTGGACCCGCAGAATGCGCTGCAGGCGTTTGGGTTTGAAATCCTGGCGACAGGTCAGAGCGACCAGATCCATTCTTTCCATTCGGAGCTGGCGTTCCTTGTGCGCAGCTTCTTCTTCGTTCTGCTCGGCGCAATGATCCGCTTCAATGGGTTGAGGCAGCAGCTTCTCTCCAGCCTTGGCATTCTCGGCGTATTTATCGTCGCGCGCATCATTGCCGTGACCGCGAGCCGCATTGCGTGGCGAGGAACGTCTTTCCGTGAACGCGAACTCGCCATGCTGCTGATTCCGCGCGGCCTGATCACGGCCGTTCTCGCTCTGGAAGTTGTTCAGGCCATGCCAGTGGAACTTGCGTTTCTTCCCTCGCTGACGTTTGCGCTCATCCTGTTCACGAACGTCCTGGTCCTTGTTGCTTCCATCCGAGCCGCTCCGCTCGCTGTTGAGGCGTCAGAGCAGTCAGTGGATGACGCGCCCGTCCGCCTGGCCACACCTGGAAGTGCCGAAAAGCCCTAACGTTTCACTGTGCTGCTGGAGCGATCGGAAGAGGACGCGAGTGCTTGATCAGTTGACTGCCGCACGATCAGACGGCACTCCATTGTCGCTGTGCGGTCCTGCGACGATCTGCCCTGAATGCGCTCGATCAAAAACTGCGCGGCCTCACGGCCCTGCTGCGCGATGGGCTGCTCGACGGTTGTGAGCGGCGGCGTGGTGAACGCAGCGAGGGGAATATTGTCGAAGCCGGCAATCGCTATATCTCCGGGAATGTTAAGCCCGAGCGTATGTGCCGCATGGATCGCGCCAATGGCGGCAAAGTCGTTGCGCGCGAAGACGGCCGTGGGGGGCCGGTGCATTTTGGCAAGCTGCAACATGCCTCGATAACCGTCCTCCTGCGTTGCGTAAGCTGGGCCATCGACGGGACCCACCGTGTACTCCCGACGGGGCTCTATCTTCGCTTCCTTGAGGGCCGCCAGATAACCCTGATAACGGCGCAGAAGCCTGCCGTCTTCGGCGGCGATGCCGATGAAGCCGATGCGCTTGTGTCCCAACTTGATGAGGTGGGTGACGGCGTCGAACGCTCCCTGGTAGTGGTTCGCGGTCACGGAGTCAATGCCGCGAAAGCGGACCGGCCTGCCGATTGTGACCAGCGGAATGCGCTGCCGTGCGACCTCATGCAGGGCCTTGTCGCCCATCGAGGTCCCGCGCGTCGCAACTACAAGTCCGTCGACGCGGTGATCGAGAAATGATTGCAGGCTGGCATTTTCCTGTTTGACCGAGCGGTTGCCGGTGGCGATGAAGGTGGCGTAGCCCTCGGCATCGAAGATCTCTTTCAGACCGTTTACCAGCTCAGTTGAGAAGGGATTTGCAATGTCGGGCAGAAGGACGCCGATGGCATTGAGTCTCCTGACCTTGAGCTGACGGGCGGGTATATTTGGCCTGTAGCTCAGTTTTGCCACGGCCCGCAGCACCCGCTCGCGGACCTTGTCGCTGACATAACCCGATTCATTGATAGCGCGCGACGCCGTCATGGTGGCCACGCCGGCCAGACGCGCGACATCTGCGAGCGTCGCGGGTCGAGTTGTCGAGGAGCTTTTTGTCATAAGACCTATTGCGTTGGAAATCTTATGATAACGATACCTTACGCGAAGGGTTCCGGGACCGAACCTGGAGGCGCTGCCAACGGCACGGCGTCAACTGAAGAGGATGCCGCCGTTGATATCGACGCAGGCGCCGTTCACGAACGCTGCGCCATTGCCCGCGAGAAATGCGACCAGAGTCGCAACTTCCTCTGCTTTGCCTTCACGGCCAAGCGGAGTCATGCCGGCGACGCGCTGCCGTACCTCGGGTTTGGTGAAGTCGTCATGAAACTTCGTCGCGATCATTCCGGGGCACACTGCATTCACGCGGATGCGGCGGGAGCCGAGCTCCTTCGCAAGACCGCGCGTCATCGACATCAGCGCGCCCTTCGACGCGCCGTATGCGATGCTTCCCGGCCCTCCGCCATCGCGTCCTGCCTGCGAGGAGACGTTCACAATCGCGCCCCCATCGGCCATCCGGGGCAGAGCAGCCTGCGTGGCCGCGAAGACCGAGCGCACGTTGAGATTCAATACGTGGTTCCAGAACTCGTCGTCCATCTCTTCCATCTTCCTGCGCGCAACCAGGCCGCCGACGACATTCACCAGGACTGCGATGGGTTTGCCGGCTGTCTGAGCAGCAGAGGCAACGAAGGCCCGCACGGCGACGGTATCGAGTGCATCGACCTTTTGCGTGATGACTTTTTGTCCATAAGCCTCAATCGCATCAACGACCCGGCCGGGCTGCGACTGGTGGTAGCTCAGTGCGACCTGCGCTCCTAGCGATGCCAACTCAATCGCAATAGCTGCGCCAATATCGCGGCCTCCGCCGAAGACGACCGCGAGTTGATTGTTGAAATTTGCTTCTGACATTGTGATTGTTCTCCTTAGGTAGTCTCTGCTTTGCCGAGATCGAGCCGTTGAATATTTCCTGCGAGGGCGAAGAGAAGCAGCGCTCCAATCGGCGCAAGCAGCCCTGCCACCGTCAGCACGAAGCCATAGCCGAAGTGCGTGACGAGCCATCCGGTGCAGAGGTTGAAGAAGAGACTGCTGATACCGGCCGCCGTACCTCCCAGACCCGCGACCGTGCCCACGGCGGAGTTCGCAAAGAAGTCGCTAGGCAGCGTTTGCACGTTGGATATCCACATCTGAAAACCGAAGAGCACGATCGAGATGCAGATCAGCGCGGCGTATGTACCCTTCACATGCGCGGCCAGAATCCCGAAGGGCATCAGCGCGGCGGCTGCGCCAACAACGAGCTTTCGCGCCGCATTCACACTGCGGCCCCGCGCAATCAAACGCCCGGCGAGCCAGCCGCCGAAGAGGGAGCCAATCGCAGCGCACAGATACGGCATCCACTGAAATGCGCCGATGTCCCTCAGTGAGAGATGGTGAACATCCTTCAGATATTCAGGCAGCCAGAGAATGTAAAGCCACCAGATCGGATCGACGACCAGCCGCGCAAGCAGGATGCTCCACGTCTGCCTGCACGAGAGCAGGACGCGCAGCGAAGGCGAAGGCTCTGCGCTCTGCGCCGGCTGCCCTTCATCAATGTATTGCCGCTCCTGCGGGCTGACGCGAGGGTGCGACTCCAGCGGGTGATAGAGGGCGAGCCACGCGGCAAGCCAGACAAAGCCAGCGATCCCTACGACGAAGAACGTCTTCCGCCATCCCAGCAGAGGATCGAGAAACGCCGCCACCAGCAGGGGTGCGATGACGCCTCCCATCGAGGCCCCGCCATTGAAGACCGCCATCCCCAACGCGCGCTCGCGCTGCGGAAACCATTCGGCGATCACCTTTGCGGCCCCGGGCCAGTTGCCCGCCTCTCCCAGGCCCAGAAAGAACGAGGCTGCCGCAAAGCTGGTTGCGCCTGCTATGGCAGAATGCGCCATCGCAGCAACGCACCAGACCACCACCGAAAGAGTAAAGCCGATCCGCGCTCCATAGCGGTCGTAGATGCGGCCCGAGACGCTTTGACTGATCGTGTAGGCCAGCAGGAGTGCCGCTCCCACCCAGCCGTACTGCGTCCGCGAGATGCCAAGCTGCGGGCCGAAGTGCGTAAAGAGCAGGCCAACGCTGCTGCGGTCCACATAGTTGATGCATGTAATGATGAAGATGAGCGCGAGGATGTACCAGCGCAGTCCATGAATAAAGGAACGGTCCAGAGAAGAGAGACGATTGCGTCGTTTTTCCGTGCTCTCTCGCAACTGACTCGGTGAGTGAATGGCCGTCTCCTTCATAAGCTTCTGCAAATCCGGTTGAATGTTCTGCGCTCGATGGTGTACTGTTGCTGCGTATGCTAACGATAACATATTTATTTGGGAAGAGGGTAAAGGCCGGAGTTGCGGTCAAAGCAGGCCTGATCGCCTTCCTTCTCGCACTGTCCCTTCACCTCGCCGCACAGAGCGCGGACGAGTCGCTCGGACCGAAGGACACGAGCGGCAAACAGACGTACCTGCTCCACGAGATGGCGACGCTCCGCTCCGCGCTCAAGCCGGAGTTGGCTGGCGTGCATCCGCGCGTGTACTTTACGCAGCAGGAACTTGATGCCCTTCGTCAGAAGGCGCACGGACCGGACAAGGCATGGTGGACCGCGCAGGTCGCGCACCTGAGGGTCCTGCAAGGCCCGCCGCCGCCCCCGCCAGCAGAAAAGCGCCGCGCCCAGAACGATGTTGCGCTGGCCATCGCCGAGGGCGCCTTCGCCTACAAGATGGGTGGCGACCCCAGAGTGCTCGCCGCTACGAAGCAGTATATGGATGCCGCGCTGGGCTATCAGGTTTGGGGCTATAGCTGGAGCAAACCGAACGTCGATCTCGCCGCAGGTCATCTGCTCTATGCCATGGGTGTTGCGTACGACCTTCTCTATCATGACCTCTCGCCAGCGGACCGCAACCGCTACCGCGCTGCCATCGCAGAGCACGGCCATCTGCTCTATAAATACTTCGCGCCGAAGCCGGGACGCGTCTGGAGTTACAGCCAGAACCACACCTTCATTCCTATCTCCGGGCTGGCGGTTGCCGCATACGCCGTTTACGGCGAGGTGCCGGAGGCGGCGCGGTGGGCGGCGCTCTCACGTGCCATCTACGACCGTGTCCTCGCTACGTACTCCAGGGATGGCTATTATTTTGAGGGCATCGAATACTGGATATTCGCTACACCGTGGATCATGCATTATCTCGATGCGCAGTTACATGCAACGGGCGAAGATCTCTTCAATCAACCTGGGCTGAAGCAGATGTATCTTTACGTCGCCCATAGCATCACTCCCGGCGGAGAGATGATGTTCGACTTCGGAGACGTCTTTGAAGGCAGCGTCACGCGCGCGCGGAAGGGCGAGGACTACATGCGCAGCCATCCTGGCGGCCATTTCGAGACTAACTATAACCTGCTGTATGATGTGGCCGCCCACTTTCACGATCCGCAGATACAAGGTGTAGCCGACTGGCTGCGCAGTCTGGGCCAGGCGAACCAGGAAGAGTGGTGGACGCTCGCCTGGCGCGACGATTCGCTGAAGCCTGCGCCGATGAGCAGCATCACTACCTGGCACTGGTTCCGCGATCACGACGTTGCCTACTGGCGCAGCTCTTGGAAGCCCGATGCAACTGCTGTCGCCTTCAAGTGCGGACCAGCTGAAGGTCACGCGGCGGAGCGACTCCGGCATCAGCTCCCGGATTGGCGATTCGAGCAGGGCCATGCTCATCCCGACGTCAACAGCTTCATCGTGTGGGCAAAGGGAGCATATCTTACCGGCGACTCCGGCTATTCAGGCGTTCCCAAGACCATTGATCACAACACGCTGCTGATCGACGGCAAGGGGCAAGGCAATAACGGCATCAGCCATGACGCCTGGGCGAAATACGACTACACGAGGCTCGACACTGTCCGCATTACGCAAGCCGAATTCAGCAGTCGCGGTTTCATCCTCACGGGCGAGGGCGCGGGTGCCTACAGCGCTGCACTGGGCCTTACGCGCTATCGGCGCACTCTGACGATGCGCAACACAGGTGCCATCGATGTTCGCGATGACATCGCCGCGACTGGCACTCACACCTTCACTGAAGCGCTTCACGCCGACGGCAGCATTCAGCAGAACTCGCAGCGTAGTTTTGTGCTGCATCCGGTCGGCGGCAGCGCGGCAACGCTTCATGCGGAGATTCTGGCTCCAGGCGACATCACCGCAAGAGTCGAGCCCAACATTGTGATGGGACCTGGGATCCCTGGCTCTGTCGACAAGGGAACGCGCGAGCAGCGTGGAGAACGGATCAACGCAACTATTACCAAAGCGGCGTCCACGGCGCAGTTTCACTGGATACTTGAGTTTTGAGGCATGGGGGGCTCTAACTCCAGCCTGTGTAAAAATTCAACACGCAGGCGTGAGCGCGAGTTTCGCAGTTTGCATCAAACTGTAGAAGCGAAGAAATGCTCACCGCATTTGCAGTGAAGAATACACCTGGCATAAGGTCTTTTCATGAGGGTTATTGGCGCACATCTCTTTACTCCGGCTCTTTTCATGGTTGTTCTTTTTGGGCCCGGCATGTTGGCAGCACAAGCGCCCGCAAACCCTCCGGCATCTCCACCACCGCAGGCTATGAAAACACCCTCGGCGATCATGCAGCCTTCTCTGGATGCTTTACAGCAAATACTTGATGTTTTGCAGCCGGAAAAATGGAAGGCATCGGGAAGAGTGCGCGAAGAAACGTCCGCCAACATTAACTCGATTCGACGTGATCTGACGACTACTCTGCCGCCGCTGCTGGCAACGGCAGATAGCGCGCCGGATTCTGTCGCGCGTGCGTTACCGGCTTATCGCAATATCGAGGCACTGTATGATGTGTTGCTCCGGGTAACCGAGACGAGCAAGCTTTCCGCTCCCAGCCAGCAGGCTGTGACACTGGCGAAGACGCTGGCAAGCCTTGAGGATGGCAGACGCGCGCTTGGCGAGCAGATACAGGCTGCAGCGCTTAACCGCGATCAAGAACTCCATGACTTGCAGGCTGCTGTCCGCACGGCGCAACATGCTCCGGCTCCGGCACCAGTAACATGCCCTCCTCCGCCACGCACGAAGAAGCGCAGCGCTCGTTCAAAGACGGCGCATAAGAGTACTGCTTCGCCGAAGAGTTCTCAGAGCGAGACGCCCTCCCATTAGCTCAGTCGAAGACCTGGAAAAGCTGGCAAACTGGCTGTAAATCGAATCATGCGGCGAGGATAAGCCAACGCGTTCCGCCTACGTCGCATCCCATTGTTGATCTGTTGAGGCAATCCATACCCTGTCTTTGTCGCGGGCGGGAACGCAACCTAATCATTCACAAACTTCATCCTATGAATGAATTGGAGACCGTTGTGCAAAACGGCGCGGCTTCGTGCGCACCCAAGACCGCGGCAGAGCGAGAACCTGCCGAGATGAGCGGGAGTGCGTGGGGAGAGCGCATTCGTGCGCTTAAGAACGTGCCCCCGGTACTGAAGATTCTGTGGGAGTCGGGACCCGCGGTTGTTGGCTGGGGAATCATTCTGAGACTCATCACGGCGTGGATGCCGGTGCTGATTGGATATGTCTCGGCGTGGATACTGGGCCATGTAAAACTGGTGATCGATCATGAGCCGCTGCCGCCGCGGTTCTGGTGGGTCGTTGGAGCAGAGGTGTTTCTCGCCGTCTTCGCGAATGCGATCAACCGCACGATCGATTATCTGGACAGCCTTCTCGCAGACCGTTACACCCATACAGTCAGTGTTCGCGTGATGCGTCATGCATCGGAACTCGACCTGACCAGCTATGAGGACCCTGTGTTTTACGACCGGCTGGAACGGGCGCGCGTTCAGGCGACAGACCGTCTCGGAATGATTCAGTCGATGGGCAGGTTGCTGCAACAGGGGCTAACGACAGCTCTCTTTACCGGCATTCTGATGTATCACTCGCCCTGGCTTGTGCTGCTGCTGACGCTGGGAGTGTTGCCATCCTTTCTGGGCGAGACGCATTACGCATTTCTGGGATACGCGAAAAACTTTCGACAAACTCCGGCAAAGCGGCAGATGGATTATCTTCGTCAAGCCGCAGGCAGCCGCGAGGGGGCAAAAGAGCTGAAGCTCTATAACCTGAGCGGCTATTTCACCGGTCGATTCACCGCGCTGTCCAGGCAAATTTACGAAGAGAACGTTGATCTTTCGCGCCGCAAGTTGTTCTGGGGTGGTCTGCTGACGATGATCGGCACACTCGGCTATTACGGCTCATATGTCTTCGTGATATGGCGCGCCGTGGAAGGCCAGATGGATATGACGACCCTGCTGTTCCTTGCCACTTCGATCATGCAGGCAAGCTCGAACCTGCAGCAGGTATTTTCGACTGCCTCCGGAATTGCCGATCAAGCACTCTTCCTGACCGACCTGATTGCATTTTTCGAGATGGGGCCAACGGTCGTGTCGAAACCGGATGGCAAGCTGGTGCCACGTCCCATCCGCCGCGGGTTCGAGTTCCGCAATGTCTCGTTTGCCTATCCTGGCACGACACGGCGAGTACTCAAGGATTTCAATTTCACACTGTCTCCGGGCGAGCGGGTTGCGTTGATCGGCGAGAATGGCCAGGGAAAGACGACGGTGGTAAAGCTCATTACGCGCCTCTACGACCCGAGCGATGGCCAGATTCTTCTCGATGGCGTCGATCTTCGGGACTATAAACTCGAAGACCTCCATCACGAAATTGGAGTGATCTTTCAGGACTTTATGCGCTATGAGATGACTGCGCGGGAGAATATCGCGGTCGGTCACGTTGAGCGTCAACACACTGACGAAGAGATTGAGCACGCAGCGGAAAAGAGCCTGGCGGCGAGCGTTGTAGCGAAACTGAGCGCGGGGTATGACCAGATGCTTGGTCGCCGCTTCGAAGGTGGTGTCGAGCTTTCGGGGGGCGAGTGGCAGCGAGTTGCGCTGGCTCGCGCATATCTGCGCGATGCTCAGTTACTCATTTTGGATGAACCGACCGCCTCCCTTGACGCAAAGAGTGAGCTTCAGGTCTTCGAGCGATTTGCCGAACTCACGCATGACAAGATGGCGCTTCTCATCTCGCACCGCTTCTCGACCGTTCGCATGGCTGACCGCATCGTAGTGCTGGCCGGCGGCCGCCTGGTCGAGGAGGGGAACCATCAACAGCTCATGGCGCTCGGTGGCCGCTACGCGGAGATGTTTGAGATGCAGGCTGCAAGCTATCGTTGAACCTTTGACCAAAATGAATGACTATATCCAGACCGCCGATCAACAGAACCCGGACGCCGCGCCTATATCGGTGGACTATCTCCGGGAACATGCTCGCACTGCCGCACAAAACTGGGCCGTCACCAGGCATTTGCAAAGACGTTACACGTTCTCGCTCAGGCTCGAAGCCGCACATGATTTGCTTGTCCGCCTTTATGCACGGCTCGATTCCCTTCCTCCGCCTGACTACTCGAAGATCACCGACCCAGACCCGATTCTGGAGCTGCGTGAGAATCCGCGACTGCTGCGCGCCACAATCCTTGAATCAAAACCGCTAGGGCGCTCGATCAAACGGCTTCCCAGAGTCGTTAGCCGGACCGCCCAGGCATCCGGACATCCAGACGAGCTATCGGGCGGAAGGCCTCGTGTCATTGCCATCGCGGCGTCTTTTCTTGATGCGATTCATTCGGCCTGGAATATCGACGCCTTTTGCATCTATATCGAACAGATCCAGCAGGATACGGCACTCGATCTCGAAGAGATATGGTCGCTGCCTGCCGCACTCAAATTTCAGCTCCTCGAAGGCATCCTGAGCGATGCTCAATCGTTGCTCGATGCCCCTGCCGACAATAAGGGACTCAGGGTGCTTCTATCAGGCCGCATTAAGACTCTGCGTGAAATAGGATTTGTTCACTGGACCACGCTACTGGAGCCGCTGATTCTCTTCGATGCCACGCTTCAGCAAGATCCTGCGCAGTCCTACGCAGGGATGGATTTTGAAACGCGCGAGGTGTATCGCGGCCGTGTTGCCGAGTACGCCCATCACTCCGAATGCGATGAGTTGCAGGTTGCGGCGATAGCTCTCGCTCTTGCGCGCAAGGCCCATGAGACTGCCATCGACGATCCGCGTGTCCATTTGCGGCGCAGCCACATCGGGTATTACCTCATCGACAAGGGATTTGAGCAGCTCAGCAGCCGTATTGGATATCACGCCCCCTTTATTGAACGAGTGCGCAGAATCATCCGCAACCACCCCGACGATTTCTATCTCGGTGGCATTGAAGTCATCACCATCCTTCTGATGGCTGCGACCATAACTCCTCTCGCTGCGCGATATCCGGTAGTCGGCGGTCTTACTCTTGCGTTCCTTCTTCTATTGTTGCCGGCGGCGCAAGGATCAATTGATTTGTTCAACAATATTGTTACTGCGCTCTTCAAGGCGAGTCCATTGCCCAAGCTGGATTTCAGCGAAGGCATACCGGATGCGTTCGCCACGTTAGTAGCGGTCCCTACGCTGCTCACCAATGAGCAGCAGTTGCGCGAGTTGGTTGAAGACCTTGAGGTCCGTTTTCTCGCCAACCAGGATTCAAACCTTTACTTCGCTCTCGTCACCGATCTTCCAGATGCCGTGACCAAGCCTCGCGCCAATGATTCCGATCCCATTGTGGATTTGGCACACAGCCTTATCGACGGGCTTAACAACCGTTATCGAAACGGACACGGCGGGCCATTCTTCCTTTTGCATCGGCATCGCATCTTTAACGCCCGCCAGGGCGTATGGATGGGATGGGAGCGCAAACGCGGCAAGCTTCTTGATCTCAACAAATATCTGCAAGGCGATTTTGACGCGTTCCCGGTTAAAGCGGGTGACCTCGGACTGCTGCGTCGCGTTCGCTACATCATTACTCTCGACTCAGACACCCAACTTCCGCATGGGACTGCCGCCCGCATGATTGGCGCCATGGCACATCCGCTCAACCGCGCTGTGATCGATGCAAAGCACCGTATCGTTACCGATGGATACGGCATTCTGCAGCCGCGTGTCGGAGTGAGTGTTAGCTCTGCATCCCGTTCGCGGCTTGCATCCATCTACTCGGGACAGACCGGCTTCGACATATATGCACGAGCGGTCTCAGACGCCTATCAGGACCTCTATGGAGAGGGGATATTTACGGGAAAGGGCATCTATGAAGTTGCCGCCTTCCATGCTGTTCTGGACCATCGCTTTCCGCGGAATTCGCTGCTGAGTCATGATTTGATCGAAGGCTCCTACCTCCGGGTCGGCCTCGCTACCGATATAGAAGTTATCGACGATTATCCTTCCCACTACAGCGCCTACACGCGTCGGAAGCATCGCTGGGTGCGCGGTGACTGGCAGATTGCGCAGTGGATGTTTTCTCGAGTGCCTGACGAGTCTGGGCGCTATGTTCCCAACCCCATCAGCACCATCTCCCGCTGGCGCATCCTGGACAATCTGCGCCGTTCATTGAGCGAGCCTGCTACTTTCCTGTTGTTTGCTGCCGGATGGCTGGGTTTGCCCGGTGGTCCGCTCTACTGGATGGTTGCTACGCTTTTGATCTTCTTTCTGCCGAACTTCGTGCAGCTATTTTTTTCGCTCGGCTATGCGATTGTTGACGATCAGGAAGGCTCCATTCGAGAAGCCCTTTCGGGCGCGCTTCAAGCGTTCGGCGTCTCATTGCTGGCGCTCGCTTTCTTGCCGCACCAAACCTTGCTTTCTCTGGACGCCATTGTTCGATCGCTTGTTCGCCGCTTCGTTACGGGGAAGAGATTGCTGGAATGGGAGACAGCGGCCGAAGCAGAGTCCAGCATCAAATTGAACAAGCGCGCGACTGTGGACACTTATCTCGCGGTCACGCCGCTGATTGCGATCATATTGGCAGCCATCATATGGTCTTTCAACTGGGGAGCGCTCCACATCGCGGCGCCCATGTTGGTGTTGTGGGGCTTCATAGGCTCAGTTACGGCATGGCTCAATGCGCCGCCACGCGAGCAACATGCTCGCCTGCAACCGAAGGACGAGGATTTTCTTCGCCAGCAGGCACTCCGCATCTGGCGTTTTTATGCCGAGTTCAGTGACGAAAAGCACCATTACCTCATTCCCGACAACGTCGAGGAAACGAGCCTCCACCAGGCGCCGCGCGTTTCAACAACCAACATCGGCATGTTGCTCAATGCACGTCAGGCCGCGGCCCAACTCGGTTTTATCACCATAGCCGAGTTCACCGACCTCACTGCGCGAAGCCTTGCAAGCATTCAAATTCTGGAAAAGCTCAATGGGCACCCATACAACTGGTACGATACGCAGACGCTCGCGCCGTTGTCGCCGATTACGATTTCAAGCGTTGACAATGGCAATCTTGCCGCTTCACTCTACACGCTGCGGGCTGGAGTCTTATCCCTGCTCAAGCAGCCGCTTGTGGGGCATCAGCTTTTCAGCAGCCTTCATGTACATCGGCAACTTTTAATGCAAAGTGGCATTCCCGCGCAGATCACGAGTGAACCGCTTCCCGCCGAAGATGCAGGCATTCACGAATGGGTCTCATGGACGAGCAACGCGGAGGTCGATACCTTTGCGGGTGGCGTCGAACCGACTGGAGAGGCAGCCTGGTGGCTCCGCGAGTTCAAGCAGCGAATATCTGTCATCAACAATCTGACCAGGAGCTATCACCCATGGATGCTTCCAGAGTTCGCCCCTCTGCGCGCACTTCCAGAACTATGCATGGACCGTGTCACATCTCTCTCTCTCGCCGACGCCCCATGCTTTGCCTCCGATCTTAGGGCCCGCCTTGAGCAAATGCCGGCGGGATTTGCCGGAGAGACCATCGATTCTCTCCGCAAACAGCTATGCGCTCTGCTAAACGATGTTATTGAGAACCTCCTGGCCCTGAACTTCCTCTTGCGAAAGATCGCCAAAGACGCCTTTGAGCTCGTTGAGCAGATGGACTTTGGCTTTCTGTTTGAAGAGGACCGTGGGCTTTTGTCTATCGGGTATGAAGTTGCCACGAAAAAGCTCCAGGGGCAAACCTATGACATGCTCGCCTCCGAGGCACGCATTGCTACCTTCCTCGCCATTGCAAAAGGAGACATCCCTCAACAGAGTTGGTTAAGGCTTGCGCGCTCGCACACGATCGTTTTCGGGCGGCCAGTTCTGTTGTCATGGACCGGCACGATGTTCGAATACCTGATGCCGGCGCTCTGGATGCGCAGCTACCCGGACACTCTTGTGTCACGAACTCTAACTGCCGTTGTCGACATCCAACGCTCCTTTGCACGCAAATTGGCTATCCCCTGGGGCATATCCGAGTCCGGTTACGCGCAGCAGGATTCCGCGGGGCATTACCAATATCGAGCGTTCGGAATTCCCCAGATGGCGCTTAAATGGGACGTTACGGCAGGCCCGGTGGTGTCGCCGTATTCAAGTTTTCTTGCGTTGGCGATCGATGCTCCAGAAGCAGTCGCAAATCTTCGTCGCATGGCGAGGCTCGGGTGGACTGGCGCTTACGGCTTTTATGAATCCGCCGACTACTCTCAATCGGGCAAGAAGCTGCACTTTGTCCGCGAGTGGATGGCCCATCATCAAGGCATGTGCCTGCTTGCCATCCTCAATCTGCTTCAGGACAACATCGTCCAAGCCTGGTTTCATTCCAACCCGCAAGTCCAGGCGAGCGAATTGCTTCTTCACGAAAAGCCGGTAAGAGAGTCTGTTCTGCGCGCTGAACACAGACAATTTGAATGAAGATTTATGCAGAGAATACGAAGAGGTTAAGTCAAACGCACCGCGCAAATTACATGCCGCCGCCGACAGTACTGGGACCGGTAAAGACCTTTTCACTCAGAATTTGACGGCGGCCCAACGCTTCCGTGGAGATCTGGCGGCTCGATGAAGATCGTGGCAACGTGGTCAAAGCCTACGATGGGATGGGCCGTCCCGACTTCCCAACGCGCGAACAAATTATTCAACTCAGTGCTGCGGGACAGCCTTCGCCACCAGAGAATAGTTCACTCAAGAATGGCGGCATGACGGTCAAGGTCCCCCGCAGGGTCTCGTCCTTCGTCAGGATCGCAGGCGGCAGTCTGAATTGATGGCATCATCAGTATGAATCTGTGGCGTCAGAGGGATAGTCTTCGCCGAATTTGTTCTCGTGATGGCTCATGACATCGCCCGCCGTGATGAGATGGAACTTGCCTAACTCAGTATTCTGCGGCGTGATTTCGACCATGCGGCCAAGGGCATCGAGATGATCGTTATCGACGTTCTCTGCCCACATGTGCAATCTATAACTGCCCGGCGGAACATTGTGGATGAGGACAGTTCCATCCGGTTTTGAAATTCCATAATAGGGCGTGTCGAGTGTTATTATGACCGCGCCCATCTCCGGATGGATGTTGCAAAAGATGTATGAAACGCCTTCGCGGTCGAACTTAACAGCGCGGTGCGTGTGGGCCTCGTAAAGACCAAGGTCGAAGCGCTTACCGTTAAACAGAGAAAAGACGTTGTGAAAAAAAGGGTCCAGATTAGGAAAATCGACGTTGCTGCCGGTAGGCACAACGAGCAGATGCGGAATAAATTTTTTGTTCTTTTGAATCAGCGTGTAGGTCTGCATCTTGTGCGGTCCAACCGGGACCGCAGTCTTCCTGGTTGGAATAAGCCATATAACCACATCTGCAGAGGAAGGTCGAGAAGCACGGACACGTCTCTTTTGGCTGGTGACTTCAACATGTGCTGAGACATCAAGCGTCTGCGACCACGCGAGCGATGTCAGCACCAGAATCGATAGCGCAGTCGCGCTGAAGTAGTAACAGCGCCTCACAATAAACTTCATTATCATTGTTCACTCACGAAAGGAAACGCCTTTCAAAACTGATACCCTGCTGCAATCGTAAAGATGTTGGCGACGTTCGCCTGACCGGTATAACGCCAACTTAGTATCCGGCGATACTCCGGTGAAAGGATGAGATATGTTTTGGGGCGGAAGACAAGGTTGCCCGCAACGGTATTATTACGCGCATATAACTGGAGCGGATTGGAGGAAGGCGACAGGATGAGTCCTTCGAAGTTGCTACTGAACGCATTGTCCACGCCAAACATCGCATTGGCCTCGAAGGTCGGAGTAAGCCGCAGTTTCAACTGGCTCCATCCGCCTATGGCATCGACGCCTCTGGTTCGGGGAAGGCCACTGACTTCATCCTTGCCCGTGAGCGTATCTTTGTATGCGCTGCCGCCGAGCCCCCCAAGTCCGCGTCCGCGATATATTTCCCCCGAAAGCTCGAACCACTTGACAGGAATCTGCCAATCGCCAGTGACAGCCCATGAGTGGATATGCGTGTTGCTGTTATAGAACTGGCTACTTGAGTAGGCCCCAACGCCGAGTGCGAAGGGCCGCGCGGTGGCCCTTGTGGCATCGCCGGCATGGTAGGAGAAGCGGCCCTCATACCCAGGACGGCGAGATGCTTCCACGGGACTGTCGAGTTGAATGGCCGTATAACCGGGCGACTGCGGGTAGATAAAGCCGCCTTCAAAGGAGAGCCCGCGCTGGTCCGAAAATGGGACCCGTTGTTCTATGCGAAGCTGCGGCGACCAGGTCCAGAGATTTCCGGAGCCGGCAAGAGCTGGCTGGGCGACCGTAGCGTAAGAGGTCGGCGATAGAGGAGAGATCAGCGGTCCCGAAAAACTCGCCTCGATGGTGGTCTTTTCCCAATCGAGGTCCACAAACGCCTGGCGCATACGGATCACGCCCGCAGTTGAAGTATAGCCGTAGATATTGGACGACGAACCTCCAAAGAAATCGGCGCTTATCGCCGCCGTGCTACGGGCACCGCCCAGCTTCGGGCCAGTCCCCTGCAACGTGAGGACGGTCTGACGCATGGTAGCGCCAGCGCTGCCATGCGAAGAACCTGGGTTGCGCGTCAATGCCAAGGTGGGCAATTCTACATTGTCCACTACTCCAGCATTAAAGAATGCGTTGAACAGCGCCAAACCCGTAACTCGCAAGGGATACTTCGAAACGGTCTCCACTTTGGTCTGGTCATGCTGCTTAATCTCGTCCTGCATGGCCGCCTGTTCGTCGCGCATCGTCTCGATGTCATTCCCGGATGAAACGCTGCTGCTTGCCATCTGGCCGGCATTCGATGATGCCATGTCCGTTGTTGTCTCCCTGCCATTTGCGGTGGGCGCCATTTGCGCGCGCAGGGCTTCGAGTTGCGTGCGAAGCTGCTGAATTTCCGCAGACGACTTCTCCAGCGTCTCCTGCGTCTGGGTAAGCATTCTTGTCACATCGCTGAGGCGTTGTTCCATATCGGCCAGGCGAACGGCATCCGAATCGGCAGGTTTCGATTGCCCATTGGATACCGGCATCGACGGCGGCTGGGTAGACTGCGACTGGGCAAGTGCAGTGCTGACCATGGGGAGTAGCAACGCCACCGATATGACATAAACGGAAACGCAACGAACTGGATGACTCGAACAAATGAATGTGTGAAATGCGAGACGATTCATGGCTGTCAAATCTAGGCTCAGTTTCAGTATGGCCAGCAGTGCCTACCTGCTCCTTAATATCGTTGAATCGTAAACGGGCTCTGATTGTCCACGGCAGAATGTCTGGATCGCCTTTTTATGGAGCAATATACTGAATACTGTTCTGCCGGGGCTTGATTCTTCGAGCCTGACTTCTCCTCCGTGCTCTTGAGCAACGAGTTGTGCAAGGGTCAGCCCGAGTCCAACTCCGTTTTCCTTGCCAGCGCTGACGAAAGGCTGAAAGAGTGTCTGACGGATCGCGCTGTGTACGCCCGGACCTGAATCCTGGATACCGATGCGAATATTCTCTTCATTTTCGGACAACGTGACCACTACGGTTGGAGGACCCTTGCCTGATTTCGCGGCCTGACAAGCATTCAGCAATAGGTTATACACGGCGCGGCCCAGTTTTTTGCCATCAACCCATGCATCGGCGGACCCCATATTTTGAAAGACGATTTCGACGGCGCGGCACTCGGGATGCTGGCGCACGGAATGAATGGTACGCTCAATCAATTGACTAATCGATTCGCAAACAAGATGAAGGGTCTGGCCTGTCTGGCTGAAAAGAAGGAGCGATTCGATCAAATCAGTCATGCCTTGCACTCCTTCTCTCACCTCGACCAGCAGCTCGAGCCGTTCATCATTGCCCGTTTTCGCCAAGCTCATAAACTCGGCGTTGGCGTATATGGCGGAGAGATGGTGGCGAAGATCGTGCGAGACAGAACTTGCCATCCTTCCGATCGTGGCGAGACGATCGGATTCGATGAGTTTCTCATGCGTGCTCTTCAATTCCTCGCGCATTCTGTCGAAGGCTTGCGCGAGCTCTCGAACCTCAAGCGCGCCGTCCGTGCTCAGGCGGTAGTCAAAGTCTCCCTGGCCAAGCGCGCGTGCGCCGGCGGCGAGGGCCTCCAGCGGACGAGTGATGGTACGCGAGATCGCTGTTGCCAGCAACAACCCAATGAGCAGCGCAGACACGCCTAAAGCGACTACCCAGCGATTGACCCGGCGCAGGTATTCACTCGCGCGGTCATAGGACTTGAGCACTACCAACCGGACCTTTCCCTGACCCGCTACGGGAAGCCCGGTAGCCGCAACCATATAGGCTTCACGGTCGAGTTGAATCCTGAGGGGGGCACCACTCACTAAATCAAGTGCCTGCCATTGTGAGCGAAGATCGGCCAATCGGGCGACGGGCAACGTAGTTGCAGATATGTTGCCATCCACCATAAAGGCGACTTCGGCTGCAGCCGCCTCGCTAACCTGCCTGGCTACCTGATCGTCAATGGCATAACCGATCATGACGTAGCCTAACTGCGAGTCGTTGGCTGGTGGACCGAAGAATAATGGCTGAATCGAGACAACATAAAGGCTCGGTCCGAAAGCGACCATGCATGGATCGTCTGCCTCGGTCATGCAAGTGCGCAAGCCCTGCGTAACCAAAACATTGTCGAGCGCGGGGCCCCGGTTGGAGAAGCTGAGAAGCTTCCCGCTTTGGCCGGCCAGGGCAAAGATGTCGCTACCACTGATCCGCCAGAACTCCAGGCTGCCATCCTGAATGGTGTTGGCATCCTGTGTAACCATCAAAGCCTTGAGACTGGGCAGATCGGCAAGCAGTGCTGCTTCGCGGGAGAGCATCTGATTGCGCTGGTGAGAGATGTTGCGGAAGGTGCCAAGCGAGTGGTCTAGGTCCGCATCGAGTCCCTTGCGAATCTCTTGTTGAACACTAATCCGAATGATTAGGAGGCACGTTGCCGTCAGTCCGAGCGATGCCGCCAGGAGTGAGACCATCAAGGTCGTGCGCATGCGCCAATGTTTCATCGGTTAACGATCCCTTTTTGGGATACCCCGCCTTTCACGCCTGCGGTACGAATTTATAGCCGACTCCGTGAACGGTGCGGAAATAAACCGGATTCGCCGGGTCAACTTCGAGCTTCTGGCGAAGTTTCAATATCTGGTTGTCCACTGTACGTGTTGTGAGGTGAAAGCTAAGGCCCCACACGTCGCTGAGAAGCTCTTCACGGGCAATGGCCCGGCCGGGGTTCTCGAAGAAAAATCGTAGAAGTTTGAACTCATGCGCGGTCATCGGAATGAGCGTGCCGTTTCTGTAAATCTCCATCTTTGCGAAATCTACCGAGATGTCGCCAAAACCATGCGGCAATCCTTCGGCCTTTCTTCGGGTGCGTCGAATTGCAGCCTGCACGCGCGCCAGCAGCTCGCGCGGGCTGAAGGGCTTGGTCATGTAATCGTCGGCTCCCGTCTCCAGCAAAAGGACCTTGTCGGCGACTTCAGTCACAGCACTCAACACGATAACTGGCGTATCGATAGACCATGCCTTGATCTCCTTGCAAACGCTGCGTCCGGAAAGTCCGGGTAGCATCAAGTCCAACACGACAGCCGCGGGACGCAGACTCTTACAGGCGGCCAGACCGGATGGCCCTTCTCCTTCGATATGGACCTCATAGTCCTCGGCAGTAAACAGCCTTTGCAAGGCACGCTGAATGCGCGAATCGTCTTCGATGATGAGAATCAGGCTCATGGTCCTACTCCGGTCTGAGTTGCACCCCACAACCTCTCGTATTTAGTTTCCACCAGGAAATCTGCAACGATTCATGGCGATTCTGGAAAATGACAAAAAAGAGATAATTAGCGCCTTATACAGTTATTCGTTGAGAAGAAATATAGCTCAAATAACGTCGCCCGGCATGGGCAATCGGCCCTTTGGCAGCCTCCCGAAGATGATGGCCGCCACAACCGCAAGGATAGCAACCACAACTAATGCAGCGGGGTAGCCATACCGGACGATCGCATATCCCATAGCCAGAGAAGCAGCGGCTTGAGCGCCTCCAGTAACAAAGAAAGTCGCGGCCGATGCGCTGTTGTGCTCAACAGCAGGAATGCGGTCCATGAGCAGACTGTAAATGCCAGGCTCATTCATGCTCTGAACAGCCATGTATATCCAGTAAAGCGACGCCGCCTGAAAACCTGTATGAGCGAGAGCCAGCGACACCAAAGCCGCGGCTGTTGCAAGCTGGGTAAGCATAATACCGGAGGAAAGGCCTGTTCGACGAAAAAGCAACGGGGCGCTGAGTACCGCGATAAACTGCGCCAGATTGGAGAACGAGAAGACCGAGCCGGCCCTTTCCAATGAAAGACCGAGATGATGGACGAAGTAGACGTTCGCAAATGGAGCAAAGGAACCGGTAACCAGGCCCCATATTGCCATAGCAGGGAGAAAGCGCCGCAAAAAAGGGTTGCGGAAGCGTGGCAATCGAATTTCGGGGGCAGTCGAACGCAATGCGAGGCGCGAGATTGGAACAAGCGCCAGGGATGCAACGCCACACACCACGAGTAACGCAGCGCCTGTGGCGCGCACGGGCGTGAGAGAAAATGCGAGCGGAAGTGCGCGGAACCATCCGGGCAAACGGCCGGCAGCAAAGGCGCCCAGGCCGGCAATTCCTATACCGGACGCAAATATCAGGCTGAAGGCGACAGGGCGTTCCCGTTCCGTGGTGAGAGCAGCGACAGAAGGAGAGATGCAGACGGCCCATGTACACAACGTAAGTCCGCTGCATACCGCAAGCACAAGCTGG
>Ga0207667_10003197_pt1 | contig 20239 bp, 26 predicted proteins | sample KBSCornC52_FD_184301 | JGI IMG/M metagenome (GOLD analysis project Ga0207667, IMG submission 184301) | Corn rhizosphere microbial communities from Kellogg Biological Station, Michigan, USA - KBS Corn C5-2 (SPAdes) (version 2) | ecosystem: Host-associated > Plants > Roots > Rhizosphere > Soil ...
CTCGTATATCGGAAGCCGGACGGACCGATATACGAGCGCGTCGGCAAGGAGCGGATGCCTTACCGGATGGTGACGGTGGCGTGGCAACAGTCCGGCGACCCGGCATTTCGGCGGGCCGCGAAGGCATGCGAGGCTCGGCTGATGGTGATTCTCCGTCAGGAAGTGAACTACGAACTGCAGAAGGTGATGCGCCGTGCTTGAGAACCTGAAAGCGCTACATGATGCGATTGAGCGCGACATGCGCGTGAAGCTGCCGACGATCAAGCGGATCGAGGCATACCCGCGTCTCGGTCAGAAAATCGAAACGCCGTTGATCGCGGTCGAATTGAACGAGTTCGAACCCGGTCACGACGATGGCACGGGCGACGTGGCGCTGATCGCGCGCATGCAGGCCCGTGTCGTGTTCGATCCGATCGAAGAGGGCGCCGAGCTGGCCGTGCGCGAGGTTGCCGCACGTGTCGCGATGGTGGTGCACGGGAACACGTGGGAACTGCCGATCACGCCGGGTAAGGTCGTGCAGGTCGCGGAAGATCCGTTCCGACCGCAGCTCGATACGTACTGCGTCTGGCTCGTCGAGTGGACGCATGAATTCGGGCTCGGGATCGAACTGGACGAGATCCCGGATGGGCGAGCACTCGTGTGGGGTGTGGACCCCGACATTGGCCCCGGCAATGAAGGCCAGTACTGGGATCCGGCAGACGCCGCGGGCGGTGGACCATGAGCGACTACGAACTGGGCGAGATCGATCGCCGCATGGCGTGCATGGTGCAACACGGGACTGTCGAGAGCGTGTCGTATCAGCCGCCACAGTGCCGCGTGCGGATCGGCGATTGGGTCAGCGACTGGATGCCGTGGAAAACAGCTGCAGCCGGCATCGTGCGGTTCTGGCGTCCGCCTTCCGTTGGCGAGCAGGCGTCGATGTTTGCGCCGTCAGGTGATCTGGCGGGCGCGTACGCGGCTCCGGGGTATTACTCGGATCAGCACGGTGGTTCGGCGCGTTCCAACCCGAACGAGACTGCATGGGACTACCCGGACGGCGCGTCGGAGGTCTATGACCATGACAAGCACGAATACCGCGTCGACGTGCCGGCCGGCGGGCGCATTGTGTTTCGCATCGGCGCAACGGAGTTGGAGCTACGTGCGGACGGCGTGACGTTGCGCACGGAGCAATTGCTCGGCGACGTTCCTGATTCGACGTTCACGGGCAACACGACGACGGAAAAGCTGTTGACGTTCAACGGCGGGATGCAGGGCAAGGGCGGCGGTGACGGTGGCCCGGCCGTGAAGGTCGAGGGCGGGGCGCGTTACACGGACGACGTCGAAATTGGCGGCAAGTCGTTCCTGGAACATTCGCACATGGAACAGGGTGACGGTGCGCCCGTGTCGCCGCCGCTGTAACACGCACGTTCGCAAAGTAGCTTTGCCCCGCTTCGGCGGGGCTTTGTTTTTGAGAGGCTCATCATGGCAAAAGACACTCCGCAGGCCGCAACCCGGCCCATTCCGTCCGTCGCGACGTTTCTCGACACGCGGTTCCGTAGCCGCGTGATCGTCTTCCCGAGCGGCGAGGTTTTGCATGTCCTATCCGGCGAAGCGATCGCGAAAACGGCTGCACAGATCGAATACCTCGAAGCGCATCCGGACTTCAAGCGGCTTGAGGAGCGCGGATGAGCCGGACCGGTGCGCTCGTCGGCATGGACCGATGGACGGGTGCGCCGATCAGTGGCGTCGCGCACCTTAAGCAGAGCCTCGGCGACATCCTCGGCACGCGCAGGGGCAGTCGGCGGGAATTGCCCGACTACGGCTCGGACCTGCCGCTAATGGTCGACCTTCCGATCACACGCGGTTGGATATCGGCAGCACAGGCCGAGGCCGCGCGCGCAATTGGCCGATGGGAGCCGCGAATCAAGCTCGCTCAGGTCAAGGTGTTGTCGGTCATCGACGGCAAGCCAACGTTCGCGGTCCGTGGCGAATACGACGGTACGGCCGTTGAAATCGAGGTACCAACATGACGATCATTGACCTCGCTTCACTCGATCCGCCCGATCTTGTCCAGGTGCTCGACTTCGAGGCGGCGTTCCAGATGAAGCTGGAGTATTTCAAATCCATCTATCCCGACTGGACGGCGGCGCTGAAATCGGATCCCGTCGTGAAGCTGATCGAGCTGGCAGCGTATGACGAGATCCGTGCGGCAGCGCGGGTGAACGACACTGCCCGCGCAGTGATGCTCGCATTCTCGACGGGTGCCGACCTGGAGCATCTGGCTGCATTGCTGGATACAGAGCGGGCGGTGGTCGATCCCGGCGACCCGGAGGCGAACCCGCCGATCGAGCCTCGGATGGAATCGGACGACCGGCTGAAGCTGCGCACGCAGATGTCGATGGAACGTGCGACGGTTGCGGGTCCGTTCGCGGCCTACCGCGCATTTGCGATGGACGCGTCGGCTGACGTCCTCGATGTGGCTGTCGATCGGCCTGAACCGGGCACGGTGAGACTCACGATCATGTCCGCTCGCGGTGACGGCGTACCGGATGAGGCACTGCTTGATCTGGTCCGCGCGAAGGTTTCACCGGAGACGACTCGCCCGCTCAATGACACGGTTCTGGTCGAGCCGGCGATCAAGGTCGAGTATGCGATCGATGGGCTGATCTATGTCGGCAGCGGGCCGGATCCGAACATTGTGCTTGACGCACGGCGCAAGGCGCTCGACGGCGTGGTGTTGAAGTCACGCCGGCTTCGTGCCGGCATGCCCCGAACCGCGATCGAAGGGGCGCTGCACGCGCCGGACAGCGGTGTTACGCGAATCGAATTGCGCGCGCCCATTGCCGATGTCGTGTGTGGTTCGCGCGAATTTGCGCACTGCACGAGCATCAATGTGGAGGTGAAGGCCGATGACGCATGAACCACTTCTACCGGCGAACCAGACACCGCTGGAGGCGGCACTCGCTCGCGTCATGCGACCGAGCGTCGACCCCGAAATCTTGCGCACGTTATGGGACGCGGATCGTTGTCCGACAGCATGGCTGCCGTGGCTCGCATGGGCGCTTGCTGTCGATGGTTGGGAGCTGGCCGAATCCGAAGACGCTCGGCGAGCGCTGGTGAAGGGCTCGATGGCCCTGCACCGGAAGAAAGGGACGCCGTGGGCGGTGCGGGAGGTGATTCGACGGCTCGGCTTTGGCGAAGTAACCATCATCGAGGGGCGCAGCGGTCGCAGGCGCGACGGCTCGTTTGTGCGTAATGGCGAGCAGCTTCACGGGAAGGCGAGTGCATGGGCCGAGTACATCGTAAAGCTTGGCGTTCCAATTACTCGTGATCAGGCCGACAAGCTCTGGAGCGCAATCGAGCGTTACGCACCGGCACGCAGCCAACTTGCGGCACTCGACTATGCGGCCGTTCCGATCCGGCACAACGGTGTCGCACGCCGAGACGGGCAATACACGAGAGGGAGTATTACAACATGACCAACTTGGTTGAGACGGAGCGGTGGGAAGATGGGATCTACCAGCTCGAAACTTCGGATCCTGTCGTTGGCGGACCGGAGGGAATTGACAACCTGCAGGCGAAGCAACTCGCAAACCGCACGCGCTATCTGAAAAAAGCGGTTGAGGCGCGTCAAAGTGACTTTGACGCGCACGTTGCGGCGGTTGACCCGCACCCGCAGTACGCGACACATGCTGATTTGGCGGAGAAGTTGGCCGCGCTAGTGGCGCAGTCCCCCGAAACGCTCGATACGCTCAGTGAACTCGCGAAGGCGCTCGGCAACGATCCGAACTTCGCTACGACGATCACGAACCAGCTCGCGCTGAAAGCGCCACTGGACTCGCCGATTTTCACTGGTACACCGAAGGGCACCACGGCGCCGCAGTTTGACAGCAGTGCGAGACTCACTACCAACGAATTCTTGCAGCGTGCCCTGGGGAACTTCAACCTCAGCAGCGGCACGGGTACCGGCATTAGCGTCGCTGCAACGGCACTGACGAACGACGACATCGGGGGTTTTCATTACTTCAACGGTGCGGCGAGCCAGACCGCCACATTGCCGAGCGAAACGGGCTTGCCTCCGGGGGCTGCGATTGCGTTTCAACGCGGCGCGCAAGCCGGGTTGACGATCGGCACCAAGAAGGCGAACGCGATCATTGATACCACCGCTGGTCTTGCCTCGTCGATCACACTCATTGCCGGCGAGTTCGTCGTGCTGGTATGGAGCGGAACGTATTGGCAGGCGTTCGGGACCTATACGCAGCGCATGGGGCAAACCTTCGCCAGTTCGCTTGGGACAACCGGTTACCAGAAACTGTCGGGCGGGATGATTTTTCAGTGGGTCACGGGTGGAAGCGATGCGAATGGAAACATGAACGTGACGCTTCCGATCGCGTTTCCAAACGCAGTGCTCGGAGGAATCGCGAACGAGGGTTTTCCGGGCGGATGGGGTGTAAACACCACGACCATCTGGGCCTTCGACATTGCGGGATCGACACTATCGACCGCATTGGCTCGGGTACGCAGCATCGACAGAACAAACGGGCCGAGCTCTTCTAGCGGTATTGCCGGCCGCATCTTTTGCTGGGGAAAGTGACATGGGACACAAACTCGCCGCGTACAACGCGGAAGGCTACATCACGGCCATTTACGACACGGTCGATAGTCCCGCTCCCGATGGAGTCGCAGTGATCGAAATTACTGCCGACCAATGGCACGATCTCATGCGCGCACAGGCCACCGGAAAGCGCCTTGCGGTCAAAAACGGAGCGCCGATCGCCGTCGATCCGCCACCGCCGACGCGTGCGGAGTTCGCCAACGTCAAACGCGCGCAGCGCGATACCGCTTTGAAGGCAACGGACTGGCTTGTTTCCCGGCACCAGGACGAACAACTACTGGGCGATGGCACGACGCTGACGGCGGATCAGTTTGCGATGCTGCTCCGTTATCGCCAGTCGCTGCGAGAAGCCAGCGACCTTCCGGGGTGGCCGAATGCGGAACTGCCGTCGCCTCCGTCGTTTGTGGTTTCACCGCCGAAGGCGACGGTGTGACCCGAGTGTCGATGCTCTCGTAATGTCAGGCCGCTCATAGAGCGGCCTTTTTGTTTGTAGCTTTCTCGGAGATCTGAATGGGTGCTACTTCTTTCTATCACGGCGTGACGACCGTGCTCGTCGACACCGGCCCGCGCACGATCGCCGTGCCGTCGACATCGGTTGTCGGCGTCGCCGATACCTACACGCCGGGGCCGGACCTCGTTGCGCCGAACGTCCCGGTGCGGATCACCAGCGAATACGACGCCGTCGCTGCGTTCGGCGAGGCGAGCGCGATCACGCGTGCGATTCAAGGTATCTACAAGCAGAGCAAGACGGTCATGGTGGCGGTTGGCGTCCCGGCCGATCAGACGGACGCCGAGCTGACGTCCGCAATCATCGGTGGCGTGTCGGCCGGCGGCGTACGCACCGGCATGCAGGCGCTGCTCGACGGCAAATCGCTGTTCGACCTGAAGCCGCGGCTGCTAATCGCACCCGGACACACGGCCAAGCAGCCGGTCGCGACAGCGGCCGACGAGCTGGCAGCGAAGCTTCGCGCAATTGCGATTCTCGACGGGCCGAACAAGACCGACGAGGACGCGATCGCGTACGCGAAGAACTTCGGCAGCAAGCGTCTGTATCTGGTCGATCCCGGCGTGCGGTATTGGGATACGGTGAAGAACGCGGACGTCGATGCACCGGCGTCAGCTTACGCTGCGGGCCTGTTCTGCCAGACCGACGCGGCGATCGGCTTTTGGGCGTCGCCCTCGAACAAGGAGATCGTCGGGATCAGCGGCACGAAGCGGCCGATCGAATTCCTGGACGGGGACGAGACATGCCGAGCCAACCTGCTGAACAACTCGTTTATCACGACGATCATCCGTGACGGTGGTTATCGCCTGTGGGGCAACCGCACGCTGTCGGCCGATCCTAAGTGGTCGTTCGTCACGCGCGTACGCACGCTCGACATCGTGATGGACGCGGTTCAGGCCGGCCACAAGTGGGCGGTCGATCGCGGGATCACCGCGACGTACGTTAAGGACGTCACCGAGGGGCTGCGAGCGTTCATGCGCGATCTGCGCATGCAGGGCGCGGTCATCAATTTCGAGGTGTACCCGGATCCGAAGCTCAATTCGGCGTCGCAGCTCGAGCAGGGCAAGGTGTACTGGAACATCCGCTTCACGGACGTTCCGCCGGCAGAAAACCCGATCTTCCGCTTCGAGGTCACGAACGAGTGGCTGACGGAAGTTCTCGACACGCAATCGTAAGAGGTGACGCATGGTCCCGGAAACTCTCAACAACATGGCGCTGTACGTCGACGGACGCGGCTTTGCCGGCCGCGCGCCCGAACTCAGCCCGCCGAAGCTGAAGATCAAGACGGAGGACTACCGCGCGGGCGGCATGGACGCACCGGTCAAGATCGATCAGGGCATGGAAGGCTTGCAGGCGGCGTTCTCGATGGGGAGCGTCGAGCGCGACGTGCTGAAGTTCTTCGGGCTGGCCGACAACAACGCATTCAACGCGACGTTTCGCGGCGCGTTTCGCGACACGCGTGGCAAGGTGAAGTCCGTCGCGCTCATCATGCGCGGCATGCTGTCCGAATACGATCCGGGGAGCTGGAAGCCGGGGTCCACGTCGGAACTGAAGTACACCGCCGAGCTGACGTACTACAAGGCCGAGATCGACGGTGCAGTAATCTGCGAGATCGACGTGCTGAACATGATTCGCATCATCGACGGTGTCGATCAACTCGCCGACGTGCGCAAGGCGCTCGGTATGTAAGTGCCCGTCAAAGTAACTTTTCGATAACCCGAGGGGCGGTCCGTTGACCGCCCCTTTGTCATTTCTGAGGTGCTGAATGGAAACCGTGAAGATCACGCTGAAGTATCCCGTCTCGTTCGACGGCGTTGTGCGCAACGAGCTGGTGATGCGCCGCCCGAAGGTGCGCGATATGCGTACCGCGAGCAAGCAGGCGCAGGGCGACGATGAGCTGCGCGAAATCGTGCTGTTCGCGACGCTGGCCGAAGTGGCTCCCGACGATATCGAAGGAATGGACATGGTCGATTACGACGCCATGCAGCGTGCGTACGAATCCTTTCGATCCATTCGTCCGGCTTCCAATCGCGACGGTGAAGGCGCTGGCTCGGCGAATGATGAAGGAGTACGGAACGCAGCCGCAGTCGGTTGACGACATGACGGTCGACGATTTGTTGTGGTGGCTGACCGATTGAGCGAGGACTGACATGGCACGCGATATTGCACTTGGCATCGTCATCGGCGGTGCCGTGTCGGCAACGCTCGGTAAGGCGTTTGCCGATACGAATTCGAAGATCGTCGGACTGCGCAAGACTGCAAGCGAACGCGGCATGTGGCAGCGGCAGATTGGCGAGACCATCAAGCTGCAGGAAGAGTTTCGACGACTGCATCTTGCTGGTGACAGCGCTGCGGACGGGATCCGGCGCAAGCTGGACAACAACGTCCGTGCGCTACGTGATGCCGGCTTCGAGGTGGATCGGCTCGACCGCGCGTATGCACGGCTTGGGCGCACCGTGCGGGGGCTTGAGCTGAAAGCCGCCGGACATGAGCGTCTGGCCGCTGGTCGCGAGGACATGCGCAGTGCGGCCGGCGACGCGGTGAAGCTGGGGGCCGCTGTTGCTGTTCCGACCGTTGTGTCGGCGCAGTATCAGGCCATCATCCGGGATATCGCCATTAAGGCAGGCATCGCGCGCACCGAGCAGGAGCGCGTGATGGCCGAGCGCATTCGCCGTGACGCGTTGTTGAACGGCATGGGACGCAACGAGTTGGCCGACGCGGTCAATCAGATGGTCGCGGGAGGGATGGACGTCGATCGGGCGCTGAACTTTGGCCCGGCCGTCGCGAAATTCTCGGTGGGTCAGGGGGCGTCGAGCGTCGAGACCGCGCAGATGATTCAGGCACTGCAGCAGAACGCCAACATCACGGACCCCAAGGCGATGATGAAGGCGCTGGAGGCCATCGCGTATCTCGGCAAGGAGGGATCGTTCGAGTCGGTCGACATGGCCCGGTGGTTCCCGGTGCTGCTTGCCGAAATGAAGAAGATCGGTATCACGGGGCAGGACTCCGTGACGCAGCTCGGCGCGATGCTGCAGGTTCAGATGAAGACCGCCGGCAACGCCGACGAGGCGGCGAACAACCTGAAGAACTGGTTTTCGAAGATCGGTTCGGGCGAGACCGAGCGCAATTACAAGAAAGCCGGCGTCGACTACGAAGGGAAGATGAAGGAGGCGATCGGCAAGGGATGGTCGACGTTGGAGGCGTCGTTCGTTCTCGCGCGGGCCTACATCGAACGCGTCGACCCGAAGAAGGCGGCGCAGCTCGCGGCGGTGGCGAAGCAGCTGAACAGCGAGCTGGATCCCGCCAAGCGGCAGGCGCAGATGCGGGCCTTCGAGGACACGATGAAGACCGGCGACCTGTTCAACGACATGCAGGTCAAGGCGGCGTTGACGGCCTACATGCAGAACGCCGACCTTTATCAGAAGCTCAAGCGTAACGCGGCGGACGCGAACGGCGAGATCGACAAGGATCTGGCCGATCGGCGCGCAACGTCGAAACAGATCTGGAGTGAAGTCGTCCAGCAGTGGGACGACGCGATGCGCAGCATTGGCGACGCGCTGCGGCCGGTAACGGATCTCGCCGGCAAGGTCGCGAAGCGGGCGGGCGAAACGGTGCAACACGCGTCGGACGCCGCACCTGGTGCGACGGCGGCCGTCGTCGGCGTTATCGGCACGGCGATTGCCGTTCGTGGCGCACGTGCCGCGTGGAACATGGGGCGCGGTGTGCTCGACATCCTGCGCGGCGGTTGGATGGCGCGACGCGGTGGTGGTGGAGCAGCCGGGGGCGGTGCTGCCGGCGGGCGGCTCGGTAAGGCGCTCGATGCGTTGAGCGGCGCTGCTGGGGGCGTGCAGCGCGTATTCGTCGTCAATTTGCCGGGCGGCGGCCTTGGTGGCGTTGCGGGGGCCGCAGGTGACCTGCTCGGCGATCTGGCCGGCGGCGGCTCTGGCGGTGGCCGCGTTCCGCGCGGTCGTCTAGGTCGTGTCATCGGTGCGTTTCGGACGGTCGCCGGCCGTTTCGCGCCCTACGCGGGGAGACTGGCGGTCGCTGGCAGTGTCCTGAAGATCGCATTCGCAGCCAAGGATGCGTATGCGGTCGCACGCAGTGATCAGCCGACCGCGCGGAAGGCGGAAGGGTACGCAAGCATTGGCGGCTCGCTCGCCGGGGGCGTCGTCGGGGCGAAGCTCGGGGCAGGCATCGGGATGCTCGGTGGGCCGATCGGGGCGGCCATTGGTGGCGTTCTCGGCGGTGCGGTCGGCACGTTTGCCGGCGGAAAGTTACTTGGGGCGATGGCGCGGTGGGCGACGGGCTCGAAGGACGGCGACAGTGATGCGGCGAAGGCGGCCGCGAAGGTGGCGGCCGGCCCGGATTCGCCGCAGTCGCGGCCGTTCAAGGTCGAGCAACAAAACTCGTTTGCTCCGGTGTTCCACATCAAGGTTGAGGGCAGCACGGACACGGAGATTGCGGACAAGCTGCTCGCGCGCATCAATCCGCTGATTCAGCGGACGATGACCGAGTCGCTGGACAAGAGCAACCGGTCGGCGATGTTCGATGCGCCGCATCTGTAAGGGGGGGGTAGATGGACTTCATTTCCAGTGTGACGCAGGCAGCAACGCAGGCGAGCGTCGCGTCCGAACGCGTTCGACACGTCGTGCGGGTTTTCGATCGAAACCGCAGCGCCAGTCAGAACACGGTCGACACGTTGACGAAGCTCGCGACGGGGAATCTCACGTCGGCCGCCGACCTGTTGCGCGGGGCGACGAGCCTACTGTCGGTGGCCGGCGATCTGAGTCCGCAGATCGGAACGGTGATGCGCAGCTTTTCGGCGACGGGGGCGGCCGTGAGCGGCATCGTCAAGATGGTTGGCGGGATCAATCATCCGTTGATCCGGTCGGCCGCGCAGTCGGTCATGGGCGCGTTGGGCGACGCGAAAACACAGTTCTCGGCGTTGGTCGGCGAGCAGACGACGGGGGCGCTGCAGTCGTTTGCGCAGACGACGGGCCTCAGTTCGGTCCTTTCCGGCCTGTTCGACAGCGCGACGTCTTCCACCCCTCATCTGCTGACGCTATCAACGGATGACGGGGGCGCGTTCCACTTCGGGCTGTCGACGGCGGCGTACGACAAGCTGCGGCGTTCGACGCGCTTCAAGATCGCATCGCAAGAGCGCTTGAATCGCGAAGAGGCGCAGCAGCCCGTGAGTCAGGGCGGCGACACGATCACGCTGTCGGGCGTCGTGTTTCCTTCGCTCGGTGCCGGCTTTCGTCAGCTCGAAGCGTTGCGGGCGATCGGTGCGAAGTTGAAGCCGGTGCAACTGACGGCCGGCACGGGCGACGTGCTCGGGCGCTGGTATCTGCACAGCGTCGACGAAGAGCAGGAGGCGCTGATGTCGGACGGTGCGCCGCGCAAGCAAACCTACAGCCTGGAGTTCGGCCGCTATGGCGAAGATTTTGCGAACCTCTGACGGCGACATTCTCGACACGCTCTGCTATGCCCATTACGGGACATTGAAGGGCACCGTCGAGGCCGTGTACGAAGCAAATCCCGGCCTCGCGCGCGAGCCGCAGCCGTTCCGGTCCGGCGTCTTGATCACGATGCCGGATCTCGACACGCCGCGCGACGAACCGATTCAGCTCTGGTCGTGAGGGAGGGGCTATGCAGGCAATATTTCAGGTCGTCGCGAACGGCGACGACATCACGCGCGTGATTCAGGACCGTGTGCTGCGGATCCAGACAACCGACAAGCCGGGCCTCGAAGCGGACGAATGCGAGTTGGAGCTGGACGACCGTGACGGCAAGGTCCGATTCCCGCCGAAGGGCGCGACGTTGAAGATCTCGCTCGGATGGGAGGGGCAGGGGCTGTCGATGCTCGGCGAGTATGCCGTCGACGAGATCGTGCTGCGCGGACCGCCGGCGACGATCGTCATCCGCGGCCGACCGGCCAACATGCGAGCGACGTCGAAGACGCAGCGCAATGGCAGCTGGACGAACGTGAAGCTGGCCGACATCGTGGGCGACGTCGCTCGTCGCAACAAGTGGATTGTCGCGTGCTCGGTCGACGCAGCGATTCCGCGCGCGGATCAGTTCGGGGAGAGTGATCTGCACTTCATCACGCGGATCGCGCGGCAGTATGGCGCGACCGCAACGGTGAAGGCCGGCAAGCTGATCGTTGGGCCGATCGGCGGAGGCAAGAGCGCGAGCGGCAAGACGCTGCCGGCGATCACGTTGACGCCGAGCGATCTGACCGACTACGAGATCTCGTTTCCCGATCGCGCGAGCTTCGTTGCAGTACGGGCGAAGGTGCACGACAAGAAATCCGGGAAGAAGATCGACCTCACGATTCCGAATCCCGATGCGCCTCCGGGCGCCGCTGCGGTTCACACCGAGCGTCACGCGTTCGCCAGTCCGGAGGCAGCGAAGGCCGGCGCGAAGTCTCGTCTTGAGAAGCTAAACCGACATACGGCGCGCAGCGTGTTGCGGATGAAGGGGCGCGCGGATATGTCGGCCGAGAAGACCGTGAAGCTCGCGGGCTTCAAGCAGGAAGCGGACGGGGATTTTCTCGTCGACTCGGTCCGGCACACGTATGCCGGCAATGGGTGGGAGACGTCGGTGGAGCTGAACGCCGGCAACAAGGGCAAGGCGAAGGTCGGCCATCGCAAAAAACCGACGAAGAAAGTCGACCTGGTCGTACCGTCGCCGCCGAAGTAACACGCGCGTGCATCAATTTCTGGCAGCCGCCTCGGGGCAACTCGGGCGGCTTTTTTATTTTCAGCGAGGGTTTGATGGGTGATGAAAAGCAGGAGGGGCTGGCCGTCCAGATCGCGACGTTGACGCAGCAGATGCGCGCCGTCGCGGCGAGTGTCGAGGACATCAAGCGATCGGTGCAGCCGTTCGCGGATCTCGACCGGCGGCTCGCGGAGATGGCAGTGCGAGCGGAGACGACGCGAGAGGACATCGGACTGCTGTGGAGCCGTTCTCGGGCGGAAGAGCGTGCTCGCGGCGAGCTGGCCGACGAGATCGCCGACGTCGATCGCAAGGTCGACGCGATGAAGAACAAGGCAACGGGCGCGATGTGGGTGCTCGGTGTGTGTCTCGGTGTGGTGCAGACGTTTCTGGTCGGTTCGATCGTCTGGGTCTTCACGCACATCAACGAGGGTGATGCGCTCAACCGTCTGCAGCAGCAGCGCATCGATTTACTGGAACAGGCGGTGAGCCGGGGAGGGAAGCAATGAACGTAACGGCGAAGATTGACGCGCTGATCGGGCGCGAAGGCGGGTTCTCGAACGATCCGAACGATCGCGGCAATTGGTATCTCGGGAAGCTCGAAGGAACCATGTGGGGTGTGACGGCCGCCGAAGCGCGCGCGTACGGATACACGGGGCCGATGAAGGACATGCCGCGCTCGACGGCCGTCGCGATCTACGAGTCGCGGTACTGGCGGCGTCCGAAGTTCGATCAGGTCGACGCGATCTCATCGACGCTCGCGGAAAAGCTGTTCGACATCGGCGTGAACACGGGGCCGCCGACCGGCGTCAAGTTCATGCAGCGGGCGCTGAACGTGCTGAATCAGAACGAAAAGACGTTCCCGGATGTCGCGGTCGACGGTGGCATCGGTCCGATGACGATCACGGCGTTGAAGGCGTTCCTGCAGCAACGCGGGGCGGATGGCCATCGTGTCCTGTACGGCATGATCGCCGCGCAGCAGTCGGTGTTTTACATCGAGACAGCCGAGCGCCGGCCGGAGAATGAGAAGTTCGAGTACGGCTGGCAGCTCAACCGCGCGCTGGGGGTATGACGATGCTCGACATTCTGAAGACTGTTGCGCCGTGGCTGGTCACGGCGCTGACCGGCGGTGTGCCCGGTATCGCGGCGATGGCCGCGTCGACGATCGCGGACAAGCTCGGCTTCGGTGACGGTTCGGTGGACGCCGTGAAGGCGGCGCTGGCCGGCCAGTCGGTGACGCCGGAGCAATTGCTCGCGTTGAAGCAGGCCGATGCGGACTTCGAGCTGAAGATGCGGCAGGCCGGTTTCGCGCACGCGGAAAGCATGGCGGGCATTCAGGTGCAGGCCGACAAGGTCGCGGCGGACGATCGCGCGAGCGCTCGCCAGTACGCTGCGGCCGAACACGATCACACGGCGCGGAACCTCGCCTATATGTACACGCTGGCGTTGTTCGTCGTGATTGGGCTGGAGTTCTATCTGGCAATCGGCGAGATCAGGATGCCCGACGTCGTGAAGAGCACGCTCGACACGCTGCTCGGCGTGCTGATCACGATGGTGATCGGCTCGAAGGAGTACTTCTTCGGGTCGTCGTCGCGGGCGGACAAGCAAGCGGACCGCATCACGCAGTTTGCCGTGTCGCCGGATATCACAGTGACGGGCGGGCCTATCGATCCGAAGATGATCGCATCGATTCCGGTGGAGCATCGGACGCCGTGACGCGCTGAAGAAACAGGGCACGCCGGATCGCGTTGGAGAGAACTCGCATTCCGGCTGCTGATTCGAAAATCAACCGAAGCCCTGACCGTCATCGCGAGTGCCATCGCTCAGGCGAGCGGCATTTTACACAACCTTACGAAGAAACAGGGCGACCGGTGGAATGTTGGAGCATTCTCCCGGTCGCCTTTCCACTGATCGAGCCAGTGAATCAGCCAAGGCCCTGCTACCTACCGGTAGGCGGGCCGGATTCTACACCAAGTTCAAAAACGGCTTTCACAATGGCAAATCCCATCATTCCTTGGATCGGCGGCAAGCGCCGTCTCGCAGACCATCTCATTCCGCGTTTCCCGGCGCACGATTGCTATGTCGAAGTGTTCGCTGGCGGGGCTGCGCTGTACTTTCTCCGACCGCCGGCCAAGGTCGAGGTCGTGAACGACGTGAATGGCGAACTGATCAATCTGTATCGCGTCGTGCAGCATCACCTGGAGGAGTTCGTGCGCCAGTTCAAATGGGCGCTGACCAGCCGGCAGGTATTCGAGTGGCTGAAGCACACGATCCCGGAAACCCTCACCGATATCCAGCGTGCTGCGCGGTTCTACTACCTGCAGAAAAGTTGCTTTGGGGCGAAGCTCGAAGGTCAGACGTTCGGAACGGCGACAACTACGCCGCCCGGTCTGAACCTGCTGCGTATCGAGGAGGAGCTGTCTGCAGCGCACCTGCGGCTTGCGAACGCATTCATCGAGCGGCTGGATTGGGCTGCCTGCATCGATCGATACGACCGCCCGCATACGCTGTTTTACTTGGACCCACCGTATTACGAGACGGAAGGGTATGGCGTGGCGTTTCCGTTCGCCGAGTACGAGAAGATGGCGCAACGTCTACGGTCGATCAAAGGGCGCGCGATCGTGAGCCTCAATGACCATCCCGACATTCGGCGCGTGTTCGACGGGTTTCATATCGAGACCGTGCCGATTCAATACACGGTCGGTGGTGGGAGGGGCGTCGAGCGAAACGAACTGATCATTTTCAGTTGGGACGACGCGGCGCAGCCGGTCGGTCTGTTCTAGCGGTTGGCTTGCCCGCAGGAGCGTTCCTGCGGGATACCTAGCAATTCTGCGGGGGTTCGGGTGGGAGGCGCGTTGGCTAAATGTCACATTTGGTCAAGTCGCCCTCCGACTCTCGACAACCGGCTCTTGCTCGGGTAATAGTCGGATCATTAGAAACCGAGAGGGCCAGCATGTGAAGCGGAATTATCTCCGAGTCGGAGACCATTCGACCAGCGGCGGGGTGGTCGTTGACAGCATCCCGACCATGAGTTGCGACGGGGTTGGACTTACCTACCTAGGTGCCAAAGTAACTTGTCCAGCGTGCAAGCGTGTCGGCGTCATCATTGCAGAGGGGCCGCGTTGGCCGGGCAACTTGATGGGGCACCAAGCTGCGCTGGAAGGCGATAAGGTCGCATGCGGGTGCAGTCCGCTCCCGACCATGATCGCATCGCAGTCTGAGATGTTTCAGTCCTTCAAGTCGGATGCGCTCGTCAAAATGGGCTTCTCTGCGACAGGAGGCCCGGTCGCGCTCGAACTCGCTGCCCCGAAGCCATCACCGGGATTCTGTCTCTCGTGCATGGTTGCTGCTGCCAAGAACGCGGCTTCGATGATCGTTCGGGGGTGAGCGGCGATGAGCATTCTAGATATCTATTCAGCGGTGCAAGAGCGGGCGAGCCTTCCGGTTCGTGTGTTTGCGCTTGTGGATGGTCTGTTGTATTCGGAGCTGGGCGGTTCCGAGCCGCGCAGGACGCGCGATTCGGCAATGGCGTTGCTTGATGCAACACCGGACGCCTCGCTTGCGGATGCCGGCCCTTGGCTATTCGACTTCTCGGCTGTCGACGGTGATTGCCGGCGCGTGCTCGGGCAGTTGGCGCAGAGCGAGTATGGGGTGAACTGGATCATCAGTGCCTATGGACCGAGCCAGCTCGCGGCCGAGCTTCGGGAGAGATTGGACGGTACGCTGCCGGACGGTCGATCGGTAATGCTTCGCTACTATGACGCGCGCGTGATGCGCCATTTCGCGCCGGCACTTAGCTCAACCGAGTTGACGATGTTCTTCTCCCCGACGTTCGATTGGCTGTTAGAAATCGACGGACAGCTCTTCAGGGCGCACCCTTATGCCGCTTAATCTTACCCCGGCGCACCTGTCGGCACTCGCCGAAGGTGAAGCGCGCAATTTTGTCGATGGCGTGCGGCGCGATCTGATCAAAGCCGATCCCACCCTGGGACGGGACATCGATCTTCACCATCGTCTATGGGATGCGTATCGAGCAGCGCGGACGCTCGGCATCCAACAAAGCGACCACCTTGTCCAGTTCCTGAAAATCGAGGCGTATTCGCCGAGCTTCTATGACAAGCCTGCGACGTGGGCTTGGCTGACGAAGCCCGGTCGCGCTGCTGACGAGCGTTTCCAAGTCTACGTCCAAGAGATCACTTGGCGATCACAACATCCCGATAGCTTGAAAGGAGTCCCGCATGGCGGCACCGTTAATCCCCCTAGTAACAGCCGCAGCGGCGGAGGCGGGGCCGGCATTGTCGGCTATTGGAAGCGCATTACTGGGGGGCGCGGCAGTAGCGGGGATAGGTAGCCTTCGGGGTGACGTTAGCAAGATGGACGAGCAGGCGAAGGCAAAAACGGAATCGCGGACAATGTCCGACTCCACTGCGCCCTGCAAGAAGTGCCCGCCCGAACAGACGGGCAAACTTGTGCGGAGCCGGCACGGCGTTAGCTGGCCCGCGTACCGATATCAGGCGCGAGTAACCGGCTTCGCGTTCGATACGGAGAACTGCCTTTGGAGCGACGAGTGGGAGTGGCTTGGAATCGATTTTGACGGATTCAAGCCGCAAGAGTGCTTGCTGCAAGAGGCGAAGGGGAACTACGACCAGTTCCTTGACGGATCTATTCCGAAGTCCGAACAGTTCTTCAAGGGCTTTCGTCACATGCGCGATCAGGCGATCAAGCGCGCGATGCGGGTCAAGGCGAATCCACCAACGCGGCTAAGGTACTATTTCCAAGGGCCGCTGACCTATAAGCGAATGGCGGTATGGTTCAAGACCATGTCGATTGAGTCGGAGTATTTTCCGTAACTTCCTACCATCATGAAAATTGATTCCTTCATCAAGGCCGGCGGGATCGAGGTGTTCGCGTTCGCGCAAACACTTGCGAAGGTCGGCGCAATTGTTGATGTAATGGCGGCCGCGGCTCCGGATCTGGCGCGTCCGAAGTGGCGTATGCAGGGCGATACGCTGGAAGAGGCGCAGGCTGGCGAGGTGTATGCGGCCGATGGCCAGCCTAGTAGCGCAGCGGTGACGGCGCTGGAGAATGAATACCGAGGCGAGGAAACGTCGTCGCTCGGGATATGGGACGGTAGCACGGACGATTCCATCGGCGCATCGGTCGAGGTCTTCGCGTGCGGCGGGCATTTCCCCGATACGGTATCAATTGGCGCTCGCGGTGCGTTCATCGACAACAAGGATGTTGTGGCCAGTATTGTGGTCAAGACCGCACAGGAATTTTCGCCGGCCGTGATCTCGGCCGCGCCTGACGGCTACTCAGAGAAGCAGGCGTTTCAGGATCGTCCCGGCGTTGGTTGGATGATCTATCTGCCCGTGGAGCTGACCGTTCAACAGATCCCCGAAGCGCAGGAGATCGTTCCCGTGTTGTCGGCAGATCGGAAGAGGCGACTCGGGACGATCCTTGTCAGCATCAAGGATGAGGTGTTCTCGGCCGACAATGAGGAGCACTTGGCCGTGGCACACAATATCGAGGCGCGACTCATTTCGATGGACCTTCTACCGCTTCTTGCCGAGATTTGAGGGCGGCCGATGCCGGTCGTAAGGCCGGCTTGAGGCAGCGATTGTCCGCCGAAGAGATCGGCCGGCCACTATCTGCCTCGCGATCAACTAACGCTTCTCAATCGAAGCGAGCGCCGTCGATCATGCGGCGGAGCTGGTCGAGCGCGAACGCATCGGGATAGCCGTTCTTCTTCAGCTCCAGCTCGGCCGCGCAGACCATTTTCTCCATGAGCCGCAGTGTTCGGCGGACATGTACGACTTCCAGCACGAAGCGCTGTTCGAGCGTCAGCGCGCGATTTTTCTTGAAGTTGGCCGCGCTCCACGCGTCGCGCAATTCGGACCATGTCAGGCGCTGGAACTCAGGCAACTTCGTTGCCTTGTCGGAGCCGGGATCTGGTTCGCGGGGGACGTCGTGGAGCCTGCATTTCATGGCTTCACGTGCGCGCCACTCGTCGGAGAAAGGCGCGATGGGCGCACGTGGGTTACCCATTCGGCCTGCGCGCATAATTTCTTTGTCGATCTTGATCGACAAGCGGCGCAGCGGTGCCGCGTATTTCAATTCGTCGGCCCGTTCGAGGTACGCGATCATGCGCGTAGCGTCGCCGGTAAGGGTGCCCATCTCGCGCAGCGTGATTCGCAGGTGTAGCACTTCGAGAATCAGCCGGTGGACGTCGGCATACGTGCACGTGCGCCACCACTTCGACATTGAGTCGAACGGTGGCGGGTCGAATGGGGGCAGAAGCATGATACGCGCAAAAATACTGTATAGATATACAGTTTATCGCGGAGTAAGATGGGACCGTCAAGTCTCAAAAATGGGGGCGGGCAGTGTGCACAAACTACGTGGCTCCCGGCGAGGATCCGGGGCTGAGCGAACTCAAGATCGACAGCTTCAGAGACCTGTATCGCTGGACCCCGTGGAAGCCGGAGATCTACCAAGACTATGACGCGCCTATCGTCGCGAGCATTGAGGGGAAGATCACACCGCTGATCGCAGGATTTGGCTTCTGGCCGCGAGCGCTGCAGAAGGTAAACATCGAGAAGGCGAAGGAACAGGGACGGAGGCCGCCGCCGCTGCGTAGTACGATGAACGTCCGGGACGACAACCTTGGTAAATCACCACTCTACGGGACGTCATGGCGGTTAGGTAGCCGCTGCCTGATTCCGGCGCAGTACGTCATAGAACCGTCGTACCCGGATGCTCGGTACGGTGCTGACGGGAACTGGATTCTCGGGCCGTGCGTGTGGCAAAAGATCGGTATGGCCAGTCGTCCGACGATGTGCATTGCCGGCATCTGGCGCACTCTGACGGGATTGGACGGCGTGGTCCGCCATGCAATGGCGATGATCACGATTAATGCCGACGACCATCCGGTCATGTCGCGTATGCATAAGCCGGATGAGGAGAAGCGCTCGGTCGTGATCCTGCGGCCGAATGACTGGGAAGAATGGCTGACGACGTCGAACGTCGAGGCCGCCCGTGCCATGCTTCAGCTATACCCGGCCGAAGCGATGATCACCGAACCAAAGTAACTTTCTCACTCAGCGCCACGGCAACAGTCCGCAAAAGACTCTCTGGCGATCCAGCATCGCAGGACAGCATTTGCGTCAGCTCGAATAAAATGAGCAGCGTCTTGACGCGGCTTCGACACCTGCCGACGTTCAAATCCCGCGTGCAGGTGACGATCAATCACTGCGATCCGGCGGGAGAAGCCTTGGAAGAAGCGGATGACCTTCGTCCGTTTGGGGTGGAGGAGTGACTGACTAGTCGGCAGGTCGACTCGCTATTTCATACTGAAACTGCAGCGGCGTGACCCCCTGCAGAGTTTTACCCGCGCGCGATCATCGTCGCCGCCTTCTCGGCGGCGGACATCAGGCATTCGAGGCGGAGTGTCGTCGTTTCGCCAGCTCCCCCTTCGTCGAGCGTCGCCGAAATTGTGTCGATCGAAGATGCTCATGATTTCGTCATCGGTCGGACACAAAGTTGCTTTATTTGAGTATCGGTCGGGTTCGCGCTGAGTGTTCAAATGTACCCGTCCGATTTAGTATGCGGAAACCACGCCCCGTGCGGGCGCGGCTCATTTTGCGCCGAGGAGACCATGCATCGTCGTACGGCAGCCCCCTACGTCATCGTGGCGGTCGGCATTGTGATCGCGTGCGCATTGATGGGCCTGTGCGTGCTGCAGCTATTTCAGAGCCGCAACGACGCACTGGAGCGCGCAAGCGAAACCTCGCGTAATCTCGGCCTCATGGCTGAACGCGACATCGAGCGCAACTTCGAACTCTACGACCTGTCGTTGCAGGCGCTGATCCAAGGCCTGCAGCGGCCCGATGTGATGGCGGCAGTACCTGCATTGCGGCGCGGCGTGCTGTTCGATCATGCGATGAGTGCCCCCTTCATCGGTGCACAACTGGTACTCGATGCGAACGGCGATATCGTTCTGGATTCGGCCAGCGACGTGCCCCGCAAGGGCAATTTCGCCGATCGCAAGTACTTCACTGTTCACCGCGATAACCCAAATGTTGGTCTCTACGTCAGCGATCCGTTCGCTTCGCGTCTGCGTGCCGGCATGCTCAGCATTGCGCTGTCGCGGCGCGTCTCGAACCCGGACGGATCGTTCGCCGGCGTCGCGCTGATTGCGATCAATCTCGAGTACTTCCACCAACTGTTTGCGGGCCTGTCGCTTGGAACGCACGGTTCGATGTCGCTGATCGGCAAGGACGGCATCATGGTGATGCGTCAACCGTACAACGTCAGCATCGTCGGTCGCGATATCAGCAAGGCTGCGACCTTTCGACGATTTCAGCGTGCGTCGGAGGGCGTATTCTCGGAAACGGCTTCAATCGATGGTGTACGTCGCCTCT
>Ga0207667_10003199_pt1 | contig 20239 bp, 21 predicted proteins | sample KBSCornC52_FD_184301 | JGI IMG/M metagenome (GOLD analysis project Ga0207667, IMG submission 184301) | Corn rhizosphere microbial communities from Kellogg Biological Station, Michigan, USA - KBS Corn C5-2 (SPAdes) (version 2) | ecosystem: Host-associated > Plants > Roots > Rhizosphere > Soil ...
GTGATCGCATCCATGTCGAGCCCGTAGACGAAGACGCCGATCGGCGCTCCGGTCGGTTCGATGCGTAGTGCCATGTCAGTTCCTCTCTCGCAATTCAGGCGGCGGCACGCCGTGCCAGCTTGCGGCCGACGCCATAGTCACCCTTGATCGTCGTCCGCTGCAGCAGCCGGGTCTCGTCGAGCGGGACCGGCGTGACGCGGTGGACCATCCGCCAATTATCCCACAAAATCAGCTCGTCTGTCCCCCATTTATGGTGGTAGGCCGGGCTGTCGTGGACATGGTCGCACAGCGATTTGAGCAGTGCCCTGCCCTCGTCATTCTCCATGCCCTCGATGCCGCGCGCGAAGAACGGCGAGACGTTGAGCACCTTTCGCCCGGTCTCGGGCTGGACGAAGACGATCGGATGGGCGACCGGCGGAAAATCGCGGTCGAGCCGGGCATAGACGCTTTCCATCTGCGGCGAGTTCTTGATCAGCCGGATCGGCTCGCGCGCGCCATGGGGAAATTCGTCCCAGCGGCCCATGCGGTAGACGATCGACAGGCCCTCGATCCGTGCCTTCAGCACGTCGGACAGGCGATCATAGGCGGCGATCTGGTCGAGAAAGCCGGTGATGCCGCCGCGACTGCTCGGCTTGATCGCGCGCAGGATGCCGCCGTGGTTGATCCGCTCGACGTAGACCAGATCCTTGTGCCAGCCGAGATAGGCGGCGCCGAGTTCGCCATCGGCCTCGGCGATGATCGCATTGTCGGGATTGCCGATGACGTCGATCAGCTCGGGGTTATCCTTGTTCATGACCTCCTTGACCGGGTGGTCGGAGAGCGGGCCGAAGATCTTACTGAGCGTGACGTGAAAGTCCTGGTCGTTGTCGCCGTCGCGAAACACCACCAGCCCGTCCTGGATCCAGTGATGGCGCAGCCGCTCCTGCACGGCCGGGTCGTCGAGCTGGGCGCGGCGCAGGCCGCGGATCGTCACGCCGAACGGCAGATCGGCCGACAGGGGCTCAACGGCAAAGGGCATCAGCCTCTCCTCATTGGCGCCATTCTACCGCATTTGCGCCGTGCGGGTCTTGCCCGCAGGCGACAGCTCGCCCGCGCTATACGACAGCCTATTCGGCCGCCATGCGCAGCGCCGACGGGCCGGGAATGTCGAGCGCGGGCTCGAGCTGCTTGAGCCGCGGCAGGACCTTCTCAGCGAACAACGTCTGGTTGCGCAGCGCCTCCGCCTCGCTCATCCCGGCAAAGTTGAACACGCCGAGAAAGCCGCCGGCGCCGAGCTTCTCGCGGGTGTCGCGGATCTTCTCGAAGCATTGCTCGGGCGTGCCATAGACATGGCCCTCGACGAAGCTGTCGAGGAAATCGTCGAGCGTCGCGCCGGCGGCGGCGCCCGCCTCATTGGCGGCGACATAGCTCTCATAGCCGCGCACGCCCTTCAGATGGTCGCCGTGGAACTGATAATGGCCGAGCACGCGCAGGACATATTCGCCGATGTACTTGCGGCCCAGCTCGCGGGCGCGGCCCTCGTCCTCGTCGACGAAGGTCCAGCCGACGAAGATCGGCGGCGGCGGCTCTGCGGCCTGATGCTCGCGGAAGCTGGCGCGATAGCTGTCGAGCTCGCGGGCGACGACGTCCCAGGGCTTCTGCCCGGGAATGAACAGCAGGCCGAGGCCGAGCTGGCCGAACAAAGGATAGCTCTCGGGCGATTGGGCCGAGCCGTAGAAGCGGCCCTGGAAGCTGTACGGCGGCCGCGGACGGATCAGTGCGCGCGGCTGCTTCAGCACCTTGCCGTCATATTCGATCGCGCCGGTCTCGAGCCCCATGCGGATCGCATGAACATGGTCGATGAGAATGTCGCGGGTCAGGTTCATGTCGATCCTGAAGCCGTCGAACTCGGTCTTGGCGACGCCGCGGCCGACACCGAGGATCAGCCGGCCGTTCGAGACGCTGTCGAGCACCGCGACATCCTCGCACAGCCGGATCGGATCATGCCAGGGCAGCACCACGACCATCGTGCCGAGCCGGATGCGGCTCGTCCGGGCGGCGAAATAGGTGAGGAAATTCAGCGGGTCGGGGCAGATCTCATAGGCATCGAAATGATGCTCGACGCTCCACAGCGAGTCGAAGCCGAGCGCCTCGGCACGATCGGCCAGCCGATAATCCATGGCGATGACGGCGGCGTCGCCGGTCTGATCGCCGTCGATCCCGTCGACGTGCTGGAAGATTGCGCTCATGCCGACGTGCATCGCCGTCTCCTTCGATGGTCCATGCTAATCCAATCGCCCCGCCCGGTCTTGTCCGCAGACGACAGTGCGGCCGCGTCATGCGACATCGGCGCAGCCATTGACTCGCGGCCCTCGCCGCCGCCACCAAGCCCGAAAGGCGTGAAGGGAGAGTCATGCAGAAGCTGATCATCGAGGCGGCGATCAACGAGCAGGCGCCGAAGAGCGACAATCCCACCATTCCCTACACCGTCGAGGAATGCATCCGCGAGGCAATCGCCGCGGCCGATGCCGGGGCCGCCATCGTCCATTTCCACGCGCGCGACAGCGATACCGGCGACATGCAGGAGCCCGGCACCGAGTTCTACCTCGAGGCGATGCGCGAGATCCGCCGGCAGCGCCCGAGCCTGCTGATCTATCCGACCTATGGCTTCGCTAGTGACGCGGTCGAACGCTACAGCCATGTCAAGGCGCTGGCCGATGATCCGGGCGTCAGGCTCAACATGGCGACGATCGATCCCGGCGCGGTCAACATGGGCTCGCTCGACCCTGGCGGGAACCAGGAATTGAGCGACATGCTGTTCAACGTGCCGCACAGCCACGTCCGCTATGTCATGGGAATGGCGCGGGAATATGATTTCCCGTTCAGCTTCGTCATCCGCGAGCCGGGCCACATCCGCCACGCCATCACCTATTACCGCATGGGGCTGGTCGACGCGCCGCTGTTCTTCAAGATCTGCCTCAACGAGGACGTGCCGTGGGGCATGCCGCCCTCGCCCCGGGCGATCGACGCCTATCTCAGCGTCATTCCGCCGGACGTCCCCTATATCTGGATGAACTATACCTACGGCAGCAACGCGCTGCAGATGAACCTGCACGCGATCGCCACCGGCGGCCATGTCCGCACCGGCCTCGGCGACAATCCGGTCGAGCCCGACGGGTCGATCATCACCAATGCCGCGCATGTCGCGCGCATCGTCGACATCGCGCGCCAGGCCGGCCGCGAGACGGCGACGCCGGAAGAAGCGGTGGCGATCATGCGCGGACGGGCCTGACGGGATTGCCGACAATGAAAGCGTTGCTGTCGATCGATCCGGGTGGCCCCGAAACGCTGGTCATCCAGGAAGTGCCGTCGCCGGTCGCCGGCCCCGATGATCTGCTCGTGCGGATCAAGGCCTGCGCGATCAACTTTCCCGATGTGCTGATCATCGAGGACAAATATCAGTACAAGCCGCCCCGTCCCTTTTCGCCGGGCTGCGAATTCGCCGGCATCGTCGAGGCGGTCGGCGCGAATGTCCAAGGCTGGCGGGTCGGCGACCGGGTGATCGGCTCAGCAGTCAACGGTGGACTCGCCGAGCAGATCGCGATCCCCGCCCATGCCGCCTTCCACCTGCCCAATGCGCGCGGCTTCGAGGAAGGCGCCGCGCTGATCACGACCTATGGCACCGCGATCCATGGGCTGGTCGATCGCGGCCATATCAAGCGCGGTGACCGGCTGCTGGTGCTGGGCGCGGCGGGCGGTGTCGGCATGGCGGCGGTCGAGCTCGGCAAGGCACTCGGCGCGCATGTCATCGGCGCGGTCTCCACCGCGGAAAAGGCGGCGGCGGTGCGCGCGGTCGGCGCGGACGAGGTGCTGGTCTATCCGCGCGCGCCGTTCGATCGCGACCAGTCGCGCGCGCTGGCCGATGCGTTCAAATCGGCGATCGGCGGCGATGGCGCGAACATCGTCTACGATGTCATCGGCGGCGATTATTCCGAGCCGGCGCTGCGCGCGATCGCCTGGGAAGGACGCTATCTGGTGGTCGGCTTTCCCGCCGGCATCGCCAAGCTGCCGCTCAACCTGATCCTGCTGAAGAGCTGCGACGTCTGCGGCGTCTTCCTCGGCGCCTTCGTCACCCGCGAGCCCGCGGCGCATCGCCGGAACATGGCCGAGCTGTTCAGCCTGTGGGAGGCGGACAAGATCAAGCCGCTGGTCACCGCGACCTATCCGTTCGCGCGCGGCGGCGAGGCGATCGCCGCGCTCGGCGCGCGCCAGGCGATCGGCAAGCTGGTGGTGACGATCGACTAGGTCGCAAGTTTGGGAGGGACGATGTCCGTGACGGAGGCATGATGAAGCGCAGGTGGCGTGTTGCAAATAAGGCTTGGTTCGCTTCCATCGCGCTTGCGGCCGGCAATCCGGCGGCGCGTGCAGCCGATTTCGACTACACGACACGCGGTCTCAGCGCGGAGCAATTGGAGCGCTTGCCAGGCGTCAGTTACGCGCGCCCGCTTCAGGAGCTGCCGCAACGAACCCTGGTCGTTGTCCATCTCACCTTTCCGCCGAACCGCAGGGGACCATCTCCGCAACATGGCTGTACCGCTCATCGCCACCCCGGCCCGGCATCCGTCCGTGTGACGAAGGGCGCCGTCCGTCTTGGGTTGGCAGGGCAGCCGGTTCGGCTCGTGCACGCCGGCCAGATTTTCTACGAACCCGCCAACGCGCTCCACGTAACCGCGGAAAATGCGAGCAGCGTGGAGCCGGCCATGGCCGTCGCCGTCCTCGCCATACCCAAGGGCGCGCCAATTCTTATCCCCGACAACCGATGCGGAAGCAGACCTGCCCATTAGCACGTCGGCAATCGCCCACGGCGGCCTGCCCGCCTACGCGCGCGTGTCACTATGAGACCCCGTAGATCCTCGATCGAAATTGTCGGTCGAGGTGATGACCACGCCGGCCGAAACCGCTAGGCTCGCTCAACCCAGGAGTGGAGGCCAGATCATGAATATCGCTCTACAGGAAAAGCAATCGGTGCGGTCGCTCGTGTCGGAAGCCGAATGGGCGACGCGGGTCGAGCTGGCCGCATTTTACCGGGCGGTCGACATGCTCGGGCTGACCGAGCAGATCTACAACCACATCAGTGCGCGCGTGCCGGGTGCCGATGATCAGCTGCTGCTGAATCCATTCGGGCTGGATTATTCGGAGATCACGGCGTCGAGCCTGGTCAAGGTCGACTTCGACGGGAATGTGATCCTGGCGTCGCCGACCGGCTATGATTTCAACTATGCCGGCTTCGTCATCCACAGCGCGGTCCACCGCGCGCGGCATGATCTGATCTGCGTTGCCCATACCCATTCGGATGCCGGCACTGCAGTATCGACCCACAAGTCGGGCTTGTTGCCGATTACCCAGAACGCGCTGCGTTATATCGATGACGTCGCCTATCACGACTATGAAGGGGTAGCGGTCGATCTCGACGAGCGGGAGCGGCTGGTGCAGAATCTGGGTACGAAGAACAACATGATCTTGCGCAATCATGGCCTTCTCGCCTGCGGGCGATCGATCGCCGAGGCCTATCTCAATCTCTACAACCTCGAGAAGGCGTTCCGCATCCAGGTGCAGGCGCTCGCCTGCGGTGATGATCTGATCGAGATCGATCCACGCGCCATCGCGCGCAATCGCGAGATCTACAGCAATGGCCGCGTCGAGAAGCCGACCAACGGCTACACTTCCGATATGGAATGGGCTGCGATGCGGCGGAAGATCGATCGTCTGGACGACAGCTACGCGCTGTGATCTCGCGCGAAGACCCGACAAACCTTCTCGCATGACGGAGCTAGTTCATGAGCACTGACGACGTTGCCCGCCGCCATTTCCTCCACTCCATGCAGACAACCGAGCCGCCACTTCGGGGATCGCCGCTCAGTGAAGCGGCGTGGGATTTCGTCTTCGGCAAGGTGTGGGATTCACCGCTCAGCTATCGCGAGAAGCGGCTGATCTCACTGACCTGCGCATGCATCAGCGCGCATAATCTCGGCTTCGAGACGCATGTGCGTGCCGCGCTGCAGAGCGGCGATTTCACCGTCGAAGATCTGCAGGCGGTGTCGGTCCATCTTGCGGCCTACGCCGGCTTCCCGGTCGGCGCGGGTTTCGAGACGATGCTGCAAAAGGTGCGAGCCGAACTCGGCATGTGAGATCGCCAGTGACCGAACAGATTGCCCATCGCCGGCTGCACCCGTTCGGTGTCGAGATCGAGGTCGACTGTACTGCGCGATGTTCCGACGATCAGCAGGAGGAGCTCCGGCGGCTTTATGCGATCGATGGTCTGATTGTCGCGCGCGGCCAATCCTTGACGATGAATCAACAACGCGCCTTCGTGTCCATATTCGGTCCCGTTCTCGATAATGATTTCGAGAACAGCTACGTGTCCAATGTGCGGGACGACGGCATTCTGGGCACGACCGAGATCCGCTTCCACAACGATGTAACATTCCTTCCCGCGCCCTATCTCGGCGCCTCGCTGCACGCCATCGAGCTCGGCGAGGGCGCCGCAGCGACGCGCTTCGCCAGCGGGATGCGCGCCTATGACCGCCTGCCGGAGAAACTCCGTACGCGGATCGAACCACTCCGATCGCTCCAGGCCCGTGCCCATGGCGATAACCGGAGGACGCGATTGGGCGATCTCGAGCCGGGCGACATCTGCGCGGTGCATTCGGTCGTCGGGTGCCAACAAGGGACCGGGCGGCGCTACCTCTTCGTCAATCCGGTCGCGACCGATTCAATCATCGGCCTGGCCGAGGCGGACAGCGAGGCGCTGTTGGCCGAGCTGTTCGACTATCTCTACGCCGCCGATGAGATTTACCGCCATGACTGGCAGCTCGGCGATATCGTCATCTGGGACAATCTGGCGGTGCATCATGCCCGCGACGATGCGTCGCGCGCGAGACGCACGCTGCAGCGCGTGACCATCGCCCACCTCGGTTACGCCGACCAATATCCGCTCGATGTGATGAAGATCCGGCACGAGAAGGATACGCAGGCGATCCGCGCAAGCGGCGTTCAGCCTACCGTGCAGGACTGAGTTGAAAATCAGGGACCGGCTTGCTGGCTGATTCCGGTTCCGATCTTCGCCGTCGCCGGACCGTTTTTCGCGGTCACGGTCGATCCAACGCTAATCGTGCCATTGTTCGTGATCGAGCTGGACGAATTGCCCGTCGTCTGAATGCCCGTCGTCTTCGAGGCGATGGTGCCGTTGTTGGTAATATTGACGGGTCCCGGGCCAGTCGACGTCACGCCCGGGCTGGTGCCGGTTGTGATCGTGCCATTATTCGTCAGCGTTCCGCCGCCCGGAAGGCTCTGGGTCGTTGTTACCGTCGTTCCTGCGGGAATGGTCGTCGCGGTTGAAGAAAATGCCGACGCAGACGGGCGAGCTGCCAACTCGGTGGAAAATCCAAGAAGCAGGAACATGCCCGCGGAAAACGCAATCTGAATCTTCATGACCCGGCCCAAAAGTAATTGGTCTGCAAGCAAAAACTCTATTGCAATCGGTTGTGACGTCAAGGGGCCGAGGGTACGAATTGATCCGTGGTAAACGGAGCGGAAGCCGCGATAATTTATCCGGAATGAAGAGCTGGCGGTCGAGACCTCGGGCAGGTTCCGGGGACTCTCCACATGCGTGCGCGCTCGATCATTGCCGCAAGTGCCGCCGTCGCGGTATTTGCCGCGCAGGCCCTCGCCGTCGAACCGAGCTCGACGGCCGGCAACGGCAGCGCCGCCTTCACCACCCGCCTGCTGCTTGCGCAAAATGCGGAACGGCAGTCGCTCGGTCTGAGACCGATGCGCTGGGACCCGCAACTCGCGGCCGCGGCGAGCGCCTATGCCGATGAAATGGCGGCGACCGGCGAATGGGGCCACTCCGACGACGAGGACCGTCCCGACCAGGGCGAGAACCTCTGGATGGGGACGCGCGGCGCCTTCACCGCAGAGGAGATGGTTGGCGACTGGATCGCTGAAAAGCGCGTGTTCCGCGCCGGCGTCTTTCCCAATGTCAGCGCGACCGGTCGTTGGGAAGACGTCGGCCATTACACGCAGATCGTCTGGGCCGACACCGACCGCGTCGGATGCGGACTGAGCTCGTCACAGGACGATGACTATCTGGTTTGCCGCTACGCCCATGCCGGCAACGTCATGGGCCAGGCGGTCATGCCGACGCGGCTGGCGGCAGCGAACTAAAAGCGGCGCCGGCTCAGCGCCGACCCCCTAAGCCTGCCACCACGCCACAAGAGAGGGCCAGCGTTCGCGCCGGCCCTTTTCTTATGGACGGCCCGGCTGGTCGAGCGCGGACATTGCCCTCCGCAAGGTTGACGCACTATCATATCCATACAGGCGCCATTGACCTGAGGTGGCGGGAGGAATCGGAAAATCACTATGCCGGACGATCCGCTCCCCGCGTCCGCAGGTCAGAATGAGCCTCTCGTCACGATCGTCGTCAGCTTTCGCGAGAGATGGCGGTTCACCGCCAAGGCCATCGAAGGGATCATCGACAACACGACCGGGCAATTCGGGATTGTTTTGCTCGATTCCGGCATGCCGCAGAACGTCAGGGACGAGGTTCAGCAGCATCATGATTCCGGCGCGATCGAGATCGTCGATGTCGGCCGGGGCACCCTGCCAAATCATGGCCGCGCCATCGTCGCCGGGCGTCTCAAATCGAAATACGCCGTCTTCATCGACAATGACATAATCGTCATGCCCGACTGGCTCGACAGGCTCGTGGACTGCGCTGAAACCACCGGCGCCGGCATCGTTGGCCCGCTCTATCTCATGGGGAACGATGGCGAGGCCGATCTCGTCCACATGGCTGGCGGCGATCTTGCGATTGCGCAGGAAGACGGCGGGCTGAGGATGGCGGACACGCATCGCCATTCCATGCGCAAGCTCGCCGACATCGAGCCGGAGCTGCGTCGGGAGATATGCGATTTCGCGGAATATCACTGCCTGCTGATGCGGCGCGAAGTCTATTCAGCCGAGGGCATGTTCGACCGCGACATCGTCACGGTCCATGAGCATATTCACGCCAGTCTCCTCGCCCGCGAGATGGGTTACGAGACCTGGCTCGAACCCGGCTCGAAAGTGAAATACCTGTCGTTCTCGCCATGGTTGACTGGCGAGTGCGCCGATTTTCGTCATCGCTGGGACCTGTCCACCGCCGAGGACAGTCTGACGCATTTTGCCAGTCGCTGGGGCGTTGTCGACGATGCGGAATTCCGTGCTCGCCTGCGCAAATTTCTGCTTCATCACTTCAGCCGCGCCGATCTGCTCGATCCGCGTGCCGACATGGCGATGACGCGCGATCGGCCGATGACCAAAGCCGATCTGCAGCAGAATTTCAGCGGCCTGGTGTGGCTGGCACAGGCTCGCGGCTGCACTGCGGATGAAATGCTGCTTCTCGGTCGATGCTATCGCATTGCCCTTGGGTTGTGCGAGGGGATGTTTCGCCCCTGCGGGCGCCCGTTCATCAACCACCTCGTCGGTACCGCGAGCGTTCTCCTGTTCTACGGCTGCGTCGTTCAAACCGCGATGGCCGGCATGCTCCATGCCGCCTTCAGCCATGGCCGCCGCCCGAGATCCCCGGAGGCCGACGGCGAGATCAGCAGGCTGATCGGTCAGCTCGGGCATCTCGGCGACCGGGCGGCAAATGTCGCTCAACGCTATGATCGCCGACATTCGATTTTCTCGGGGATTGAAGACAAGGACGTACATCCCTCCCGGCTGCCGATCGGTGTGGCCGAGATCTATTTGCTGGAGGCGGCCAATGACGTCGACATGCATCTCAGTCTCGAGGTCGCCACGTCGGGACGCAGCGACGCAATAAGCGGTCGGACCCTGGTCTTTTGCCAGGAGATGATCGAGACCATCGGCCTCCCTGCCCTGGCGGCGACGATGAGGACGGTGCGTGACGAACAGGTCGATCTTCCCAAGATCCGCTTCAACGGCGAGTTTACCGGCAGTTTTCTGCTGGACGAAGGTCGCGCCGTGCCCGCCGTACGGCAGGGCAGAAATTAGCCAAGTGATCTCCCGATCGGACAGGATCGATCCAGAAACTATGCCGCATGCGCTGTGATGTGATCTTCGTCAGCTACGACGAGCCGAACGCCGATCAGAACTTCGCGCGGCTCCTGCAATTCGCGCCGGACGCAAAGCGCGTTCACGGCGTGACAGGCGTCGTCAACGCGCTTCACCAGGCAGCGCGGGTTTCGACCTCGGAATATTTCTTTGTCGTCGACGGCGACAACTGGATTCTGGATGGATTTCGTTTCGAGGCGCCGGAGGCCGATCTGACGGGAAAATATTTGTGGCTTGCCCAAAACGCTGTGAACGGGGTGGTCTGGGGAAATGGAGGCATAAAGCTCATCAGCAGGGCCGGCATGCTGGCCATAGAAGATGAATCGCTCGACTTCTTTGTGGAGCTGGAAGGCCCGGTCAGGATCATGAAACCCGCCGCATCGGAAACGAGGTTCAATACCACCCCGTTCCTCGCGTGGCGATGCGGCTTCAAGGAGTGCGCCAAACTCGCAGGAGGCATGTTCAAGACATCAAACGTCAACGTCATGCTGGACATGTGGCAGACGATCGGTTTGGACAAGCCGAACGGGAACTGGTGCATCCTCGGTTCAAGACTCGGCGCAGCATTTGGCAATTCGAACCGAGGCAGTTCGTCGCTCGAAATCATCAACGATGCGGAGTGGATCAGGAATGAATTCCTGAAGTGTCGCGAGTCCGTCTATCAGAAAAGAACATGACAGCGCCGATGGCGTCCTTCGGGGAGACCACTCGGCTCGGGAGCTAGTCCGCCGCCGGCACGTCGACCTTCGCGCGGTAGACCTTGTACAATCGTTCGCTGCCCGCCATCAGCGCGGCGATTTTGTCGAACGGCGGGCCGACCATCATGAACAGCTCGTCGCCGCGCGGGCCGCCGAGCATCGCGGCAATGACGGTATCCTCGCCGAAGCTGATGCGGTCGAGCTCCTCACCGCCTTCGGCCAGGCGCAGGACGCCGCGGCCGCGCGCATCGGCGACCCAGATCGCGTCCTCGGCATCGACCTGCGAGATGCCGTCGGGAATCATCCGGTCATTGGCCAGCGCATCGGCCATGGTGGTCGACGGCGGGCCGCCGAAATCGGCCCAGATGCGGCGGTTCGACAGCGCGCCGTCGGCGCCGATGTCGAACACCGACATGCGATAGGCGAAGGTCTCGGCGACGATCAGCCGGCGCTTGTCGCGGCTGATCGCCATGCCGTTGGCCGCCGCCAGCCCCTGGGCCGCGACCGAGACGGTGCCGCCAGGTGTGACATAGGCGATCGGCGACTCGGTCAGACGCCCTTCTGGCAAGCCCTCGCCGAGGCCGCCGATATAGGCGCCGCCGGTATCGTCGATGACCATGTCGTTGAGCACGTCGAAGCCGATGCCGTCGAGCGAGATGGTTTGCTCGACCTTGCCGTTGCGGATACGGCGCAGCTCGCGCGCGGCCGCAGCAACCGCGAGCAGATCGCCATTGGCGGCAAAGCCGATGCCGGCGGGATGCGGCACCTCGGCGACGACCTCGGCCGGGCCGCCGGGGACGAGGCTGAAGATCTTGTCGTCGCTCATGTCGATGAAATAGAGCCGGCCGTCATGCCAGCGCGGGCATTCGAGAAAACGGAAGCCGTCGGCCAGCAGTTCGACGTCGCGCGCCATCAGTGATTCCCCCCTTGCGCCACATCACAGGCGATGACGGCGTCGTGCAGCTCATAGGAATAGACTGGCCTGAACCAGTCGAGGCTGGGTTCGCGCGCCATGCGGATCCCCGGGATCGCCAGCAACTTCTCCAGGAACAGGCGCGCTTCGTGCAACGCAAGCTGCGCGCCGGGGCAGCGGTGGTTGCCGTCGCCGAAGCTCATATAGCCGGTGCCGGCGGCGGTGCCGGGCGGGCGATCGGCGAGCACCGCATGCGGGCAGGCGCCGGTCGCCGCCTCGTCGAGATTGGCGGCGCGAATATCGATCGCAACGAGCGTGCCGGCCGGGATATGGCCGCAGGCCGGGGTGTCGATGTCCTCGACCAGCTCGCGGGCGACGACCGCGACGATCGGCTCCAGCCGCAGGATTTCTTCGAGGATGGCGAATTGCGCCTGCTCGCCGCCGGTCTCGAAGCGCGCGCGCAACGCCGGCTGCTCGAACAGATACCAGGCGGCCATGACGATCAGCTCGCGCGTCGTCAGCATGCCGGCAATGGCATAGCCGAGCACCTCGGTGAGGATCGCACGGTCGGACCAGCCGTCGTCGATCAGCCGCGAGATGACGTCCTCCTCGCGCGCTGCGCGCCGGGCCGCGATCGCCGGCGCGACGTCGGTTTCGAAGAAGGCGATGATCGCGGGATCGTCATTGGGGCGCACGGGCACGCGATCATTGGGCCCGGTCAGAGTGCCCTCGACGCGGGCGGCGAGGCCGTCGAGGTCGCTGTGGTCGAGGCCGATGACCTCGGCGGCGACCGCCACCGCGAGGCGAAAGCCGATCGCGTCGAGCTGGCCCCTGCCCGTCGCCCGCAGCTCGGCCAGCAGGCGTTCGCTGGTCGCCTCGATGATCGCGCGAAAGCGGGTCTCGATCGCGCGCAGGGTGAAGTAGCGCGCGATCGTCGCGCGTTTGCGGCGATGCTCCTCGCCGTCGAGATAGAAGATGCCGACCTCGTCGGTCTTGGTCGTGTCGATTTCGCGCGTGCCGGCGCCGGCCTGGCGGACCTTGCTGCTGCGCAGGATCTCGCGCGCGGCCTGATAGTCGCCGATCACCCGGGTCGCGCGGCCGACCCGGACCATCTCGCGCGCCAGCGCCGCCGATTTGCGACGATCCTCCGTCAGCTCTGTCTCCATCGGAACGCCCCTCTCAGCTGATCGCGCCTTCCTTGCGCACCAGGCGAACGAAACGGCGGCTCTGAAACAGCCACTGGCCGTCGAGCCTGATCAGCTCATCCTCATAGCGGCCATAGGCTTCGAATTGGGTGCCTTCGCTGGCGTACTCGCCAATCTCGTAGATCGCGCTTCGCGCGGAGGCGCGATCGCCGCCGGTGTATCTGATCACCGCCGGGCAGTTCATCTGGAAAAAGCTGCTCATCGCCCCGACGATGCCCGACAGGCCTTTGGTGATCGCGTCGCGGCCGTCGAAGCGAATGTCCAGGCCGATCGCCTCCCAGCTCGCATCCTGCGCGTAGATCGACGGAAAATCGTCCCAGTTCCGGCTGTTGACCGCATCGGTATAGCGGCTGATCTGGCTCTGGATCGCTGCCAGCTCGCTCATCTGCTGCTCTCCTCGTCCTTCGCCGACTCTTGCGGCTCGCATCTCATTCGCACGGTCGGCGCCGGCGTGCCAAGGAAGCGCGGCGCCGGCGCCGGCTGGATCACGCCCGCGACCTCGACGAAAGTCTCGCGCGCGAGGTTGTGCGGATCGTCGGGCGCCTCGGCGAGGCTGAGCACGGGGGCGAAGCAGACATCGCTATCGTCGAGCAGGGCGCACCATTCGTCACGGGTCTTGGTGCGGAAGATCGCCTCGAGCCGAGCCGTCAAATCGGGCCAGCGCGCCTCGTCATATTGCGCGGCAAAATCCGGATCGCCGGCGAGGCCGAGCTTGTCGAGCAGCGTTGCATAGAAGCGCTCCTCGATCGCGCCGAGCGAGATCCATTTGCCGTCGGCGGTCTCGTAGACGTCGTAGAAATGCGCCGCGCCATCGATCAGATTGGATTCGCGCTCGTCTTTCCAGGCGCCCGCGGCGAGGCGTGTCCAGGTGCGCGCCGACAGCAGCGCCGCGCCATCGACCATGGCGACATCGATCACCTGGCCCTGGCCGGTCTCGCGCGCCGAGAGAATGCCGGCGAGCAGGCCGAAGGCGAGCATCATCCCGCCGCCGCCATTGTCGCCCAGCGTGTTGGCCGGAAAGGCGAGCTTGCCGTTCTTGCGGCCGAAGCCGTGGAGCGCCCCCGACAGCGCGATATAGTTCACGTCATGGCCGGCGCGCATCGCTCGCGGCCCCGCCTGCCCCCAGCCGGTGACGCGGCCGATCGCCAGCCGCGGATTGCGTGCGAGCAGCACGTCGGGCGCAAGGCCGAGCCGTTCGAGCACGCCCGGTCGAAAACCCTCGATCAGGGCATCCGCCTCAGCGGCGAGATCGAGCACCTGGGCGACCGCCGCCGGATCCTTGAGATCGAGCGTCAGCCGCTCGCGATTGCGGTTGGTGATGTCGAGCGCGCCATAGTCGCGCAGGCGGCTCCGGTCGGGCGGATCGATGCGGATGACACGCGCGCCATGATCGGCGAGCATCATCCCGGCGAAGGGTCCCGGCCCCGCCCCGGCCAGCTCGATCACGGTCAACCCAGCCAGCGCCCCGGCCATGCACCCTCCCTCGCTCGACAGCTTGCCGACACTCCGCTTGCCTGTCTGCGACAAAGCCTGACATTCGTCCATTACCAGCCCGGAACGATCCCCTTCACTATCCTCGGTTTTTGAGCTAGGCTGCTGAAAGATTGTCTGATTATTCAATGAGCCTGGGGGATGGTCGTACCAGACGCACAGCGAGCCCTATCGGCTTTCGTTGCCCGCCTGCGGGCGCATTCGCCCCTCGACGAGGGTGACTGCCGGGCGTTGATAGCCTTGCCGCTGCGTGAGATGGTGGTTCCCGCTCGTCAGCCGCTCGTCCGACCCACCCAAAAGAGTAGCCAGGCCTGGCTGGTCGTCGAGGGGCTGGTCGGCCGCATCTCCCAGACGAATGACGGATTGCGGCAGATCCAGGCGCTGTCCGTTCCCGGCGAAATTGCCAATGTCGCGGCCATGATGCTGCCGGCGCGGCTATGCGGTTTTGAGGCGCTGACCAAGTCGCGTGTCATCGGGATTTCGCATGATGCCTTGCGCGGGCTGGCGGCCGATCATCCGGCGGTGGGCGCCGCCCTCATGCGCGAGGCGCTGCTGGTCAAGGAAGTCCTGGCGCAATGGCTGTTGAATATCGGCCGCCGCGAGGCTCGCGCGAAGGTGACCCATTTCCTTTGCGAGATGGCGGTGCGCCATCATGCAACAAACCGGGGCGGCGGCGCCGAATTCGTCCTGCCGATGACTCAGGAGCAGCTCGGCGAAGCGTTGGCGCTGACGTCGGTTCATATCAACCGCACGCTCAAAGCGTTGCGCGAGGACCGGCTGGTCGAGATCGTGCGCCATGAGGTCCGGATTCACGATTGGACAGCGGTCGTCGCCGCCGCCGAATTCGACTCTGCGTATCTCCGACTGGCCGACCCGGCTGAAGAACTCGAGCAGTCACCTGTTGGTCGCGCGATCGCCCCCGCCAGGCAACTGGCGCGATTCGGCGCGGACTGACCGTCGATCGGCGAACGAACGCTCGCTCAAGGCCCGGGCGCCGCCCGCCGCAGATTGAGAAACTCCTGCCGCGTCCGCGGCCCATAGGTCGTGAAGGACGGGTTGGGCGTCGCAGCATAGGCGAGCTTTTCCTGTGCGACGACGTCACCCTGAGTGTAGCGCCGCAGCTCGGCCGCCTTCAGCCCATAGGGCTTCATCGCATTCAATCCGAACACCTTGGCGCGCAGCTCCGGGGTGATCTTCGGATAGCCGTGGATCGCCTGCAGGCTCTCCGAAATCTGGAAGGTGCGGAACGCCTGGATTTGGTCCTGCGGCGAGCCGTACCAGATCGAATCCGTGCCCCAGAGGACATTGTCCTGGCCGACATGTTTGAACAGCTTGCCGAGCGCATGGGCGGCGCTCGACGGATCGCGCAGCGCAAGATAGCGCCAGGTCGAGCCGAGCTCGGCATAGACATTGCTGTTGGGCGCGATGCCGCTCTTCAGGAGCGAGGTGATCAGCGCGTCGATGCCGTCGGTGCTGAGCGGGTCATAGGCGACCTCATTCCGCCCGACGACATAGCCCGAATGGTAGACCAGAAAGTTCATGTCGGGGAAGCGCTTGGCGATCGGGCCGATGTCGCGCGCGGTCGAATGCTCATAGCTGCGCTTGCCAAAGGGAATGCCCTTGTGGACGCAGATATTGTGGACGCCGAGCTTGCGCGCATTCTCGATGAAGGCGATGCCGATATCGTCGGTCAGGAAATAGCCGACGCCCTTCGGTCCCCATTGGGTGTAGGTCTTGTAGGCCGAGATGCCGAAGCCCTTCAGCCGCGCCATATCCTCGATGTCGCCGGGCTGGTTGGGCGCGACGCGGCCGTGCAGCAGCAGCCGCTTGCTGCCCTGCATGCGATCGACGATCGCGCGGGTCGCGGCGGCTTCCTCCATAGTCACCGGCGGCGCATCGCGCGTCGAGGGAACGAAGGACAGGACCATGATGTCGGTGTCGGAATCCATGAAGACGTCCTTGATGAACGCCCTGGGGCCGAGCAGATCGAGATAGGCGCGCGAATTGGGGTTGGCGTGGGCGGCGGCCTGCGCCTTGGGGAATTCGGCGAAGGGGCGCTCATTCGGCCCGACATTCTTCAGCCAGGCGCCATGCGGGCTCACGAAATGGCCCTGGATGTCGAAGATGAATTCCTTCTTGCCGAGCTGGGCGGCGGCGAGCTGGGGCTCCAGCGCTGCCTCATGGGCGAGATCGAAATAGCCGCCGCTGCGGCCCGCGGCGGCATGCGCCGCGTTGAACGCGAGCAGTGTCGAGGCCGCGCCGCATGTCGAGACGAGGAAATCGCGCCGGCTGGTGCCCAGCTTTTTGGCGAAGTCGCTGGCCCATTCGCTGGCGAGCGCATTGGCGCGGTGCAGGCTCCTGTCGAGCGGGATCGGCGCGAACTCGCCGTTGGAGGTCGCATCCAGCTTGATCGGCAAGCGATGGCCATCGGGATCGAGGTCGAGGGTCATGCGGACGCCTCCTCTGCGATTTCACGGGCCCGACGGGTCTAGCAGATTTCCGGGCCGGATAGCGAATGGGCAGATCCGCGCCCGGCGCGTCACCGCACGACCAGCATCGCCACCGCCGCCGCGGCCATGACGGCGGTCGCCGCCCAGCCGAAGAATTGCAGGCGCGGCGCGGCCGTGAACTTGCCCATCGCGGTCTTGCTGCCAGCGACCATCATCATCGCCACCATGATCGGAACGGCGGCGACGCCATTGATCACCGCGCTCCAGAACAGCGCCTTGATCGGATCGAGCGGCGACCAGTCGATGACGAGACCGATCACGGTCGCGGCGCCGATCACCGAATAGAATCCGACCGCTTCCCACGGCTTGTACTCCAGCCCGGTCTTCCAGCCGCGGCTTTCGCCAATCGCAAAGGCCGCCGAACCCGCCAGGACCGGCACGGCGAGCAGGCCGGTGCCGATGATACCGAGGCTGAAGATCAGGAAGGCGAATTTGCCGGCGACCGGGGCGAGCGCTTGCGCCGCATCGGCTGCGGTCGCGATGTCGGTCTTGCCCGTGGCGTGGAGCGTTGCCGCAGTGCCGATCATGATCGCCAGCGCGACGAGATTGGACACGGCCATGCCGAAGAAGGTGTCCAGCCGCATGCGCCGAAACTCTCGCCGCGCCTGCCATGGCGCCGCGACCAGCGGCTCCGCCTTGGGGTTCTCGTCGACTTCCTCCACCTCCTGGGAACTCTGCCAGAAGAAGAGGTAGGGGCTGATCGTCGTGCCGAAGATCGCCACGACGGTGACGATCGCCGCCTGGCCGCTGATCACCGGCCAAACCAGCCCCTTGGCAACCCCGGCCCAGTCCAGCTTTACGAACAGGAGGACGGCGACATAGGCAAGCAGCGTCAGCGTCAGCCATTTCAGGAATCGCGCATAGCGGCGATAGGGCACGAACAGCTGGAGCAGCAGCGAGCCGAGCGCAAACAGCACGGTAAAGACGTGGGCGCTGAAGCCGACGACAAGCTTGGCGGCCTCGCCCATCGCCGCGAGATCCGCACCGATGTTGATGGTGTTGGCGATGAACAGCAGCGCGACCAGCGCCGTCACCAGCCAGCGCGGCATGAGCCGGCCCATATTCTTGGCCAATCCGGCGCCGGTCACGCGACCGATATGCGCGCTGACCAGTTGGACCGCGGTCATCAGCGGGTAGGTCAGCACCATCGTCCAGAGCAGAGCGAAGCCGAATTGCGCGCCGGCCTGCGAATAGGTCGCGATGCCACTCGGATCGTCGTCCGCGGCCCCGGTCACCAGGCCGGGTCCCAGTTGCTTGGCCAACGCGATCGACCGAAGTCGCGCGCCCAGCTTCACTGTGCAGCTTTCATGAATGCAGCCATCGCAAGGGGAAGATGGCGGGAACGGGATGAACCGCCGCTGTCAGATGACGTGGAAGATCAGCAACGCAATCACAACGATGCCGGGCACGCCCAAGAGCCACAGAATGAGACCCTTGCCCATCCTTTCCTCCCAATTTTTGTTGTAACATATTGTCGTCGAAACAACGCCGTGGAACGGCCGCAAGTTCCAGAACGAAGGCGATAATTCCGGATACCGTGAAGCCCAGCCTGCATCCGGAGATGACCTCGGACATCGGCTCTTGCCGGGCGCAGCGCTACGCCGCCTGCGCCTCGATTGCCTTGCCGATCACAGGCCCGCCGCGGATGACGGTGGTCCACAAGGTCCGGGCATGGCGGCCGGGGGTGCCGCTGCCGGCGTGGAGGAAGCGCCAATTGTCCCAGCCGACGAGGTCGCCCGGGGTGTAGCTGTGCCAATAGGCGAATTCAGGGCGGCGGACATGGGCGAAGAGATCGTCGAGCAGCGCCCGCCCTTCCGCGCCGGACAGCTCGAGGATGCGCGAGGCCCAGAGCGGGGGGACGTTGAGGCTCTGCCGGCCGGTGCGCGGATGGGTGACGACCAGCGGATAGGCGACGTCGGGAAAGCGGTCGAGCGCGAGCTCGGTGTCGTTGTTCTTGAAGAAGCCGCGGTTGCGCTGGATCGAGGCCGTCGCCTTGCGCCAGCTCTGGACGACGTGCAGGCCCGCGATTCGCGCCTTCATCGCCTCAGGCAGCGCCGCCAGGGTCCGCTCGCCATCGACGAAGCCGGTCTTGCCGCCCTCCGGCGGGATGGTGACCGCATAGAGCAGCTTCCCGCGATTGGGTGCGACGACATAGGCTTGGTCGGTGTGCCAGTCGACATAGCCGAGCAGCGCATCCTCATCGGCCGGCGCGAGATTCCCATCGGCCCCGCGGGTGCTGAGCACGGTGACGCCGCCGTCACTGTCGTCGACGACCGATTCGATCTCGGCGCCGCCGAACGGATCGGTCGCGGTGATCATCTGCGGCTTGGTCAGCGCCTGGCCGCGGACCACGACCAGCCCCGCCTCATCGTAAAGCCGCATGATCTCGGCGGATTGATCGGCCGGCAATGGCTGCGACAGGTCGACGCCCTCGATCGAGACCCCGCCCAGCGCGGATAGCCTCGTGACCTTCACGGCTAGGTCGCCCGAAGCAGGATGAAGGAGAGATTGTCGGGCGCGCCGCGGCGGACGACGAGATCGACGAAATCATCCGCCGCCTGCTCGAGATCGCCCGACTGCAGACCGCGCAACAGCTCGTCCGGCTCGACGAAGCGGGTCAGCCCGTCGCTGGCGAGGAGGAAGATGTCGCCGGCGAGGACATCGCCCTGGACGGTATCGATATCGAGCCGCGTCGCCGCGCCGACCGCGCGGGTGACGACATTGCCGTTGGGATGGTTATGCGCTTCGGCCGGGGTGAGCATGCCGGCGTCGACCAGCTCCTGGACCAGGCTGTGGTCGCGGGTGAGCTGGGCAAGATAGCCGTCGCGCAACAGATAGGCACGGCTGTCGCCGACCCACAGGCAGGTGAAGGCGACGGCATTGGCGGCAATCGCGACTACCGTGCTGCCAATGGTGCGGCCGTCCGCGTCCTCGGCCATGGCAACCAGCTTGTCGTTAACCTCGTGCAACGTCGCATCGGCGGCGGCGGCACGGGCGTTAAGGTCGAGACCCGGCTGCCCAAGAGCCAGGGAATTGACGATCAGGGCGCTGGCGACCTCGCCGGCTTCATGGCCGCCCATGCCGTCGGCGACCGCCCAAAGTCCCAGATCGGGACGCGCCATCAGCGCATCCTCGTTCAATTTCCGGCGGCACCCGACGTGCGTCCGCTCGATACAGTCAAATCCCATCGGGTCTCCGCGCGCTGGAAGAGTCGACATCTATCAAAGCCGAAGCCATGATGTCACTTAACTTGGATTACGCGCATCAGGTTGCAGGGGACCGATGACCGCTCCGTATCACAATAAGGCGCTGCCACCCGGGACC
>Ga0207667_10003200_pt1 | contig 20236 bp, 17 predicted proteins | sample KBSCornC52_FD_184301 | JGI IMG/M metagenome (GOLD analysis project Ga0207667, IMG submission 184301) | Corn rhizosphere microbial communities from Kellogg Biological Station, Michigan, USA - KBS Corn C5-2 (SPAdes) (version 2) | ecosystem: Host-associated > Plants > Roots > Rhizosphere > Soil ...
ATCGCCTGCCTCCGGCGCAAGCGTCTCGGCGACCGTCGCGCCGAAGCTTCCGTCGCCGGCATAGAAGGGCAGGAAGCGCACGCCCATCAGCCTGACGGGCTTCAGCGGAGCGAGAAGAAGCCGGCCGTCCACCACCGACGAATCGTTGCGCACGGTCAGGATGATGGTGCCGCGCCAGCGCAGCCCGAACCCGCCGGTGAGCGTGAGAGTCGCGCTCCCTTTCGTGACGGAGGCGCGCATTGATTCCGCGCGAAAGACCTCCCACCAGGGCCGCTGACCACCCTCGGCCGAGCTCACCTCCGCGGCCGGAAGCGTCGTGCCCACCCGTCGCCAGCCGGTCGGCGTTCGCGCGGACATGAGGAGGGCCGGCACATTGGAATCGCTCTCGAAGACGCGAACCCGAATCGTGGCGTTCTCGATGGTAGCCGTGCCGTGGCCGGCGCGCGCGGTCGACTCCTTCGAGAAGCCGGCCGGCTCACCGGGAAGCGGGTCGCTGAAGTGCTGGATGGCGGCGACCCTCGCTTCGGGCATCTGGCCGGGCGTTTCGAGCGCCATCGAGGCCACGAGCGGCGAGTCGGGCGCGGAGGGCATGAGCCGCCAGCGGAACGTGGCCGATCCGTTGGGCTCGAGCGCAGGCACCTTCGGCATGGTGTCGCCCTCGGTATAGTCGAGACCCGTGAGCGCATAGATTCGCGCCGTGTACGCACCCGCCGCCGAAGCCTGCCTCCCCACGTTGCGCACCGTCCCGACGACGGTAACCGACTGCGACCCAACCGCATACGCGGACGCCGGGGCAAGCGACTCGATTATGAGGCGCGGTCCGTCCGGCTTAACGGTCGCGTTGGCCTGATCCCGCGCCTGCGTGCGGCTCAGCAGCGCTCCCACAACCACTGCCGTCAACAGCATGGGGCGGGTCCATCGGAGAGACGGGCGCGGCTAAAACTCATAGTCCACCACAATCGTATCCACCCGAATCGGATTGATGAGATTCTGGACCACCGACTGATGCGCCGGATGCGGACCGTACTCCTCCACGGCGCGACGGTTCTCGAACCGGATCACAAGCGCGCACTGGAAGCCCTGCGAGCGGCTGCTGAAGTTGTCGCCGATGGTGAGGTCGACGATGCCCCCGATCTCCTCGCGAAGGCCTTTCAGCCCCTGAACCGCGCGCGCGATGTCGGCGGGGGCCGCGTCCTCCCGCCACTTGAACAGTACGATATGCTCTACCATGTCGAATCCCGACCTGAATAACGTGAAATTGAGCTGCTCTGGTGAAGCTACTGGAACGTAGTATGGCACGAAACCGGCCGCGGTTCCTACGTGATTCGCCCCTCACATTGTGCTATTGGCGTAGGGGAAAAGCATTCGCGCTTCCAACATATCGGATAGCACATACCCTGGTGCGCGAATTCTTCGCCCCGGCGATGGTTACCCGTTCCTACGTCGATTCATCCCGTATATCTACCAACCGTATCTCGCCGGCAGCAACGCCTGTCGAGGAGACCAGAACCGGGTGGCGATGAGGGTCGAGGAAGGGGCTGGCAAGCTCGTTGTCACGAATCCATCCGGCGACGCGAAGCGCCTCCAGTGCGAGGAGACCGATGGCGCGTGTGGAACCGTCGAGAACCTTGATCGCCAGGCCGAGCCCTGAATCGCGCACGCCGATGCAGAGGAGGCCCTCCGCGCCGGTCTTCGCGACGAGCCGGCCGCCGGTCGCCTGCATCAACCGCACGTCTATCCACTCTTCCGAGCCGATCAGCTCCGGAAGCGCGGCCATCACGTCCGGGATTCGCGACCATGGGGCCGACGGGCGGGTCAGCGCGGCGAAGCTGCGCGCCATATCCCGGAGCCGCAGCCCGAGCGTGGGAATACCACATCCATCGAGAGCAAGATGGAGACGCGGCATGGCAGCCATCTCGCGAATTGTGTGGGCGACGAGTGTCTGTGCGGGATGGTCCTGACGATCGTAGCCGTGCAGATCGGCGTTCAGGAGGCGCGCGATGAGGAGAAGGCCGGCGTGGTTGCCGGAACAGCCGTGCTTTAGCGGGGAAGGCGGATCGCCGGCCGGACCGCAGACGAGATCATCGGGGAGATAGCCGGACAGAGCGAGAACAGAGGCGGAAAGCGCGGCGTGGCGCGGGAGGCCGGGGTGGGATGCACAGCAGATCGCGAGCTCCTCGTCCCGCAAATCGAGGTCGCGGGCCGCGGGAAGAGTCGTGAGCGGGACCGCCTGAAGCGGCTTCGCGGCGGACCGGAGCGTTGTCACAAGATCGGGATCGCCGGCCGCGCAGAGGAGCCTGCCGCTGTCGTCAACGACCGCGAAATACGCGGAGTGGAGGGCCTCCCGGATGGATCCCCTGACCACCTCCGCGCGCAGCTCCGGCACGTGTTTCGACGCCTCGTCCCCCACTCCGCAAGTATACCGACGCCCGACTCGCGAAGTCAACCAAACGACGGCCACGATATGCCATGTCGCCAATCACCCACCGCCGGGGCCGAATCTGCCCTGCCTACGCCGCGGCGGCTTCAACGGGCGCGAATCGCTCGACGGCCACAACCTTGTCGAGCTGGATGTCCTCGGTATCGGTGATCAGGTAGCCGCCATAGAGCGGCACGAACGTTACGTCGTGTATGATCGACACTGCCTGGAGTTCCCGGCCCAGCCGGTCCCTGTAGCGCACGTCACACTTGAACCCTATGTATTTTTTCGCGTCTGAAATCCCCACTTCGGATGCCTCCTTACGAAGTACACCATAATTAACGGTATTGCTGCGAAGGCAACATATCGGTCTTATTGCCTGTTTCGGACATTCGTCCGCACAAAGGCGGGCGATAGACCGGACACTTATGCAGGTTTGCCTGCGTATGTCCACTAAAGAGAACAGAGGGAGCCGTCGATCCGGCTCGCGCGTCTGTACGCCGTCTGCTGGTGACTTCGCCGGCCCATGCTATCGTAATCTGCCACACTCCCGGAGACAGCGCACATGTTACGGTTACGAGGAAAGCCGCTTGGCGGCCAGGTATCGCTCGGCAGCGCCGCCGTGCTCCGCGCGCCAAACGGCATCCCCATGCTGCCTGCCCGCCTCGTGGCGCAGATGGCGCGCGCGCAGCGGGACGCGCCCATCGAGCCTGTCGAGATCGTTGTCGTGGCGCGCGACTTCGACGCGGCCGCCAGCCTCATGCTCCCGTGGGCGCGGGTTGTGGGAATCGTCGCCGAGCACGCCGCGGAAGGGGCCGAGTTCACCGGCATGCCCACCGTCGTCGGAATCGAGGGCGTTCTCGAAAAGATTGACGATGATGCCCTCGTCCTCATCGACGGCGAGCGCGGAATCGTGCTGGTCGACCCCGACGGCGTGACCCTGGCCGCCTACCAGGCGGAGCGCGAACGCATCGCACCCCGCCGCCGCATCTTCCTGGACTACTCCCACCAGCCCGCGGTCAGCCTCGACGGGCGCGCGATTCGCGTTATGGGTCGCGCGGGCTCGCTGGACGAGGTGCGGGCGGCGCTCGACAGCGGCGCGGACACGCTTTACGTCCCGGCGGGCTCCGCGCTCCTCGACCCTTCACTCGACGACGAAGCCCACTTGGATTCGCTCCTCAATCTCGCCGAGGCCGCATCCGGCAAACCCGTGACCATCGCGTGGGACGTCGAGGTCGTCACCGCGGCCAACATCCTTCAGGCCGCGCGCCGCATGGAGCTGACGGTCTCGGTTCCGCTCGCCACCGGCGCGGAGCGGTTCCGGGAGATACAGGACTACCTTCAGGAGACCCGCGAGGAGCTGCTGGCGGAGGAGATTGATTTCGCCGACGTTCGGATCGCCGGCTCGGTCGATGCCGGCGACGAGATTCCGATGGATCTTGGGAATCTCTTCGTCAGCCGCATCGTCGTCACCGATTCGAGCGCATCGATTCAGGGCGCCACTATGCGCGAATGGCTTGCGGACCTGGCGCTCCGTTCGAAGACCTTTCTGCTGCCGGTCGAGATCGATGCGCCCGACGCGGACACCACCTCGCTGCTGGAGCTGCTCGCGGTGGGTGCGTCCGGCGTCATCGTCAGCCCGCCGGCGGTAAGCGTCATCAAGGACCAGGTCCGGTCCACCGATCTCGGCGACCTGCGCGAATTGCTCCGCCAGAACCAGCCCGCGACTCCCGTCGCGACCTACACGCCCGGGGACGCAACCGATTAGGTCGACCGCATCCCGTCCGGCAGGACGTTTGGCCGAAGGCCCGCGAGACACGGATTTTACATCCGTGTTACCGAAAGCTCGCGAGGCACGGACTTTACATCCGTGGTGGCGACGGCCGTGGCAGGGACGACGTGCTCGGCCCATATGCACCTTTGAATTGCGAATCCATCCTCACGAAGGGATACTCATGAGCGAACAGATACTCGGCATTCACCACGTCACGGCCATCGCCTCTGACCCGCAGCGCAACGTCGATTTCTACGCGGGCGTGCTCGGCCTGCGGCTCGTCAAGCGCACGGTGAACTTCGACGACCCCGGCACGTACCACTTCTACTACGGCGACGAGACCGGCACGCCCGGCACAATTCTTACCTTCTTTCCCTGGCCCGGAGCGGCGCGCGGCCGTCATGGAACCGGCCAGCTCACCACCACGTCCTTCGCCATCCGACCGGATTCGATGGGCTTCTGGGTCGATCGGCTGCGGTCGCAGGGGCTCGCGGTAGAAGGCCCGTCGACGCGATTCAGCGAGGAGGTTCTGGAGTTCGAGGACCACGACGGCCTGCGGCTGGAGCTCGTGGCGGACGCGGCGGTCGCGAGTCGCGCGGCGTGGGAGGGAGGACCGGTGGACCCCGAACACGCGTTGCGCGGCTTCCACGGCGTCACGCTCTCGGAGGAGGGGTATGAGTCGACTGCCGAGCTGCTGCACAAACAGATGGGGTTTCAGGTGGCCGGCTCTCACGGCAGCAGGTTCCGTTACGTCGCGGGAGAGGGTGAATCGAAGGCCCACGTGGACGTGCTCTGCCTGCCCGCCGGCCGGGAAGGAACACTGGGCGCGGGGACCGTTCACCACGTCGCATGGCGGGTCGCCGACGACCGGACGCAGCTTCACTGGCGCACTCGCCTTGCGGACCTCGACTACAATGTCACGCCGGTGATGGACCGGCAGTACTTCCATTCGATCTACTACCGGGAACCGGGCGGCGTCATCTTCGAGATTGCCACCGACCCGCCGGGCTTCATGATCGATGAATCGCGCGAATCACTCGGCACGGGCCTGAAGCTCCCGCCGTGGCTCGAATCACGCCGCGAAGTCATCGAGGATATCCTGCCGCCCATCGAGGTCCCCACAGCCGGAGCGGCGAAATGACCGCGACGGAAGTTAACGGATTCAGGGTCCGATTCGAACCGGCCGCGGGCGGCACCGTCGCGGATCGTCCCACCCTCCTGCTCCTGCATGGTACGGGAGGCAATGAGGACGACCTGATTCCGCTCGGCCGCGCGCTCCTGCCGGATGCCAATCTCCTCAGTCCGCGCGGCAAAGTGCTGGAGAACGGAATGCCGCGCTTCTTCCGCAGGCTCGCGGAGGGCGTGTTCGATCTCGACGACCTCCGATTCCGCACGAACGAGCTGGCCAACTTCCTCGCCGCAGCGCCGTCAGCCTGGGGAATCGATCCGGCCCAAATCATCGCTGTTGGCTTCTCGAACGGCGCGAACATCGCCGCGAGCCTGCTCCTCCTCCGACCGGAGACGCTGGCAGGGGCCATTCTCCTTCGGGCGATGGTCCCGCTCGAACCAGAGTTGCCTCCCGACCTCCGCGGCAAACCGATTCTGATGGCGGAGGGCCGGTTCGACCCCATCGTGCCGGAGGAGAACGCCGAGCGCCTCGCGGTCATCTTCCGATCTGCCGGCGCGGACGTGACCCTCCGATGGCGTGACGCCGGCCACAACCTCACGCAGGACGACGTCGACGACGCCCGCGAATGGCTGGCGCGACCGGGCGGTTAAAACCGCTGCAACAAGGGTGCAAAGTCGCCCTGCGGCGACTATCTACTCGCCGTTAGTGTCCGCAGGGACACTTCGTACACTTGTTGCCGCGACTTTAGTCGCCCCTCGGACCGCCGACCGCTTAGCGCCGCCCCACCAGACCCAGAATGAAGCTCCACAGCGCCGCGACGAGCGCCGAAGGTCCACGTGAACCGCGTCCCTCACCTGGGGCCAGTTCGGATGCCCTCAGCAGGCTGTCCGGGCTCGATTCGCTCCCGCCAGAAGCGGCTCGCAGCAGCGTGTCGGAGCGGGATTCCTCGAGACCGCGCAGCAGAGTCGACTGCATTGTGAGGAACTCGGCCGCGGCGACCGCCTGATCCCGCACAGGGCTCCGCGCATCCTGCGATTCCCGATGGAGGAACCGCTTCACGTCGAACAGCTGCCTCCGCCAGAACCCTTCACAGAGCCCCGCGCACGCCATCGCATGGAGGACCCGCACGCGGTCCGCGGCCGCATAGGTCTCTTCTCCGAGCACGAGGCGCGCGATCTGGTCCGGCCGGCCCATCACGTGGAGCGCCTCCACCGCCTCCTGCCCGATCCACTTTCTGCCCATCGTCGAGGCCTTGCAGAGCGGCTCGACCGCGAGCGGCGCGCGCAGCCGGGCGAGCGCGAACGCCGCAGCGCGCCGCTGCTTGATTCGCGTGCTGAACTCCAGGATGTCGAGCAGCTCCGGCACGACGCGCGGGTGGTCGCAGAGCGCGAGCGCTCGCACGGCCAGCCGTGGATACTGCCGCTGCGTTCGAGCCTCGCGCGCCAGCGCTTCGGCCGCCTCGTCGCCGCCATACTCCGCCAGCAGCTTCGCGGCCCGGTCGAATGCCTTCTGGTGGGACGCGTGCCGCATCCCCCGGATCAGCCCCTGCACGGCCTCGTCGCGCGGATGTGCCTCCAGCTCGCGGCGGGCGCGCCGAAGGGAGTGACTGCTGTCGGTGGCCAGCATCGCGGCGACAAGCACGTCGATTTCGGATTGCGGGGTTTCGCGGGTCTCCATCATGCTCCCTCCCGCCCCTATTCTCGCCGCGCCCTCGCATTCTCCTGCCGCCGGACAGCCCAACTATTTCTCGGTGGGGAGGATGATTCCGCGCATGATGACGTTCTGCGCGAAGACGAAGACAAGCAGGGTCGGGAGCGCCGCGACGGTGAGCGCCGCGAACATGATGTACTGCGGACGGTCGATTTGGAGCTCGTACAGCCAGACCATCAGCGTCCACATCCGCGGGTCCTGGCAGACCAGCAGCGCGAACATGAATGCGCCGTACGCGGCGGTGAACGACTGGAGGGCGATAACCGCGAAGATGGGAGTGGAGAGAGGGACCGTGACCTTGAAGAACATCCGGGTCTCGCTCGCGCCGTCCAGCGTGCCCGCCTCGTAGAGGTCGCGTGGCAGGCTGTCGAAGAACCCCTTCAGCAGGAAGATGGAGAAGCCGCTCGCCGCGCCGGGCAGGATGAGCGCCCAGTAGGTGTTCAGCAGGCCGAGCTGCTTGAGCAGGAGGAAGTTGGGAATCATGGCGACCTCGGCCGGGAACGCCATGGTCGCGAGCAGGAAGAGGAGCACCTTGTACGCGTAGGGCAGCCCGAATCGCGACAGAGCGTAGGCGCACATCGGGTTTACGATGATGGTCGTGAGAATCGCGGCGATGCAGAAGATGGCGGTGACGGCCAGGCTCCGCCCGTGCAGGACGATGTAGTCGAGCACGTAGCGGTAATTGCGGGTGACGAAGTCGCGCCGAATCGCCGCCGCGTGAGACAGGACGTAATCGGCATCGGCGGCATGGTATGGCGGTGTCACATCGGCGATTCCCACGACCTGCCGGAACCGGTTCTCCGGCGTATCCACTCGCAGCAGCCCGACCGGCGCGCTTTTGGCAACGAAATCGCCCCAGTCCTTCGCCATGGCGTCGTTCGGGAACGCGGCGGTCGGGAGCGGGACAGCCCTGAAGCTCGCCCAGGAGGTGCCGTACGTCTTGTTGAGCGCGCTGATTGCCGGGTAGTGCGCGCTCAGATACGCGCGGTACAGGTCCGCCATGCCTGGAAGCGGCCGGAGGTAGCGGAGCGGCATCTTCGTCCGCACGAACGCCTCCCAGTCGCTGCGCTGTGCCGCGTCGGGCGGCGGGGCGGCCGCCAGCATCACGTCGTCGAAGCCGTGCCGCAGCGGCCAGACCTTCGCCGCGAGCCGCCAGTCGCCATGATACGCCGGCGCATCCTCCTTCAGGAACTTGGCGAAGAGCCCGTCAACGCTCACAACCGGCGTCAGCTCGGCGGGAAGGCTCGCCTTCCACTGCGCGAACTCCACCCGTTTCGGCGAATTGTCTTCCGCCCACGCTCGCTTCGAGGGCCGCTCCATCGGCGGCTTCACCACCTCGAAGCTGTCGTTCTCCTCGGTGTACATCCGGTTGTATTCCGCGATGGAGCCGTGGAACCGCCGTCGCGCCCACTCGCGGTAGAGCGCGTCGATGGGGGCCGGGTGGATGCCATACCCGCGAAACGCCGCCACCCGCTCATCCTGTGGTACCGAAGCAGCGAACTTTCGCCACGCCTCAATCAGCTTCTTGTCCCCACTGCCTCGCGGCGGCGCGATCTGCTCGACCTTCTTGAAATCCGCGTGATAGAGCGCATTGACGGTGTCGAGGTCGCCCGCGTACTTGTCGTCGGCGTACTTCGCGAAGAGTGCCGCATCGTCGTAGAGGAACCGGGGCACCACTCGGTACTCGTTCGTATCCGTGCTGCTCGTGATGGAGGTTGCCAGCATGAGCAGGAACGGGTAGACCATCGTGACGGCGCCGAGCGATAGAATCGCGTAGATCGCGCCGATCAGGATTCGGACCCTGAGCGCCTTTCGGCCAACGGTCGGGATGATGGGCATATTCGAGTGGATTCGAGCGAGCGAAAGCGGAGGGATGCGCTAGCATACCAAAGGCGCTCATCCGTGTCAAACACGCAGGCTCAGGGACAGATGTCCCCGCCTGGAGGGGAGTCCTGCGGACGGATGGATGGCCGTGTCTCGATTCCGGGCCGCGGACCCGCCAATGTCCGCGTGATCGCCCTCGCGATTCCGAAGGACCACGATTCAGGCGGGGACGTATATCCCTGAGCCTGTCGGGCTCATCGGTGTCAAACAGAGCCGTTGCGGAACTACGCGGCCGGCCGGCGGCGTATCACGCCCTGATTCGCCGGCTCGTTCGCGGATTCGGGGCAGTCCCGCTCTTGCGTATGAGCGGACGTTATGCTACACTTTTCTCTACAGTTTACGTAATTGCCTGTGCGTCAGCCGGTGGGGAATCGTGGGGGAGCAGCCGAACGCGGCGACAATTGAGATTCTGATGGAGCCTGCTTTTGTTCGCTCGACTGCGTGAAGACGTTCAAACCATCTTCCGACGCGACCCCGCCGCGCGCAGCATCTGGGAAGTGCTCACCTATCCGGGCCTGCACGCGCTGGTCTGGCACCGCGTCTCGCACCGCATTTGGACGACCCGAATCCCGCCGCGCGGGCTCTGGAAGTTCGTCGCGCGACTCGTTTCGCATTTCACCCGCCTCCTGACGGGCATCGAAATCCACCCCGGCGCGCGAATCGGTCGCCGCTTCTTCATCGATCACGGCATGGGAGTCGTTATCGGAGAGACCTCCGAGATCGGCGACGACGTGCTCATGTACCACCAGGTGACCCTCGGCGGCACCAGCCTCGCAAAGGTAAAGCGCCACCCCACAATTGGCAATAATGTACTTATTGGCATGGGCGCGAAGATCATCGGCGCCGTTACGGTCGGCAACGACTGCAAGATCGGCGCGAACGCGGTCGTCAACCGGGACATCCCGGAGAACTGCACCGTCGTGGGCGTGCCCGGCCGCATCATCCTCCGGGACGGCTTCCGAATCGAGGGAGACGTCCCCGTCATGGACAACATCATCAACCGCGTCGACCCGCAGGACGAAGTGATTCGCGAGCTGCGGCAGCGGGTCGAATTCCTCGAACAGCACATCGAAAAGCTGGAACAGCATCTGGACGAACACGCGGAACGCGAGGGCCGGCGCGACCAGTAAGGTCCCGTCCACCGTTTCGCAGGTCATCAAACCCTGGAGCAGCACGTGGCAACCATTTATTCGAATAGAGCCGCCAAAATCGGCGTCGTGAGCGTCGCACTTGCGGCTGGAGTGGGGACGGCCGCCTTCAAGGCGGGCGCGGGCGTACCGGACGGAATTATCTCGGAGGGCGTGCACGTCGCCGGGATGGACTGGTCCAACAAACCGTTCGAGACCGCGAAAGCGGAGCTGGAGGGCTGGTCGAAGGCCCGCCTGGCCGAGCCACTCACGCTCGCGCTGCCAGCGAAGACCGGCGTGAAGAAGACGTGGACGCTCACCCGCGCCGAACTGGGCGCGGACGTGGACGCGGAGGCGACGTTCGCGAAGGCGACGGGCGTCGGCCGCGACACCGGGTTCTTCATGCGAATCGGCGAGATCTTCAACAAGCCGAAGCCCGTCGACCTCGCGCCGGAGTGGAAGATCGATTCGGACAAGCTCCGCGCCTTCCTCGCGAAGAAGATTGCGCCGAAGGTGCTCCACGCGCCGAAGGACGCCCGATTCCTTGCGACGAAGGAGGGCTTCCAGATCGTTCCGGAGCTTCCGGGCGCGCAGCTCGACATCGACAACTCGCTGGCAGCCATCCGCGACCGCATACCCCAGACGGCTGTCGAACCGGTCGAGCTCGCCGTCAAGGTCGCCCCGCCGCACGTCAGCTCGGCGGATCTGAAGGGCATCGAGGGCGAGGTCGCGCGCTATCAGACGCACTACGGCGAGACCGGCAACCGATGCAAGAACATCGTGACCGCCTGCTCGCACATCAACGGCACGGTCCTGAAGCCCGGCGACGTCTTCTCCTACAACAAGGTCGTCGGCCCGCGCGAGGGCGAGAACGGTTTCCGCATGGCGCCGGTGATCGTCAACGGCCGCCTGGAGCCGGGCATGGGCGGCGGCGTCTGCCAGACCTCCAGCACGCTCTACAACGCGGTCCTGCTCTCCGACCTGAAAGTCGTCGAGCGGAGCCACCACGCCTTCCCGGTTCACTACCTGCCGGCCGGGCGTGACGCGACCGTCGCGTATGGCGACAAGGACTTTCGCTTCCAGAACAACACGGATGCCCCCATCGCCGTCGCCGCGGACGGGACCGGCGGCCGCGTGCTGATGCGCATCTTCGGGAAGAAAGCGCCGGGCCGCGAGGTGAAGATCGAGCGGACCAACGTCTCCTCCTGGGGACCCTCGGTCGAGACGGTTCGCGACAGCAGCCTGCCGCTTGGGGTGCGCCGCTCGGAGAAGAAGGACAACGGCCACGCCGGCCATCGCGTCACCGTCTGGCGCACCGTCGTCGTGAACGGGAAGCAGGTCAAACGCGAACCGATGTCGCATGACTACTACCAGGCGTTCCCAAAGATTGTCCACGTCGGAACGCGCGTGGTGGCTTTGCGGCCGAAGAAGCTCGACACGACTCCGCATGACGCGACCCCCGCGCCGCCCGCGCCGGCAACCCCCGGCAGCCCGGCCGGCGGCCAATAGCCCGAAAAAGCAACCTCGAGGATCTCGCCATGAGCAGGACGGTCATCAGCGACGATGAGGCGCGGTTCTTCCACGAGAATGGCTACCTGGTCATTCGAGGCGCCATTCAGGGCGAGGAGCTCCGCCGCGTTCAGCATGCGATGATGGGGCTGACCGAGTACGGCAGCTCCGGCGTGCGGCAGGACCCGGACTTCGCCTACGGAATCGGGCATAAGACGGGCGCGCAGGTCCTCAAGCGCGTCGAGTACGTGGTCGACAAGCGCGACGAGATGAAGGTGCTGATGGGCAACCCCTTCATCCTCAACACCGTCGAGAAGCTGATGGGGCCGGACCTGATTCCAACCTGGGATTCGATGGTCCTAAAGCTGCCCGGCGAGGGCATCATCGTCCCGTGGCACCGCGATGCCGGCACCGCGCAGGTAGGCGACAAGCCGATCTTCAACGTCGATTTTTATCTGGACGCGGCCGACGAAGACACCTGTGTCTGGGTCGTTCCCGGCAGCCATCTCTGGTCCACCGAGGAGACGAACGCGTGGCTCGCCAAGCGTCGGCTCTGCGACCAGACCGTCGAGGATTTCCGCAAGACCGGCGCGGTTCCCGCCCTCATGCAGCCGGGCGACGTGCTGCTCCACAACATTCTGGTGCTCCACGGCTCGCCGTCGAACGCCTCCGACAAGCTCCGCCGTGTCGTCTACTACGAGTTTCGCACCGCGCACGTGGAGGATGCCATCGGCCCGCATGTGTCCGCCTACATCCCCCTCAAGCAGCGGGTGCTCGCCGCGTGCATCGAGCGCCGGAAGGCCGCCGACTACATCCCGAAGGATGAGACGCCGTACGCGTATGACCCTCCGCAGCCGTATGACGAGGTCGAGTTCGAACCGGGACTGGACCTCCCAACTTACCGCTACGCCCATTCGGACTTCTGGCGGCAGAGCGCATAACCGTGGGAAACAGCATGCCTCTTTCGATCCACTTTCGCCGCGCTCTCTGCGCGGCGGTTCTATTTGCAGCCGCTACCGCGCCGTCGCTCGCAGCCGCGCCTGGCACCGTCTGGCCGGACTCGAATTGGGCAGCCGCGACGCCGGAATCGCAGGGGATGGACGCCGGGAAGCTGAACGCGCTCCGGGACTACCTGGAGAGCCGGCAGACCCGTGAGGCGCTGGTCATCCGGCATGGAAGAATCGTCGGGGAGTGGTACTGGCGCGGCGCGTCTGCCGAGACGAAGCTGCCGGTCTTCTCCGTCACGAAGTCGATCACTTCCACGGCGGCCGGCATGCTGGTCGATTCAGGAAAGCTGAGATTGGACGAGCCGGCCGCCGATTTCATCCCCGCGTGGAGGGACGACGACCGGAAGGCGATCACTATCCGCCATCTCCTCTCCATGACCTCCGGCCTGAAGCACGAGGAGTATGGCTACTTCTTCCGGCAGGACCAGTTGAAGCAGTCGCTCGCGCAGCCGCTGGAATCGCCGCCCGGCACGAAGTGGGAATACAACAACATCGCCTGCAACTGCCTCAGCGAGATCGTCTCGAAGGCGAGCGGGATGGAGTTGGCCGACTTCCTCCAGCAGCGCCTCTACGACCCGCTGGGAATCAGGAGCGCGACGATGGACCGCAACGGCGGCCGCGCGCTCGCCTACATGGGGCTGCGAATCACCGCCCGCGACCTGGCGCGAATCGGCTATCTGTTCCTGCATAAGGGCGAGTGGAAGGGGAAGAGAATCCTGTCGGAGCAGTGGGTGAAGGAGGCGACGCGGGCCAGCCAGAAGCTCGCGCCATGGTACGGACATCTCTGGTGGGTCCACAACGAATATCGGGATGAGAGCGACCCGGCCGATTCGTTCGAGGCGATCGGCCTCTACGGAAACTACCTCTGCGTCTTCCCGTCGCAGGACATGATCGTCGTCCGCCTCATCGGCAACGGCTCCGGCGCGCCCACCGACGTGGACCGCGCGAAAATGAAGGGATTGGCGCTGAGTGCAATAACGAAGTAACGCATGACAGGACGGGCGACTGCAAGTCGCCCGATTACTACCTGCCAGGAACTAGCGGCGGGCGTCTGGGGAGTTGGTGATTCGGGCGGTGACGTGGCCGCGCTGGAGGAGCGCCTGGCAGGCGAGGCGGGACCTCGGGGTGCGGTCGTCGGTGTCGTTCAGCCGCTCGTCCTCGGGGTATTCGATGGGCGAGAGGTTCTCCCACCCCTCCTCGATCACCACGTGGCAGGTCGTGCAGGAGCAGTTACCGCCGCACTCGTGGGGCAGGTCGATTCCGTGGTCGAGCGCGGCGTCGAGGATTGTGTCTCCCTTCCGCGCCGTGACAGTGACGTACGGTGGCAGCAGTGTGACTGTGGGAGGCGGAGATGGCATCAGCCGTGCGTGGAGAGGGAGAAAGTGGGCTTCCTGGCGCGGAGCTCGGTCACTACCTCGGCCACACGATTGATGGTGTAGTCGATCTCCGCCTCGGTGTTGAACCGACCTATTCCGAAACGTACCGTCGAGAACGCCTCGTCGTTCGTGAGTCCCAGCGACGTAAGCACGTGCGAAGGGGTCGCGGAGCCGGACGAGCAGGCCGAAATAGAGGAGACAGCGATCTCCGGCATCGCAGCAAGCAGGTCCTCGCCGATCACGCCCTCGAAGGACAGACTGAGGTGGCCTGGCAGGCGGTGGTCGGGATGCCCGTTCAGCCGGACGCCCTCGAGCCGCCGCTGAAGGCCTGCCTTTAGCCGCTCGCGCAGGAATCGAATCTGCTCGATCTCGGTTTCGAGCTCCTCCGCGCAGATACGCAGCGCCGCCGCCAACCCAACGATTCCCGTGACGTTCAGGGTCCCGGACCGGTGACCGCTCTCGTGGCCGCCGCCGTCCATCTGCGCCGTGAGGCAGACCGACGAATCGCGCCTCACGTAGAGCGCCCCGACACCCTTTGGCCCGTAGATCTTGTGCGCGCTGAGAGACGCGAGGTCCACGTTCATGGCGCGCACGTCGAAGGGCAGCTTCCCGATATACTGGGTCGCATCGGTGTGGAAGCAGACGCCTCGCTCCCGGCAGAGCGCTCCGATGGCGGCGATGTCCTGCACGACGCCGCTCTCGTTGTTGCCCGCCATTATGGTCACGAGAATCGTGCTATCGGTGATGGACCGACCCAGCACGTCCAGGTCCACGAGCCCATCCTGCCCGACGCCCAGATACGTTACTTCGAAGCCCTGATTTTCCAGGTGCTTGCACGAATCGAGCACGGCCTTGTGCTCGCAGACGCAGGTGATGATGTGCTTCCCGCGCTCCCGGCATCGTTCCGCCACGCCCTTGATGGCGAGGTTGTCCGATTCGGTCGCGCCGGACGTGAAGACGATCTCACCCGGCGCCGCCGCGTTCAGGCAGCGCGCAATGGACGCCCGCGACCGCTCGACCGCGACCCGCGCCGTCCTGCCGAACGAGTGGCCGGTAGACGCGGCGTTCCCGAACAGCTCGGTGAAGTAAGGCAGCATCTCCTCGACCACGCGCGGGTCGCAGGGTGTTGTCGCGTTATTGTCCAGATAGATGGGAAGTCGAACCATGAAGCCGGAATCCTTTGGCGGGGATGAATCATTGTAGCAGATGCGGAAAAGGCGGATTCAGCCGGGATGAACGGGATGAACGAGAATAACGGCCGGATTCAGCCGTTATGAACGGTATGAACATAATAACGGCAAAGGGACTAACCACGAATGGACACGAACCAAACGAATGACATCCGTACCCCTGCCGTTATTCGTGCTCATTCGTGTGCATTCGTGGTTTCAGAGCTGTTTCCCCATTCCGTTCATAATGTTCATAATGGCTGCTATTGAGTCGGCTTTAGGCGACGATCGCCGCTGCACTCAATCCGCGCATGACTTCACTCCCCGGACCAGCGAACGTAGATGCCGCCAGCGAGACCTGGTACAACAGAAATAGAATCGAGCCGGGCCGCAAACTTCACGTCCTCGATTCGGCCCTTGTTGGCTAGCTCGATGCCGCTGCCACACGATTCGAGAACCTCCGGCAACCGGTCGTGGACGGCAAGAAAAGCGCCCTCGCACGCCAGCGCCTCCGGCGACTTCCGGCCGCGGCGAATCGCGCTGATGATGGCGCCCGCGCCGATATAGTCCTCCATCGCGAACCGGAGAGGCCCGTCGGCGCCGCTCTCCTCCCAGCGCTCGCCGCATGACACTACGGTCACTCGAGCGCCATCCATCACACGCTTTTCGAGGTACTTGCCAGCCGCGGTCGCATTCACCAGCGCGCCGGCAATAACGAGTGCCGCGCCCTGAATGCGGCTGCAAGTTGCCCCGTTAAGAGATTGAAGTGCAACGACTGGCGGGGGTGTAACGCTCGCTTGCTGTCGATAATCGAGGGGCGAAAGCGCCGCGGCCGCGTTCCTGCCGTCCGCAATTTCACCACGAAGCGATGATTCGACAACCTCCTGTTCGCTGGCACATGGTCGAATCTGCCATCCATTCGCAACGGCGGCCACGACGGTCGTGGAGAATCGCAGAACGTCGACGATGACCGCGACATCGCCGCGCGCCGCCACCCGCCGCGCGCCGTCCCTGCCCCACTCGTGCCTGATGTCGAAATCCGACTGCCCGAACCAGTCCGCCATAGCCATAAGCCCCGGAGAGGATTAGCCATTATGAACATTATGAACGGAATGGGGAAACAGCTCTGAAACCACGAATGCGCACGAATAAGGGCAAAAGAATTCATTCGTGTGTATCGGTGTGTATTCGTGGTTAAGCCTTTGACGTCATTATGTTCATACCGTTCATAATGGCTGAATCCGGCCGTTCATCCGTTGTATTCCGGCTCTCTCGACGCGGGCATCTTCCGGCTGTCGGCAGAATTGAGGTAACGTATTGTTGCCTATCGAATCACGGCCCGCAGCGGCCATTTCCCCAACATTACGGAGTGCAAGTCATGTCGCTTGACCAGCTCAGCATCAATACGATTCGCGTTCTCTCCATCGACGCCGTCCAGAAGGCGAACTCCGGCCATCCGGGCCTCCCGATGGGCGCCGCGCCGATGGCCTACGTGCTCTGGACCCGGTATCTCAAGCACAACCCGGCCGACCCGAAGTGGATCGACCGCGACCGATTCGTCCTGAGCGGTGGCCACGGCTCGATGCTCCTCTACAGTCTTCTCCACCTCACCGGCTACGACCTCTCTCTCGACGAGCTGAAGTCGTTCCGCCAGTGGGGCAGCAAGACGCCCGGCCACCCGGAATATGGCGCCGCGCCCGGCGTCGAAACGACCACCGGCCCGCTCGGACAGGGGTTCGGGACGGCGGTCGGAATGGCGATGGCGGAGGCACATCTCAGCGCCAGATTCGGCAGTGTCATCGACCACCATACTTACGTGCTCGCCTCCGACGGCGACATGATGGAGGGCGTGGCGAGCGAGGCGGCCTCTCTCGCGGGCCACCTGGGACTCGGCAAACTCATCTGCCTCTACGACAGCAACGACATCACGCTCGACGGCCGCGCCTCCGTCAGCTTCTCGGAGAACGTGACGCAGCGATTCGACGCGTACGGCTGGCACACACAGCGGGTCACCGACGGCAACGACGTGGAAGCCATCGACGCGGCGATTCGCGCCGCGCGGGCGGAGACGGGCCGCCCGTCCCTCATCGAGGTGAAGACTATCATCGGCTACGGCTCGCCAAATAAGCACGGCACCGCGAAGGCGCACGGCAACCCGCTCGGAAAGGACGAGGTCGCCGCCACCAAGCGGAACCTCGGATTCCCGGAGGACCGGGACTTCTACATCCCCGACGAGGCGCTGAATCACTTCCGCGAGGCCGTGGAGAAGGGAGTGAAGGCGCAGCTCGAGTGGCAGAAGCGCGTGGACATCTGGGCAGACGCCAATCCGAAGCTCGCCAAGGAGATGGCGGACGGATTCACCGGCACTCTCCCCGCCGGCTGGGATCGCGACATCCCGACCTTCGGCCCGCAGGATACGCTCGCGACCCGCGCTTCGGCGGGAAAGGCGCTCAGCGCCATCGCGCCCAATTACCCGGCTCTGATGGGCGGCTCGGCGGATCTCAACTCCTCCACCGAGACCGCGCTAAAGGGGATGGGCGACTTCGAAAATCCCGCGCTGGCGCAGGACGCGAACGAAGAGGGCACGGTAGGAGGCGGTTGGGACTACGCCGGCCGGAATATCCACTTCGGGGTCCGCGAGCACGCCATGGCCGCCGCATGCAACGGCATGGCCCTCCATGGCGGTATCCGGCCCTACGGGGCGACCTTCTTCAACTTCGTGGACTACATGAAGCCCGCCCTCCGCATCTCCTGCCTCACCGAGGCCCCGGTCATCTACGTCTTCACACATGACAGCGTCGGGCTCGGCGAGGACGGCCCCACCCATCAGCCCATCGAGCAGCTCGCCACGCTCCGCGCGACGCCGCACATGACGGTCATTCGTCCCGGCGACGCGAACGAGGCGGCCGAGGCCTGGCGCGTAACGGTCGAGCACCAGCACGGCCCGGTCGCGCTCGTCCTCACGCGCCAGAAGGTCCCCACCCTCGATCGGACTGTCTTCGCACCGGCGGAAGGTCTTCGACGGGGTGCCTACGTGCTGCGTGACACCAGCGACCCGGACGTGGTCCTCATCGCGACCGGCTCGGAGGTGAGCCTGATCGTGGACGCACAGAAGCTGCTGGCGGAGCAGAAGGTACGCGCCCGACTCGTCTCGATGCCGAGCTGGGAGCTCTTCGACGCCCAGACAGCCGACTACCGCGAGCACGTCCTTCCGCCCGAGGTGAAGAAGCTCGCGGTCGAGGCAGGCGCGTCGCTCGGATGGCACAAGTACGTCGGCTCGGACGGCGACGTGATAGCGCTCGACCACTTCGGCGCGTCCGCTCCCTACGAGACCATCTACAAGAACTTTGGCCTGACGCCGGAGCACATCGCGAATCGCGCGCTCGCCCTCCTCGGCCGCCCGTCCATTGCGCCGCCGGATTCATCGGTCCCGGCCGAGGGTGCAACAAAGCCCTCCGAGGGCCACTCTTGAACCTCCGACGGCGCACGGAGACCATCAGACGGGTCAAGGGAAGCCGCGGCCGGACATGGTAACGCACTCGACGTGACTTGGCGACGCTCAGACAGGACCGGGGAGAGCTCCGACCAGCCTTGGGAACCGATTTCTCATCGGGAAATGCATTTCCACGTTCGGGAAGTGTGTTTTCAGGCGTCGTATGTCAATCTCAATGTTCCGGAAGCAGATCGTACGGCTCCGATTCGCAATCTGATTGTTTCAGAAGTAGCCTGCCAGACGAGGGAAATGCATTACAGGGGGCCGGAAGTCCCTTTCAGGGCGACGGAAATGCGTTCGACATTGATCGTGTGAGGTCGCTATACGACGCGAGACGCTCCTGCTGGCGATCGCACCGGAGTAACAGGAGATGACAATTCGTCGAATCGCGATTCTCGCCGCACCGGTGGCTGCGGCGCTCACTTTGTATGGACTCCGGGCGGGCGGGCAGACGCAAAAGCCTGTCGCGGCGACCGGGTCCGGGTCGTGGCGGAGCGCGGTCGGGAATCTCGCGGAGGGGAAGTGGGGCGATTTTGGGCTCCACCACGCCGTAAGTGTTCCCGGCCGGCGCGAGATCATTGCCGGAGTGAGCGGCAGGGGCCTCTTCGCCTCCTCGGATGGCGGCGTGACCTGGAAGAAGCTGGGCGCGGAAGGCGACCTGAACGGGCGGCCCCAGCAGGTCACGTTCGACCCCGACAATCCCAACATCTTCTGGGCTACCTGCATCTACGGCTCGAACATCTACCGGACCCGCGACGGCGGCGCGACGTTCGAAGTAATCAAGCCCGGCGGCGGCGAGACGATCAGCGTCGATTTCACGGATCCCGATCGGCGCACGCTCCTCACCGCGAGCCACGAATTGGGCAACACGCTCATGCTCTCCGTCACCAGCGGGAGGACATGGCACTCCCTCGCGGAGAACATTCCTCCGGGATTGTCGCTCCAGCCGAATGCATTCCTCTATGGCGATACCATCATCGCCTGCTCCACGTCCGCAAGCCGGCCGGGCATCTTCCGCTCCACGGATTCGGGCCGCAACTGGACGCAGGTATCGACGAGCGTGGCAGGCTGGCGGGCGCCGCGGTTCGGAAAAAAGCCGGGCCAGATATATTGGGCGGGCTCTGTTCGCGGGTTCATCCGCAGCGACGACGGCGGCAAGACGTGGGCGAGCCTCGGCGGGCCAATCATGGGCGCGCCCACCGAGTTGGAGGACGGGACGCTCGTCGGCTTCGGGGAGAAGAGCCTCTTTCGCTCCTCCGACATTGGTGTTACGTGGCGGCCGTTCGGGCCGCCGTTTCCCTTCGTTCCGTGGGGTATGTTCTATAACGAGCGGCTGCACACGTACTTTATCTTCCACTTCACGGGAACCGGCGACCGCACCGCCCTGATGAAGTGGACCCCGTAGCCGCATTCCCGAAGCCCGTCTACACACACCCAACTGACGCATCGATCTCATTACGACCACCGGAGGCGTAATCCATGACGTTTACCCGCACCGCCTGCGCAGCCCTTCTGCTCGCCTGCGCATCCTTGTCAATCGCCAGCGCCCAGAACAACTTCAATCTACATGACGGGGACCGTGTCGTCTTCTACGGCGACAGCATCACCGACCAGCGACTCTACACGGTCTTCACGGAAG
>Ga0207667_10003203_pt1 | contig 20230 bp, 24 predicted proteins | sample KBSCornC52_FD_184301 | JGI IMG/M metagenome (GOLD analysis project Ga0207667, IMG submission 184301) | Corn rhizosphere microbial communities from Kellogg Biological Station, Michigan, USA - KBS Corn C5-2 (SPAdes) (version 2) | ecosystem: Host-associated > Plants > Roots > Rhizosphere > Soil ...
TTGCGGCGCACCTTCTCGGTGAGCTGGCCGCCCTCTTCGAAGCCGACGAACCCGGGAGGGGCACCGAACAGCCGCGAGACGGTGTGCTTCTCGCCGTACTCGCTCATGTCGAGCGAGATCAGCGCGTCTTCGTCGTCGAACAGGAACTCGGCCAGCGCCTTGGCCAGCTCGGTCTTTCCGACGCCGGTCGGGCCGGCGAAGATGAACGAACCGGAGGGGCGCTTCGGGTCCTTGAGTCCGGCGCGCGTGCGGCGGATGGTCTTGGAGAGCACCGAGATGGCCTCCTCCTGACCGATCACGCGCTCGTGCAGGGCCTTCTCCATGAAGATCAGGCGGCTCGACTCCTCTTCGGTGAGCTTGAAGACCGGGATGCCGGTGGCGTTCGCCAGCACCTCGGCGATGACGCCCTCATCCACGGTTCCGGATGCCGCGACGTCGCCCGCACGCCACTGCTTCTCGAGGCGCAGCCGCTCGCCGAGCAGCTTCTTCTCCTCGTCGCGCAGGCTCGCGGCCTTCTCGAAGTCCTGGTCTTCGATGGCGGCTTCTTTGGTGGCACGAACGCCGGCGATCTTGTCGTCGAACTCGCGCAGCTCCGGCGGAGCCGACAGGATCGACAGCCGCAGGCGGGCGCCCGCCTCGTCGATCAGGTCGATGGCCTTGTCGGGCAGGAAGCGGTCGGCCACATAGCGGTCGGCGAGGTTCGCGGCCGCGACGATGGCGCCGTCGGTGATCGAGACCTTGTGGAACGCCTCGTACTTGTCGCGGAGTCCCTTGAGGATGTTGATGGTGTGCGGCAGCGTCGGCTCGTGCACCTGCACGGGCTGGAAGCGGCGCTCGAGCGCGGCATCCTTCTCGAAGTGCTTGCGGTACTCGTCGAGCGTGGTCGCGCCGATCGTCTGCAGCTCGCCGCGGGCGAGCAGCGGCTTCAGGATGCTGGCCGCATCGATCGCGCCCTCGGCGGCACCCGCACCCACCAGGGTGTGGATCTCGTCGATGAAGGTGATGATGTCGCCACGGGTGCGGATCTCTTTGGTGACCTTCTTCAGGCGCTCCTCGAAGTCACCGCGGTAGCGGGATCCGGCGATGAGCGAGCCGAGGTCGAGCGTGTAGAGCTGCTTGTCTTTCAGCGTCTCGGGCACGTCGCCGCGCACGATCGCCTGGGCGAGGCCCTCGACGACGGCGGTCTTGCCGACTCCGGGCTCGCCGATCAGCACGGGGTTGTTCTTCGAGCGGCGGGAGAGGATCTGCATGACCCGCTCCATCTCCTTCTCGCGCCCGATGACCGGGTCGAGCTTGCCGTCGCGCGCCGCCTGTGTGAGGTTGCGCCCGAACTGGTCGAGAATCTGCGATCCCTTGTCGGGCGTCGCGTCGTTGCCGCCGACGGCGACCTGCTCCTTGCCCTGGTAGCCGCTGAGCAGCTGGATGACCTGCTGGCGAACGCGGTTCAGGTCGGCACCCAGCTTGACCAGCACCTGAGCGGCGACGCCCTCGCCCTCACGGATCAAGCCGAGCAGGATGTGCTCGGTGCCGATGTAGCTGTGGCCGAGCTGCAGCGCCTCGCGCAGGCTCAGCTCGAGCACCTTCTTGGCGCGCGGCGTGAAGGGGATGTGGCCGGTCGGCTGCTGCTGACCCTGGCCGATGATGTCCTGGACCTGCTCGCGCACGGCATCCAGCGAGATGCCGAGGCTCTCGAGGGCCTTCGCGGCGACGCCTTCACCCTCGTGGATGAGGCCGAGCAGGATGTGCTCCGTGCCGATGTAGTTGTGGTTGAGCATCTTCGCCTCTTCTTGGGCGAGCACCACCACGCGACGGGCGCGATCCGTGAACCGTTCGAACATGTCTCTTTGCTCCTCCAGAACCGAGCAGGGGCGGTTCCGTTAGTTCGAGAGTAGCCACGGGGGCCGCGCGATTCGCCCATGTTCGCTGTGGGCGGGATGGATGTCGCGACCCCTGTTCTCGGGTACGGCTCGCTCTTGCGGCGGCTTATCGATCATCGTTACGTTAACGACTGTCGATAAGGAGACGTCATGGGGGTTATCTCAGAAGGCCGCACGCGACTCGGGCGGGCCCTGATGCTCGTGCTGATCGCGGGCACCGTTGCGTTCGCGCTCGGCGCGATCGTGTTTGGAGTCATCGATCTGATCACACAACTCGCGAACGGCGACATCCGTCCCACGATGTACTGGGCAACTGATCAGTACCGCTTCACGGACACCGGCGACGGCCTCAGCGGCGTGCAGATCGCCGGAGGAACGGGCGGGCCGATCACCACGACCGTCACGGGAGCATCCGGCGGGACCGTCGCCATCTACGTGGTCGCCACCGCCGTCGGTCTGCTGGCACAACTTGCTCTGGCCGTCTTCGCCCTGAGGCTGCTGCGACGCCTCCAGGCCGGAAGCCCCTTCGCGCGATCCGCATGGAGGGATGTCGCGGGAACCAGCGTCATGCTGCTAGTGCTCGGAGTCATCGGTCAACTGCTCGCCTGGTGGAGTCGGGTTGCCGTGATCGCGGATGCAGGAGAACGCACCTTCTCGACGCAGTTCGTGTTCGAACCACTCACCGTCACCCTGGGACTCGCGCTCGCCCTCGTCGCGGTCGCCTTCCGGTTCGGCGAGCAGCTGCAGCGCGACGCCGATGGACTCGTCTGATGGCCGAGGCAGCGGCACGGACGGCCGTGCTGGGCACGATCCGGATCGGCTGCTGGGTGATCGCGGCGGCCGCCGCGGCCGCCGGAATCGGTTATCTGATCGTGGTCGCGACGGGGTCGCCGGCCTACGTGACCGGGCCCGCGGGCGACCGCGGCTTTCAGCCGTTGCCGCTCGCGCTGTCGCTGACGTTCGCGACCGCATTCCTGCTCACGACGCTTACCGCTGCGGTGATGGCCCTCGTCCTGGGCGACCTGGCTTGGCGCATTCGGCAGGGGGTGACCTTCGCGCCGACCCTGTCCCGGTCCGCGTGGCAGCTGGCGATCATCCTCGCCGTCGGATCCTGGTTGGCGCGCATCGCTCAGACGATCGCCCAGCAATCCGGCCTGGTTTACCCCGACGGAGTGGATCCCTCTCAAGTGCGGATCGCCGAACTACCGATTGCCTGGGCGGTCGTCCCCTCCTCGTTCGCCCCCGATCTCCCGCTGCTGGGTCTGGCCGTGGTCCTCGCCGTGCTCGCGTCGATCGTCCACGCCGGCGAACGACTGCAGCGCGACACGGACGGGCTCGTCTGATGGCGCCGGCGAAAGGGCAGGACGACGAGGATGCCGGACGCGTCCACTGCCGGCTCGATGAACTGCTCGAGGCGCGCGGCATGACCCTCACGCGCTTGAGCGAGTTGGTGGGCGTCTCGATCGTGAATCTGTCGGTGCTCAAGAACGACCGGGCCCGCGCCATCCGGTTCTCCACGCTGACGGCGATCTGCGAGGCGCTGGGGTGCGGCGTCGGTGAGCTGCTCGTGGTGACCGACAACTCGGACGCGCAATATTCAGGCTGACCGGTACATCCGGTCCCGGGATTGCCCGGCGCGTCGATCCAGGCTGATTCCTCCGCGCCGGAGCGACGGCCGAAAGATGGGTGTCAAGTGGGCTTGACACCCATGGACAGCGAGATCCGCAGGATGCGGGAGCAAGCGGGCCTGTCGCAGGGCGCGCTCGCGGCCGCGCTCGGCGTCTCCCGGCAGACGATCAACGCGATCGAGACCGGCAAGTACGACCCCTCGCTGACCCTGGCCGTGCGGCTCGCCCGGCATTTCGATTCGACCGTCGAGGAGGTCTTCCATGTCGACCACGAGTAGTCGCCTTCCCCTGTCCGTTCCCAACATCGTGCTGGTCGGCGGGGCCTTCATCGGCGCAATCGCCTGCGTCGCGCTGCGGAACTGGTTCGGGGCGATCCTGTTGCTGCTGGTCGGGGGCGGCGGACTGATCTCGGCGCTGCTCGCGCGTCGGGCGAACGCGAGTGACTGGCTGCGGATCAATGCGATCGAGTACCGCGACGAGCGCGACTCGCGACTCGCGAGTCACGGATTCGCCGTGGTGGGCGCCTGGGCCCCCGCGCTCAGCACGCTCGAACTGGTGGCGGCGACGATCTTCGTCGGCGCCGCGACGCTCACGACCTCGATCGAGCGGTCGAGCGTCGGCATCGCCTTCACGCTCACCGGACCCGCGCTGGTCGCGGCAGCGGTCGAGGCGATCGCCGCGCTGCAGCTGTTCGTCCTGGCCGTGGTGTGGGGCATCGCGAACACTCGCGCCGTCAAGCGCGGCTGAGGCGGGGCTCACGCGCAGCGCGCAGAACTCAGCGGGTAGCCTCGCCGTATGGAGGCCTCCGCGCTGCTCGCCGCCGAGCTGTCGGCGCCGTTCGAGCGGGCATCCGTCGAGGATGCCGCAGACCTCGCCCGGCGCCACTGGGGCATCACGCCCGTGCGCGTCACCCGCGTCGACACCGAGCGCGACGACACCTTCCGGATCGAAACCGCCGACGCCAGTTACGCGCTCAAGATCGCGCACCCCGCCGACGACCCCACTGCGATCGACTTGCAGACCGCCGCCATCGGCTGGGCGGCCGAGCAGGATCCGTCCCTGCCGCTGCCCAGACCGATGGCGACGATCGATGGCACGCTGCAGCCGGTGGTGGCGGGCCGCATCGTCCGGTTGTTCCCGTGGATGCCGGGCCAGTCGCTGCGGGCCGGCATCTGGGATGCCGCTCCCGAGGGGCCGCTGCTGCACTCGATCGGTGCCACGCACGCGCGCCTGACCGCGGCGCTGGCCGGATTCCGGCATCCCGCCGAGTCACGCCCGCTCGCCTGGGACGTGGCCCGGCTGCCCGAGCTCACCGGCCTGACCGACGCACTCGACGACCCGATCCCGATCGCCGCGGTGCTCGACCGCCATCTCGCCGAGATCGCGCCGCGGCTGGCGGCGCTGCCGCACCAGCTCATCCACAACGACGGCAACCTCGACAACCTGCTCGTCGACGACCGGGCCACCCGGGTGGTCGCCGTGCTCGACTTCGGCGACGCGGTGCGCACGGCGCGGGTGTTCGACCTGGCCGTGGTCGCCAGCTATCTGCTGCCGGCCGACGATCAGTACTCAGCGTCCGACGTGCTCGAGCAGCTGACGCTCGGCTGGGAGAGCGTGCTGCCCCTGGAGCCCGCGGAGCGGGACCTTCTGCCGCGGCTCGTGCTCGCGCGACTGGTGCAGCGGATGCTCCTGGGATCGTGGCTGAGCCGCGAGGTCGCGCATAACGCCGACTATCTCGGCCGCAACATCACGCACACCCGCGCCCAGTTCGACCTCGCGATGTCGACGCTCGACCTCCGCGAGAGGTGGTGACCGTGGCCGGACCGACTAGCTACTTCGACCCGGCGAGCGCCGACCGGCTCGACCCGCGCACGGCCGAGCTGGTGCGTCGACGGGCGCGCGCCATGGGGAACGCCTATCGGCTGTTCTACCGGGAGCCGCTCGAGTTGGTGCGCGGGCTCGGCGCCCGCGTCTGGGACCGCGACGGCACCGAGTACCTCGACGTCTACAACAACGTGCCCTCGGCCGGGCACGCGCACCCGCGCATCGTCGCCGCCATCGCCGAGCAGGCGGCGCGTCTCAACACCCACACCCGCTACCTCGACGAGGCGACCATCGCCTACGCCGAAGACCTGCTCGGCACCTTCCCCGCGCACCTCGGCAACGTGATGTTCACCAACAGCGGGTCCGAGGCGAACGACCTCGCGCTGCGCATCGCCAAGACCGCCACCGGCGGCGAGGGTGTCATCGTGACGCGTAACGCCTATCACGGCGTCACGACCGAGATCGCGGCGATCTCGCCGTCGCTCGGCGGGGTCGGCTCGCTGGCTCCGTGGGTGCGGATGATCGACCCGCCAGCACCCGGGGTCGACCTGAGTGCTCAGACGGCGGCGGCGATCGCCGCGCTGGCGGCAGCCGGCATCCAGCCCGCCGCCCTCATCGTCGACACGATCTTCGCCAGCGATGGCGTGTTTCCGGATGCCGCCGGCCTGCCGGCCGCGGTCGCGGCGATCCGGTCCGCAGGTGGCCTCTTCATCGCCGACGAGGTGCAGCCCGGGTTCGGCCGCCTCGGTCGGCTCGACTCGGACGCGGACCGCCCGGTCGGCTCGCTCTGGGGCTTCGCGCGGCACGGGCTCGACCCCGACCTGGTGAGCCTGGGCAAGCCGATGGGCAACGGGCATCCGGTGGCCGCGGTGGTCGCGCGTCGCGAACTGGTCGACGCCTTCGCCGCGCGCGGCCGGTACTTCGCGACCTTCGGCGGCAACTCGGTGTCGATCGCGGCCGCGCAGGCCACGCTCGACGTGGTGCGCGACGAGCGCCTGCCCGAGCACGCGGCGGCCGTGGGCGGTCGGCTGCTCGCGGCGCTGCGCGAACTCGATAATCCGCGCATCGGTGCGGTGCGCGGAGCCGGCCTCTTCCTCGGCGTCGACCTGGTCGACGTTGCGGGTGCGCCCGACGAGCCCCTCGCCCTCGACGTCGTCAACGCGCTGCGCGAGCGGCGCATCCTGCTCGCGGCATCGGGGCCCGACAACCACACCCTCAAGATCCGGCCGCCGCTGGTCTTCGACGACACCGACGCCGACCGCCTCGTCACCGAGCTCGCCGCCGTGCTGAAGGAGCATCCATGAGCAACCTCGAGAAGGATCCGAGCGAACTGCTGGTCGCCGAACCGGCGCCCGACGAGACGCCCGCCGACCTCGCCGGCCCGGTCGAGCTGCTCGAGCCGCGCGAGGTGCCGCTGGGCGGTCCGCGCGCGATGACCGTGCGGCGCACGCTTCCCCAGAAGAAGCGGAGCCTGGTCGGCGCCTGGTGCTTCGTCGACAGCTACGGACCCGACCCGGTGAACGGACGCGGCGCGATGAACGTGCCGCCGCATCCGCACACCGGTTTGCAGACGGTGAGCTGGCTCTACGCCGGCGAGATCGAGCACCGCGACAGCGCGGGCAGCTTCGCCCTGGTCGAGCCGGGGCAGGTCAATCTCATGACGGCCGGGGCGGGCATCCAGCACTCGGAGGTGTCGACGGACGCCACCACCACGCTGCACGGCGTGCAGCTCTGGATCGCGCTGCCCGATCGCTCGCGACAGGTGGCTCCATTCTTCGAGCATTTCGTGCCCGAGCCGTTCGCGCACGGCGACGCCACCCTTCGGGTGTTCGTCGGCTCGCTGCTCGGGCATTCCTCGCCGGTGACCGCGTTCACCGAGCTCGTCGGCGCCCAGCTCGATCTGCCGGCCGGCGCGTCAGTTAGCATCCCGGTCGACCCCGCGTTCGAGCACGGCCTGATCGTGGATGCCGGCGCCCCCACCCTGCACGGCGTCCCGGTCGCCGCCACCCAGCTCGGCGTCGTGCCCGCCGGAGTCGACGAACTCACCGTGGAGGCGGGCGACCACCCGCTCCGCGCCCTGCTGATCGGAGGCGTCCCACTCCGCGAGCCGATCGTGATGTGGTGGAACTTCGTCGGTCGCAGCCACGAGGAGATCGTGGCGTTCCGCGAGCAGTGGCAGGCCGAGGTGATCGGCGGCGCGAACCCGGATGGCCGGTTCGGGCATGTGGACGGCTACTCCGGTGGACCCCGCGCGCTGCCCGCTCCGGAGTTGCCGAACGTCAGGCTGCGGCCCCGCGACTAGCACCTTGCCGGTTGAGTAGGCCGAAGGCCGTATCGAAACCACCCTGCTGCCGGCGACCCGATCTCGATACGCCGCTGACGCGGCTACTCGATCAACTCAGAGACGCGGCGGCTCGGATTTCGCGGCGAACCGCGCCCGCTCCTCGGCCTCGATCTTCGCATAGCTAGCGCGCTCATTGCGGTCGGAGCGGATCACCGAGCGCATGATGAACCAGAACAGCAGGCCGATCACGATGGTGGGCGCGAGGGCCCAGGCGATTCCACCCCAGAAGTCGGTCGGCATGGGTTCAGGGTACGCCCGTCGCCTGGGTGCTTCGACAAGTGTGTGAGTTTCGCCTCACCGTGAGGCGCAACTCACGCTCTTCGAGACCTAGCCATGCCGCCCTTGGGTGGTGCGATCAGCGCCCGTTCACGACGTAGGCCACCGCGATCGCAATCAGGATGACCACCAGGCCCGCGATCGCGACGACGCGCGACGTCCGCCGATCCATCGCCTAGCCCTTGGCGAGGATGCCGACGATCCCCGAGATCACGAGATACAGGCCGACGCCGGCGACCGCGAGCCAGATCACGATCCGCGTCGGCGTGATCTTCGGCTTCTGGGGGTCGTCTCCGGGAGGCAGGCTCATCGCGTCATCCGTTCACTTCACCAGCGGGAACAGAATGGTCTCGCGGATCCCGAGGCCGGTGATCGCCATCAGCAGCCGGTCGATTCCCATCCCCATGCCTCCGGTGGGCGGCATCCCGTGTTCGAGCGCACGCAGGAACTCCTCGTCGAGCCGCATCGCCTCGTCGTCGCCGCGTGCGGCCTGAGCCGCCTGCTCGACGAATCGCTCGCGCTGGATGACCGGGTCGACGAGCTCCGAGTAGCCGGTGGCCAGCTCGAAGCCGCGGATGTAGAGATCCCACTTCTCGACCACGCCGGCGATCGAGCGGTGGTCGCGCACCAGGGGGCTGGTGTCGACCGGGAAGTCCATGACGAAGGTCGGACGCACCAAGTCCTTCTTGACGAAGTGCTCCCAGAGCTCTTCGACGTACTTGCCGTGCGTGGCCAGCGCGACCTCGAGCCCGTTCGCGTCGGCGAGCTTCTTGAGTTCGGCGACCGTCGACTCGGGTGTCACCGACACCCCGGATGCCTCGCTGAGCGAGCCGTACATGCTGAGGCGGTCCCACTGGCCGCCCAGGTCGTACTCGGTGCCGTCTGCCCAGGTGACGGTGTGCGATCCGCTGACGGCCATCGCGGCATCCTGGATCAACTGCTGCGTCAGGTCGGCCATCTGCTCGTAATCGCCGTAGGCCTGGTACGCCTCGAGCATCGCGAACTCGGGGCTGTGCGTCGAGTCGGCGCCTTCGTTGCGGAAGTTGCGGTTGATCTCGAACACCCGCTCGATGCCGCCGACCACCGCGCGCTTCAGGAACAGCTCGGGCGCGATGCGCAGGAACAGCTCGGTGTCGAACGCGTTCGAGTGGGTGGCGAACGGGCGCGCCGACGCACCCCCGTGGATGGTCTGCAGCATCGGCGTCTCGACCTCGAGGTAGTCGTGCGATGCAAAAGTGGCGCGCAACGAGGCGACCGCCGCGGCTCGGGCACGCACCGTGACGCGTGCCTGCTCGCGCGTGATCAGGTCGAGGTAGCGCTGCCGCACCCGGGTCTCGTCGCTCAACTCGCTGTACAGGTTGGGCAGCGGCAGGATCGCCTTCGCCGCGATCTGCCAGCTCTTGACCAGGATGCTCAGCTCGCCTCGGCGCGACGAGATCACCTCGCCGCTCACGAAGACATGGTCGCCCAGGTCGACGAACTCCTTCCAGCGCTCGAGGGATTCCTCGCCCACCTCGGCCAGCGAGACCATCGCCTGGATGCGCTCGCCCTCACCAGACTGCAGCGTGGCGAAGCAGAGCTTGCCGGTGTTGCGGAAGAACACCACGCGTCCGGCGACGCCGACGACGTCGCCTGTCGTGTCGTCGGCGACCAGATGACCGTACTTCGCCCGCACCGCGGGGATGGTCGTGGTGATCGGCACCGACACCGGGTAGGCCTGCGCGCCACTGGCGATCAGGCTGTCGCGCTTGTCGAGCCGCACCTGCTTCTGCTCGGCGATGTCCTCCATCGTCGGGTGGGCGGCCGTCGAGTGGGCGGCAGTCGAGTGGGCGGCCGTCGGCTGATCCGTCGGGGTCTGGTCGCTCATGCGGGCTCAGTTCAGGTAGAGGGTGTCGTTGTCGATCAGCCGCGTAGATCCGACCCGCGCGGCGATCAGCACCCGCGCCGGTCCGCGGTGGCCGTCGTCGACGGGCAGGAAGGTGCGCGGATTCACGACCTTGAGGTACTCCAGCTTAACGAGCCGCTCGTCCATGAACACCGACTGGGCCGCCGCCAGCACGGCGTCGATGCCGCGATCGGCGGCGGATGCCGCGGCCTCGAGCGCCCGGCTGAGCGCCACGGCCGCGCGGCGCTCGTCAGGGTTGAGGTAACGGTTGCGGCTGCTGAGCGCGAGCCCGTCGTCCGCGCGGACGGTCGGGACGACCTCCACCCTCGTGGCGAAGTTGAGATCGGCGACCATGCGCTGCACCAGGAAGACCTGCTGGGCATCCTTCTGACCGAAGACCACGTGATCGGGCCGCACGATGCCGAGCAGCTTGGCGACCACGGTGAGCACCCCGTCGAAGTGGCCGGGCCGCGATCGCCCCTCGAACAGCGTGGCGACCTCGCCACCGGTCACGGTGACCTCGGTGCCGCCGTCCGGATACATCTCGTCGACTGTGGGCGCGAAGACATAGGCCACGTGATGCTGGCTCAGGGCCTCGAGATCGGCGCTGAGGTCGCGCGGGTACTTGTCGAGGTCCTCGCCCGGGCCGAACTGCAGCGGGTTGACGAAGATCGAGACCACCACCGTGTCGGCCAGCTGGCGCGCCCGGTCGACCAGGGCGAGATGCCCCTCGTGCAGCGCGCCCATCGTCGGGACCAGGGCGACCGTGCGGCCGGCGAGCTTCTCTCTCAGCCCGGCGATCGTCTCGACGACGATGGGGCGGCCGTCGGCACCGGATGCGGCGGGCGCGGCGGCGTCGGGCGCTGCGGTGTTCACGGTGCCTCCTCGGCACCCTCCTCCGCGGACGGCGCCAGATCGATCGTAGTCGGCAGCGCGGCCTCGAGATCGGCTCCGGCATCCGCCCGGGTGAGGGCGTTCTCGACGCTCGACCGCACCAAGGGGCCGAGCAGCACGCCCGGGCGCTCGATGCCGATCTCGCGCAGCATCCCGGCGGCCTGATCGACGATCGCGGCCGAGAAACCGCGCGCCGTGCCGATCGCCCCGGCGTATGCGGCACGGTCGCCCTCGCGCACCACGACCGGCTCGGCTCCCATCTCGACGACCAGCGCCTGGGCGATCGGCAGAACGGGCGTGGGTGCCGTGACGGCGAACCAGGCGTCGCGCAGGCGCAGCAGGTCGATGCTGGTGCCGGTGAAGTCCATCGCCGGGTGGAGGGCGAGCGGGATCGCCCCGGCCGCGAGCGCCGGCGCGAGCACCGACGTCCCGACCCCGGGTGCCGTGTGGGCCACGAGTTGGCCGGCCTGCCAGGCCCCGGTTGCGGCCAGGCCGGATACCAGGGCAGCGAGCTCGGATTCCGGCACCGCGAGCAGCACCAGCTCGCTGCGTTCGACCACCTCGGGCACCGTCAGGATGGGGACGCCGGGCAGCAGCGCGTCCGCGCGGTCCCGCCCGCGGTCGGACACCGTCGCGATGCCCACCACGGCGTGACCCGCGCCGCCCAGAGCCGCGCCGAGGACAGCGCCCACCGGGCCGGCGCCGATGACACCGATCCCGAGGCGGCCGTCGCGTTCGGGCGATCGTCCGGCTGTCGCCTCAGTCATGCGACCGGCTCATGCCCTGCCACCTGGCGCGGTTCGCGACATGCGCGACGCTCTCGCGCCGAGCCGCGGCCACCGCACCGACGGCGACATCCCGGAAGAATCCGGCGGCGACCGCGGCATCCAGGTCATCGAGCACCGCCCGGATCGGCCCGGCGACGGTGTGCACATGGACATCGGCGAGGCGCAGCATCCTGAGCAGCGGCCCCTGGCGCAGCGACACGCTCTGCATGCGGGCGGTCGGAACCGCGATCAGGGAGCGCCAGATCGCGCCGCGGCGCAGCAGCACCGCCTCGGGCTCGAGCGCGAAGCCGTTCCGGCGCCACGAGAACCAGCGCAGCACCGCGGCGCGACGCGGCGATCCGGTGTAGCCGTCACCGGCCACCGCGCGTGCGAGGCCGGCCACCACCAGCTCGCGCGAGCCGTCGCCGACGATGCCGGGCAGCACCAGCTCGAGCACCTTGAACACCTCGGCCCGGGAGCCGACGGGCAGGATCGTGCTCGAGCGACGGCCGCCCTCCTGACGGTCGGAGTGCGAGGCGACGTTGATGCGCACCTCCCACCAATCGGCGGGGCGCCAGAGCAGGGGCTGCCGGATCTCCACCGAGTGGATGCGGCCGGGCGGGATGGTGTCGTTGTTGGTCGACAGCAGGCCGTAGCCCACGCGCACACCATCCGGCGTCGCCGCGATGGAGTAGCGCAGCGAACGCGAGAAGCGCCGCACGATCTGCGAGCCCACGCCGAGAAGCGCCGGAACCACTCCGAACAGCACCACAAAGAGGTGCGCCGCCGCGGCCAGCACAGCCGCCGCGATCACCAGCAGGACGAAGATGATGGTGCGGTCGTGCAGCACGGTGGATCCGAGGAGGCGGCCGGCGTGCATCGTCACGACCGACTCGGGCGGAGCCAGCTGGGGGTCCAACTCCGGAGCCACGAACTCGCGGGCGCGCTGGGTCACCATTCCGCCCAGCGACCCGTCGTGCTCGACCTGCGGCGCGGCGGTACCTCCGGCCTCCCGATCGCCCGCCGCTCGCAACAGGATGAGGCGGCGCAATGCTTCCGCATTCCGCCCGGACAGGTACGCGAGCTGCACGTTCGCGTCGTGCCCGGCCACGTTGATGTCGAGCCGCGCCGCCCCGAACAGGCGCGCGAACAGCGGCCGGCTGATGTTGATGCCCTGGATGCGATCCAGGCGGCCCCGCCGATTGGTGCGGAACAGGATGCCGCTGCGCACCTCGACCAGCTCGTCGGTGATCCGGAAGGAGTGCACGCGCCAGGACAGCCAGAAGATCACCACGATCACGATGAGGACGAGCAGCACCACCACCAGGGCGAGCGGGATCAAGCCGCGGCGCACGATCAGCTCGATCGGGTCTCCCCCCGCTCCGTCGCCGGGACCACCGCCGAGGAACAGTCCCAGGATGCGTTCGCGCAGGTTGGCGAGCACGAATCCGGCGATGGCGACGAAGGCGAAGCCGCCGCGCAGCAGCGGGGTGGCCGGATGCAGCCGGTGCCACTCACCATCTGCCAGGTCGACCGCCGATGCGCCGGCGACGACGTCGGATCCGGTCACAGGCCCGCCCGGCGGCTCTCGGCCAGCTCCACCAGGCGGTCGCGCAACTGCTCGGCGTCGGCCATCGGCAAGCCGGGGATCGTGATGTTGCTGGCTGCCGCCGCGGTCACCAGCTTGAGCTCGGCGAGGCCGAGCGCTCGAGCCAGCGGACCGCGGTTGATGTCCACCAGCTGCATGCGTCCGTACGGCACGGCGGCGAAGCGCTGGAACATGATCCCGCGCCGCACCACCAGGTCGTCGTCGCGCAGCCGGTACCCGATCGCCCGCACGCGGCGCGGAGTGAACGCCGCGACGATGAGGGCGATGATGAGCACGACAGCGGGGATCGTCAGCAGCACCACGAACTGCGTCACCCAGAACGGGATCGTGGCGGCCGCGGTCGCGGCCAGGCCCGAGATGATGCTGCCGACCAGGTCGACCCAGATGTAGCGCGGCGAGACCCTCCGCCACTCGCCCGGAACGGGGTCGACGCCGCCGCGCGGCGTCACGGGAAGGTCGGTCGTGTCGGTCACGCCCCCACGCTACCCGCGCGCATCGTGGTCATCCGCCGGGGCTCGGTCGTGCCGCTCACAGGTGCACGCGTTCGGGGCCGCCGTCCGCGTGGTCCTCGTCGTCGTCGCTCGGCGGTACCCGGCACAGGAACTCCGCCACCAGACCACCGACCAGCAGCAGCACGGCGCCGCCGAAGGCGGTGACCACCCGGAGCACGGTCTCGGTCGTCGTCGTGCCCGAATGGATGACGAGCTCGAGAACCAGCCCGAGCCCGAGTCCCGAGAGCAGCGCGCCCGCGAGCCCGGAGGCCTTGCCCAGCACGACCACGCGGGTGGCGTAGAACGAGTCGACCGGATGCCGCAGCGGCCCGTGCGTCGCGCGGTACACCGGCACGGCCAGCGCGACGACCGCGATCCCGATCAGCGCGAGCGTGGCGCCAAAGCTGTATTCGGGGCGGAACTTGGGGGCGCTCGCCGCCGCGAGCGCGATCTGCAGCAGGAATCCGGTGACGGTCCCGATCACCGCGAGCAGGATCAGGGTCGACGGCCGGGTGCGCGTCACGACCCCGCCCCCAACCCGGCCACGAGATCGGCGACCCGGCCGTGACCGGGCAGCACGGCATCCGGATCGACCGCGAGCCACGGCTTCAGCACGAAGTCGCGCTCGAATGCCCGCGGATGCGGCAGCGTGAGCCGATCGGAGCTGCTCACCATGCCGGCGAAGTCCACCAGGTCGAGGTCGAGGGTGCGATCCCCCCACCGCTCGCCCCGGATTCGTCCGTGCGCGTGCTCGATCTGGGCGAGCACGTCGAGCAGGGCCTCCGGGGTCAGCGTCGTCGTGATCAGCGCGACCGCGTTCAGGTAGGCGGGTGCCGAGTGATCCACGCCCGACGGGCGGAGCGCCGCGGTCTCGATCACGGGCGAGATCGCGGTCAGCTCGACGCCGTCGGTCTCGGCCAGTTCGCGCGTCGCGGACAGCAGAGTGGCCTGCCGATCGCCGAGATTCGCTCCGAGCGAGATGACGGCGGGCTGCCCGATCAGGCGCTTCGTGACGCTCATGACACGCGCCCGCGGGTGATCGTCACGCTCACGTCGTCGAACGGGACCGCGATGGGTGCGCTGGGCTTGTGCACCGTGACCTCGGCCAGCATCGCGCGCGGGTACTCCAGCACGAGGTCCGCGACCCGCTCGGCGACCGTCTCGATCAGATCGACCGGGTCGCGCTCGACCGCGCCGACGATGCGCGAGGCCAGTTCGCCGTAGTCGATGGTCTCGGCCAACTCGTCGCTGGCGCCCGCCTCGCGCAGCGAGAGGTGGACGATCACGTCGATGAGGAAGAGCTGGCCGTTCGCCCGCTCGTGCGCCAGCACCCCGTGGAACGCGGATGCGCGCAGCCCGGTCAGCGTGATCCGGTCTGCGACGTTCATGTCTGCGCTCCTTCGTTCGGTCGGGGTCGGCTCCACTGCTCCCACACGTCGAGCGCAAGCCGGGTCGACGGCACATCGTGCACCCGCACCGCCCACACCCCGGATCGCGCGGCGAGCGCACTGATCACCGCGGTCGGGGCATCGCGCTGCTCGACCGGCGCGCCCTCTGGAAGCAGGGCGCCGAGGAACCGCTTGCGCGACGCTCCGATCAGCAGCCCGTGCCCCAGCGAGCCGAGCTGCTCGAGGTGGCCGAGCAGCGCCCAGTTGTGCTCGGCGTTCTTGGCGAAGCCGAGGCCCGGGTCGAGCACGATCTGCGCGGGCTGCACGCCCTCGACGATCAGGGCCGCGATGCGGTGCTTCAACTCGCGCCGCACGTCGGCGACTACGTTCCGGTACTGCGGAACGGCGTCCGCCCCGCCCTCGCGCCAGTGCATGACGACGTAATGCACGCCCGTCTCGGCGATCACCCGCGCCATCCCCTCGTCACCGAGGCCGCCGGTCACGTCGTTCACGAGCTGCGCTCCGGCGTCGATCGCCGCCAGGGCGGTGTCGGCGCGGCGGGTGTCGATGCTGACCGGGATGCCGCGAGCCACCAGTTCGCGCACCACCGGCACCACGCGGCCGCGCTCGGTCTTCGCGTCGACCGGTTGCGCGCCGGGACGGGTGGACTCCCCGCCCACGTCGATGATGCCGGCTCCCTGATCCATCATCTCGACGGCGTGGGCGACGGCCGCATCGACCGAGGTGTATCGGCCGCCGTCGCTGAACGAGTCGGGCGTCACATTGAGAACGCCCATGATCTGGACCTGTTCCGCGCGCCCGGGCTCCGCGGCGGCCATCAGCCGACCGCTCCAAGATTGTCGGCCGTGATCAGGGCCATCGCCTCGACGCGGGCGACCGGATCGCTGAGCTCGCCACGGCTGGCAACGGTGAGCGTCGTGCTGCCGGCCTGGCGCGAACCGCGCGCGGTGACGCAGGAGTGTCGCGCGTCGAGCACCACCAGCACGCCACGCGGTCGCAGCCCGGCATCCAGAGCATCGGCGATCTGCTCGCCGAGCCGCTCCTGCAGCTGCGGCCGGGCGCTCAGGATCTCGACGACCTCGGGCAACCGGCCGAGTCCGACGATGCGGTCGCCGGGCAGATAGGCGATATGCGCGACACCGGTGAAGGGCAGCAGGTGGTGCTCGCAGACCGAGCGGAACGCGATGTCGCGCAGCAGCACGAGCTCGCCCAGCTGACCGGGAGCCGCGACGAAGTCGGTGGCGTCGGCCAGCGGGTCCAGCGGGTCGCGGTCGACCCCGGCGAAGAACTCGGCGTAGGCCTCTGCCACCCGTCGCGGGGTCGCCGCCAGACCCGGCCTGGCCACATCCTCTCCGATCGCGGCGAGGAGTTCGGCCACGGCCGCCTCGATGCGTCCGGAGTCGATCACGGCCCTCCTAGGCGGTCGCGATACCGGGTGACTTGCGCGGGCGCGGACTGCGCTTCGGACGCGACGGAGTCGAGTCGACCCCGCCGTCCACGATGCCTTCGTCGACGGGCGCCTTGGCCGCGATCTGGATCGGCGGTCGCGTGCTGATCGGCCTGCGGTCGCTCGACAGCCACTGCGGGCGCTCGGGCAGCCGCTTCACATCGGCGAAGATCTCGGCGAGCCGAATGTGATCGAGCGTCTCCTTCTCGATCAGTTCCTTCGCCAGGTTGTCGAGGATGTCGCGATTCTCGTTGAGCACCTGCCACGCCTCGTCGTGCGCCTGCTCGATCAGCTGCCGCACCTCGAGGTCGACCTTCTCGGCGATCTCTTCCGAGTAGTCGCGCTGGTGACCCATGTCACGCCCGAGAAAGACCTCGCCCTGCGACTGGCCGAGCTTGACCGAGCCGATCGCCGCACTCATCCCGTATTCGGTGACCATCTTGCGCGCGATGCTGGTCGCCTTCTCGATGTCGTTGGATGCCCCGGTGGTCGGGTCGTGGAACACCAGCTCTTCGGCCACCCGGCCGCCCATCGCGTAGGCGAGTTGATCGAGCAGCTCGTTGCGCGTCACGGAGTACTTGTCTTCGAGCGGCAGCACCATCGTGTAACCCAGCGCGCGACCGCGCGGCAGGATCGTGATCTTGGTCACCGGGTCGGTGTGGCGCATCGACGCCGCCGCGAGCGCGTGGCCGCCCTCGTGGTACGCCGTGATGAGCTTCTCTTTGTCGTTCATCAGGCGGGTGCGCCGCTGCGGGCCGGCCATCACGCGGTCAACGGCTTCGTCGAGCGCCCGGTTGTCGATCAGCTGCGCGTTGCTGCGTGCCGTGAGCAGCGCGGCCTCGTTCAGCACGTTGGCCAGGTCGGCGCCGGTGAAGCCCGGCGTCTTGCGCGCCAGCACCTCGAGGTCGACGCCCTTGGCCATCGGCTTGCCCTTGGCGTGCACCTCGAGGATCTTCTGACGGCCCTTGAGGTCGGGCGCGTCCACGCCGATCTGCCGGTCGAAGCGGCCGGGGCGCAGCAGCGCGGGATCCAGGATGTCTGGCCGGTTGGTCGCGGCGATCAGGATGACGTTGGTCTTGACGTCGAAGCCGTCCATCTCGACCAGCAGCTGGTTGAGCGTCTGCTCGCGCTCGTCGTGACCGCCGCCGAGGCCGGCGCCGCGGTGGCGGCCGACCGCGTCGATCTCGTCGACGAAGATGATGGCCGGCGAGTTCTGCTTGGCCTGCTCGAACAGGTCGCGCACCCGGCTGGCGCCGACGCCGACGAACATCTCGACGAAGTCGGATCCCGAGATCGAGTAGAACGGCACACCGGCCTCACCGGCGACGGCCCGCGCGAGCAGGGTCTTGCCGGTTCCCGGAGGGCCGTACAGCAGCACGCCCTTCGGAATCCGGGCACCGACCGCCTGGAACCGCGACGGATCCTTGAGGAAGTCCTTGATCTCTTCGAGCTCCTCGACCGCCTCGTCGGCACCCGCGACATCGGCGAAGGTGACCTTCGGGCTCTCCTTGGAGACCAGCTTGGCCTTCGACTTGCCGAACTGCATGACCCGGTTGCCGCCGCCCTGCATGCTCGAGAGCAGGAACCAGGCGAAGACTCCGACCAACAGGATCGGGCCGAGGATGCTGATCAGGCTCAGGAACCAGTTGTTCTGCGGAGGCACGTCGTCGTACTTGGCCGGGCTGGCATCCACGGCTTTGACGATGTCGGCGCTGCGCGCGGCCACGTAGTTGAACTGCACCGAGGTGCCGAGGTTCTGCCCGCTGGGATCGGTGTACGCCTTGTTCAAGGTCAGGTCGACGCGCTGATCGCTGTCGAAGATCTTCGCCGACTTGACGGTGCTGCCGTCCAGAAGCGCGAGGCCCTGCTCGGTGGTGACCGAGCGCGAGCCGGTGCCGCTGAGCAGGTTGAAGCCGACCAGCAGCGCGGCGACCCCGAGCAGGATGTAGATCAGGGGCCCGCGAAGAATGCGTTTGAAGTCCATAGTCGCTCGGGCGCCGCCCGATCCTCCCTCAGAAGCGTGACTGTCAGGCTACCGCGCCCCCGCTCGATGCCTTCTGAGTGTTCGCCTCAGGAGTAAACGTGCGGGGCGAGCACGGCCACCGCGCGCAGGTTGCGGTAGCGCTCCGCGTAGTCGAGGCCGTAGCCGACGACGAAGGCATTCGGGATGTCGAATCCGACGTACTTGGCGTCGACGTGCACCTTCTCGGCGTCTGGCTTGCGCAGCAGCGCGCAGATCTCGATGGATGCCGGATTGCGGCTCTCGAGATTCGACTTCAGCCAGGAGAGGGTCAGGCCCGAGTCGACGATGTCTTCGACGATCAGCACATGGCGCCCGTCCAGGTCGGTGTCGAGGTCTTTGACGATGCGGACCACACCGCTGGATTGGGTGCCGGCGCCGTACGAGCTGACCGCCATCCAGTCCATCTCGACGTCGCGTTTCAGCTCGCGCGCCAGGTCGGCCATCACCATCACCGCGCCCCGGAGCACGCCGACCAGCAGCAGGTCGCGGCCCTCGTAGTCGGCCTCGATCTGCCGGCAGAGCTCGGCGATCCTGGCCTGCAGCTGGTGCTCGGTGTAGAGCACCTCGGTCAGGTCGCCCTCGACGTCACGCGGTTCCATCGCTGCCTCTCGCCTCGCCGTTCCTGCTCACGAAGGTGGTGCTCTCGAAGTGGAGCCGTCCGTCCCGTCGAACCACCCTAACGCCGGGCAGGTCGATGCCATCCTGGCCGTGCCAGTCGGTGACCAGCCGGGCCACCTCGAGCGTCTGCTGCCTGCTGAGCGCGACGCCGAATTCGCTCGAGACCGCCAGCCGGATCAGGCGCTGCCGCAGCGCGGCCGGGTTCGCCTCGAGCGCCGCCGCGTCGAGCGAGATCCCAGCCTCGGCGTGCTCGGCCAGATCTTCGACCAACTCCTCGGCGAAGGAGTCCAGAGCGCGGGCGTCTTCGCGCAGCTGCTCGGCCGTGCGGGCGAGCGCCTCGGCGACACCCGGTCCGAGCTCGGCTTCGAGCACCGGCAGCACCCGCTGCCGCACGCGCACGCGGGTGAATGCCGGGTCGGCGTTCTGCGGATCCGTCCACGGCTCGAGCCCTGCGTCGGAGCAGGCCTGCCCGGTCGTCGCGCGCCGGATGCCCAGCAGCGGCCGCAGGAAGACGAAGCGGCCCGACGCGGCAGGCCAGTGTGCGGGCATCCCCTGCAGACTCGCCGCCCCGCTGCCTCGGGCCAGCCCGAGCAGCACGGTCTCCGCCTGGTCGTCGAGGGTGTGCCCGAGCAGCACGGCGGCAGCTCCCAGCTCGGATGCTGCGCGCTCGAGAGCCGCGTAGCGCGCCGTGCGGGCCGCGGCTTCGGGTCCACCCTCGGCGCCGACCTGCGCGAGCTCCACCCGGACGGGAGCGAGTCCGAGCCCGGTCGCCTGCAGCGCGGCTCGCGCCGCGGCATCCGCCGAACCGGGCTGCAGGCCGTGGTCGACGATGACGGCGCCCGCGCGCAACCCGGCCCGGGGCGCTTCGAAGGCCGTGGCGGCAGCGAGCGCCAGCGAGTCGGGGCCGCCGCTGAGCGCGACGAGCACGAGCGAATCAGGCGGGAGCCCGTCGAGCGCGCCCCGCACCGCCCGTCGCACATCGGCGATCGCGGGAGACAGTCGGGGGCGATCAGGCATCGGCTAACGTTATTGCGTCATCCGACCCGACCCGAAGCCAACCCCGAGGAGCACAGCGTCATGGCCGACTACGCCGCCATCATCGAGATTCCGAAGGGCAGCCGCAACAAGTACGAGGTCG
>Ga0207667_10003205_pt1 | contig 20217 bp, 13 predicted proteins | sample KBSCornC52_FD_184301 | JGI IMG/M metagenome (GOLD analysis project Ga0207667, IMG submission 184301) | Corn rhizosphere microbial communities from Kellogg Biological Station, Michigan, USA - KBS Corn C5-2 (SPAdes) (version 2) | ecosystem: Host-associated > Plants > Roots > Rhizosphere > Soil ...
TGCGCTGGCGAAGCCGAGGTCGATCAGTATCTGGCCGAGGAAGGCGTTGGTGCGGCTCTGGACCTCGACCGCCTGCTGAATCTGCTCTTCGGTTACGACGCCGCTGTATATGAGCTTGTCGCCGAACCGATTTCCTCTTGACCTCTGGCCGGGATCATTGTGCACGTCTGCAGTAATCAACGTATTTGTCATGACTCCGTCGTTGCTCCGTACTGCCGCACGACTGGTTGCGGGCGACGCTCGATGGCTCCGCCGGGTACTGCCGGGCGCTGGTGGCTGGCCGCCCCAATATTGTAGACGATTGCATGGGCGGGCGCAGTGAAAGGCATTACACGGCGGCCGTGAAGTAATGGACGGCGCCGTGGGAGATAATCGTCGGGAGTGGCCGCGGAGAGATGGATTTCCGCGGAAGATCACCGTCGGGTGACCTGATGGCGTACGGAACCCGTCGGGAGGTCCCTCTCTTCGACGCCGCCGCGACCGCAAAGGTTCGCACGCGCGATCTGCCCGCAATTCTGCGATATACAGGATATGCGCCTGGTGGCGCATCCGTGCAAATCGGCTCCTCGCAAATTCACGTGCTGCGCAACGTGGGATGGCAGACGCGGCGAAAAGTGTACGGTTAGTATATCAGACCTGGCCGGCTGTCAAGCGGTTACCACAAAGAATCCTGCCGACGTCGTGTAGCAATGGAGCTAATTCATAACCATTGTCGGATAATCCCCGCATATTTGCAGGGTCGACTATGCAGTTTCGGCGTCCTCGTCCCGGCCAACGATGGGCGTGTTAGCCTCGCTCGGGACGAGAGAGCTGTCGGCGGCGGACATGCGTTCCCGCCGCTCCTCGCCGTCTGCCGTCTGGTAGACGCGCTCCACGGTCCCGTCATTCTGCTCGGCCGTGATCTGGCTCAGATTCCCCTCGCCGCGCTCGTCTCGCTTGTCGGCAAGGCCGGGATCGACGTCGTGGGTCCATCCCGCGCGTTCCTGAGCGGCGTCCGGCTTGTCATTGTCTACCATTTTCTCGCTCCTCTCGTCGAATTGTCAGCCGACTCTTAGGACGCGCTCCCGCCGGAGGGGTTCCCTGCGCGGGCAGTCCGCGATATAATGGAGAGACCTCGTCCGGCTTTCCAGCGTTTTCGATAAGGAGTTTTCGTCGTGCGGCCCCGCCATTTCATCACACCCCTTCTTCTCGCCCTGTTGCTCGCGATCCCTCACACGCACGCCGGCGCGCAGATCGTTCGCCGCACCGTCGCGACTGGTGTTGAGCTGACGCAGGAGACGATTGCGCCGCCCACCGGTCCGCTCGTCATCGACGTCCTGCGAATCAACATGAAGCAGCCCGGCGTGCGCGTCCAGGCGGAGCTCGCCCAGGATGTGGTGCTCGCGGACGACCCGACCAATGGCCGGGAGGCCGTGGGTTCGCTGGCCGCACGGCACGGCGCGGTCGCCGCGGTCAACGCCGACTTCTTCCCCTACACGGGCGATCCCGTCAATATTACGATTCGCGACGGCGAGCTCTTGAGCGAATCGCTGCCGCACCGGGTCGCGCTGGGCATCACTTCGGACGGGCAGGTGCGCTTCGACAATCTCCTTACCGTCGGCAGCCTGATGGGCTCGGACGGCGTCATCGGCGGCCTCGACGGAATTAACCGCATCGCGGGCAAGGACGAGATCGTAGCGCTCACTCCGGCATTCGGGCAGAGGACCCGCGCAGCGGCGGGAACCACCATGGTGCTCCTGTCCGGCGCGAACCTGCCCGTGCGAATCGGCCAGGATCAGACCGCTGTCGCAGGCGACCTGCTCCAGGGCGATCCGAAAGGCGCGATTCCATCGGGCGGAGTCGTGCTCGTGGGAGATGGAAGGGGCGCGGACTGGCTGCGCACGCACATTACCAACGGCGGAAGCGTCCGCTTCCGCTTCGATTGCATTTCCAACCCGCTCCCGGCCGGCCCCTATCGCAAGGATCTCGCGTCGCGGGCGGCATCCTTCCGGGGCCGCGCCATAAAGAGCGTCTGGGCGGACATGCGGCAGGCGGTGGGCGGCGGCCCGTGGCTCGTGCGCGACGGCAAACCCGCCGTCGATGGGCTGGCCGAGAACCTCGACGAGACCCACTTCACCATGGCCCGGCATCCCCGGACAGCAGCCGGCGTCACCGCGTCGGGCGATCTGCTGCTGGTGGCGGTGGACGGCAGGCAGGAGGGGGTGAGCCGCGGCATGTCGCTTCCGGAGCTCGCGGACTACATGGTGAAGCTGGGCGCAACGCAGGCGATCAACCTCGATGGAGGCGGCTCGACCGCGATGGCAATCCGAGGCGGCTACGTCAACAGCCCGTCGGACGGGTCGCCGCGCGCCATCGCCTCCGCGCTCCTGGTGTTCGCGCAGGATTCGGCGGATAAGCCTGTGATTGATACCCGCGACCCCGTTACGGTGATCGCTGGCGCCAGGACGCAGCTTTCGGAGGGCCAGAGTCGGATAGCAAGCGGCGGCATCGACGCGACGCATCTGGGAATTTGGACAACGCTGGAGGGGAAGTCCTCCATCTCGCAGTCCGGGATTCTCTTCGCTACGCAGGCGGGGCCCGGCACGGCCATGCTCGTTCGCGACGGCAGCACGATTCGGATTCCCTATGTCGTCCTTCCCGGCTCGCCCGCCCATCTGCGCGCGTCGATCGGCGCCGTCGAGAACAACCCGCCGGACCGTAATCTCCTCACCGCAACGGTCGTGGACGGCTGGGGCAACCCCATTCCCGGCCAGACCATCGCGATTCAGGTGACCGGGGGCCAGGCGGAGAAGAGTTCGGCCACCACCGACGCCGCCGGCCGGCTGCGGGTCGAGGTCGTCTGGGACGTCGAGAAGGGCCGAAAGGCGACAATAACCAGCGGCTCGCTGCGCCCCGTCACGATCAGCGCAAAGTGAGAGTAACATCCCGCGTCGAGAGGGCTCCAATGAAGAAGTGGTCCGCTTAAGCCCAGTTCCTTTCAAATCATAGAGATTCACGCTCCGCACGATGACCGGGGCGAAGCATTCGCGCACCAGGATTCGTGCGCACCCGCAAGTTGAGAGCGCGAATGCTTAGCCCCTGCGTGCGTACAGGTCACATTCCAACCGCGGTATTATTTCAAAGGCGTTGCGCTTAAGCCCCGGGATGTCCGCCGATTCTCCATCCCGTCCGGCAGGACGTTTGGCCGCAGGCCCGCCAGCGAGGTCAATTCATTGCCTCGCCGCCGCAGGCCCGCGAGACACGGATTTTACATCCGTGGTACCTCACGCCAGCCGGCTCATACAAATTGAAAGGAGCCTGTCAATGAGTGCCAGCGCTCGCCGGCTCATCGTACTGTCCGCCGCAATCCTGCTCCTGCCGCTCAGCCTCTCCGCGAGGCAGACGGACCGCACTTACAACAAGAGCTGGATTTGGGTGGACGCCTCCAACGGCGGCCGGCCGCTCGTATCCGGCGACTCGTGGGAAGTACCGGTCGAGTACTACGTCGATCCTGCGGACCACGACCGCAAGACCACGCTCGCCCTATGGGGCGCCGGCCCATGGATCGACACGCCGGACGGCAAATACGTCAAAGCGCGCGGGCACATTTCCTACCCCGGCCTCTTCGCCACCTTCGACATCACGCAGCCCGGGCGCGGCCGCCACGTCTTCCGATTCACCGTGCCACCCGACCTCGACCTGGTCCGGCAGAACAATCGCATCCTCCTGATCGCCACCTTCCGAGACGCGGCGGGAAACCAGTGGCCGTGGGAGCACCGCGTTCTCACGAGCTTCCAGCGAAAGCGCGGGCGATTTGAGATCGAGAGCTCTGCGCCGGGGAACCTCTTCACTTACTCCGAGCCGGTGAAGCTGCGGCTCCGCCTGAAGAACGTCGACAGGCCCGGCGAGACGAAAACCCTCCGCTACGTGGTCCGCGACACCACGGGCGCGGTGGCCGCGCAGGGTGAGAAACCGTTCACCGTCGCCGGAGAGGGGCAGCGGATTGATGTGGACCTGAAGCTCGCGCGTCGGGGCGTGTTCCATATCGACATCGATGTGGACGGCTGGGAATCCCGGCAGACGACCTTTGCCAGGATTCCGGATCTCGCCGCAACCACGCGCGGCCGGCCGACGCAGTTCGGCATGACCTGCGAAAACGATTCGCCGCCGGAGGAGGCGTGGGCCGTCGCGAATCGCCTCGGCCTCAGCACGTGCCGGCGATTCATCTCCTGTTACCGGGTGGAACCCGGCCCCGGCATCTACAGGCTGGACGAGCTGGAGAAGGAGCTCGACGCGGCGCGTCGCCACGGCGTTCGCGAGTGGCTCTGCATCGGCGATCCGCCCCCCTTCGCGTTTACAGGGCGTGCTTATAGCGTCAGCTACAATGCCTTCGACTTTCGCGAGGATGTCTGGCGGGACTTCGTGCGGACGGTGTCCACCCGCCTCAGGGGCAAGTTCATCGGATGGGAGTGGCTCAACGAGATCACGCCCGGCCGCAGCGAGGACCCGGTCGGAACCTACACGCGGATGTGCCGAATCGGCGAACAGACGGCGAAAGCGGTCGATCCCACGCTGCTCTCCATCATGGCCGGCGGGCTCTGGCCCCGGTCCTTCCGCAACGCGGTGCTGGCGAACGGAATCGCGAAGAGCGTGGACGTGCTGCCGGTCCACTACCAGAACGGCGGGGGCGTGCGGGAGGCGAAGGAGGACCTTCTCGCGGTCGGGCGGCCGCAGGTGGCGGTGTGGGACGACGAATCGGCGCGCGGACGGAACGCCTGGGCCGTGCCGGCGGTCGAGGAGATGGAGAACACCGAGCAGAGCGACTGGGTGCTGCGGCAGTGGCCCGACGAGCTGGCCGCCGGCTGCAGGAAAATCACGTACTTCGGCGGGCGCGGCGATGCGGCCGGCTCGTGGGACTACCTGCTGGACGACCTGCGGCCCCGGCCGGTCGCCGCCACCATCGCGGTGCTCACCAGCAGGCTGGCCGGGACGTCACCCCTCGGCGTCTTCCAGGAGGGGCAGGGCGGCCTCTTCCATCTGTTCGAGCGCGACGGACGGACCGTCATGGTCGCGTCCGTCGATCCGAAAGCCGGCTCCGGCCCCGTTCCTCTCCGCGTCGGCAGCGCGAGTGTGACACTTACGGACTACCAGGGCAACGAGACCACCCTCCCTGCCCGCGACGGAATCGTCGATCTGCCGCGGGCAAATCTCCCCTACTTCGTCGAAGGGGCCGATTCGGATACGATCAAGGCCGCGGTCGTGACCGAGATTGCCGCCGCCAGCACGGGGAGCGGAGCGGGAGCCGGGAACATGCGCGCCGGTTCGGCCGTTCCGCGCGCCACCGTGGTGCGCGGCGCGGCAGGCAGGCTGTCGGTGCGGCTGCACAATCCTTACGCCCGCAAGCTGTCAGGAACGCTCTCACTCCAGGTCCCGCCGGGATGGCCGGCGCCCGCGAAGATCGCGTTTTCGCTCGCCCCCGGCCAGCAGCGGGTGGATGAGGTAAGGACCCGAATCCCCGACTCTGCCGCTGCCAGCGATTACCCGGCGAAGGTGGTCGTCGCGTTCGCGGGGGATCGGCTGCCGCGCGTCGAGAAGCCTCTCGTGCTCTCGGTCATCTTCAGCGACATGCTGGGCAACCTGATGCCGAACGGCGGATTCGAGCGGCCGAACGCGGCAGGGACAGGCCCGGAGGGGTTCTCCATCAGCGGGAAGACGGCGAAGTGGGCAAAAGCCCAGGGGCTGCACGAGGGGCTCGGCAGCCGCGTGCTCCAGTTCGATAACACCACCGGATGGGAGGGGTGCGGCCGGACCATCCCGGTCCGCGGCGGCCAGACCTACCTCTACACCTTCTGGGCGCGCAACCACAACATGGACGCCGGTTCTAACATGACGCTCCATCTCGCCGACGGCCGCGACGTGCAGCTCTTCGACATGGAGGTCATCTACTGTGGTCAGAACAACCCCTGGTGGCAGATGTTCACGTGCCGCAGGCAGATGCCCCCGGACGCGCGGTCGGCGAGCTTCCTCCCGCTCGCGAACGGGAAGGGGAATGCGGCGTTCGACAATGTCCGCGTGACCCTCTACCAGGGGTCCGACTACACCGCGGAAGCCCATCGCGCGAAGAAGCCGCCAAAGCTCGGCGCGAGCCTCGACGGCTGGACCAGGGAGTGCCCCATCCCGCTCATCGGCCGCAATCAGCTCTCGTTCCAGTCGCCGGGATACGCGTGGACGCCCGACAACCTGAGCGCGGTCGCTTATCTGATGTGGGACGACACCAATCTCTACGTGGCGGTGAGCGTGCGCGACGACGTCCACTCCCCGGCGACCTCCGCGGAACCGAGCGGTGACGCCATCCTGAATGGCGACAGCCTCGTCCTCGGCATCGATCCCACGATGCGCGGCCCTGCCGCCAACAGCCGCTCCTTCGCCTACTATCTCTCTTCCGCCGCGCCGGGCGGTGGCAGCGGCCGCCTCACCCTCTTCCGGCCCCCCGCGCACAGCGGAGGGCGGCCGTCCGGCCATCTCCTCCGCGATTCGTCCATCTACGACATGACCATCGTTCCGAGCGCCGGCGGTTGCGTCTACCAGCTCCGAATCCCGCTCTCCGAACTGGGGGTACAGGGAACAGTCGGCACGCGCATCGGCCTCTCGCTTCAGCTCAACGACAACGACGGCAGGGGACTGGCGGCGCGGATGGGATGGGGCGGCGGCCTCTATCCGTCGTGGCGGCCCCTCGATTTCGGAATCGTGACGCTGGTGGACTGAATGGTGGGGCGGCAGGGACAGACGTCCCTGCCCACCTCGGGTCGCCTAATGAGCCACGATGGCCGGGCGTCGCGCCTGCCGATTTGCTGCCGCGCGGGGCGGGCTGGGGGATTCGACGTCCATCGCCACGCTCTGTGTCGTGGTGATCGATTTGCCGAGAAGCGTCCCCCGGATGCTGCCGGTGTCGCACACCAGGGTCGCGCGGCCGTCCTTCACCAGCAGCTCCCACGTGCCCTCTTCCATTCCGAGTGAGAGGATCGGCTTGCCGTTGTGCTTGAGAATCATCGCCTTGCCGGGCCGCCCGAACGTCAGCACCGGGGCTTTGCCCCACTCCTTCAGCCGAAACTTCCCCGGCGCTCCGGCCGGCGCGGGCTCCAGCGCCTGATTCGTATTCTCCGCCCGGCTCACCATCTTCACGATATACTGCCGCGAGCGGTCGAGCGGCTTGCCGTCCAGTGAAACGGCCATCAGCGCGGCGATCGGAGTGGGCGAGACAAGCGTGAAGCTGCCGATGGGGAGCGCGCGATTCGTGGGTAGCTCGCCACACAGGGCAATCGCCCTGGGCGTCTCCACACCAAGCATGCCCAGATTCTGAAAGCGGACCACCTGACCGTTCGATGCCCCCAGCAGGCCGTTCTCCAGCATCTTCCGCCCAACCGGAGCGCCCAATGCACCAAATCGGTCAAGGACGTCGCCCAGGGACGCCGGGTCGTCTGCCGCGATTGCGATTCGGAGCGGATTCTCGGGGGTGGCCTTTGGGCGCTCCGGCCGGCCCGGACGTCCCGCGCGGGAAGCGAGCAGTCGCCCCGACGGCCGCCGTCTCGTCCCGGCTTTTGATACCCGCGCGCTCTTCTGCGGGAGGTCCACCACGCGGCTGTTAACGCGGACGAACCACGCCGCGCGGTCCAGATTCGTCAGTCCGTTGGGCCAGCGGAAGAGCGTGTCCCGCGAGTACTCGACGTCCAGCGCGTAGGGCGCCGCGGCCACGTCGCCTCGCAGGAACATCTGCGCGCCCATCCCGAACAGGCCCCACACCACCGGGTCGCACTGGTGGTCGAAGTCGCTCAGCATGTTCGGGTCCCGCGCGATCTGGTAGCCGAACAGGAGCACCGCGTCCAAATCCTGCAGGCTTGCGTAGGCCGCAATCTCCGGTATCGCGATGGCGCGGTAGTGGTTCGGCCAGACTGTCGCCCACTCGCGCACGACCACCGGCTTGTTCTCCCAGCGGAGCGCCGCGAGCCAGGGAGCGACCATGTAGGGCGAGCTGTTCCGAAGGGGGTTCGCATCGTTGAAGAAGTAGCTCCCCTGCCACTCCTTTCCGGCGAACGTCGGATGGTCGGCGTAGTAGTTCTCGCTCGTGAAGTCGCACTCCGCCGCCGCCGAAGCCACGTCGGGGACCATCTCGTTCGAGACGACGCCCGTGACGGGAACCTTCAGCCCGAGGTCGCGCAGGGCGGCCTTCATCTCGCTGAAATAGCCGCGCTGCATCTCATAGAGGAACCGCACGCCGTCCCGCAGCCGCGCAGGAGCGCGCCGCACGTCGACAAACGCGGGCTGACCCTGCGGGGCCGCCGGGTCGGGAGGGAGCGCGGGCGTGAAGAGCGGGAGGCCGACCGAGTAGCTGCCGGGGTCCTCGGAGGGCTGGAGCGCATCCATTCCTCCGAGCTGTCCCCATACGGTCCGAATGCCGTCTCGCGAGCCGTACTGCTGGAGCAGCCAGCGGTTCCAGAGCTGCCGAAGCTGTGCGCCGTAGGGCTCCACGAGCGAATCGAGCATCTCCGCCTTGAAGAAGAGCCCGTGCTCGTTGCAGATCTCCACGAGCGCGAGGGCCGGGTCGTCCACGTACCGGAGGCCGGTGTGCGGATTCTTGTGCGTCAGGAGCTGGCGCGCATACTCTTTCTGTAGGTCGATGAGCCGCCGGTCGAAGAACGCGTAGGGCTTCGCGGCACGGCCGAGCTGCTGATACTCCGGCACTCCGTCGCCCGGCTTGAACTGCCGGAAATCGAGCAGGTCGAAATAGTAGTAGATTCCGCGCTCGCGCAGCTTCGAGGTCCAGTAGTCCAGCGTCGCCAGCTTTCGCCGGTCGAGCTTGCGGGTCGAATCGCTCCCATCCACGTCGAGCAACGCGCCGAACGAGTCGATCGCCTCGAAGCGGACCATGTTCGCCCCGGCGCGCGCCAGCACGTCCACGACGTGATCGATGGTGTCGTGCGTCGTCCAGACCGACTTGTTGCTGATGTTGACGCCCCAGAATTTCGCGCGCCTCCCGTCGGACCACGAAAACTTCCCATTCGGCCCCGTCTGGAGGAATCCGTTCTTCCCCGCGGGCGCGTCCAGCAGCCGGCTGAAATCCACAATCGACGAATCCGGAAACAACGTCGCATTCGGATCCGTCCGGGCGATCGACTGGCCGAACGACGCCGGGCTGAACCACAAAGACACAAAGACGCAAAGAACGACATGTGCATTTTTGACAGGATTTACAAGATTGACAAGATGGGAGCCCTGGCAACCATAGCGTCTCGCGTCAACCCGCGCGCTTCCAGGCAGCAAGCCAATCTTGCAAATCTTGTTAATCCTGTCAAAGAATCTCAGTGGTTTTTCGTTGTTGTGGATCATGTTGGCTTTACGAATTCGCGGGCTGGAGTTCTGCAAGGAGGTCCGGCCGGTTGCTGATGATTCCGTCTATTCCCATGTCGGCGAGGCGGCACATCGTCCGCAGGTCGTCCACCGTCCACGCGAATACGCGAATCCCGCGCGACTGGAGCGCCCTGATTCGGGCGGGCGTGATGATTGGGTAGTCCAGGGTGACCGCTTCCGTGTCGACCTCGGTCAGGCGGTTGCGCAGCGCGACTACATTGAGCCGGTCGACCGTGAGCGAGAGGGGCAGGTCGGGAAAGATCTCGCGAAAGCGGCTGCGGCCCTTCTCATCGGCTCCGGCGACAATCCGGAGGTCGTTCGGGAGTGGACGCAGGGCCTCGCCGATCTCCCGCTCCCGCCCGCCCACCTTCACGTCCGCCATCACCCCGACGCCGCTCTCGGCGGCCCACGCGACCAGCTCCGCGAGAGTGGGCACGCCATCGCCAGCGCCCAGGTCGAGCAACGCCAGCTCTTCCGCGGTCATCCGGTCCACCCGCAAGCCGCGTCCTGACTTCTCGTCCGTCACGTCCGGGTCGTGCGCGAGCACGATCACGCCGTCCTTCGCCGCGCGGCAGTCGCACTCGACCCACTCGCAGCCGCGCTCGGCCGCGAGCCGGAAGCTCGCCATGGTATTCGCGGGCGCCATACGCGGCGCGCCGCGATGTCCAATCTTCAGCATGGAGAATCGGTCGAATCGGTCGAATCGGTCGAATCGGTCGAGGTGAAGCAGCATGCGGCCGGGCGCTGCGGTGGATGGCCCTATTCTAGCACGACTCGGTGGTTGCGTGCCGGGGACGGACCTATCCGTTGTCGTGCCAGGCGTAGTACTGGCCCTGCGTGAAGAGGTGGGACAGGTTGTCGGTGTTTACCCAGGGGAACGCGCTGCGAATCGTTGCACCGGCTGCCTCCATCGTGCTCTGCTTGAGGTAGGCGCGCTCGACCTCCCGCCACGCCAGGCTCTCGACTTCCCCGCACGTCAGTTTGAGCGCCATCACCTCGCGCGGCGTGAGATTCGAGAATCGCTCCGTCAGCCGAGCCTCCAGCGGTGTCGAGCGCACCGGCCCCCACTCCAGCGACATCGAGAGCGCCGTATTCAGGGTGTCCGAATCGAAGGTCATGAGGGCCCCTGCGCGGTCATGCGGCGGCATTCGCCGTGCGGCCGGAGGGAGCGCGGACCAGTCCCCACTGGCGGAGGCGATCGGTCAGGCCGTCCACCCAGAGGTCGACCGCCTCGTATAGCGCCCAGAGCAGTATTGCGAAGACCGTTATCGAGCCTAGCAGAGTCGTGTTCGTGACCGCGTTGGCCGCCACGTCGATGACGTGCGCTGGCCGGTTCAGGAGGTCCCACGAATTGAGGCGCACGATCAGGCCCATGTAGACGCCGAGCGACGTGAGCCAGAAGAGGAAAGGCGCGACGGCGATCATCGAGATTCCGACCGAGCGGAGCCAGCGCTCGATGGGGCGGACCGCCAGCACGAACAGCATCACGCCGAGGCCGCTGTAGGCCAGGAAGAAGAGGGAGCCGCGCGCGAGAGAGTACATAGCGTAGGGATCGTTCGTCTGCGCCGCGCTCACCACCCCCATCCAGCGCTCGTCGATGAGCAGGTGCCGCCACTCCGAGAGCAGGTAGCAGGTGTTCGGCAGGAAGACCAGCCAGACGAGCGCCAGCGGCGCGGCAATCCACGCCGGCAGGACGCGCCGCCGCCCCTTCGCGCCCAGTCCCCACGAGATCAGATATCCGAGAACGGCCGGTATCGCCGCGAGGAACAGGTTCCACCCCACATTGCCGAACGGCACGTGCATCTCCACATCCTTCCGCCGTCGCCCGGAAAGCCCGCCGACGCGCACAGCCCCTGCGAATACGTCGCGCACCCACCCGCGCGTTTCATTGGCTCGCAGCCTCCAATTCACATTATCCCACCATCGGCAGGCAAATCCATGAGAACGACCGGCTTTTCCTCTCGGCAGGTCCGAATTCCGGTGAATCATGTGGAAGCTTGATGGCTCGGCGGTGCGCGTGCTACCATACGGTTACGCTGTCACATTGCGAAGAGTGGGAGGAGCGGATGCTGCGCGTGTGCGTCATCGGCATGGGGCCGATCGGAAACCTCCATGCGGATATCTATAAGGCCGACCCGCTGGCGGATCTCGCGGGCGTGTGCGACAGGGACGTGGACCGCGCGAAGACTGCCGGCGAGCGCCTCGGCGTGCCGTGGTTCGCCTCCGCCCCCGAGATGCTGGAGGCGATCCGGCCGGACCTCTGCAGCGTCGCGACCGGCGGCTACGAGTACTCCAGCGACCACCACGAGCCGGCGACTCAAGCGCTGCGGGCGGGCTGCCACGTCCTCTGCGAGAAGCCCATCAGCAACGAGATCGCCAGGGCCGAGGAGATGGTCCGCGTTGCGCGCGAGGAGGGCCGCTGCTTCGGGATCGACTTCAACCACCGGTTCACGTCGGCCGCCCGAATCGCGAAACAGTGGATGGACGAGGGGAGGCTGGGCGACCTGCTGTTCGTCAACGTCGCGCTCTGGATCGGCCGGCCCGGCGAGTTCGAATCACCGTACTATCACATGAAGGCGCTGAATCCCCACTCCGTCGATCTGCTGCGTCACTTCTGCGGCGACGTGGCCGAGGTGCAGTGCTTCGCGATGAAAGCGCCGGGCCGCAACTTCTGGTCGACCGCCTCCTTCAACTTCCGGCTGGAGAACGAGATGGTTGGCCACCTCACGAGCAGCTACGACCTGGCGCGCGGCCATCCGATGGAGCGGTGCGAGGTCGCCGGAACGAAGGGCCGTTTCGTGCTGGAGGACATGTGGCGGCAGGCGACCCTCTACCCCGCGGACGATCTCACAAAGTCCGTCTACACCAACCCGGTGTTCGGCGGCTGCCGCGACTTCTCCGACACCTTCCGGGAGCGCATCCACTGCTTCCTCAAGCAGGTTGCCGACGGCGCGTCGCCCGACGAGATCGACGGCTCCGGCGCGGACGGCCTGGCCGCGCAGAAGGTGATTCAGGCAGGAATCGAATCGCTGAACACCGGCAAAATCGTCCGTGTTGCCTAGCGCGAGTCAGTCCTGACCTCCTCTCTCAGTCGCTCCGCCGAAGCCCGTGCGCTCGCCCCCTGGCTCCGCCGCTGCCGCACATCACGCAAATCTTTTTCCCGCCCGCCCTTGACAATATGGCACGCCTGCTGTATAAGTGTTATAGTTGACTATAACACCAGTACAGAAGACAAGCTCTTACCATGATCGATAAGAAGAATCCCATACCTCGCTACCTTCAGGTTAAGCAGATTATCGAGGACCGCGTCCGGACCGGCAGCTACCGGCCTGGCCTGCGGATTCCCGGCGAGCGAGAGCTGGCCGACGAGCTCGGCGTCAGCCAGATGACCGTCAACAAGTCCATCCTCGAGATGGTCGGCGAAGGCTGGCTCTACCGGGAGCATGGGCGCGGCACGTTCGTTCCCGACGATTTCCGCGCTCCCGTTCCCGCCGTCCTGAAGATTGGCATTGTCAGCCAGGTCGAGGTGAGCCGGCACGCGGAAGACTTCTATGTGGGCAGCCTCTTTCGAGGAATGCAGCAGGCCATTGCCGACAGCCCCGTCAGCCTCTCCATCATGGCGATGCCGGACAGCCTCTATGAGCGGCTGAGCGCGAGCGAAATGGATGGTTTCCTCATCGCGGACCTCGCATCGGGGGACATCGCGGACGCGCATCGCCTCGTCGACGCGGGCAAGCGCCTCGTCGTGCTCAGCGCCTCGTGGCCGCAGCTGCGCGTGCCTTTCGTCGACAGCGACAACCGCGGCGGCGCAAAGGCGGCCATGGACCATTTGCTGGACCTCGGCCACCGGCGAATTGCCGGCGTTTTCACGCTGCTCCCCACGGCGAACTCGCTCGACCGCCTCCATGCCTGGGAGGAGGCGCTGCGCGAGCGATCCATCCATCTTTCGGCCAGCTACGTCATCGCGACGGAGGGAGCCTTCGAGTCCATCGAGGAGCGGACCGCGCAGGTCCGCTGCCTCCTGAGCCTGCCGGAGCGCCCCACGGCCTTCTTCTGCGCGGGCTACTATTCCGCGCTGGAGACGCTCCAGGCAGTGCGGGCGGCGGGCCTCCGCGTACCGGAGGACGTGTCGATCACAGCGTTCGATGACCCGGTTTCCGCGGCGCACATCACGCCGCCGCTCACCACGGTCCGCCAGCCTCTGGAGGCGATGGGGCGCGCGGCAATGGAGAAGCTGCTGCGATGGCTGCGGACAGGCGACCAGCCGAACATCGTCGACTTCCTGCCGACCCACCTCATCGTCCGCGGCTCGACCGCCCCGCCATCGCCGGATGGCGAGCCCCGGTAGTCGCATTGTTGGGAGCTGGCAGGCTGAAGATGAAGAATCCTGGCACATTGACTATGGATCGGGGAGATCGGGAGCGCAGCCTCCGAACCGTGAAACGCCGCCGCGCCTCGACGCCTGAAACGGCCGCCACGGTTCGCCACAATCCGCGGCTCCGGTATTGGCCCCTTTTTGCTGCCGCGGCGGTCGCTGCCCTCGCCGTGCGGGTCTGGGAGAGTGACTGGATGCTGGAGCGCCAGGCCGCCCACGCTTCCCCGGCCGAGATTCGAGCAATGGCCGGACGGCTGCCCGGAAGCGCCATCGTGCAGTACCACTACGCCCGGTCGCTCGCCGCCCTGGGAAACCGTGACGAAGCCATCGCCACACTGGAGCGAGCACGCGCGGACGACCCCGGCTCCGCCCGCGTGGTGACAGAGCTTGCGGACATGCTGGAGCGGCAGGCTCGGTTCGGCGAGGCAGGCGCGCTGACGGAAGACTTCGCGCGCAGCCATCCCGACTCGGCGGAAGCGCATTTCGCGCTGGGGGTCTATCTCTACCGCGTCTTCGCGCGACCGCAGGCTGTGGCGGAGCTCCAGCAGGCCGTCCGTCTCGCTCCCGGTGATGCGCGGGCATGGAGAATTCTGGGCGAATCGCATCTCGCGGTCAACAAGATTCCGGACGGCATCGCGGCGTTCACGAAGGCGCTCACGATCGAGCCGAACGACCCGCAGACTCTGATCCGGCGGGGCATGGCACGGGCGGCGGCCGGGGACCAGCAGAGCGCGGAGCGGGACATGCGGGCTGCCCTCCGAATCGATCCCGCCTCCGCCGAAGCGCGGTTCGAGCTGGCCGACCAGCTTGCGAAGCATTCCAGCGACGAGAAGAGTCGACGCGAAGCGGAAACCATCCTGGATTCCCTGTTGAATGATCCCGTAAAATCGACGGAAGCCCAACGCGAGTTGGGCAGGCTTCTGACTCTGGAGCAGCGGTGGAAGGAAGCGGAAGCGCACCTTGCGGCGTTCGTGCAGTCGCGGCCGGATGATACGGAGGGCCTCTATCTCTACGCGGACGCGCTCCGGCATAACGGCAAGCCCGCGCAGGCAGTTATGCAGAGGTTCACGTCGTTGAAAGCGATCGAGGAGACGCGGCGGGTCCTCCTCAGCCGGGTGCAGGCCGAGCCGAACGACATCTCGATTCGCATCAGGCTCGCCCGCTTCCTCGCGGCGCATGGAGAGCCGGCTCTTGCGATCGTCTGTTACGAGCGTGCAATCCGGTCGGAACCCGGTAACAGGTCCCTCCGCAGTGAGCTGGAGGCGGTTGTGTCACGGGCGAAGGAGGGACCGAGCGCGCCCTGACGCATTTCCGGCGCCCACGAGAGCCAACGCAAGAACAATCCAGTCAGCATGATCGTCGTTTTGTCTGCAATCCGAGAAAGGAACGGACCAATGATTACGTCTGCAAAGGCGTCGCGAGCTTTTACGCTCATCGAGCTGCTCGTTGTTATCGCGATTATCGCCATTCTTGCCGCTATTCTCTTCCCTGTCTTCGCGCAGGCGAGGGAGCGCGCAAGGTCGGTGAGCTGCCTGTCCAACACGAAGCAACTCGGCCTCGCCGAGATGATGTATGTTCAGGATTACGATGAGGTCTTCTGGAGCTGCCCGTGGCCAGGCGGCGGCCAGTTCGGCGCGGGCAACCCCGCCAACAACGGAACGACTTTCTGGTCCGACCTGCTTCAGCCGTACATCAAGAACACCGGCGTCTTCGACTGCCCCAGCAACGCGGACATCCTCCTCGACACCGCGGACTACGTGCCGCCCGCTGTTCCGCAGGGCAGCAACCACTTCTACCGCGTGGAGTACGGCTACGGTGAGAACGGACCGCACGGCGACCAGTTCCGCGGCCCCTACGCGCTCGCCGAGCTGCAGAAGCCGGCGGAGATCGCGCTGCTGGGCGACGCCATCACCGCGTGGAACTTCCTCAACTGCGTGCAGGACCCGGACAAGCTGAGCAACCCGGTGGGCTCGCGCGGCAGCTTCTACTGGACGCGTGGAATCAACGGATGGGCGTTCTACGGCAAGCCGCGCCACTTCGACGGAATCAACTTCGCGTTTGCGGACGGCCACTCCAAGTTCGGCAAGGCGTCCACCGCGCCGAAGACAAATCCGCCGGACTACCAGGCCGGCTACTATCCGACCGCGCGCCTCTCGGATCAGGACTGCGCTCCGTAGGCAGCTCTGTGTCGCAAGTACGTTTGAGGGGGCCGGACTACCTTACCGGCCTCCTGATTCTCAACCCCGGTCCGTAAGGAGTGGTATGATGGCAGCAAGATCGTCGGAGGTGAGTGGAGCGACGGCGACTGTTGTGATTATCGTGCTGGTCATCGCGATTATCGCCGGCGGCATTTGGTTTGTCAACAGGCCGCCGAGGGACGAAATTGCGGCCGCCGTGACGAGCGCGCGGGGCGGCGCGCCCGCGCCCATCGGTCCTGGCGCTCCCATGGGAGGCGTTCCCCCGAAGCCCGGGGCGTCGGACTACCAGCGGGCGACACCGATGCCGGCCGCGCCTCCCGCCAGACAATAGCCGCTCTCCATATTAACCTGTTCCGCGCGCCCGGCCGGATATTCGCTCGGCCGGGCGTGCCACCGATTTCGTCCATTCACAAGAGCTCTTGCATTAGTGACGAAAGGCAGATTCCTCGGTCGCCTGGGCTCTCTCGGAATGACGTGGGAGTCGCTTGGGCTCTCTCCTAAGAAACAAGACCAAATCTGTAGACGACCGTCTTGGTTCTTACCCGCAATACCGCCGACGGCGGTCGGATACTCGGAATGACGGGTTGCTACGCTCCCGAGACGGACAGACCAACTCGTCATGCTGAGCGGAGCGAAGCATCTGGCTGCACTCTCGCAAGAGGTCTAATAACTCACATTACGCAGGCGAGCGCCTGCTTCTGCCACGCACGGCAAGCCAGGCCATAAATGACCTGTCTGCTCAATAGAAAGCCCCGTGAACGGGACTCGGGCCGCTGCGAGACGTGGCCTCCAGCCCGGTTCACCGGGCTTTCCAAAGCGCAGACCGGTGATTTATCGCCGGGTTCGATTGCTGCATACGAAGTCAACAGACCATGAACCATAAGGAGTGGGGCCGCCCGATATGGCCCCTGCTGCTCCGCTTCACACTCGCGCTGCCGCTAATCATCACATCCTGCGCTGCCGCGCTTGCCGCGGGCAACAGCCGTACGACGGGTCCGCCGCTCTTCGGAGCCAGCGTCGAGGTCGACCCCGGATTCGGATACTATCAGGACCGGTCGCCGGAGAGTATCGCGGCGGAGATACGCGCGAACGGCTACCGAACCGTCCACTATGTCGTCACGGCGGACAGCGGTGTCGACCCGGCGCTGATTCGGGCGTATCACCGCGAATCGATCGGCGTCTGGTACAGCACGTTCGGGAACGGGACCTACACGACGAAGGACCTGCCCGCGGGATGGCAGTCCTGGAAGATGGTCACCCGAAGCGATCTGCTCGGAAAGCCGCTCGACGACGGCTACACCCGCCTCTGTCTCAACAATTCGGCCTACCGCTCCTGGAAGAAGAAGCAGATCGCCGGTGTCCTTCGCGCTCACCCCTTCGACGGCGTCGAGATCATGGAGCCGCACTGGCCCGAATACCCCGGCGTCGAGAGCCCGGCCTACGCCTGTTTCTGCGATTCGTGCAAGTCCGCCTTCGCCCACATGTTCCCAACCGAGACCGGCCTGCCGGATATCGTCCATCCGGACTCGCCCCGCTCCCCCGCCCGAAACCCTGCTCTCTGGAAGCACTGGCTGGAGTTCCGTCACCGCACCCTGACCGCCTTCCTGAACGATCTGGTGAACGGCCCTGGCGGAATCCGCGCGGTCGCGCCCCGCGTGAAGGTGTGCACGTGGACCCTCGCCCTCTCCGGCAATAACGGCCTGCGACGGGTTCGCGAGGACAGCGGCGAAGACGCGGCCGAGATCGCCCGAATCGTGCGGCCGGACCTCCACTGCTTCCAGACGCACTGGCCGGACTGGACGCGCCCGGACCTGCCGCCCGATTACGTGAACGCCTACCGTCCGTTCGTCGCCGAGATTCGTGCCGCCGCACCGAACCTGCCCCTCATGATTCAGGCGGACATCGGCTCACAGAAGCAGAACCGGCAATCGCGGGAGTGGATTCACGGGTTCGAGCGGGCGTGCGCCGCGCTCAGTGTCGGGAGCACCACGCTCTACGAGTACTTCATCGGCGGATATATGTACGACGAGCCGCCGAGAATCGCCGAAGTGCGGGCGGTCCCCGGCACGATTCGGGTACGATTCACGAAGCGCGTGGACCCCGCCGTGGCCGGAAAGACCGAGCGCTACGCCCTCACCCCGGGGCGCGTGCTCTCCGCGAAAGTTGACGGCAGCGTGGTCACCCTCACCGCCGAAGGACTCGAAGCCGGCTCGGCCCACGTGTTAACGGTCACCGAAATCCCCGATACTCCCTCCCTCCGTCTGTTCGACGACCGGCCGGTTACGCGCCTGACCGAACAGCGCGTCGCATTTACGACCGGACCGCCCGGCATCCGGGCAGCGGTGATCCGCGCCGCCGATACCATCCTGTCGCACCAGTCGTCCGACGGAGTCATTGCGCAGGACCGGGCGACCGGGCGGCCGTCGGAGCTTATTCCCTACTACGCCAACTTCGCCGCGGACGGGCTGGCCGAAGCGTATCGCGTTACGCACGAGCCTGCCTTCCTGCGTGGCGCGAAGCAGTGGGTTGCCTGGTTCGCGGCTCACCAGAACCCCGACGGCACCATCTTCGACTACACCGGCAAGCCAGGCGAGTGGAAGAGCAAAGGGACCTACGATTCAACCGATTCCTATGCCGCCACGTTCCTCGAGCTGCTCCTGAACATCCATCGGGCGGACCCGGACCTGAAATGGCTGAACCGGTACGCGACTGCGATTCATCAGGCGGTCCGCGCAATCCGGCTCACCCTCCAGCCGAACGGCCTCACCATCGCGAGGCCCGGATGGCCCGTGATGTACACGATGGACAACACGGAGACGATGCGGGGACTCCGCGCCGCGTCCGCGCTCCTCACGCTCCTTCACGATTCCGCGGGAGCCGCCGAGGCCGCCCGAGTCGCCCGGCGCATGAAGGAGGGAATCGACACGCTGCTCTGGGACGCCGAACGGAAGAACTATCGCGTGGGGATTCAGTTGGACGGGGGCATCGACAGAGCGGACGGCAAGTGGTACCCGGACATCATGGCGAACCTGATGGCGGTCGGATGGCTCGACCCCTCGGACCGGAATCGCGCGCTCTTCCAGCGGCTGCGGCGGGCGCATGCCAATTCGCTTCCGAAGACCCCGCGCAATGAGGACGAAGTCGAACGGCACGTCTGGTGGGCGTACGCCGCCCGATCCGCCTCCGACCGGAAAGCCTTTACGGAGATTCGCGACCGGATCGCCGCCGCGTACTCCCTCAACGTGCCGAACGACCATCCCGCGCTCCTTGGGCACATCTGCCGCCTGCTCGCGCCGGATGCGAGGCGATAGATTGGCCACCGTGTCCACGGGAAAGCGCGTCTGGCGGACGCTCGTGCGCAGCCTCGCGCTTTCCCTGACGCTTCCGCTGGCGCTGGCCGGCTGCGGATTCGCGCGGCAGGGCGGACCCACCGAGATCGTCTACTGGACCGGCTGGTCCGGCCACGAGCTGGAGGTGCTGCAGGGGCTCGTGGACGAGTTCAACCGCACCCACTCCGATGTCCACGTACGGATGCTCACGCAGTTCAACACGACGGGCAGCTACCAGAAGGTCCGAATCGCGTTTGCGGGCGGTGCGACCCCCGACGTGATGTCCACGGTATGGGACTACGAGCTCGCCGCCTATGCCAAACGCGGTGTACTGGAGCCGCTGGACGGCTACCTGGCGAAGTCGGGGAGGGACCTGGACCGCGAGTACACGCCGGGCGTGGCGAAGATGGTGCGGGTCGACGGCCGGGTCTGGGGGCTCACCATCACCACGAATACCATCTTCATCGCCTACAACAAGGCGCTCTACCGGCAGGCCGGCCTGAACCCGGATTCGCCGCCCACAACCACCGATGAGCTCGACCGCGCCGCACTCGCCTGCACGCAGTACGATTCGAGCGGCCGGTTCGTGCGCTACGGCTTTCTCCCCTCCAGCCTCTCGCTCTGGGCGTATGTATTCGGCGGGAGGTGGTACGACGATCTCACCGGAGCCGTGACCGCAAACGACCCCGCCAACGTGGCCGCGCTCACGTGGATGGCCTCTTACCGCAAACGCTACGACCTGCGCCGCGTGCAGGCGTTCCAGTCCACGTTTGGAGGCGAATCCACCGCGAACGGGCCGTTCTTCATGGGCAAGATCGCGATGTGGCAGACGGGCGAGTGGTCCGAGGAGTTCATCCGCCGTTACGCGCCCACACTCGAATGGGGCTGGTTCGCTCTCCCCGCGCCGCCCGGAGGCAGGCGAAATACGACG
>Ga0207667_10003206_pt1 | contig 20214 bp, 16 predicted proteins | sample KBSCornC52_FD_184301 | JGI IMG/M metagenome (GOLD analysis project Ga0207667, IMG submission 184301) | Corn rhizosphere microbial communities from Kellogg Biological Station, Michigan, USA - KBS Corn C5-2 (SPAdes) (version 2) | ecosystem: Host-associated > Plants > Roots > Rhizosphere > Soil ...
GTCAATCAAATGCCTGTCCTACGCGAGTTGCTGACCAAATCGCGCGCGCAAGTGCTGAGCGACGATCCCGAAAGTTACACAGTCGAACTCACCGACAGCGAATCGCGCATCAGCCGTTTCATTGCGGAGATCGGCAATATCGGTGAAGTGCTCGAAGTCGTTCGCAGCGGCGCGCTCGCGATTTCGCGGGGAGCGGAGACGTTGCGGCAGTGATACCACCATGTACACCCTCTACGACTACCTCCCCTCCGGCAACGGCTACAAGGTGAGACTGGTGCTCAAGCAACTCGATATTCCCTATCGATTGCAAGAGCTCGACATCAAAATTGGCGCGACGCGCACGCCAGAATTTCTCGCCAAGAATCCGAACGGCCGCATTCCGCTCTTGGAGATTCCAGACCAAGGATTTCTTGCGGAAAGTCACGCCATCATCTCTTATTTGGCGGAAGGTTCGGCACTCGTTCCGCAAGATCGTTGGCAGCGTGCGCTGATGTGGCAGTGGATGTGCTTCGAGCAATACAACCTCGAACCCAACATCGGCACCGTGCGGTTCTGGCTCGCCTCGCTCAAGAAAACGCCTGCAGAGCTGGGCGAGAAGCTGACCGAGAAAACGAAAAACGGCTATGCAGCGCTCGGCGTTCTCGAACAAGGACTACAGGGTCGCGCATTTCTCGTCGCAGATCGCTACTCGCTTGCGGACATTGCGCTCTACGCTTACACGCATGTTGCAAGCGAAGGTGATTTCGATCTCGGTAGATATCCCAACATCCGTGCATGGTGCGACCGTGTCGCCACACAACCGAAGTGGGCGCCGATCACGGAGAGATGAGGGATTCAGAAACTCGCTTTCGTCTCCACGATGAACTGCACCTTATCGATGTTGGAAGGGCCGCCGATCGGAAAGGCCAAATCCACATGAATGACGCTACCGAACGCCGAGCGGCTGTTGCCGAGTCGTAGTCCGAAACCAACGTCCTTGAGTAAACCGTCGCTGGCTGCGCCCGTCGTGCCACGGCCCCATGTGCGCCCCACATCTGCAAAGGCCGCACCGCCTACATAGAGAATGCGGAACAGATACCACGGCGTGTAGTAGCGATGCTCTACGGTCAGCAAAGCCATAGAAGCGCCGTCCTGATATCGCAATGGGTAGCCGCGCAGACTCACGATATCGGGACGTATCAATGGCGCGCGTAAACCCGGGCCTTCCAGAACAGGATTTCTCAATCCCGGCTCATCACCGCCCAGCACGAGCTGTTGATCTTCATCCAAATCTTTTGTGACGACGCCGGTTAGAGCACCGAATAGCAATTGACGTTCGGTCATGCGCCAATAGAAACGGGCGTCCGTCTGCAAACTTGCGTTGCGCAAGGCACCGCTTTCGATTCGCGCGGCGCCTTGACTCGACAACAACAGCGTCGTCGATGCATCCGCACTTTCGAAGCTTCCACCCCCTTGCAGCCCCAGCATCAGCGCATTTCGATCGGAGCCGAATGCAGTGCCCGCCAACCCGAGAAACGTACGCAGAAACGCGCCGGTGAAAACATCTTCCGTGCGGCCGATCTGACTTTGATTGTGGCGTTTTTCGAAGCGCTCCTGCACCCAGTCGTAGCCCACGAACGGATAGACGAACTTACGGTTTTCCGGCAATACGGGCGCGCTCAAAGGATCGGGGATCGCTGTAAAGGTATCGCTCTCGTAAGCGACGCCATACGTGAGGCGTTGCACCCAGCCGTTCGTCACGCCTTTCGAATATCCGCCGAAGACTTGAAAGCGTTTCTGCGCGTGGGCAAATTTTTCGACGACCTCGCCCAAGTTATAAAGCGAATCGACTCGATCCCAATCGAGGCCGGAAATACCGGCCGCCCGCCGCGTATCGAATGCATAGAAAGGCCGGGAAAGGGAGAGTTCGCGCTCCTGGCCATCGCTGTTCGACGAGTAACCCGCGGTCAATCCCACCCAGCTGCCGAACACCTGCGGGTCCGTGTATCGCACCATCGTTTCGGCGCGATCGACATTGGAGTCGTGCGAGAACGTTATTTCTTTGCCCCATCCCAGTAGGTTCGATTCCTCGAGTTCGAAGCGAGTCGAATTCTGCCCGCCGCTACGGCCGAAACTGATGCCCGGTTTGAGCGTCCATACATCTCGCGTGCGCACTTCCAAATCGACGACGCCGTCGTGATAGTTCACCGGCACGATCTTCGCGTCGTAGATATAGTGGTTGGAACGCAGGATGCGTTCGCTTTCTTGAATCAAACGCACGGAGAGTCTGCTGCCGGACTTGAACAACAACTGCCGGCGAATGACATCCTGGCGCGTGTGAAAGCGCAGCGAATTCGCCAACCGAAACAGCGCGCGATCTTCTTTTGGATCGGACGTGTCGAACACGTTGCCGTTGATGATGCCGATCGCGCCGATCACTGCGCCCTGGCTTTCCAACTCATCGAGCGTGGGCAACGCAGTTACGCGCGTATCGGGCGGCGCAGGCGGAGTAACGGGACTTGCCGGCTCGGTCTGTTGCGAATGGGCGCAGAGCGGCAGGCCGAACAGGACTATCGAAAAGAAAGCGAACGCTGCAATGGAAAGAGAAGCAAGTCCGCGGCAGGCACAGCGGTCAGGCACGTTGCGCTCTCGTTTGCCTAACCCACGACGCGCATGCGTCTCGTACAGTAACGCAAAAAACCACCCCCTCCGTCCAAACGACTCTACGGCAGAAGCAGACTCGAGCCCACGGTGCGGCGCTGTTCCAAATCTATGTGTGCTTGCGCCGCTTCGCGTAGAGCATAGGTTCGTCCTACGTGGACTCGTAAGTTCGAACGCTCTATCAGTATAAACAGTTCCTTGGCCGCGCTTTCGAGGTCTCGGCGCCGGGTTATGTAGTTGAATAGAACGGGCCGTGTGAGATAGAGCGATCCACGGCGTGATAGTTCAAGGGGCGCCACTGCCGGCGGTGGCCCCGACGAATTGCCATAGGTCACCATCATGCCGAGCGGACGCAGACAATCGAGCGACGCGATAAAGGTGTCGTTGCCCACAGAGTCGTACACCACGTGCACCCCTTCGCTCACGATCTGTCGAACTTTATTCGCCAAATCATCGATACCCACGACAACGTGATCGGCGCCGGCATCGCGGGCGACAGCAGCCTTCTCTTCCGAACCCACAACCCCAATGACATGGGCGCCCAAGTGTTTTGCAAGCTGCACGGCAAGCAAGCCCACACCGCCCGCCGCTGCATGAATCAAGACGAAATCGTTACGTTTGACTTTATAGGTGCGCCGCAAGAGAACGACCGCGGTCAGTCCCTTCAACATCACTGCTGCAGCGATCTGATCCGAAACATCGTCGGGAATCTTTACCGCGCGATCGGCTGCAAGGATGCGTTCCTCGGCATACGCGCCGCTGTGATTGAGCGCGTATGCAACTCTATCCCCGATTGCAAACCCTTTGACCTTGGGCCCGAGCGCCGTCACGACCCCGGCCGCTTCATGTCCTAGTACGGCAGGAAGCGCTTGTTTATAGAGTCCGGTGCGCTCGTAGATATCGATGAAGTTAACGCCGATGGCGCTTTGGCGCACCTGCAACTCACCCGGCCCGGGCGCACGCAGCTCGACTTCTTCCCAACGCAAGACCTCGGGTCCGCCATGGCGGTGAATACGAACGGCGTATGGCATAGACGCTCCACAGTGGGAGCGTCAGTGTAACCGGTCAGTTTGGAGAGATAGGTGGCGGATGATCAGGCGAGGCGTGCACCGCCCGCCGAGCAGGCTGTCGAAAGGTTCCTTCAACAGCCTGCTGGAGATACCGACCGATCAAACAGTTGAATAAGCCGGGGGCTGGCTTTTCAACGCTGCGTTACAGCGCTTGATCGTCGGCTTCGCCGGTGCGGATTCTCAAGACCCGCTCGAGATCGGTGATGAAGATCTTGCCGTCGCCCACTTTGCCGGTCTTTGCAGCGGAAATGATGGCTTCGACGACTTGATCGACCAAAGCGTCTTTCACCGCAACTTCGATGCGGGTCTTCGGCACGAAGTCGACCACGTACTCCGCTCCGCGATAGAGCTCGGTGTGGCCGCGTTGACGTCCAAACCCCTTCACTTCCGTCACCGTCATGCCCGAGACACCGATTTCGGATAACGCGGCGCGTACGTCGTCGAGTTTGAAGGGCTTGATGATTGCACTTATGAGTTTCATTCCCCGTCGCTCCTGTCTCGAACTGCGGACCGTTGATTCAGCCAGTTTTCTGATGCCGGTATTCGCCTGCATCGGCGGCTCCCCACAGAGCACGCAACGTGTAGGACGATTACAGCTCGATACATTATGCAGGTTTTGTGCCTGCGTGTAAGGACGTCGCGATGCTCGCAAATGGTCCAGCTTGGCAAGCTGCAAGCCCCCTCTGCGCACCAGATTGAAGCAATTGATGTATTCGTACGGGCAGCTTTGGTGCGAACGCGATGATCGTCGTGCGTGTGGACCCGAGGCATAGCCGCAAGGTGTTCGACTGGCGAAACCCTCCCACAAGTAGCGAGCGCTGACATCTGGGTCGTAAAGCGCGTGATTGTGATGCGCGCACCCACTCACTTCACAGCCTCGGATGCAGCAATCCCTGACTGAATTCTCGCGAGTTTGTGACTCACGACCGGAGCGCTATCACACGCTCCACGCACGTTTTTGCGCCAGCGTGATATGCGTCGCGCTTGGCATAACGCGTCCTTGTTGTACCGCTGCTCGCGTGCGAGAACGCCCGCCGCATTCGAGCGGGGTAGGACATGAATCGTTGGCGGGATTGCATAATCCAAACGGGCGTTGCGCAGCTATTCGTTGCGTGCGGCGTCGTTCTTTTCGGTTCCGCTGCAAGTGCCGCGACAGACACACAAATCGCGTATTTCGAGACACTGTCGTTCGCGCAGCCCTCGACGGGCGCAAGCAACAAATCGGGTCCCGACGCTGCGGTGAGCTCGTTGCAGTTCGAAGCATTCGGACGCAACTTCATCCTCAACCTGCAACAGAATCCGCGCTTTGCCGCCATCGCGCAAAAGCTGCAGGCGGATACATCGCGACAGGTGTTGCAAGGCCAGTTGCAAGGCGATGCGAACTCCTGGGTGCGGCTCACACGCGTTCACTCGCGCTGGCACGGCATGATTTCGAGCGCCGGTGAGCTGTATATCGTCGCGCCGGCGGAAGAGGTTCAAGAGTTCGCTGCGCCGGGTCTCACCATGACCCAGCAAGGCACCGTCGTCTTTCGATTGTCGGATACGTATTCGTCCCTCGGACAAAGTTTCTGCGGCTCCGAGATGAGTGCCGATACCGAGGTTCCAACGGAACTGGATGCGTACGACAAACTCGTCGCCGATCTCAAAACCCTGCAGCTAGCCTCGCAGGCCCCGGGCGCAACCAAGCGCCTCGAAGTCTCGGCATTGGGTGATGCATCGTTCTTGCAGCGCTTCAGTTCACTCTCCGATGCAGAGGACGCCGTGCTTGCACGCCTAAACAACGTAGACGGTATCTTTACTTCGCAGCTGGGTATCTCCGTTCAGGTGCCCAGCATCAATGTCTACACGCAAGATCCCGCATCGCTATCGACGTCGACATCAGCTACCACGCTGCTGGATTCGCTGGGGCGGTTACGCGCGAATAGTCCCGATCTCAAGGCGCGCGGCGTGACGCACCTGTTCACTGGGCGTGATCTCGACGGCACCACTGTCGGCATCGCTTACACCAAATCGCTCTGCGACTCTCGCTACAGCACGAGTCTTACCGAATCGCGCGGACGCGGCACTTGGACGGAATCGCTGATTGCGGCACATGAGATTGGCCACAATTTCGGCGCCGTTCACGACGGCACCGGTGTTTGCGCCAGCACCCCGCAGACATTTCTCATGGCGCCGCAAGTCAACGGCAGCAGCACGTTCTCACAATGCAGTCTGAACAGCATGCAGCAGCTTGCGCAGACAGCCCCGTGTCTTATTGCAATTCCAGAAGCGGACATGGCCGTCTCGACGGATTTGGGCAGTATTCAGGGATACGCGAATAGTCCGCTGACTTGGTCGATCGCAGTGAGTAACGTCGGCAACGCGGCAAGTACAAACGTTCACATCGATGTCGCGCTTCCCGCAGCCGCGCAATTCGTCAGCGCAGATTCCGGCGGCGGCACGTGCACGATGTCGAATGGCACGCTCGACTGCGATCTTGCAACGGTCGCTGCCAAATCCACCCGCATGGTGAGTATCACAGTGAATAGCAGCAGCGTGGGCGCGTGGCCGGTTTCGGCCGCAGTACATGCGGCGAGCGATGTGGATTCGAGCAACGACGCTGGCAGCGGCACGCTCGCAATCGATCCGTCGATAGATCTAGTCGCGAACCTCACCGTGTCCTCTGCGACAGCTCAGTTTTCTGTAAGCAATTCGAGCGATGAGGATTCACCGAATGTGGTCGCGGATATCAGCCTCCCATCAGGTGTTACCGCCACGTCAGCCACGCTCGAAGGAGCTACCTGTACCGTGCAGAGCGCATCCGTACACTGCACCACGGATCTATTGGCAGCGCACACCACGATCGATGGCACTCTACAACTCACTGGCAGCACTTCGGTCACGTCATCCCTCCAGCTGCATGTGAGCGGCCCCGATCACGATCCGGATACGAGCAACAACACGATTGTGCGTACATTCAGTGTCGACGTAGCGGCCAGTACGGCAGCAAGCAAACAGGACTCCAGCGGCGGTGGTGGCGGCGGATCGTTCGATTGGCTGCTGCTCAGCTGCGGTGGATTGCTTACATGGATACGCTCACGCCGCCCGCAGTCCCTGCTCCAGCCAAGTAGATAGACTCCCTAAGTCCATCGCACCCGACTGACGCGCTACTTCGCGTCCACCGCTGAACACAATCAGGGTTGGAATACTGCGGATGCCGTAGCGTGAACTCAGCGCCGGCTCATCATCGGAATTTACTTTTGCAAATCTTGCGCGCGGCTCGAAGCGAGCAGCGGCTTGCTCATAAGAAGGCGCCATAGCGCGGCACGGACCGCACCAAGGAGCCCAGAAGTCGACCACTAGGGGCACTTCACTGCGCGTCAGGTGTTTCTCAAAGCTCGCTGTATTCAATCCCGCAGGATGTCCATCGAACAACGCTCGATGGCACTTGGGACAGTGAGGGTGGCCACCCAGTCTTTCCCTCGGCACGCGAATCACCGAATCGCATTGAACGCAGACCACTTGCACGGCATCGCCCATACGAACACCTCTACCCATCGCGGGACTAGAACGACATGGATGGTGCGGTTCACCTCGCGGCTTTCAAGGCTGCAGGACTTGAATAAACATACGATGGCCCTACCCTGGTCCACCACACCACCCGCTCCGCGGTGGCTTGGCTATCAGTGATGCCGCATGGACTTCAAGGACTACTACCAAATCATGGGTGTTGCCCGCGACGCGAACGCGGAGGACATCAAGCGCGCCTATCGTAAGCTCGCCCGCAAATTCCATCCCGACGTCAGCAAGGAAGCGAATGCGGAGGACAAGTTCAAGGAAGTGCAGGAAGCGTATGAAGTCCTCAAGGACCCGCAAAAGCGCGCGGCATACGATCAGCTCGGCACACGCTATCACGCCGGACAAGATTTCCGGCCGCCGCCCGACTGGGGCCGCGATTTTGAATTCTCCACACACTTCAGCGGCGCCGAAGACACAGGCTTCAGCGACTTTTTCTCATCGCTCTTTGGAGCCCGTAGCCCGTTCGGCCGCGCAGGGGGGCCTGGCATGGGCCCGTCGCCGCAAGGCCAAGATCACTCTGCGCGAATACAGGTGAGCCTCGAAGACGCGTATCGCGGCGGCGTCCAAACCATCGAGCTGCAGTCGCCTGAAATGACTCCGAACGGCACGGTGATGGTGAAGCCGCGCACTTTGCGGGTCACCCTTCCGGCCGGTGTCGTCGAAGGTCAGCAAATCCGTTTGGCGGGACAAGGCAGTCCGGCGATGACGGGCGGCAAGCCGGGTGATTTGTATCTCGAAATCAGTTTCCGCCCCCATCCATTGTTCAAAGTGGAAGGCCGCGACGTCACGCTCACGTTGCCGGTAGCACCTTGGGAAGCAGCGCTGGGTGCCACTGTGAATGTCCCGACGTTAGGCGGTCCCGTAGAGATGCGCGTGCCTGCAGGAGCCAAGTCCTCGCAACGTCTGCGCTTGAAAGGCCGCGGCATGCCCGGCTCGACACCGGGCGATCAATACGTCGTTCTCAAGATCGTGCTGCCGCCCGGCGACTCGCCGCAGGCGCGCGCGTTGTATGAGCAAATGAAGCGTGATCTCAATTTCGATCCACGAGCCGATCTTGGAAAAAGCGAATGAATCTGCGCGACGTCATTCACGGCGAAGTCATCGATCACGAGTTGCGACTCGGCATCGGTGAAGTCGCCGCACGCGCCCACGTGCAAGACACCTTCATCATCGAGCTCGTGGACTATGGCGTGCTCGAGCCGTTCGGAGGCAACCGCACGGAGTGGCAATTCTCCGGCACGGACCTGCATAGATTGCGCCGCATCGTGCGATTGATGCGCGAGCTCGATGTCAACGTCGGAGGCGCTGCCGTAATTCTCGATCTCTTGGAAGAACGGCAACGCATGCGCAACCATCTAGACCTGTTGGAAGCACTACTGAATAAGTGAGCAGCGGTCTCAGCTCACGACCGTTCCCAACAATCTCCCCACAAAATACGTCACTGCGGCAGCGGCTACTCCAATCGCCAACATCCTCAAGCCGCCGAACAGAGCTCTCCGTCCAGTAAACAAGCTGATCAGTGTACCGACGCCGAAGAGCGCAACAGCGGCAAGCGCGATGGATTGCTGAAGCTGACCACCGTGATGGGTCGCGAATAAAAACGGCGCAAGCGGCACGACCGCGCCGACCGCAAAGGCGACAAACGATGCGATAGCGGCGCCCCAGGGCGACCCGAGATTCTGCGGATCGAGACCCAATTCCTCACGTGCGAGTACGTCGAGGGCGTGATCGGGCACGCGCATGAGATCGCTGCTGACTTCGCGGGCTTTATCGAGCGGCATGCCCCGAGCTTCGTAGATGAGCGCAAGCTCTTCCGCTTCCGCCTGCGGATACTCTGCTAGCTCCTCGCGCTCGAGCGCTATCTGATGTTCGAACAACTCGCGTTGCGAGCGCATCGACACATATTCGCCGGCTGCCATGGAAAAGGCACCCGCCAGCAATCCCGCGACACCGGTGATTAGAACATGTTCGTCTCCGGAGGCCGCAACCACACCGGTGATCAAGCAAGTGTTGGAGACGAGCCCATCGTTGATACCGAACACAGCAGCGCGCAGGTTTCCACCCCGTGAGTGTTGGCGCTCAACATCGTTTGCAGACACCGGTTGTAAATGGCCCACACGGCTTTGCGAATCGTACGCAGACAGCCCGCGTACTTTCATCGCAGCGAGCACACCACGCAGCTGACGCGGCGCCCAGATTCTGAGTAACTGCGCCACCAGCTTCGCGCGCCACGAAGGCCGAAATTTTCCGGCGGCCGGAGCAGACCACAAGGCCGCTTGCGCTTCTGCTTGCAGAGCTAACGACTCGAATAGCTTGCGCATGCGCGCATCGGGCTCGGCAGCGGCGGCACGTCGGTACAGCCACGCCGATTCCATTTCTTCGAACCAACTTTCTTGAGCGCTCATTCACAGCAACCTGCGGGCGAGGTTGCGATGGTACACGGACACCGACGTGAACTGATTACCAGGCGGAATCTTTGCGTCCGTTGTAGCGTTGCAAGTCGAGCAATTGCGACACTCGCCGCAGCACGGCGAAATCCAGGTGGGGCTTTTCTATGAAATCGCTTGCTCCCTCGCGCATCGCCGCCACTGCTGTCGGCACATCCGAATCTCCCGCGAGCAAAATCACCGCCAACGTGGAATTCACGGCGTGCAGATGCTGTAGCAGCTCCATACCCGACATACCGGGCAAATCCAGTGCGGCAATGACACAACGAGGAGCGAAGTCCACGCGCGCGAGAAAATCTTCGGCGCATTCGAAACTCTCGACATCTACCCCCAACGTTGCCAGCAGCGCACGCAATGATTCGCGATCGGGGGCCTCGGCATCCACGATGGCGACGGTGGGCGGCGGCGATGTTGCGGAGGTGCTCGCTATGTTCATAGTGTGTAATAGCGTCGCGACTCTGGCTCGGAAAGCGCCGCAAGAAAATCGAGGTTGGCACCTCGAAGCGAATCACGCGCGGAAAAGAGTATCCGAGTGCAACGCGATTACCCAAAAGTCGGGTTTGTACTTAAGGGATACGCAGCGCGACATTCACCGCGCTAATACGTGTCGCATGCAGAAAAATTACTGACCGCAGTGTATAAAAAAAACGACGTATCTAAAAAAAGACGACGCGATTTATTCTTCTTCTACTTCGAGCACCATGCGCACGAGATGCGCAAGCGACGTCGCTTGCATCTTCTCCATGACGCGTGCGCGATGAATTTCCACCGTGCGCTGACTCAAGTTCAAGTCGCCCGCAATGACTTTGTTCGCCTTGCCGTCGACGACCAAGTCCATCACCTCACGCTCGCGCGGTGTGAGCGTCTCGAGACGCTTGCGAATGGCGTTGCGTTCACTCAACGCAGCTCGGTTGCTCGCATCTTTATCGAGTGCTTGATTGATGCGATCGAGCAAATCCTGATCGCGAAACGGCTTCTGGATGAAATCCATTGCACCCGCCTGCATGGCTTCGACCGCCATGGGCACATCGCCGTGGCCGGTGATGAAAATGATGGGCAGCAAAGAATGCCGCGTATTCAACTGCTGTTGTAATTCGAGACCCGACATGCCCGGCATGCGGATATCGAGCACCAAACATCCGGGTTGATCGTCCGGATAGCCGTCCAGAAAATCTTGGCCCGATCCGTACGTCTCCACCGGATGACCTACGGAACGCAGCAACAGTTTGAGCGCATCCCTCACTGCCGAATCGTCGTCTACGACGAAAACCGTGGGACGCGCGCTGTTCGCATTGACTCTCATGGTCGACTCCATACGCCAAGACTTGTTATTTTCAGGTACTCGCACGAGGCGATGCCGGCAGAGTGAATAGAAATTGTGCGCCACCCAGCGGATTGGCGCGACACCATAACTTGCCGCCGTGCGCTCTGACGATGGACAAGCTGATCGCGAGCCCTAATCCGGTGCCACCCGGTTTGGTGGTGAAAAACGGATTGAAGAGCTCCGCCAGCGTTGCCTCATCGAGCCCGGTGCCGCGATCGGCCACCATGAACTCGACGTCGCCTTCTTCGTCGACACGCGTACGCAAGATGATTTCACGATGCTGTTCCGGAACGTCTAACATAGCATCGATGCTATTGCGCACCAGATTCAGAATGACCTGCTGAATTTGCACACTGTCCGCTTGTACCAACGGCGCATCGGGTGATTGCTGCAAATAAATGCGCACACCATGATGTCGCGCATCGGTCTGCGCCAGAGTGAGCAGATCCTCCAACAAGCGATTCGCGCCGATCAGCTCACGCTTGACTTCGCGGTTCTTGACGAAGGAACGCAGTCGGCGAATCACTTCGCCCGCGCGCAACGCTTGCTGCCCGATCTGCTCGAGGGCAGCACTGACGTCTTCCAACGCAAAGTCCGGACTCGACAGCAAACGCTGGCATGCACGCGCAAATGTGGCGATCGCAGTCAGCGGCTGATTCACTTCGTGAGCGATGCCTGCGGCCATTTCACCCATGGTGGATATACGTCCGAAGTGCGCAATGCGCTCTTGCATGCGTCGCACCTCGTCTTCGGCGCGACGCCGATCGGTAATGTCGTGTAGCGTGCCGACGTGTCTCACGATGCGTCCATCATCGGCGCAAATAGCCTGTCCGATGTGGTGGATATACCGCAAGGTGCCGTCGGCACGCAGCGTGCGATATTCCATGTCGAATGCTCTCGCGCTGGTTTGCAAATGCTCGAACGCTTGTTCGACGCGAAAGCGATCGGCCGGATGCACGAGCGGCAGAATCTGCGCGGTCACGAGTGCGGTGCCCTCGGGCCTGAGGCCGAGCATGCGATACAACTGCGGCGAGACGAAGTCGCGGCCGCGTCCATCTGGGTGTAGTACATAGTTGCCGAGATTCGCGAGTTCTTGCGCCATGTGCAGCTCGGCTTCGCTGCGAATCAGCGCTTCTTGATCCAGTTTGCGTTCCGTGATGTCACGAATGAAAGCGACAAAGCGCGGCGGCTCCATGCCTTTTACCAAGCCCACGGCGATCTCGGCTGCGAACTCGGTGCCGTCGCGCCGCTGTGCGGTCACTTCACGTGCGATGCCGATGACGTGGGGCACTCGTGTTTTCAGGTAACGCTGCAACTGGGCGTCGTGCTCGGAACGAAACGGCTCCGGCATCAAGATACTCACATTGCGGCCCACGAGCTCTTCTTCGCGATAGCCGAACATACGCTCGGCCGCATGGCTCAAGAGCTCGATGCGCGCTTCGTGGTCGATGACCACGACGCCGTCGATGGCGGCATCGAGGAGCGCTTCGAATTCACGCTCGACTCTCAGCGCGCGCTCATCGGCAGGTTCAGGCAGCCGTGTTGCGCTCATATCCCCAATCTCGGTCCATGTTCATAGATCACGAGTTCGCGCCCAAGCATACGTGCGCATCCGCGAGACGGGAAGACGGGCTAACCTCAGGCAAGTACGATCAGCAAATCCTTCGCGTCGACGCTCTCGCCCGGCCGCGCCACCACTTCGGCTACGGTCGCGTCGCGATCGGCACGCACCGAGGTTTCCATTTTCATCGCCTCGAGGGTCACCAGCACTTCGCCCTTTGCAACTGGGTTGCCCGCACTTACGCACACGGTCGCAACGGTTCCAGGCATGGGTGCAGCGATTTGATTCGCATCGGCGGTATCGGCCTTGCGGCGCGGGGGTCGGGTGGCCACCTTGCTGCGATCCGGCACGCGTACCGATCGCGGCTGACCGTTCAGCTCGAAGAACGCTGTGCGAGTACCGTCTTCGTGGGCTTCGCTCACGGCGACGAAACGGATGATCAAAGTTTTGCCGCGTTCGATCTCGACCGCGACTTCCGCACCCGGCTCCATGCCATAGAAGTACACCGGCGTGGGTAGGACGCTGACGCGACCGAAATTCTGTCTATCCTCCATGTAGTCCAAAAACACCTTGGGGTACATGAGATAAGACGCGAACTCGTGATCGGTCACGGCGCGCCATGTCTTCGCATCGACGCTGGCGCGCACTTTATCGAGATCGACCGGCGGCAACACCTGACCGGGGCGCACGGTCAGTGGCGCCGTGTCTTTGAGCACTTTCTTTTGCAGCGCCTGCGGAAAACCACCATAGGGCTGGCCGAGATCGCCGCGGAAGAAAGACACCACCGATTCGGGAAATGCGATTTCCTTGTTCGGGTCCGTAACGTCGCCGGCGGACAGGCCGCTGGTCACCATGAAGATCGCCATGTCGCCCACGACTTTAGAAGTCGGGGTCACTTTGACGACATCGCCGAACAAGTCGTTGACCTGTGCGTAAGCGTGCGCCACCTCGGGCCAGCGCACATCGTCGATCCCGAGCGACCGTGCCTGTTCCCGCAAGTTGGTGAACTGGCCGCCGGGCATACCGTGCAGATAGACCTCGGAGGCACCCGAACGTAAATCGCTTTCGAATGCCGAGTAACAGTGGCGTACCTGCTCCCAATACCCAGAGAGCACGCGCAACTGATCGGCATCGACGCCGGAATCGCGCGGACCGTTACGCAACGCTTCCACGATGGAACCGAGATTGGGTTGCGAAGTGAGCCCGCTCATCGCATCCAAGGCGCCGTCGACAGCATCGGCACCAGCGTCCACAGCCGCGAGCACGCTGGCAGCGGCGATACCGCTAGTGTCATGCGTGTGGAAATGCACGGGCAGCCCGACTTCTTCTTTGAGCGCTTTCACCAAGGTGAATGCCGCTCGCGGCTGGCATAGACCCGCCATATCTTTGATGCCGATGACATGGGCGCCCGCTTTCCGCAGTGCTTGCGCGGTCTGCACGTAGTACTTGAGATCGTATTTGTTTTTCTTGGGATCGTTGAGATTGCCCGTGTAGCACACGGCCGCTTCGCACAACTTGCCGTTCTCGATGACCGCGTCCATCGCAACTCGCATGTTGTCGACCCAGTTGAGCGAATCGAACACACGAAATACATCCACGCCCGCATCGGCGGCTTGCTTGACGAAGTGGCGCACGACGTTGTCAGGATAGTTCGTGTAGCCCACTGCATTGGCCGACCGCAACAGCATTTGCAGCAGCAGATTCGGCATGCGCTCGCGCAATGCGACCAAACGCTCCCACGGACACTCTCTCAAAAAACGCATGGCCACATCGAACGTGGCGCCCCCCCAACATTCGACCGAAAACAGAGTGGGCGCCAAGCTCGCGTAGTACGGTGCGATCGCCACTAAGTCGTAGGTACGGAAACGAGTCGCAAGCAAAGACTGATGCGCATCGCGCATCGTGGTGTCCGTGAGCAGCACGCGCTCTTGCGCCAGCATCCATTGAGCAAACTTCTCGGGTCCCAGTTCGTCGAGCTTCTGCTTGGTGCCGAAAGCAGGCGGAGGCAGCGCGATCTTGGGCAGCTTAGGGTATGCAAGACGCGCCGGCTTCGGCCTGCCCTTCACTTCCGGATTGCCGTTCACGACCACATCGCCGATGAACTTGAGCAAGCGACTGGCGCGATCGCGCTTGCGAGGAATGCGAAACAGTTCGGGTGTGTCGTCGATGAACTTGGTCGTGTAGTCCGCGCTCAAGAAATTCGGATGCGTGATGACTTGATCCAAGAAGCGCAGATTGGTCACGACGCCGCGCACGCGGAATTCCCACAAGGCACGATGCATGCGCGCCACAGTCTCCGCAGGATTCGGTGCCCAGACCGTCACTTTGACCAACAAGGAATCGTATGAGCGCGTGATGATGGCGCCGGTATAGGCCGTGCCCGCATCCAAACGCACACCGAAGCCGGCCGGACTGCGATATGCAGTGATGCGCCCGTAATCCGGCACGAAGTTGTTCTCTGGATCTTCGCTCGTGACGCGACACTGCATCGCATGCGCGTTGATACGAATGTTTTCTTGTGTGGGTACACCGCTTTCCGGCGTGCCGATGGCAGCACCCGCAGCGATCTTGATCTGAGCACTGACTAAATCCACACCGGTCACTGCTTCGGTCACCGTATGCTCGACCTGAATGCGCGGATTGACTTCGATGAAGTAAAACTTGCCCGTATCCGCGTCCTGCAGAAACTCGACCGTGCCGGCATTCAGATAGCGCACGGCGCGACCGATCTGCAAAGCTGAATCGCACAGTGCTGTGCGTTCCGCCGTGCTCAAGAAACTCGCCGGAGCACGCTCGACCACTTTTTGATTGCGTCGCTGCACAGTGCAATCGCGTTCGAATAGATGCACTAGATTGCCGTGTGCGTCACCTAGCAGTTGCACCTCCACGTGACGCGCGCGGCGTACCAGCTTCTCTAAATAGACTTCATCATTGCCGAATGCGGCCTTGGCCTCACGCCTTGCAGTCGCAACCATTTCAGACAACTGCGCTTCATTCTCGACGACGCGCATGCCGCGTCCGCCGCCGCCCCAACTGGCTTTCAACATGACGGGATAGCCGACCTCGCGAGCGAGTCGCGCGGCTTCCGCTTCGTCGCGGGGTAATGGCGGTGTAGCCGGCATCACCGGTACGCCAGCGGCAATCGCAAGATTGCGCGCCTGCACTTTGTTGCCGAGCTGCCGCATGATCTCGGGCGTGGGACCGACGAAGATCACGCCTGCTTTCGCACACGCCTCGGCGAACTCCGGGTTTTCCGACAAGAATCCATAGCCGGGATGCACCGCATCGGCGCCTGCTTCCAACGCCACGCGAATGATGTCCTGGATGTCGAGATACGCCTCGACGGGAGATTTGCCGACGCCGATGAGATAGCTCTCGTCGGCCTTCATCCGATGCAGTGAAAAACGGTCTTCTTGCGAATAGACGGCCACGGTTCGGATATCGAGCTCGGCGGCGGCTCGCATGACACGTATAGCGATCTCGCCACGATTTGCGACCAACAGCGTGCGGATACCGGAGATGGGCATGGGGCGTTTGCTCTACGGAAAGGGCGGCGTCGAATACCGTGGGACGCACGGCGCAAGCACTATAACGGACGTATGCTCGCACGGGGTATTTTGGCGCGGCCGGTTGCCACCGGTCCGCAAGTCGCCCAAGAAAATCCGCAGCTGTTTAGCCGACGTTTGCGGTCGGCCGGTGACGGAATGCGCCGGTGTTCAGGTCTTCGTATTCGCGATCCATGACGACGATCCGATTTCTGCCCGCGCCTTTGGCTTCATATAGTGCTTCGTCTGCCAGCTGTACGAAACCAAAGTGGCTGCGATCCGCCCGCGGCAACACGCACGCCGCGCCGATACTCACAGTCACGAATCTGGCGACCGGGGACGCCGGATGCTTGATCGCGAGACCGTCCAGTGTCTGTTGGATGCGCTGAGTCACTTCCTCCACGTACTCGCGTCGGGCGTTATAAAGCACTAGCGCGAATTCTTCGCCGCCATACCGCGCTACGAAGTCGAGCGGCCGGCGCCCACAACGCGCCAACGCTCTGGCCACGTGCTTCAAGCACTCGTCGCCCGCTTGATGGCCGTAGTAGTCGTTGTATGCCTTGAAGTGATCGATATCCACCAGCAGCAGTGCGGTGCTCACTTTTTCGCGGCTTGCTTGCTGCCAGACCTTGTCCAGATGCTCATCGAATATGCGGCGGTTGTAGATACCGGTAAGCCCGTCGCGGCTGGCCATTTCCGTGAGCAGCCGCGCTTCCAAATAATTCATGCGGCTCACTTTCTCGAGCGTGTAGCAGAAGGTGCCGCCCACGAGATTGGCACACACCAGCACCAAAATACTGTACGCCGCCTCATTGGCTCCTACTTGCAGCAACGACACGCCGATCACATGAGCCCCTAACATGATGAGGCCGGTGCGCAATGCGGCATAAAAGAACATGCCGAGCAGCGCGTAGATCGCAATCGTGACCAATACCACAGAGGGCAGAAAGGAGGCGCCCGATTGCGATGCGAGCAAGTCGTTGACGACGATCCCCAGACCGAAGACCGGCGCAAGAATCTGCGTGAGCGGCGCAAACAAGCGCTGATACCACCCGGAGTGCAATATCACGAGCGCGGCAACCATGATGGGCAACAGTACGAACAACCGCAGATTGAATAACCACGCAGGGGTCGCGCCCAACAAGAAGCGGTGCATCACCATGAAAGCAACGATGATGCCGCAACTCAGCCAAATGTTGCCCTTGATGCGCGACTTGGTTTGATCGCGATAGCTATCGCGAAATTCCTGCTCGAGCGGTTCGCGAAAACGCAACCATGGGAATCCGCGCCGCAGTTGAGTCGCTGCCGGCGATTCGAGGATCTCGTTGGTGAAGTTAGGATCTGCGTCTAGCACGCGCTGGCCACTCAGGTCGAAGGCGTAAATTGAATGCGAACGGTACCGGCAAAAACCTGACATTTACAAGCGATGCCGCTGCAGTTTCTCACGCCGCGCCCCGCTGCACACCGTACTGTAGTACGCCAATGCAATGCACACGCACAGCGTGACTCGGCGCGCGGCCATTTCTGCGAAATGCGTTTGTACGATGATCGCGACTCGCGATCGATTTAACAGAAAACTCAGCAAGTCCCTGACGAGCTGCGCGTTCGTTAAGCGCTTGGCCTGGCGAAATACCGAGCCAAATATTCATCGAACGGCAGCGTGTCGGTGCTTTCGATATGCGCTTGTCGGGCGAGCGATTCCTTCGCTTCGTTTTCCAATTCGCCGAGCCGCCGCTCGTTCGGCGGATACAGCTCCAGAAAATAAGACTTGTGGAGCTGCGACATGCGCAAGGCAAACTGAATGAACGACTCATCGGTCGCCTTGAGCTCGGTGAGCGAACGCGCCGACGGTGTGAGTGCGGCGTCGTATATTTTGGCTTCTTGTGTTTCCAACGCAGCGACATAGGGCCGACCGGATTCATCCTCGTCCAAGATTTCACAAATCCCGCGCATGGAATCCATGAGTTCCAGCGCCCAATCCCTGAGTGGCACTGGACGGCCGTTTCGGTTCAATCGGAGGCCCGGTTCGCGCCCGCGATGTGCAACGGTCACATGGTTGGAATCGGATACGGTCTGCTCGGACGCATCGATCGGAGCACCGTCTTTCAAAAGACATAACGCCGCGAAGGCTTCGAGAAAGCGCAGCTTGTTCTGATTCACGCCGACCGGATCGAAGGCGCTCACATCGAGCGCGCGCATTTCCACATATTCGACGCCCGCGCGCGCCAATGCCTGCGTGGGCCGCTCGCCCGGACGCACCACCCGTTTCGGCCGGATGAAACTGTAGTACTCATTCTCTATCTGCAACAGATTGGCATTGAGCTGACGATAACGGCCGTCCACTTTGACGCCGATGCGCTGATATTCCGGATGCGGCGTTGAAACCGCGCGCTCGAGATCGCGCACATACTCATCCAGGCTGTTGACCGAAATTTCGACGCCGGCCTGGCTCTTGTTGCGATAGCCGAGATCGCTCATGCGCAACGACGTCGCGTAGGGCTCGTAATAGGTCCGGCCGGAAAACTGCTTGAGCGTGTGCGCCCGTCCTTCGAGGAAGGAAGCATCGACGAGCGGCGAATTGCCGAACAGATACAGAATCAGCCACCCGTAACGGCGGTAGTTGCGCAACAGTGCGAAATATTGCGCCGACTTGAACGCTTGCGTCGTGTCCCTGCTCTCGAGCACTTCGCCCAGAACAGGCCAGAGCCTTTCCGGAAACGAGTAATTGAAATGCACGCCCGAGATCGCCTGCATCGCGCGGCCGTACCGCACACCCAAGCCTTCGCGATAAATTTCCTTCATGCGGCCGATGTTGGAACGCCCGTACTGGGCGATCGGAATGCTCTCGTCCCCTTGCAGTATGCAAGGCATGCTGGTGGCCCACAGCAACTCGTCGCCCAAATGGCGATACACGAATTGATGCAGATCGCAGAGAAACTGCAGCAGCTCCCAGGTACGCGTGAACGGGGGCGTCACGAGTTCGATGAGCGCCTCGGAATAATCCGTGGTGATGATCTCGTTCGTGAGCGCCGAGCCCATCGCTTGCGGATGAGCGGTCCGCACGACATGGGCATCCCCATGTACGCGCAGCGATTCCTTTTCGACGCCTTTGCGCCCGCCGCTCAATACGGCGCGCTCGCGGCTATTGACGAGCCCGGCGAGCTTGCGCTCAAACTCTCGATCGATTCCGCGGCTGGACATGGGTATGCGAACGTGAATGGCGTCATTGCCGACGCAGGCTGCCCTCCGTGATTGAGGGATAGAGAGTGTTGTCCGCCCGCTCGAGCGACGTCAAGCGAAGGAGCACGACTCGATTGCTCGTTGTGGAGACGCGGACGCTCCTTTTCGCGTGCCTCGGGGTATGCTCTCGCCGCGGAAGTACCGGGAGCGGATATGTCGAATAACGATGCAACGAGGGACTTACACCCTCGTTTCCAACGTCTAAAACGAATTTACATCGTGTTGCTTGCGTTGTTTCTAGCCGCGGCGCCCCTGCACTCGAGCTTTGCAAGCGAGGGCATGCGCTGCGGTAGCAAGCTCATCGACGATGGCGACACGATAGAAGAAGTGCGTGCCAAATGCGGCGAACCCAGCAGCGTCAGCCACCGCACCATACTACGTCGTCCCGTGTTCTACCGGCACGGCCAACGCTATTCATACGGCACCGAAATGGTCGAAGTACCGGTGGAGTACTGGACCTATAACTTCGGCCCCAACAAGCTCATGCGCCGCATTCGCTTCGTCGACGGCCTGGTGGAAGAAATCGAAACGTTGGACTACGGCTATAACGAGGAAGGGCGCTAGGCTATAGGCTCCAGCCAGAGAATGCCCGAAGGCGATGCTAACGCGATAACAACGCATTCTGACCAGCGCCTAGAGCCCAGCGCCCAGAACCCTTTTCATTCCTGCTCCGCGATCCAGCCTTCGATCTTTCGCTGCAGGATATCGAGCGGCATTGCGCCGCCGTCCAGCACGGCACGGTGGAATTCGCGCACGTCGAATTTCGAGCCCAAGCGTTTCTCGGCCAGGCTGCGCAATTCGCGTATTTTGAGTTCGCACAGCTTGCCGG
>Ga0207667_10003207_pt1 | contig 20203 bp, 18 predicted proteins | sample KBSCornC52_FD_184301 | JGI IMG/M metagenome (GOLD analysis project Ga0207667, IMG submission 184301) | Corn rhizosphere microbial communities from Kellogg Biological Station, Michigan, USA - KBS Corn C5-2 (SPAdes) (version 2) | ecosystem: Host-associated > Plants > Roots > Rhizosphere > Soil ...
ACTCCGTTGCGCTGATTGATAGAACCCAAAGAGGGCCACACCCAGGAAGCCCGTCATCGGCACCAGGTAGCCCAACGCCACGCTCCCCGTCTGGCGAGCAATCAATCCTGACACCGGCGGAAAGATAGCTCCGCCGACAATCGCCATCACCAGCAGTGATCCGCCGATCTTGGTATTTCTGCCGAGCCCCTTCAGGCCCAGCGCAAAAATAGTCGGATACATGATCGACAGGAAAAACCCGCTGGCGACGATTCCCCATGCTCCAACCAGCCCCGGACGATTCACCGCCACCAGCATCAACAGCGCATTGGCCACGCCATAAAATGCCAGCATTCGGCTGGGCCGCACAATGCGCATCAGCGGTGTCGATACGAACCGTCCCACCGCCATCGCAATCAGCGTCGCCAGTAGGTAAAACGCCGCCGTCCGCTCGGAAACCACGGTGTACTGCTTCATATAAGGGATCAGGCTGCTCCACGAAGAGATCTGTGCTCCCACGTTGCAAAAGTTCGCCGCCACCGCAATCCATATGGCAGGAATCCGCATCAGCTCCGCAAAGCTGCCATGGTCCTCGCCCTCGCCTTCATGCTCCGATTTCATCACCGGAAACTTCGTCCGCGAAAGAATCAGCGCGCACAGCAGCACCACCACGCCGAACGTCAGATACGTCGGCACCACCCGCATGATCTCACCATGCAGATAGGTCTGATAGGTCCCGGCCACCTTCATCGCCGCAACCTGTATGGCATTCGGTTCTACCCCCGAGAAGATGAAGTAGGTCCCAATCAAAACGCCCGTAATCGTCCCCGGAGGATTGAACGCCTGCGAAAAGTTCAACCGCTGCTCTGAAGTATGCGGGTCGCCGAACTGTGCGATAAAAGGATTCGCGGCCGTCTCCAGCACGGAAGCCCCGCTGCCCACCGTAAACAGCGCGATCAGGAACAGCGAATATTGATGGCTCACGGCTGCCGGCCAGAAGATCACCATCCCCGATCCAAAGATGACCAGCCCAGTCACCATGCCGGCCTTATAGCCCCACTTCCGCATCAACAGAGCCGCCGGAATCGCCATGCAGAAATAGCCGAAGAAGTTCGCCGTCTGCACCAGTTGCGCACTGAACTGCGACAGCTCAAACGACTTCTTGAACTGTTGCACCAGGATGTCGGTCAGGTTATTCGACATCCCCCAAAGAAAAAACAGCACCGTCACAAAAATAAACGGCAGCAGATGTCCCACAGGAAACATCGGATACTTCCTGCCATCCTCAACCTTCGCGCTTCCGCCAACCGGCGTAGAAATCTGCATCTAATCCCTCAATCCCTGATCCCTGATCCCTGATCCCTGATCCCTGTAGTTCTAAATCTCCACCATAATCTTCGTAAACTTCCCCGGGGCCTCGCTCCACTCGCTCAGCATTCGCGCCGCCTCTTCCATCGGCACCACCACGCTCACCGCATCCTCCACCGGAAACCGACCCGATTCGAGCATCCGGATCACCTCGCGAAAGTCCTCCGGCAGCGCATTCCTGCTCCCCAGAATGTCGAGTTCTTTCTGCACAAACAATCGCGTCTCATACGCCACCGGCTCCTTTGCATAGCCGATATAAACGACGCGCCCGGTAAACGCGACCTCCTCCACTGCCGCGCGAAACGTCTGCGGCAGCCCAATCGCCTCAATCATCACATCCGGCCCATGCCCGCCCGTAATCGCGCTTAACCGTTCATGCAGATCTTCGTTCTTCGAGTGGATCAGATGCTTCGCTCCCGCCTTCCGCGCGATCTCGAGCTTTGCGTCGTCCATATCAATCGCAATCGTCTCCGCGCCGCGAAACGCCGCCGAAGCAATCGCTCCCAGCCCCACGCCGCCGCATCCAAAGACGGCGACCGTATCGTGTGCCGTTACCCGTCCACGCGCCGCGGCATGAAACCCAACTGTCAGCGGTTCGACCAGGCAAAATTCTTTAATAGACAAATTCGCCGGGTATAACTTCTCCATCGGAACGCTGATGTACTCCGTCATCGCGCCGTCACGCTGCACGCCCATCGTCTCGTTAAACTGGCAAGCATTCACGCGTCCACGCCGACACGATGGACATCTGCCGCAGCTCGTATAAGGCGAAATCGTCACTCGTGTTCCCGCTGCCAGCGAGCCGCCGCCATCAACGATTTCCGCCGCGACCTCATGTCCCGGCACACGCGGGAAGGCGACCATCGCATTCCGTCCGCGAAAGGTATTGAGGTCCGTCCCGCACATCCCCACCATCTTCACCCGCAGCAAAGCCTCACCGGTCTTCACCGCAACATCCGGGACCTCTGCCACAGCCGCAACGCGGGGCCCCTCCATCCGAAACGCCTTCATCCCAACTCCAGTGAATCTATTTTCAAATAAGAAAATAGTGTTTTCACAAATCTACTCCAACTCGTAGACCGAGGTCGCTGTCCCGCCAAACACAGCCTCCCGCTCCCCTTCGCTGAACCCTGTGAAGTAAGTTCGCAGCACCTCAAACCATTGCCCGTACTCGCTTCCCACCAGGCAGACCGGCCAGTCCGATCCCGCCATCAACCGCTCCACGCCAAACGCCTCCACAACCACATCCAGATAAGGCCGCAGCAACTCCGGCGTCCATGCCTTCCAGTTCGCCTCCGTCACCATTCCCGACACCTTGCACCAGACATTCTCGCGCTTCCCCAACTCGCGCATCCGAGCCGCCCACGGCTCCAGCGCGCCTTCACGGATCAGCGGCTTGGCCATATGGTCCAGCACAAATACTTGGTCGGGATGCTCATCCACAAAATCAATCGTCTGCGGAAGATGCCGTTCAAAGATCAGGATGTCGTAGACCAGCCCGCTCCCCAGTAGCGTGCGAATCCCCGAATTGAAGTCCTCGCGCAGAATATAGTTCTCGTCCTTCTCGCTTTGGATCACGTGCCGCAACCCTTTCAGCTTCGGCCGGAACTCGAACTCCTCCATCACACCCGGAAACTCTTCTCCCGCAATCGGGGCCCATCCCACCACGCCGCGAATCGCCTCACACTCATCGGCCATCTTCAACAACCAGCGAGTCTCATCCATCGTCTGCCGGGCCTGCACGGCTACCGTGCCATCGATCCCCGCCGCCGCAATCTCCCGCGCGAGATCCTGCGGCAGAAAGTCCCTCCGCAGCACTGCCATCTCGTCATCGATCCACCCATACTCCTCCGGCGAATACCGCCAAAGATGGTGGTGCGCATCAATCTTCTCCGCCACGTTTCCTCTCTCCTCAACCAGCTACCGCTCTCGCAGCACCGGCTCGATCTTTCCTGGCACTGTTAGTTGGCCGAAGGCCGCTCTGCATTATCGACGATAAGAGCCGCCACCGGGCCTCTCGTCGCTTCGAGCTTCAATCCAAGCTGCTGCTGAATTGCGGTGAAGAAAGGAGCGCTGGGCGCATCCGCAGACGCCGCCGCCACCTCTCCACCGAACTGAGTCTCATCGGGAGCCCACTCCAGATCGAAGTCATACTTCCCCGACAGCCCCGTCTTGTCCACGACCGGACGGTCGAGAACCGCCCGCTGCAGCAATGAAACAAACTCACCCATCGTCGTATTCCGCGCGGGCAGCAGGATGCGCTGCGGATAGACCGTGCTGATCAGCGCGGGGGCAGTATCCGGAGGCTCCGCGCTCTTCTTCAACTTCGGTCCACTCTTCGCAACGTTCAGTTCGTAGATTGAAAACTCTTTCTGTTCGCGATGAAACGTAAGTTTGAACCTGTCCGTCAAAAGGCTGCGAAGCATCAACATCTGCTTATCGCGGCTGGGCTGCGCATCGCCGGGCGTCAACGCGACGATGTCATAGTGGTCGGAGCCAATCCACGCCGGGCCGCCGGAGATGGTGCGGGGATTGAGATCGTATGCCGCCGCAATCAGAAGCTTCAGGGTGTAGTCCTTCTCGATGAACCGGTGCGGCCCCTCCATCTTGATGAACCGGGACGATTTTTCACTCGACTCGACCGGCTTGATCGTCGCCACTTCAAATGTTTCGGATGTCGGACGTGGGGCAGGAGCCTGTGCAAACACTCCGGAAGCCGAAAGAATCAGGGCCGCCACTGTGATCTGTCGAACCATAGCCTCCGCCTTTCCAGCAATCTCAGTCGCCCGGAAAGAGCAACTCCGCCTATTGAAGAACCTTTCCTGATTTTCATCAAGCCCGGCCCTTCAGCTCAGGATAGCGCGCAAAGATGCGTCGTTGGTCTTCGAGAGGAAGCTGTCCCAGCCGAATCGGCTTGTCCTGAGGCCGCGTCTCCTTCTGGTTCAGCACATTCATCAGGCTCCATTCGCGTTGCAGGCCACGAGGTTCCTCAGCCTTCAGGTCATATCGCGTAAAATCGATCGCCATCGTCGGGCTGTCCTTCACCCAGTCGTGCAGCAGCGCCAGGCGAAACTCGCGGTTCATAAGCCACTCAATCTCCAGATTTTTCTCCGAGCCGGGCGCTCCGGTCCCTTTTTCATCGAACCGGTAGTTGAGTGAGGCATTGTTGGGCGTAGCCTTCCTCCACTCCAACCCAAACGCGCCTTCGGTCATCACCTGCGTATCCGGCCATCGGTCGTGGATGGTTTGCAACCAGTAGGTCAGGTCCTCGTCGTGGCCAACCGATACCTCCCAGATGCCCGTGACCCAGCCAAAACCGTTCAGGGCATGACCGCGGTCAAAGTGAATCGCGGTGGTATCCATCATCTCTTTGCGGCCGGCCTCTCTACCCAGATTGCCTACAGTTTCAATCGGGCCTACGCCCATCCGACTGTTGAAGCCGCCCTTGAAGCCGTCCCGGCGCGCCGTCAGAAAATCGCACGTCCAGCCGTCGAGGCACACGCAGTCGATAAAGTCCGCCGCTCCCTGCGCGGGCTTCAGATAATGTTCGCGGCTGGGGTAATAGGGATAGCAGATACCGCCGTCGCCATCGCCATGGTCGATCCCGTGCTGGCTCCAGATCTGGCCCTGGCACACATGAATGCCCTCGTCCGTCGCCAGCAGCCTCTGGTTTTCCGCGTCCATGAAGCCCGCCACCAGGCACTCCGGACGATAACCGCCGCCAACCATGCCGGAGACCAGCTTCAATGCATCGTGAATCGTCTTCCGGGTCTGCTCCCGCGTGTTATACATCGGAGCAAAATAGCCTCCGGGAATAAAGGTGATCTCGTCACCATAGCGGTCGTGGTACGAGGCCAGCAGCTTCCGCGCATCCTGATACTCCCTGCGCTTGTCGATGAGGGCCAGCCAACTGATCGCCCAGGTCATCTTTCCTCCCGGACACCCTCTGGCAAAGGCATCCCGCCGCGAGCGGATGTGATCGGTACTGTTATCGCCAGACTCATCTTCGCCAATCGAATGGGTGGGAGTTACCTCGATCTGGTTCACGCGCACGACCGAAACATGAGTTACAAATCTTCCGCGGAATGCAGACGGGCGAGAAAGGCCCTCGGCCAGAATCCGGGAGCTTGGTCCCATCGCCAGAGATGCCGCCGAGCCCGCCGCTCCGCCGAGAAAATGCCGTCTGGTCCAATTGCTACTCAAATCCCTATACCCCGATCCTGTCGATTGCCGTCACGGCTTCGGCAAATGGCCTCTACCCGGCAGGAGCCATACTAGCAGCCATACTTTGTTGCTGCTGCGCGGAGGCGGCAAGCCGTGCCGTCCCCCAGCCGCATCACACTCTCTGGAGACTCCTCCGATGCCGACAAAAAAATCCGCTCCCCGTTTCGCAACCCAAAGCCGTGTCATTCTCCCCGGCAGCCAGAAACCCGCGTTCACCCAACCCGCCACCGAAAAGCCAGCTCCTTCCGCCACCCGCATCACTGTCTCTGTCGTGGTCAAATGCAAGGCCCCCCTCAAAACCGCCAACAGTCTCGGCAAACAGCGCCTCACCCGCTCCCAGCTCCGCCAATCCCACGGCCCCGACCCCAACGCCCTCAAGCTCATCCGCTCCTTCGCCAAAGAGTTTGGTCTCGCCGTCGTTCCCGGAACGCCTGCCTCCGGCAGTTGCATCGTCAAGCTCACCGGAACCATCGCTGCGATGCAGCGGGCCTTCGGCACCACCCTCGTCCACCAATCGAGCGATGCCGCCACCTACCGCACCCGCGAAGGGGCCATCACACTTCCCGCCGAGCTCTCCGGCAGCGTCAAAGCCGTGCTTGGCCTCGACAACCGCCCTCAGGCGCAGCCCCACTTTCGCATCGCCGGCGAAAAAAACAATCTCGCCGCTCGCACGGCACAGGCCGGAGGGTTCGCCACACCCCAGGCCAGCATCCGGCCCAGCGCCCAAGCCAACACCTCTTACACCCCGGTCCAGATAGCGCAGCTCTATCAATTCCCCCCCAATGCCAGCGCCGCGGGCCAGACCATCGGCATCCTCGAACTAGGCGGAGGCTATCGGACGGCCGACCTTACCGCCTACTTCAAGTCCCTCGGCCAGCCCACTCCCAAAGTCACAGCCGTCTCGGTAGACGGAGCTAAAAACAGCCCCTCCACCGCCGACGGCGCCGATGGCGAAGTCATGCTCGACATCGAGGTCTCCGCCGCTGTGGCCCCCGGAGCCAACATCGCCGTCTACTTCGCCCCCAACACCGACCAGGGATTTCTCGACGGCCTCGACTCCGCCATCCACGACACCACCAACAAGCCCAGTGTGATCTCGATCAGTTGGGGAGCGGCAGAGGCGAACTGGACCCAGCAGGCAATGACCGCCCTCGACTCCGCCTGTCAGACCGCCGCCGCCCTCGGCATCTCGATCACCGTAGCCGCCGGAGACAACGGCTCCAGCGACGGCGGCACAGGAGACAACGTGGACTTCCCCTCCTCCAGCCCCCACGTGCTCGCCTGTGGTGGAACCAAACTCACCGGCAGCGGAAGCACGATCAGCAGCGAGGTCGTCTGGAACGAACAGGCCAGCAACGAAGGAGCCACCGGCGGCGGCGTCAGCAACGTCTTCCCTCCCCCCACATGGCAATCGAGCGCCAGCGTCCCCAAGCCCACCAACTCCGCCGGAGGGCGAGGCGTCCCCGACGTCTCGGGCAACGCCGACCCCGCCACCGGCTACACCGTCCGCGTAGACGGCCAGACTTTAGTCATCGGCGGCACCAGCGCCGTGGCTCCGCTCTGGGCTGGCCTCATCGCCGTTGCCAACAAGCAGAACGGCAAAACCGCAGGGCTGCTCCAACCACAGATCTACGCCGCCAAGGCCAAATCCGGATTCCGCGACATTACCTCCGGCAGCAACGGCAGCTTCAGCGCCGGCCCCGGCTGGGACGCCTGCACCGGTCTGGGCTCCCCCATGACCGCCAGCCTCATTCCGTTTTTGTCAGCTGCGGTAAAACGAAAAAAAAAGAAGAAGCGATAGGCTACGATTTAGCAGAGGCCCCATCGATGAAAGCAATGCAGCTCCATGGCGAAGATCAAACTCCCATCCTCGTTCCAGCCGACCTTCCTACACCGGAACCGGGTGAGAACGAGCTGCTGATCCGCGTCCATGCCGCTGGTGTTACTCCTTCCGAGTTGCTCTGGTCTCCCACCACCCATACCAAAGATGGACAGGCGCGGCTGCGGGCCGTGCCGGGACACGAATTTTCCGGCGTCGTAGCGAAGCTGGGAGAACAGACCAGAGGCTTCACGCTGGGACAGGCCATCTACGGCATCAATGACTGGTTCGCAGATGGCGCAACCGCTGAGTTCTGTCTGGCGCAGCCGCAGGACATCGCGGCAAAGCCCGCCGCGCTGACCCATGAATTGTCGGCAACCGTTCCCATCGGTGCTTTAACCGCATGGCAAGGCCTGCTCGACCGCGCCAGGATACAACCTGGCGAACGTGTACTGGTGCACGGGGCCGCCGGCGCGGTCGGTCTTTTTGCAGTCCAGCTCGCGCATCTTCATGGTGCGCGCGTGATCGCCACCGCCTCCGCGCAGAATATTGATTTCGTTCAAAGGCTTGGAGCAGATGAGGTGATCGACTACCAGAAGGTCCGTTTTGAAGACGAGATCGCCGAAAAGGTGGACGTAATCTTCGACGCGATAGGAGGAGAGATCCTCGACCGGTCCTGGAGCGTTCTCAAGCCCGGTGGCCGCATGGTCACAATCGCTGCCGACGCGGAAGCCACAACAGAACAGCGCATAAAGGATGCCTTTTTCATCGTCGAGCCAAATCAAAAACAACTGGTCGAGGTCGCGCATCTGCTCGATACAGGAAAACTGAAAGCATTTTTGAAAGCCGCCGTTCCCCTTGAAGACGCTTCGGCTGCCTACTCGCGGACCGTCCAGGCCACACACAGTTATGGAAAAGTGGTCATCTCCATACCTGCATGACCGAAGAGTAGGTCCCAAATTATCGAGGCATCAAGCCAGCCGCTTCTTCAAAAGATCACGAGCAATCGCATCCAGCACACCGTTAAGAAAATGAATGGACTCAGGAGCCGCATAACGCCGCCCCACCTCCAGCGATTCATTGATGATGATCGCTGCCGGAGTATTGGGAAATCCCAGCATCTCCGCAACTGCCGCACGAATCAGGCTGCGGTCCACCACCGGCATTCGCTCGATCCGCCAGTTTTGCGCGTGAGCCTCGATCAGAGCATCGATCTCCGCCTGCCGCGAGGTTGCGATGCGGTATAAGTCCTCGGCAAAGCCGCGGGTCTCTGCATCCACGTCATCGCGCGAGGGCCAGAACAGCTTGCGTACTTCATCCGGACTCTGTTTGCCCAGATCGCCCTGGAACAGCATCTGCATCGTCAGTTCACGAGATTTACGGCGAGTTCCCATTAGCGCTTCACCGCCAGTTTCTTCTGGATCGAAACCATCTCGATCGCTGCAATCGCAGCCTCAAATCCTTTATTCCCTGCCTTGACCCCGGCCCGGTCCAGCGCCTGCTCCAGCGTCTCGCAGGTCAGCACGCCAAACGCATGAGGAACACCGGTCTCCTGCTGCGACTGGCCAATCCCCCGCGCGACTTCGGTATAAATTGCCTCATAGTGCGCCGTCTCCCCGCGCAGCAGGCAGCCCAGCGTAATCACCGCATCGAACCGCTTCGACTCCGCCAGCGTGCGCGCCGCCGAAGGAATCTCCCACGCTCCCGGCACGCGAACGATCTCGACATCGGCCTTGGCCGCGCCGCTTCGGTACAGACCATCGAGCGACCCCTGCAACAGCCGGTCGGTAATCACCGCATTCCAGCGAGCGGTCACAATGGCAAACCGCATCCCGGCAGCAGACAGATCACCTTCAACAGCAACAGGCTTGTTATGCAGCGGGTTCTCCGACTGCCAGAAGCCCAGCGTCAACGCCTCCGCTTCGCCGGTCGTAATCTTCACGGTGAACAAGCGGCTGTTCCAATGCGTAAGTTCAGGCGCGGAGAGCAGCGCCGCAACCTCTTCCGTGCGATAGTTGGCCAGCATCCACTTCTGCACTGCAGCGTGTACCTGGTCGAGCTGCGTGACCTCGATCAGCAGCGGCGGAACCGCCGGCGGCCTTCCGGTAACGAACTCCAGATTGCCGAGCGGTGCAAGGTGAGCCGAGCCGCGGCCCTTGTCATCCTGCCAGCCCTTGCCCGGCTCAAAGCCCAGCGCACCCAGCAGGCTGTTGAGCTGGTCGAACGTGTCTGCCGAAGAGACGGCACTGACAACCGTAATTCCCTTAATCATAGGTTCGATTGTATCGTCTGAGATGAAACGCGAAGGAGATGGCCGTGAACAATGAGACGACATGGGAGACGCTGCTCTGCGAGGTCAACGAGCAGATTGCGACCATAACGCTCAATCGTCCAAAGGTCCTGAACGCGCTCAACGCCCAGGTCTTCGACGAACTGGAAGCAGCATTTACGGCACTCGCAAAAGACCCCGCCATCCGCGTCATCCTGCTGACCGGCGCAGGCGAAAAGGCCTTTGCGGCAGGCGCAGACATCAACGAGCTGGCGGCGACCGACGTCGTAACCGGCGAAGCCAAGGCACGGCGCGGGCAGTCTGTATTCCGGCTCATCGAGACCTGCGGCAAGCCGGTCATTGCCTGCATCAACGGCTTCGCGCTCGGCGGCGGCTGCGAGCTGGCAATGGCCTGCACCCAGCGTCTGGCCAGCGAAACCGCCCGTCTGGGCCAGCCTGAGGTGAAGCTCGGCCTAGTACCGGGATACGGCGGCACCCAGCGTCTCCCCCGCCTCGTCGGACAATCAGCGGCGCTTCGCCTGCTGCTGACCGGAGAGATGATCGGAGCTGCGGAGGCCCTGCGCATCGGCCTGGTCGATGAGATCGTGCCGTCGGAGCGATTGCTGGCACGGGCAAAAGAGCTGGCGGACGCAATCGTGGCCATGGCTCCACTGGCGGTTGCCGGATGTATCGAAGCTGTCCAGCACGGAAGCGCACTCGGTATCGACGACGCCATGAAGGTCGAAGCGTCGATCTTCGGGCGTCTCTCGGGAACAGATGATAAAGCAGAGGGAACAGCGGCATTTCTGGACAAGCGGCCGCCGAAGTGGACTGGACGATGAAGCTCCGCGAAACTTTGCGTTTCAAGCGCTTTCCCGCAGGAGTACACCTTGATATGCTGATATCCGTGCGTAGACCCCCATCCATCCTCCCGCTGGCGCTGCTTCCGGCGCTTCTTTTCCCATTACTCCTGACCGGCTGCACCCGGACCTCCACCCCAAGCCAGGCCGAGATGCGCGCCATCGCCGCCGAGCATCAGGAAGAGTCCGCCCAGGCAAAGCAGCAGATGGAGGCGATTCCGCCGCCGTCCAAGGCGCAGTACATGGCGGTCAAGAGCCTGACGCTCTGGCAGAATCCCTACCTCACGGTGCAGGGCGGCATGGTGACGGTACACGTCATGCTGGCGGACGCAAACACCAGCGACCTGGGCAAGGGCGGCCTGCTGCGTCCCATGGGCGCACGCCGCCGCGATCTGAATGTGCGCATCGGTGAACTCTCCGCCGCTTTAAACGCTATCCCGCAGAACTGCTGGCCGTATGGACGAGTGATCGCGGTAGAAGAGGCGCACGAGATCCCGGTCAGCGCACGTCCCCAGGTTCGCCGCAATATGGAGACCGTGGTCAATACACTCAACAACCTCGGCATCGTCGTCTACGACTGGAGCGAGTCCGGAAAGAGCTGAAGAGAAAAACTCTCGGTCTCCCAGCAGCCTCGGTATTAGAATTCGCGTAACTTTCTATCCTGCATACCGTAAATCTCCAACTGGGTGAGTGTTTGCACACGACGGCTCTTGTTATCTTCTGCATCTTCTTTTCGCTGGTGACGCTGGCCGGGTTCTGGGCTGCACGGTGGAGACGTCCCGCAGCGGGCATCGCGTCGCTCGAAGAATGGGGCCTCGCCGGACGCAGCTTCGGGACCTGGGTGACCTGGTTCCTCATCGGCGGCGATCTCTACACGGCCTACACCGTCATCGCCGTGCCCGCGCTGCTGTACGGCGGCGGTGCTATGGGATTCTTCGCCGTCCCCTATGCGGTTATCACCTATCCCTTCATGATGTTGGTACTGCCGCGCCTGTGGACGATATGCCACCGCCACGGTTACATTACTCTGGCCGACTTCGTAGGCGGACGCTACGGAAATCGATGGCTCACCATCGCCGTCGCCGTCACCGGAATCATGGCGCTGATGCCTTACATCGCCCTGCAACTGGTGGGCATGCAGGTTGTGATCGAAGCCATGGGTGTGCACGGAGAGTGGCCGCTGGCGGCAGCGTTCATCATTCTCGCGGCTTACACCTACTCGAGCGGCCTGCGCGCACCCGCAGTCATCGCCATCGTAAAGGACGTCATGTTGTATGTAATGGTGCTGGCCGCCTTGATCCTGCTGCCGCTGAAGCTGGGCGGCTACGCTCACATCTTCGAGCTGGCGAGCCGCGCCCTGGCAACCCATACTCCCGCCGGGTCCATTCTCCTGCGGCCCGGACAGTATATGGCGTATTCGACGCTGGCAATCGGTTCGGCGGTGGCGTTGATGCTCTATCCCCATACCGCAACCGCAGTGCTCAGCGCGAAGAGCCCCAACGTCGTCCGGCGCAACATGGCAATGCTGCCCGCCTACAGCTTTCTGCTGGGAATGATCGCGCTGCTGGGTTACCTCGCTCTGGCAGCGGGCGTCACCACGAAGAACACCAGCGAGGCCGTCCCGCTGCTGTTGATGAAGATGTTCCCTGAGTGGTTTGCCGGCTTCTGCCTGTCTGCTGTCGCAATTGGAGCACTGGTACCCGCCGCGATCATGTCGATCTCAGCCTCAAACCTCTTCACCCGCAATCTCTATGGAGCCTTTGCGCGCAAGCCATTGAGCGCCGCCGGCGAATCGCAGATGGCGAAGGTGGTCTCTCTGGTGGTGAAGTTCGGCGCCCTGATCTTCGTGCTGCGGCTGCCCGTGGCCTATGCCATCGACATGCAGTTGCTCGGCGGCATCTGGATTACGCAGCTATTCCCCTCCGTCGTGGTGGGAATCTTCAGCCGGTGGTTTCATCCATGGGCGCTGCTCGCCGGTTGGGCGGTGGGGATGGGTGTGGGAACAGGGATGGTAGCTTCGCTGGGCCTCAAGAGCTCCGTCTACCCACTGCACCTGTTTGGACAGACGTATGCCATGTACGCCGCAGTCCCGGCGTTGCTTTTGAACCTGCTAATCGCCGCTGCGTTGACTCTGTTCTTTCGCATGGTCAACGTGGGCGCGAGTGCAGATACGACCGACGCCACCGCGTATGTCGGATAGGGCTGCTTCGAACCGGAAGAACGCATCCAACAGCGAGTGTGATTAAAGTATCGAGGTGATGGATTGAGTGAGAGAGACGAAGAGCAGAAGGCAGTACCTGCAAGGTCGCTGATGAAAGGCCTGGTAGCCGGGCTGATCGGAGGTCTGGTAGCTACGGCCGCCAAGACGATGATGGAGAGGATGTACCCTCCGCGAACGCATGGGGAACCGGAGCCTCCGGCTGTACTGGCGCGAAAGCTCGCTGGGCACGAGCTGACAGCAAGCCAGGAGACAGTTGCGGTGGAGACGATCCACTGGGGCTTCGGCGCACTGACCGGAGCGGCCTATGGCGCGCTGGCAGAGTTTTATCCCGCAGCCACGGCGAAGGATGGCGCGGACTTCGGCACGGCGCTGGCATCGCTGACCCATGAAGACGTCCTGCCGGCGATGGGGTTGTCGGCTCCGAAAGAAGAACAGATGACGCGTGAGCGCACAAGCGAGATGGCCTCCCATGCGGTCTTCGGCATGGTTACAGAGACAGTGCGGCGCGTCGTTCGGAAGATTCTGCGGTAGCTTTAGACCGACCTAAACGCCCTTTTTCATGGGCTCCCAGATGAACTTATGGATCTGCAAAGATAGCCGTGCATTGAGCCCATCCGCCAGCATCCATTCCACCAGCTTTCGCGGGTCGAGGGCCATATTGTCCGCCGTGCGCTGAGGACTGGGTGTCTTTTGAAAGGCAGGGCTCAACAAAATTCCGCCGACCTTACTGTCCAGTCCGTATTGCAGAATAAATTCGCGGGCGAAGTCATAATCTTCGCGATTGGTGATGACGAACTTTACCTCGTCATTCCGTGTAAGCGCATCCAGATTTTCGAGGCGAAAGCTATTCGCGGCAGTCCCAGCACCGGGGCATTTGACATCGACAATCTTATGCACCGCTTTGGGAACCTCAACCAGGGGACGCTCCCCTGACGTTTCGATCATCAGGGTGTAGCCCTGCGCCAGCAGCCGCTGCATCAGCGGAAGCAGCTCCTTCGCCTGCAGCATCGGCTCTCCACCGGTGAACTCGATGAGCTTGCACGGTGCCAGCGCTTCGATCTGCGCGACGATCTCGTCTTCCGTAAACGGCTTGCCGCCGGTGAACGTGTACTCGGAGTCACACCACGCGCAGCGAAGATTGCAGCCCGCGAGACGAACGAAGATACAGGGGAGCCCTGCGAAGGACGACTCGCCCTGAACCGATTTGTAGAGTTCGATTAAGTGCATCTCTGTTGGATTTACTCGTAATACCGCGCGAAACTGGTATCGGTCTCGTAGAGCGTGCAGTCCTTGATACGGACGCGGCCCTCGGTCATGTCGTGCAGTTGCTTCGCCGTCTCCTGATAGAAGTAGCGTGCCAGGTTTTCCGCCGACGGATTCACCTCGTCAAACGGCTTCAGGTCGTTGATCATCTGATGGTCGAGATAGTCGACCACAGGGCGCATCACCTGCTTCAGCAGCTTGAAGTCAAGCAGAAGTCCCGCTTCGTCCAGGTTGGGACCGATCAGCGTAACGAAGACCTTGTAGTTGTGGCCGTGCGGGTTCTCGCACTTGCCGCGATAGTTGCGGAGGTAGTGACCGGAGGAAAAACCGGCTTCTACGGTGACTTCGAACATGGTTCTACGATCCCTTCAACAGCCGCGCAAGGCTGGATTTTGGGGCTGGAGTGGCGCGGCTTTCAGCGTGGCTGACCTCTTCCACTGCCTGTTTATTTTCATTGTACTTGTTTCGAGAGGTCTAGCGTTGCCGACGCCGCTGGCGGCGCTTCTCGTCCGTATGACGCTCGGCCTGCTCGAACAGAGAGGAGAGCACGGCAGCCAGCGAGATGACCATGCTGACGAAGAAGAGCGCAAGCGCCATCGTTCGCCAGAGCGAGGTATCGCCCGGCGAACCCGGTTGCTGCGCGATATTGGTGTAGGAGACGCCAAAGGAGACCATCGCAAAAAGGAGGAGAGTTCCGGCGAGGATGTAGAGATTGCGTCCCATAGAGCTTGTTCTATTTTACCTGCTCGAAGAACTGCTCGACATCCGTGATCTCCTGCGTCAGCCGATAAGGCGGCAGGCTTTCAAGAAAGATGCGCCCATAGCGCTGCCGCTGGATGCGAGGGTCGAGCAGCATCAGCACGCCGCGATCGTCGAGCGAGCGAATAAGCCGGCCAAAGCCCTGTTTCAGCGTGATGACGGCGTTCGGCACCTGGTAGTCGAAGAAGGGCTTGCCGCCAAGAGCCTCAATCGCCTCCATCCGCGCCTTGACCACAGGGTCGCCGGGCACATCGAAGGGGAGACGGTCGATGATGACGCAACTAAGCTGCTCGCCCTGCACATCCACTCCCTGCCAGAAGCTGGACGTGCCGAAGAGCACCGCATTGGGCGTGTCCCTGAACTGTTGCAGTAGCACATGACGCGGCGCAGTCCCATGCAGCAGCAGCGTATACGGCAGCTCACTGAGCAGGCGGTCATAAGTCTCGCGCATCTGTTTATAGCTCGTGAACAGGCAGAAGGCACGGCCTTTGGTGATCTCGAGCACGCGCCGGATGCGCTCTGTCGCCTTGATCTGAAAGTCGGGCTCACGCGGGTCGGGCATGTTCGGCGGCAGATAGAGCAACGCCTGTTTCTCATAGTTGAAGTGCGAGGGAACGACGAGTTCACGCGCACTGGTGAGGCCCAGGCGTCTGCGGATATGGTCGAATCCACCGGAGACCGTGAGTGTCGCAGAGGTAAGAACGACACTGCTGTAGCAATCGAAGAGCGACGTAGTCAGCAACTCGGAGACATCGATCGGCGTTGCCTGCAGATGCGTGTGAAACGCAGCTGGAGCAGCGCCTCCACGAGCAAGACTACGAACACCCCCTGAAGCCCGGCGCTCGATCCAGAAGACGGTGTTGCGGTCGGAGGACTCAAGCAGAAACGCCAGATGCGCACGAATATCCGCGGTGCGTTTGCGCAACCCGGAGATCTCCTCAACGTTCTTGATGCACTCCAGTTCGCCTTCCAGACGGGTAAGTGCATTGAGAGTGGCAGTATAGGTATCGCCGCTCTCTTCGAGGAAGGCCTCACGGTCTTCAAACGGCATTCGCCCAATGGCTGGAGCGCCGAAGCCATCTTCGTTAGGCAACGCCGCGAAGAAGCGATGGGCACGCTCCTTCACCATCGTGCTGGCGCTGACGATGGAGGAGGAGAAAGCATCTTTGCTCTTCAGCATCGTCTCGATATCGCGGGTCAACTCATCGAAACGCTGCGTGCTGAGCCCGATGCCGAAGTAGTTGGAAGCGATCTCTTCCAGTTCATGCGCCTCGTCAAAGATGACGACCGCCGCCTCCGGAAGAATGCCTGCGTCGGGAGCATTCGCGGCCTGCTGCTTGATACTGAGGTCGGCGAAGAAGAGGTGGTGGTTGACGATGACGATGTCCGACTCAAGCGCTTTGCGGCGCATGTTGGTGACGAAGCAGCGCTCCCAGTCCGGGCACGTCTGACCAAGACAGGCCTCGGTGCGTGCGTCGAGTTTGTGCCACAGCGCGGAAGACTCGGGCAGGGCGTCGATCTCGGCGCGGTCCCCAGTCTGGGTGGTCTTCTCCCACTCGGCGATGACGTGGAACTGCTCGATCTCTTCGAGGCCATTCAACAGCGGAGTGTCGCGCAACGCATACAGCTTGTGGCGGCAAAGGTAGTTGTTGCGGCCCTTCATATAACAGACCTTCAGCGGCCCAAGCAGCGATTCGAGGAAAGGAACGTCCTTGAAGAAGAGCTGCTCCTGAAGATTTTTGGTGCCCGTCGAGATAATGACCCGCTGCTGTCGTTCCCGCGCAAGCCGCAGCGCAGGCAGCAGATAAGCAAGCGTCTTGCCTGTGCCCGTACCCGCTTCGACAATCAGATGCCGCTTCTCCTTGAACGCCTTTTCAATGGCGCGCGCCATCTCGTACTGCCCTTTGCGGTGCTCAAAGGCGAGCGACGAGCGGGCAAGCGTCCCGCCGGGCGAGAAAAAGTCGTGCAGGTTCGGAAGATTCTCCGGCGGCGCGGGCGTAATCGAGATGGGTATTGTGGTGGACAATGTATAGAGCGCGCAAGATACAGCCGGCACAGACGAGCTGTGCTTTCTATAATAGAAGCGTAGCGAAGAATTAGCGTAAAAGCCTTGCCGCCTTCCCGGGTGTGTGGGAGAAAGATGGACATTCCGTGGCACAAAACGACGACAGGAAGCGGTTAGGCAAAAAACATAGGCAGGCGAAGACTCGACCCAAGAAGGGACGAGCGCCACGAGTTGCTCCGACGACTGGAGCCGTAGACCCGCGCAAGCGCAAGGTACTGGCGACCAAGAAGGCAGCGGCGGCCAAGGCCAAGCTGGTGTCGAAGCGGTCTCCCGAGTTCGAGACCAAGAAAACGTTGCGATCCGCGCAAAGTACGCGCCCTGCAGACGGAATCGCGGGGCGGCAGACGCCGCGTTCATCGAACGTTGCCGGGCGGGAGAACATCGGCGAGGACGACTGGCGCGAGGCCGAGGCAATCGCCGCGCAGTTGTCGACGGTCACCGAGAGCGCTGAAGCGCAGGAGTTGCCGCTGATCGCGGTCTGCGGACGGCCGAACGTGGGCAAGAGCACGCTGTTTAACCGCCTGACAGGATCGCGGCGATCAATCGTGGGCGACGAGCCGGGAATCACGCGCGACCGCATCTACGGCGAGATCGAGTGGGCGGGACGCGATGTGCGCATCGTCGATACCGGCGGCGTCATTCCCGACGACGAGGCGCTGATTCCCAGCGAGATCTTCCGTCAGGCGCAGGTCGCGCTCGAAGAGGCGGATTCGATTGTCATGGTTGTCGATGGACGGACAGAGCTGGCTTCGCCTGACATGGAACTGGCAAGGTTGCTGCTGCGCGGTGGCAAGCCGGTGTTTCTGGCGGTGAACAAGATGGACACCGAGGCGATGCAGCCGCAGGCAGAGAACTTCCGTCGATTGGGTTTCCGCAATGTGCTGGCGATTTCGGCGGAACATGGCAGCGGCATCGGCGATTTGCTCGACGAGGTCTTTGCTTCGCTGCCTCCGGAAGAGGTGGATGAAGAACCTACTGAGGTCATGCTCACCGCCGAAGACGAGATGGCCGAGGATGAAGATGGGCCGCAGCCAGTGCGCAAGCTGCGGACGCATGGCGATTATGTTCAGAAGGAGACCAAGATCGCCATCATCGGCAGGCCGAACGTCGGCAAGAGCACACTGCTGAATGCGCTCACAGGAAGTTCCCGCGCGATCGTCTCGCCGATTGCCGGGACCACGCGCGATGCGGTCGATGAGGTTGTAGAACGCGGCGGCCACAGCTTCCGCTTTGTGGATACAGCCGGCATTCGGCGCAAGGGCAAGACCAAGCTGATGGCGGAGAAGTTATCGGTTGTGATGGCGCGGAAGCATCTCGAAGCGGCAGACGTTTCGCTGCTGGTGATCGATGCGGTCGAAGGCGTGACTGCGCTCGACGCGAACATCGGCGGCTACGCGCATGAGAGCGGGCGCAGCGTCGTCATCGTGGTGAATAAGTGGGACCTGATGACGACCGCGCGCAACGATGGCAAACCGCCAGCCGATATCAAGATCTACGAGCAGCAGGTTCGCGATGCGCTGAAGTATCTGGATTACGCTCCGCTGCTCTTTATCTCGGCGTCCGAGGGCAAGAACATCGAGTCGGTCTTCAAGAAGGTGGAACTGGTCTCGCGAGAGCGGCGCAAGCGCGTCACAACTGGCCAGATGAATCGCTTTCTGGAGAAGGTCGACTTCCAGAAGGCTTCGGTGCCGATGACGAAACGCATTCGCATCTACTACATGACGCAAGCCGCAGTCGCTCCGCCGACGTTTGTGCTCTTCACCGACAAAGACGTGAAGATGCACTTCTCGTTCGAGCGGTTTTTGGCGAATCAGATTCGAGACAACTTCGGATTTATCGGAAGTCCGATATGGTTCAAGATCAAGGCGCGGAATAAGAAGAAGAAGGAAGAGTAATCCTCTCAATCATTTCGTGAGCCATTCGTTCCATGCTTCTAGCGCGCGGTCGCACTGAAGTTTGTGGCGTTCTTTTTTGTCGCGGATCTTTTTGCGTAGCTCCTCTTCGAGCGGCACTAGCAGGTCGAAGGTGATGTTGGCGGGCTGGAAGCGCTTGCCTTCGGCGTGGGTGATGTAGTGGGTGAGCGAGCCATTGGCGCTGGCTCGGGGAGCAGGCGTGGGCGCGTTGCCTTGGGCGAGGGCGGCGGCATAGCGTCCGGCGAGCATGCCTGAGGCGATGGATTCGGTGTAGCCTTCGACTCCGCTGAGCTGTCCGGCGATCATGATGCTGGGGTGAGCCTTGAGCTGGAGCGTTTCTGTGAGCAGCGTGGGTGCGTTGATGTAGGTATTGCGATGAATCTGGCCGTAACGCAGAAAGGTCGCGTTTTCGAGGCCGGGGATGAGTTTGAGGACTCGGTTTTGTTCGCCGAACTTCAGGTGGTTTTGGAAGCCGACGAGGTTGTAGCTGTCGGCGCGAAGGTTCTCCTGCCGTAGCTGGACGACGGCGTAGGGCCAGCGGCCGGTCTTGGGGTCGGTGAGGCCGACGGGCTTCATGGGGCCGAAGCGGAGGGTGTCGCGGCCACGGCGGGCGGTCTCTTCGATGGGCAGGCAGCCCTCGAAGTATTGCAGCTTCTCCCATTCCTTCGATTCGACGTTCTCGGCGGTGGCGAGGGCGTCGAGGAAGGTCTCGTACTCTTCCTTGGTGAAGGGGCAGTTGATGTAGTCTGCCGTGCCCTTGTCGTAGCGGGCGGCGAAGTAGACGCGCTCCATGTTAATGGTGCTGGCGTCGACGATGGGGCTGATGCTGTCGTAGAAGGCGAGTTGATCGGAGCCTGTGAGTCGCTGGAGTTCGGCGGCAAGAGCAGGCGAGGTGAGCGGGCCGCTGGCGAGGACGGTGATCGTGTCAGGGTCGTTCTCGTCGAGGGTCAGAACCTCTTCGCGGTGGACGGTGATGCGTGGCTCGGCTTCGATGCGCTGGGCGACTCGTTTGGAAAACTCGACGCGGTCTACAGCGAGGGCGTGGCCGGCGGGAACGGCGGAGGCGTCGGCTTCGGCGAGCAGGATGGAGCCGGCACGGCGCATCTCCTGTTTCAGGAGCCAGGGAGCGGTGTTTTCGCTCTCGGACTTGAGGGAGTTGGAGCAGACGAGCTCGGCGAAGTCGCTGGTCTGGTGAGCCTCGGTCGAGCGCGTGGGTCGCATCTCGTAGAGGTCGACCTCACAGCCGAAGCGGGCAGCCTGCATCGCGGCTTCGGGACCGGCGAGACCACCGCCGATGATTTTGATCCGCTTTGTAACTCGTCCTGCCAAGGTACCTTCCCCCGTACTTTTCTGCAAAGTCTTAGAAATAAAGGATTTAAATCCTAAAGTCTTGATTCTAAACGACAATGCCGCAAACTGTTCGATCTACGCCACTTAGCTGCACACTGCGGCGCGAATGGCTC
>Ga0207667_10003215_pt1 | contig 20171 bp, 13 predicted proteins | sample KBSCornC52_FD_184301 | JGI IMG/M metagenome (GOLD analysis project Ga0207667, IMG submission 184301) | Corn rhizosphere microbial communities from Kellogg Biological Station, Michigan, USA - KBS Corn C5-2 (SPAdes) (version 2) | ecosystem: Host-associated > Plants > Roots > Rhizosphere > Soil ...
AGTCGACGCTCACGCGGAGTAAGGATGCGGTGTGGACGCGGATGGAAAATGCGGGACGGACGAGCGAGCTGCTCGCCGGCGGTGGCTCTGGGTTGGTAGAGCGGCCGCTGACGCATGCGCAGGCCTACAGCTTTGGTTACGATCACGAGGTTGCGGGGCTTCGGCACCTCTCGGTGGCGCTGGGTGGACAGATCAGTGCGTATGGCGTGGGGCGTCCGCTGCAGGCGGCTTATGGCGAGCACCCTGTGGGCGGCGTTGTTTTTCTTCGGGTGCGGGTTCGGTAGCGGGTTCGTATCGATTGTGAAGTTGGGATCGAAGGCTGCCAAACGTCATTGGCCGACTGACAACTCACCCGAGAGTCACGCATAATGAGCGCGACGCCTGCTTCTTAGCTTTGAGTTGATGACATGGGCGGATGGAGCAATGATGCACGAACTCAATCCGACATGGCAGAGCAACCGGCTGCTGAGTGCGTTGTCTGAGGAGACTCGGAAGGGTCTTCTGGAACGAGCCGTTGCGCAGTCGATGCAATTGAAGACAGTGCTTTACGCGGAATATGAACCTCCTCCGCTCGCTTACTTTCCGTTGACCGGTGTTGCGTCCGTGGTGGCGCTCACGGCAGAGGGCCGAAGCTCTGAAGTCGGCTTCATTGGTTGTGAAGGGGTAACCGGAGCGTATCACCTGCTCGGTCCAGCAGAGGTTCCGACGCGCTGCTTCGTTCAGATTGAAGGCAGCTTCCTGCGTGTTCCGTTCTCCGACGTGCGAGCTGCTTATGACAAGTCGAGCGAGTTTCGGAGCCGGTTACATGAGTTCGTGCAGGCCGACAGCCTTATCGTCAGCCAGATTGCGGGATGCAATCAGATGCATGAGCTTGGACCGAGATTGGCGCGCTGGTTGTTGATGGCGGATGAGAGACACAAGTCCGATACTCTTGGAGTAACGCACGAAATCCTGGCTGAGATGGTCGCGGCCCAAAGAGCGACCGTGACGACGGCGATGGGGAAATTCAAGCGGCAAAGGCTTACTAGCTCAAAGCGGGGACAGGTGACGATTCTCGACAAGAAGGGGCTGCAAAGCGCAGCCTGTGATTGCTATCGAACTGCGAGCAAGCTGTTCAAAGACCTTTATCGGAAGTAGTTCGAACTTCCACCGTGCCGAACCTGGAAGTAATACAAGGTCAGTGAGCAACTGATCGGAAGGCGCCGCATCCATCCCAGAATGCCCCATGTACATACGGTTGTGTCCGTCGATAGATCGGTTCGGGGGATTATCGTCACGTTTGCGGATGGACGGAGCGCGCTCTTTCCGGGGGAACTGCTCTATGCGATGCTTTCCCAGGCAGAAGACCTGAGCGGCGAACCATTGGAATCAGCGACAGAGCCCGATGCGGCATGAGACGGGGGAAATCGCTAAGCGGCGATGGAGCTGCGGCACCGGACTAACACGGCCACTTGCCTCAAGATGTCTTCTGATTGTTTCAGGTAGGAACGGACAGTTTGCGCATCCTCTGCATCGGCATCAATCAGGTGATTGAGATTGCCAATCGCTTCCAGGTGGTTGAGGACCTGAACGAGGAACAGGGTTTCAGCGCTATACCTTTGACCGGCGTGGTCACTCATGCGAGCATCTCCTACCGGTCTAGCTGGTGGTTTGTGGGTTGGAATGATGTTATCTGTCGGCGCATGAACTGTCTAATTCACCCGCGTAAATAAGACCGCTACCGTAAAAAGTTCGTGGGGCTTTGCTTGTTGGCTCTCGGCGATAGATGCTTGGGGATGGCCGCCCAATTTGTTTCAGAGGCTTAAGCTGTCAACCGTTGTGTGCAGCACATAGTGAAGCTTGCCAACGGTGGAGACTTAACGAAATCGCTTTCGAAAGGCAGTCGATCCACTGAACAGCTTGAGAGATGAAGTGACACTACCGAAGAAGCTGACTGGCTACCCGCTGACCTGGAGCGGCGAGGTGCTGCTGGCGTGCCGCAAGTGTCAGAAGAAGCTGAAGGGCGAGCGAGGGATGCGGCCGCTTTCGAAGCTGAAGAAGACGGTGGCGCGGTGGAACAAGGCTCACCCGGGCGAGCCGCTTCATCTGATCCAGACGCCGTGCATGGATCTGTGTCCGAAGGGTGGGGTTACGGTGTGCCTGGCGCAGCGCAATCGGCTGCAGCTCTCGGTTCTGCGCAGCGAAGAGGATCTCGCTCCGCTGGTCGAAATAGCACCGGACTCAGCTGTGTAGGCGCTGGCCGGCATCCTACCGGGTGAGAGAGAGGGTGCCCCCATGAAGTTTGTTTCCGTGATCGGCTGTGCGTCGATGCTGTTGTTCGCCGCCACTGCCTGCAAAAAGACCGCTCCCACCACGCCCAATTACGCGGGCGCACTGGACAGCTACTACGAGGCGCATCCGGCATGTCTGTGGAGCGAGGACAAAAAGTTTCCGGTGCAGGCAGCCACGTCCGACGACGCCAAGACGCAGGGCTACGACGCGCTGGTGGACCAAGGGCTGCTGACGCGCACGGTTTCGGAGAAGAAGATCATCATCGTCTCCAAGCGTGAGAATAACTACGACCTGTCGGACAAGGGGCGCGCGGCATGGACTGCCGATCCGAACCAGCCGGGCTATGGCAACTTCTGCTACGGGCACATCAAGGCAACGCATGTGACGCAGGTAAGCGCGAACGGGGCCACGGATCAACCGGGGTCGACTGTGCAGGTGAGCTTTGTGCCGAAGCTGGATGGAGCGCCGGCGTGGGCCACAGCGGCGGAGACGCAGACTGCGTTTCCAAAAGTGCAGGCGGCGATGAACAACAACCAGGCTGCCGAGGTGGCGACGCTGACCAATACGGCAAACGGCTGGCAGGTGACACACGTGCCCGGCAGCGTAGCGGGATCGAATCCGGCTACGCCCGCCGATGGCAGGATCGTGCAGTAGCGGCTTGCAGGCGAGAGCCTACTGCGCGGGCTCCGGAGCAGTGGTGGATGCTGCAAGTGGGGCCGCGGGCGAGAGCTGGGTTTGATGCAGCAGGCGGTATCCGTCGCGGGTACGCACGTGATACTTCTGCAGGTTCTTGCCGACCAGCTTGACGGTGATGTTGCGCCAGCCGCCATTGGAATTGGGCGCGGGGTAATAGCTGAGGGTGTAGAGATGGGCGAGGTCGTCGCGGATGGACGCGAAGGCCTGCTTCTCATCGCGCCAGCTGCGGGAGAAGTAAGCCTTGCCGCCGGTCGCCTTGCTCATGCGCTCGAAGACAGCGGTCGAGATGGGCTCCGCCTCGGCCTGGCGGGTGCTGATCATATAGATGATGGTGCCCGTGGACTGGGCGAGTTCGGCGACATCCTCGGGCGGGACCAGGCTGGCGTTGTCGGGGCCGTTGGAGAAGACGACGATGGCTTTTTTGCCGGTGAGCTGGGAGGCGTCTTTCACGGTCATCAGCAGGCCGTTGTAGAGGGCGGCGTCGTCGCCAGCGACGGTACTGCGGACGGCGCGGAGCACCTGGGAGCGGTCGTTGGTGAGGGTGGTGACGCGGTCGAGGTCGCGGCTATAGCTGTAGAGCGCGATCTTGCTCTCGCCCTCGATGGAACGGATGAAGTCGGCGATGGAGTCCTGCGCGAAGACAAAGCCGCGGTACATGTAGTTGCTGGTATCGAACAGGATAAAGACGTTGGAAGCGCTGGGGCCAGCGGCGGTTCCTGGCTTCGCGAGCCCTGGAGTGGCGGCGAGCGAAGAGGTGAGCGTAACGGACTCCGCGGTCGGCTTGCCGCTGGGGTCGAGCAGGTGAACCGTGGGCCCGTTTCCTTCCTCGAAGGTGGCGACCTTCTCCGGGATCTTGTCCTCGACGATCTGGAAGTCCTCAGGCCGCAGACCGGTGACGTAGTTTCCTTTGTCGTCGGTGACGGCGACGTTCAACTGCACCAGGACGACGCTGACGTAGATGCGGGAGGTGTTCTCCTCCTGCGCACCGCCGAGGCGGCCGGGACCGAATAGAAGGATTGCTAAGCCAAGCCCGAAGACATACTTTTTCACGATGCTTCTCCTGATTCTGGATAGCCTTTACTGTGCGGCGATGCTGTTGGACGCCATGGTAGCGGCGGGAGTCTTGGTGTTTGCCGGAGGCAGCAGTCCGGCGATCTTGCCCTGACGGAACTCGTCGCCGGTCTGGCGCAAGGCGCGGAGCACGGCGGGCCAGTCTTCCAGATCGGTGGCGAAGATGTTGGAGATCATACGGCGGGTGAGCCCGGGCACAAGGCTGTTGAGTGCGGCGGGCGAGTAGCCCATGTCATCTGCCAAGCGCGCCCAGTAGAGATTGCTGGACTGCCAGGACTCAGCAAACAGACGGCTGGAGAACGATCCATAGAAGGGGAAGGGTTTGGTTTCGAGCAGCTCGCGGGCACTGGTCTGGGCGAGGGTGGGATGGGGCACACCGAAGTCGCGGGAGATGCGTTCCGGCGTTACGTCCTGTGGGTGCTGCGACTGGAGTTCGGCGAGCTGCTTTGCCGCATCGCTCCAGTCGGAGGCGCCGGGGTTCTGCTTCTGGAACTCAACTGCGAGGTAGAAGGTTTCGGACGGAGCCACCCCGTTCAGAGCGGCGCGTGCGTCGTGTGCCTCCAATTCGCGGCGGATGGCTTCGAGGCGGCGGGGCTCGACCTGATCGTTGAGGATATTGAGCACTTTGGTGCGCAGGGCGTCGTCTTTCGCCGCGTGCTCCAGCAGTTCCTCGCCGGAGCGCTGGTAAAGCGCAGTCGCGTGCAGCTCGGCCGGAGTGACCTGCCACCAGCGGGAGACGGTGCCATCGACCATCAACACCGGAGCAAGCTCGCGGACGATGAGGGCCTGAATGTTCTTGGGGGCGATAAAGTCCTGCTCGGTGGTGGCGAGCGCGTAGGAGAGGTCGGAGAGCGAACCCATGAGGTAAGCGCCGCCGCCTGCGGGTGTGCCGACGCCGAGCACCTGAGGCTCGCCCCAGAGCCGCTGCGAGCCGAGGATGGAGATCCCCAGGAAGTCATGCGAGCGCACGAACAGCGGGTTGTGGTGCAGCATCTGGGCCTCGGGCGGCTCGTAGTAGGCGTAGTTGAGGCCGACGAGAGTGTCGCGGAGGAACGGGGCGAGCTGGCCGCGCGCGGCCTCCAGCTGCGCGGGAGTGGAAGGTCCGGTGATCACCTTGGTGAGGTCGGTGCGGATCTGCAACTCGGCGTGGTGGTCGGTGTAGATGGCGGGCGCCCAGCTGATCTTCTCGGAGCGGGTGAAGATGGGGCGCGGCAGGTCGAACTCGCGCAGCTCACCGGCGAGGGCGAGCAGGGTGTCGGGGTTGGACTTCTTGGTGGCGAGCCCCTTGAGGCCATCGCTCAGCCCAAAGAGGGTGTCGAGCGAGACCAGCCGCTGATCCTCAAGCACCGAGCCGATGCGCGCCGCGATGTCGGCATGCACGCGAGCGGCTTCCGGCGCGGACTGCTGCGGTCCGGCGAGCAGCTCGACGGCCTCGGACTGAGTGGCATTGGGCGAGGCGCCAGCGGCGGTGAAGACGTCGCTGAGGGCGGCTCGCGAGGCGTCGAACAACTCCGGCGCGGTTGTCACCTTGTCGAAGTCATTGACCACCTTAAGGAAGGAGGCGTTCCTCATGGGGTCGGGGATCTGACCCTGCCGGGCGAGGATCTGCCAGAGGCCGAGAGCGGCCTGGAAGGAGCCGTCCTCGTTGCCGCGCAAGACACGCTGATTGGTGTGATCCAGCTCGTCGGCGACGGTAATGAAGCGGCTGATGGCCTTGTCGTCGAGCGAGGGGAACTCGCTGAAGACCTGATACCAGCTGGAGAACTGGGAGTACCAGTCGGCCATTCCGCGCACGGTTTCGGCGGCGAGCAGTGGGCGGCCTGCGGTGCGGCGCTGGCGGTCGATCTCGGTGGCCGACAGGTACATCTGCAACGGGCCGATGTCGGTTTCGAGGTGGGAGAGCGAGACAATGCTCTCCAGCAACTGATCCGGGTGTCCGGTGGAGTAGGACTTGTGCCCGGTAATGCCGGATTCTTTGGCGATTTGCTTGTCGTGGAGGATTTCCTTCCAGGTATTCAGGTCTCCGGGCACGTGCGGGTTGCCGTCGGCGTCCCAGGTGACGCGGCTGAACAGCACCAGCAGGTCGGCATTGCGGCGGAAGACGCCGAGGCTGGCGGAGGTATCCGGGGCGGCGGCGCGGTAGGCTTCATACAGATGCTTGAGGCGAGCGGGGTCGGTGAGGTGCTTCTGCTGCTCGGTGCTGACGCGCGCGACGGCGTCGTAGTAGGCGGCGAGCCATCCGCGGTCGCGCGAGATCAGGGCGTTCACAAACTTGCCGGGGTTGTCGGGGCTTGCTCCCACCAACTCCCGCCAGGCGGCGTTTGCAGCCGTGCCGCCGGGGACGATCACATGGCCGTCGCGCAGGGTGAGGTTGCTGCCGTAAAACTCGAGGATGCCGCTGTTGGGAATGAGAGCGCGCAGGCCGGGCTCGCGCATCAGCGTGGAGCGGGTGGCGGAGTCCTCGGTGGACATCGCGTAATAGAGTCGGGCGATCTGCGGATCGTCGAGCAGCAGATCGATGAGGTCATTGGACGCCGTCCAGCGCCCCTTGGCCCGCAGCGCGATCCAGTCTGTGGCGTGAAACAGGACGGGAACGGTGGTGGAGGTGTAGGGCAGTACGAAAGGCTTGCCCTCCTGCAGCGCCTCTTCGAGATCGACCAGCGGGAAGCCGGAGTCGATGGTGAGGAAGGCACGAGTGGGATTGTCGGTTTCGAGCGAGAAGCTCTTCTGCCCGCATCCGGCGCGCAGCCGGTAGCCGAGAACGCGGACCAGCGCTCCGGCATCGTCGCAGTTGTTGACCCTGATGGTGCCGTTCGAGGCCAGCGTGGTGAGCTCGCGCGCCTGCTGCAGGTAGCGCTGAATCAGGAGCAGAAATTCGGTGGGGCGGTTCTGCTGGTAGCCCTCCAGGTACACCTTGCGGCTGACCATGGTTAGTAGATCCTGCGCGGTGACCTGCTGGCTGATTCCGGACATGCGCTCAAAGGAGCGCAGCGGCCCGGGAATCACAATGGTGTCGACCGGTTCGGTGGCCGGGACTGGAGCTGCGGCGGGCACGGCGGCCGGTTTGGGCGGCGCGGGCGCAGGAGCTGCTGCCGGAGCAGGAGCGGGCGTACTCGCGGGCGGCGGCCCAGCGGTTCCACGGTTTCCCCGGGTGGGGCCTATGGGCGCCTGCGCCCGTAGCAAGGGGGCGGAGATGGCCGAGGCAAAAAGGCTGAGACACAGAACTGCACCGGAACGGCAGGGGAACGAGCGGAGGAAAGACCTCATGGCTGGGCACCTTATCCTGCGCGCCGGATGACTGGAGGGCCGAGGAAGCTCGAGCGAAACGCCCCGGGAGTCCGCGAGATTCCGTCACGCGGGAGCAATACACACAAGCAAAAACTGGAAAGCAGCAGGAACTTGAAGCTACTTCTTCTTCAAAGCAGGCCGTGCCGGATAGGATTCCCCACACGGAAAAAATGTTGGATCCTATCCCTCCCCCGGTTGCGAGGAGGAGTGTAATGTACCGGATTTGCTCAGCGCTTGCCAGAGCCCAAATGTAATAAAAAATGCAAGGGCAGCGGCGGCAGCGGCATCCCGGCCTGGGCGAGGCGCCGGGCAGCCGGCGGGTGTGATTTTTTAGAGCGCGCCGGGCGTGTTCCTCATCCCAAGAGCATGGTGCTGTCAGCCGGTTCGGCTTCTTCCAATTCGTGCCGCGAGCGCGTGCGGGCCTTCTGCTCCCGCTACGGGCTTGGGCTTCCAATTCTGCTGGCTCCGATGGCTGGGGCCAGTGCGCCGTCCCTGTCCATTGCGGTTGCAGAGGCGGGCGGGCTCGGAGCCTGCGGCGTGCTGCTGATGCAGCCGAAGCAGATTCTCGACTGGGCGGCGGAGGTTCGTGCGGCGACCAAGGGACCGTTTCAGCTCAACCTCTGGATCCCAGACCCGCCGCCGGCGCGGGATGCCGAACAGGAGCGCAGGATCCGCGAGTTCCTGGGGCAGTGGGGGCCGGAGGTTCCTGCCGAGGCCGCGGATGGGCGTCCGCCGGATTTTGCGGCGCAGTGCGAGGCGATGCTGGAGGTTGGGCCACCGATCCTGTCGTCGGTGATGAAGCTGTATCCGCCGGAGTTTGTGGCGCGGATGAAGGCGCGCGGGATCGCGTGGTGGGCCAACATCTCCACGGTGGCGGAGGCGCGGGCGGCCGAGCAGGCGGGAGCGGATGTGGTGGTGGCCCAGGGAGCCGAGGCGGGAGGACATCGCGGGGCGTTTGTCGCGGCGGAGGCGGAGCGGCAGATGGTGGGGCTGATGTCGCTGGTGCCGGCGGTGGTGGATGCGGTGAAAATACCTGTGGTGGCGACCGGCGGAATCGCGGATGGGCGCGGGGTGGCCGCCGCGCTGCTGCTGGGAGCGAGCGCGGCGCAGATTGGCACCGGGTTTCTGCGCACGCCGGAGGCGAAGATGCCGCCGGCGTGGGCGGATGCGCTGGCTCGGACGCTGCCGGAGCAGACGGTGGTGAGCCGCGTCTTCAGCGGGCGACCGGGGCGCAGTATTGCGAATCGATACACCCGGGCGGCGCTGGGTCCGGACGCGCCGGAGCCGGCTCCGTATCCGGTGCAGCGGGCCCTGACTGCGGCGATGCGCTCGGCCGCGGTGCGCGAGGGCGATGTGGAGCGGATGCAGGCGTGGGCGGGGCAATCGGCAGCGCTGGCGCAGGCGATTCCAGCGGGCGAGCTGACGGCGCGGGTGTGGTTGGACGCGCAACAGCTTCTGGGCTGGGGCTGAGGCTTCCGAGCGGGGGTTATTCGCGCTGCTTCGAAATGTCCCAGGCCTACGCGAGATTGCGCTTGTACAACGCAGTCCGTTCCGCCCAAGCTCGCTCCGCACCGGCCTGGTTGTAGACCTGGCTGCCGGCCACGGTCCATCCGTGGTTGCAGCCTTCGAAGACCTCGACCGTGGCTTTCAGGTGAGCGGCGGCGAAGGCTTCTTTCAGCTTGTCCTTCGCGGTGGGGTCAGTCTTGTCGTCGTTGGCAGCGACGCAGCACAGCACTTCAGCCTTCATCTTCGGGATGAGGAGGTGTGGACTGTCGGGCTTGTCGGTGACCAGACCGCCGCCGTGGAAGGTGGCCGCCGCACCAATGCGGTCGGCGCGGGTGGCAGCTGTGCGAAAGGTGAGCGGGCCGCCCATGCAGTATCCCTGCACGCCCATCTTCTTGTGCTTGTCGGTCTGCGGCTGCCCGTCCAGGAAGGTGATGTAGTCCTTTGCGTCGCTGATGCCTGCATCTGCCGTCAGCAAAGCAGCCATGGGCATTACCTTGGCGCGGTCTTCTGGCTTGGAGAAATCGAAAGAGCCGCCCACGACCGGGGCTTTCGCGCTGCGGTAAAACGGATTCGGCACCAGGACGACATAGCCCTCGTCGGCCAGCCTGCGGCCCATCTCGCGAAATACTGGCCGCAAGCCGAGAATGTCGGTCCACACCAGCACTGCGGGCCATGTGCCTTTTCCTTCGGGATAGAACAGCGCCGCATCCGATTCGCCGGAGACCATCTTTACCGAGACGTCCTTCTCGACTACTTTGCCCTGGGCTACAGCAGGTACTGAGCTGAGCACGGCGGCAGCCGCAGTACCGGCCATGAACGAGCGCCGGGTGATGGTAGGGTCATGCGTCAGTCCCTGATGGATGAACTCATCACACATAGTGGCTCTCCTCTATTTGTTCGAATTTATGTCTTCGGCAGTATCGCTGAAAGCGCGTGAAATTGTCACAATCAACAAGCGGGAGGGTCAAGGTTGGTGGCAGGGAATTTCAATGTCGATGCCATGGTTATGCTCGGCTACGGGTTGCATTCCAAGCAATTGCCGGAACACCGGACTGGTTCGATTCGGAGGGAACTGGAATCCGCCTAGCTTTTGCTGGTAAAGGAAATTAGCACCGAATACAGGCTGATTTCAGCCGGTGCTGCGGTATGCTGGTGCTCTCGAAAAATGCAGGAGCGCGGCGATGCTGGATGTTGCTGGAGTCGTGTACCGCAGATTTTTATGGATGGGCGTTGTGGCGACGGGCCTGTGCGGGCCAGTAGCTGCGCAGACGGCGGTTCGCACGCCGGTGGCGGGGGCGCATGAGGCGAGCTTCGATGTCGCGGTGATCCGGCCGGTGGCTCAACAAAATGGGCGTAGATGGTACGGATCAAGGATGTTGCCGTCGGGGCGGTTCGAGGCTTCGAGTATGACCCTGCAGTCCTTGATCTACCAGGCCTACGTGCGGGATTCCGGGGGCGCCAGTCGAGTTACGGGCGCCCCCAAGTGGGCCGACTCCGATCAGTTCGACATCAACGCGACGTTGAGTGAAGGCGATTCTGCAGGACTGGACAAGCTGTCGGACGATGCGCGGCGTGAGTTGGTCCGTCCGGCGCTCCGGAAGCTGCTGGAGGAGAGATTTCACGTGAAGGTCCACACCGAGACCCGAGTGGAGCCGGTGTACGCCATGGTGCAGGCTAAGGGAGGCGCGAAGCTGAAGGAGGTTCCGCCTCCTGCGCCGCTCGATCCCTCCGAGATGGATGCGTTCCTTCGCGGCAGAGGACCCCAGAACACGCGGCCCCCCGGATCGTTTTTTGTCACAGGGTCAGAATGGACGGCGACGGCGGTGAAGATGCGCAACATTAAGGGGCAGCTGGCGTATTTCTGCAAGCTGACAGACCGGCCGATTGTCGATGCGACCGGACTCACGGGTGTCTACGATTTCAAGATGACGTTTGCGACGGAGCCGGACGCCCCGACCAAGGAGCAACAGATTGAAGAGCAGTTGGGGCTTCGGATGGAGTCGCGCAAGGCTCCGATTACGGTCTATGTCGTTGATGCGGCTGAGAAGCCGACGCTCGACGGGACGGAGTAGGGCGGTTTCAGGTGCCTTCCTGGTCATGAAAATTCTCGAGCGATTCGCGAACAATCTGCCCTGCTCAACCGTCTTTTTACCAGCCCTCCCTGGAACTGTGTGGAACTGCTTTGCCCGGACCTGCGTATGCGAGTATGTCCGACGTTTGCTTCCCGCCGGCGTTGCCTTTCAAGGCAGCCGGCGATTTGGGTTGGCCCCTGATGTTTAGAGCATGGCGGCACCCTGCATTTCCGGCTCGGGGACGTGATTCCGGGCGCTTGCAATGCATAACGGCAGCGGGTTCCGTGCAGGTTGGCACGAAAGACTACGAACAGGCGGTGTGGATGTCCTTTCGCAGAGTTGCAATCAGGGCAGTATTGTTCGCAGCGGCGGTGCTGGCGCCGATGCTGGCCTCGCTTCCGGCGTTTGCCGCCGAGCATCACGGCCAGGTGCTCTTTGGCGGGGTGCCGGTGCCGGGCGCGGTGGTGACGGCCACCCAAGGTACCGCGACGAAGACTGCCGTCACGAACGATATCGGCATCTATAGCTTTCCCGATCTGGCGGACGGGGCCTGGACGCTCCAGATTCAGATGACCGGCTTCGATCCGGTGAAGCAGCAGGTCACGGTGGGACCGAATGCGGAGGCGGAAAAGATTGAGCTGAAGCCGATGTCGCTGGCCGAGGTGCGCGCCGCATTGAAGCCTGCCAAGGTGGATCCTGCTGCGGCCATGAGCGGAGCCGCTCCGGGGGCGGTCGCGGCTGCGGAGACTCCGGAGAAGGAGGGCGCGAAGGCGGCCAAGGCTGGGCAGGAGGCAGCCGGTGCGGCTCCTCCACCATCACCTCCGCCGGATGCTCAGGCGCAACAGGCGAACGACGGTTTCCTCGTGAACGGCAGCGTCAACAATGCGGCGACCTCGCAGTATGCGCAGTCGGCAGCGATTGGGAATGCGCGCGGGAATGGGCGCTCGCTTTATAACTGGGGGCTGAGCGCGATTCTGGACAACTCCAGCCTGGATGCGAAGCCCTACTCGCTGACCAGCACGGATTCGCCGAAGCCGAGTTACACCAATCTGCAGCTGGGCGCGAATTTTGGCGGGCCGATCCACTTCAAGAGCTTTATCCCGCTGGCGAGAGCGCCGTATCTCTACCTCTTCTATCAGCGCAACCGGAATACCGACTCCAACATTCAATCGGCGTTGCTGCCGACACTGGCGCAGCGCAATGGCGATCTCTCGGCGGCGGCCGGGCCGATCTATGCGCCGACCAGCGGGCTTTCCACGGCTTGCCTTTCCGCGGGCGTGGTCCCGGGCCAGCCCTTCAGCGGAAACAAAGTTCCGGGGGCGTGCATCAGTCCGGCGGCGGTGCGGCTGCTGAGTCTGTATCCTTCGCCCAACCTGACCAGCCCCGATCCCCGCTTCAACTTCCAGACAGCGCTCGCGAACCAGACGCACATCGATGCGATGCGGATGCAGATCAGCCCCCGGAATTTTGGCAATAAGAATTCGGTGTACGGCACATTCGCCTGGCGCAGCGCTCGTTCCAGCACCAACAGCCTGTTCGGCTTCCACGACACGTCTACGGTCCACGACATTCAGACGACGGCGCAGTGGACGCGGCGGTTCACGCAGCGCGTGCTGCTGAGCAGCAACTACACGTTCACGCGCACCCATTCGCAGGGGGTTCCGTTCTTCGCGAACCGGCAGGACATTGAGTCGGAGGCCGGGATCGGCGGCGTGCTCACGGACCCGGCGTACTGGGGCCCACCTTCCCTGAGTTTCTCGAGCGGCTTCTCCGGGCTGAGCGATGGCCTCAGCTCCAACAACCGGATTCAGACGAACGCGCTGAGCGAGCAGCTGACCTGGAACCGCGGCCGGCATGAGATGGCGCTGGGCGGCGAGCTGCGGCGGCAGGAGTTCAACTACTTTACCCAGCAAAATCCGCGCGGCAGCTTCCAGTTCACCGGGACGGCCACGCGCAATCCGCAGACGGGCGCGGTGGGCTCGGATATTGCCGACCTGCTGCTGGGCATTCCGGACACCAGCTCGATCGCGTACGGCAATCCGGACAAGTATCTGCGGCAGTCGGCGTATGCGCTCTACTTCCGCGACAACTTCCGGGTGACGCCGGAGCTGACCATCAACGCGGGCCTGCGCTGGGAGTATGGCTCGCCGATCAACGAGATCAAGAACCGGCTGGTGAATCTCGACTTCGCGCCCGGCTTCACTGCCAGCGCGCCGGTGGTGGCGACGAACCCGGTCGGCCCGCTGAGCGGCATGCATTATCCGCATGCGCTGGTGCTGTCGGACTATAGCGGCATTCTGCCCAACATCTCGGTGGCGTGGCGGCCCATCTCGGGCTCGTCGCTGCTGGTGCGCTCGTCGTACCAGTGGTACAACGACACCTCGGTGTACCAGGCGACGGCGCTGGCGATGGCGCAACAGGCACCGCTTTCGACCAGCCTGAGCCTGGACAACACGCGCTGCGGGTTGACGCTGGCGGATGCGTTCAGCGCCTGCCCTTCGGTGACACCGGATGGCTTCTCGGTGGATCCAAATCTGCGGGTGGGCTATGCGCAGATCTGGCAGCTTTCCATGCAGCGCGACCTGCCGGCTGCGCTGCAGGCGACGATTACGTATCGCGGGACAAAGGGCACACGCGGCGTGCAGGAGATTCTGCCCAACACGTACCCGTACGGCGGCGTGAATCCCTGCCCGTTGTGCCCGCTTGGGTTCAGCTATCGCACGTCCAATGGCAACTCCACTCGCGAAGAGGGGATTCTGCAGGTGCGGCGGCGGCTGCGCAACGGCTTGACCGCCGAGGCGCTGTACACGTTCTCGAAGTCGCTGGACGACGACTACCAACTCGGCGGACAGGGAGCGGTACCGGGCGCGGCTGGCAACGGTGGAGGCGGGGCTTCGAGCGCGGCACCGTCGCAGATTGCGCAGGACTGGCGCAATCCGGCCGGGCAGCGCGGGCTCTCGAGCTTCGATCAGCGGCATGTGCTTTCTGCCTCGGCGCAGTACACCACCGGCATGGGGCTGGGAGGGCATACGCTGCTGAGCGGCTGGCGCGGCGTTCTGTATAAGGACTGGACGGCGCTGACCACCATCACCTTCGCCACCGGCACTCCGCTCTCGCCCATCTATGCGGTGCAGGTGCCGGGAACGTCCTACGCCGGGACGATTCGCCCCAACTACAATCCCGGGCAGCCGATTCATCTCTCTTCTTCCCTGGCGAACAACCAGAAGGTTTACCTGAACGCCGGGGCCTATTCGGTGCCGGACGGCGGGTGGGGCAATGCGCGGCGCAACTCCATTGAGGGACCGACCCAGTTTGCCCTGAATGCCTCGATGGCCAGGACCTTCAAGCTGCATGACCGCTACAGCCTGGAGACGCACTTCGACGCGACCAACGTCCTAAACCACGTCTCCTACACCAACTGGTACACCACGCTGTCGCCGACGGGAAGCAATCCGCTGTTCGGCACGCCGACCTCCACGCAGACTATGCGCCAGATTAAGGCTACGTTCCGCCTGAGGTACTGAGACCGATGAGAATGACGCGCCTTCTTCGCACCTCTGCCGCTGCCAAAGTTGTAGCTTCGCTGCTGCTCGCCTCCACGTCGACGCTGGCCGGTTCGGCGCAGGTGACCGGGCAAAACAAATCCAGCAATCCGGATGACAACGTCACCACCTTCAAGGTCACGCGGCAACTCGTGGTCGAGACAGTGACGGTGAAGGACAAGAGCGGCAAGACCGTCCCGGGCCTTACGGCCAAAGATTTCACCGTTACTGAGGATGGCGTGGCGCAGCAGATCAGCTTCTGCGAGCACCAGCAGCTGCCGACGGATGTGACGCCGCTGCCCAAGCCCACCAATGAAGACATCAAGCTCTTTTACAAGCTGGGGCGCACGCAGATTGCGCCTGAACCCACCGGCGAGTTGAAGTACAAGGATCGCCGGCTGATCACGCTCTACTTTGACATGACGGCGATGCCGCCGTCGGATCAGCTTCGCGCCGAGCTTGCCGCCGAGAAGTTCATCCGCGAGCAGATGACCTCCGCCGACCTGGTTTCGATCTGGCGTTATGCCGGAGGCTCAGTGGATACGCTGCAGGACTTCACTGCCGACCGCAACCGCCTGCTCTCGATTGTGGAGACGCTGGTGATCGGCGAAGGCCAGGGGCAGGTGGGCACGTCGTCCAGCGACGACAGCGCGCCCGACACCGGAGCCGCGTTCGGACAGGACGACGCGGAGTTCAACATCTTTACCACCAACCGCCAGCTTGCGGCACTGCAGACAGCCGTGGAACAACTGGGGCGGCTGAGCGAGAAGAAGCAATTCATCTATTTCGCCAGCGGATTGAATCTGAACGGCCTCGACAACCAGGCGCAACTGCACGCGACCGAGGATGCTGCGATTCGCGCGGGCGTCTCGTTCTGGCCGATCGACGCGCGTGGCCTGGTGGCGTATGGCGCAATGGGAGATGCGACGCAGGGCTCGCCCGGCGGGCAGTCCATGTACTCCGGGCGAGGCGCGAACAACTTCGCTTCGAACTTCCAGCGCTCGCAGGACACGCTGTATTCGCTGGCGGCCGACACCGGCGGCAAGGCGCTGCTGGATAACAACGACCTGACGCGCGGCATTGTGGATGCCCAGAAGGCAGTTGGCGATTACTACATCCTCGGCTACTACACCTCGAACACGAAGCTGGATGGCAAATTCCGCAAGATTAAGGTGACGGTCGGACAGCCGCAGGAGGCGAAGCTGGACTACCGCCAAGGCTATTTCGCGGGCAAGGAGTGGGGCAAGTTCAACACCGCCGACAAGGAGCGCCAGCTGGAGGACGCTCTGATGCAGCAGGATCCATGGACCGATCTCACAGTCGCGCTGGAGCTGAACTACTTCCAGCTGAACCGCGCCGAGTACTTTGTGCCGGTGATGATCAAAATTCCGGCGAGTGAGCTGGTGTTCGCGAAGAAGCATGGTGCGGATCACGCGCTGATCGACTTTGTGGGCGAGATCAAGGATGAGTACGGCGGCACGACCGTGGGCAATATCCGCGACCATATCGACGCGCCGCTCAAGAACCTGACCGAGGAAGAGATTGCGGGCCATCCGCTCGAGTACTCGTCCGGCTACACCATTCTGCCGGGCAAGTATTCGATCAAGGTGCTGGCGCGCGACGACCAGACGGGGCACATCGGTACGTTCCAGAGCTCGTTCGTCATCCCCAATCTGAATAAGGAGACCACGCGGATTCCGACCAGCTCCGTGGTGCTGTCGAGCGAGCGCAAGGCGTATGCAGACGCCGTTGTCAACGTGGCCAAGCAGAAGGACATTCAGAAGCAGGCGGCAGTGAATCCGCTGGTGCAGAACGGGCTGCAGATTATTCCGTCGGTCACGCGCGTCTTCAGCCGCTCGAAGCCGCTGACGGTGTTTCTGCAGGCGTATGAAGCTCCGTTGCTGGCTTCAGCCGAAGCTCCGGCGGGAGCTGCGCCACCGACTTCCGCGCCGGCCGCGAAGCCCTCCGGCAGCGCGACTCCGGCGGCTGCAGCTTCCGCCACACCTCAGACGCATCCCCTGATCGGCTTCGTCACCTTCTATCGCGACAACAAGAAGGTTCTGGAGACGCAGCCGCAGGAGGTTTCGCCGCTGCCCAATACGCGCCTCGTGACGACGCCGCTGAACTTCTCGATCGATCTCCACCAGCTTGACCCGGGCAAGTACAACTGCCAGGTGACGGTGCTGGATCCGACCGGCGCAAAGGCGTCGTTCTGGCAGACCGAGATCATGGTGGTGCAGTAGCGAGGCGCTTCCCATTCAAGGTCAGCAGCTTGCCGCTTGTCGCAGGCTGCTGACCAACGCCATTCTGCTTGACCTCAAGGGCATCATCTGCTGTACTGCTCGCATCTACGGGCCCCCGGACGCGTCGCGTCCTGAAGTTTTCCCCTGCATAGCTCTCAATCCCTAGTGAACAGAAGCTGGTGAGGTGAACGATGTCCTCAGATCGGCGTCTTCCGCATTTCAAGTATTTTGCCCCAGCGATAGCCCTGCTCCTCCTGGTGTATGGGCTTGAGCTCTTCCTCTCAGCCCGGCTGGAGTCGCAGACCTTCGATGAGCCCGCGCATCTGTATGCGGGGTACTCGTACTGGCTGCACCACGATTTCGGCATCAATCCGGAGCATCCTCCGCTGGTGAAGCTGGTGGCTTCTCTGCCGCTGCTGGTGGAAAAGCCCGCGTACCCTGCGCCGGCGAATATGTTCTTCCGTGGTCAATCGGCCATGGGAGGGTTGCAGCTTCTGGCGTCGCCGGATTCCGGTGTGCTTCTGAATCGTGCGCGCACCGTGGTGAGCGTGTTCGGCTTCGCGCTGGCGCTGCTGGTGGCCTTCGCCGGACGCGAGATGTTCGGCGATATTGCGGCTCTGTTTGCGCTGACGCTGTTTGTCTTCGACCCGCTGCTGGTGGGGCATGGTCCGCTGATCGGGACGGACGTCGGTGCGACGTGCTGCATCTTTGCCGCGGTGTATGCTTTCTACCGCTACGTGAAGCGGCCCTCGATGTTGCGGCTTGCGGTGTCCGCGGTTGCGGCGGGTCTGGCGTTGGCGGCGAAACACTCCGCGATCATCATCTTTCCCATTCTGATTCTGCTCGCGGCGGTCGAGGTGGCGCTGTATCGGCCCGTCGACGGCGCAGACGCGCAGCCGGACAGGGGCAGAACACGGCTTGCGGTTCGCATGGCGGGTTCGCTGCTAGCTATCGTCGTGGTGGCGGTCACGATGCTGTGGGCTTTCTATGGATTCCGCTATGCGGCGAGGCCGGGAGGCGCGCCGATGACGCCGCCAACGGCGGCTTTTCTCGCGAGCTTGCATCATCCGCTGGAGGCGAAGGCGATCGGGTTTGCGGAGAAGCATCATCTGCTCCCAGAGGCGTATCTCTACGGGCTGACCGACGTGACCATCCTGAGCCGCGACGGACGCGTGATGAATCTGTTCGGCAAGATGTATCCGCAGGGCCGGTGGTTCTATTTTCCGTCGGCGTTCCTGATCAAGATGACGATCGGATTTCTGGCGCTGCTGCTGCTGGTTCTGTTCAGCAAGGCGCTGTGGCGACGCGAATGGCGGCGGGAGATTCTGTTCCTCGCCATTCCGCCGGTGATTTTTCTAGCGACGGCGCTGACATCTAAGGTCAATATCGGCATCCGGCACATTATGCCGGTGATGCCGTTTCTGATTCTGCTGGCGGCAGCCGGAGCCATCAGCCTGGCGCGGCAGTCGCGGGGATGGATGTGGGCAGTGTCGATTCTGCTGGCGCTGCATATCGCCTCTTCACTGCATGCATTCCCCAACGAGCTGGCTTACTCAAATGAATTTTTCGGAGGGCCGGCGAAGACCTATCGCGTGCTTGCCGACTCCAACGTGGGCTGGGGAGGCGGGTTGAAGGCGCTGAAAGCGGACCTGACGCGGCGGCACATCACCGACTGCTGGCTGGCTTACTCGGCGTGGCCCCATCCGGGGAGTTTCGGGATTCCGTGCAAAATACTGCCTACGTTTTTCTCGACGATATTTCCTGGGAAGCAACCCGAGATTCCGGAGCAGATTCAGGGGCCGGTCTTCATCAGCTCGGAAGAGCCGGCGGGATCCTTCTGGGGGCCGGAGGGATTCGATCCGTACGAACAGTTTGCGTCGATGGAGCCGTCGCGGGTGATTGGCGGAGAAATTCTGGAGTTTGATGGCACATTCGACGTGAAAAGGATCGCCGCCGTCAGCCACTTTATCCAGGTCAGCAGCCTTCTGAAAAGCGGCAAAACCGACGATGCCCTCGCGGAGGCGAAGGAGGCGGTGAGCCTGGATCCGACTTCGCTTCCTGCCCATGAAGTCCTCGCGCAAGCGTATGCCGCCGAACACCAGCGCGACGATGCTGCCCGCGAGTATCAGGTGGAGATGCAACTGTATCGGGCGGTGCCGCGGCCGTTCCTCAGAACCGTCAGCCGGCCGCCGAACCCGCTCGCGGGCGCGAGGGCGCAATAGCCTGAGGGTTAAAGCTCACATGGAATCGATGCCGTTCTGCACCGGAATCTGCGTGAACGCGACGTGTGTGGGTGCGCTGTCCCTGGCCGAAAGCATGGCGGCAAAGCCCAGCGTGGTGTGACTTTACTTCAGGTTCAGCTTGTCCATCCAGGGCTGCTTCGGCGGCGCGGTTCCGTCGCGGGAAAGTTCGTTTCTCCCGTCTTTTACAATGGAATTGCGCAATTCCGCACCCAACAACTGCGGCGGAATTACCGGGAGAGCTCCGGCATGCCCGAAGAACATCAGAGAGCCAAGCTGCGGCTCACCTGCCCGCCCTGCGGAGAAGTCTTCACGGCTGCAGACGAGGACACCCTCATGGCCATGGCTGTGGAACATGCGCGGAAGTTCCACGATATCGACCTGGTCGATCAGCATGGGTCTGACGAGCTCCGCGCGCTGGTGAGGCGCGAGAACGAAAGCTATTGGGGCCGGATCGCCCACCTGATCCCGGATGGACGGGTGAAAACCGTCCTTGACGAGAAGCTCTGCGATCGCGAGCGGGAGATTGTCAGCTACGTTGTCCACGGTTTTCCCAACCGCGAGATCGCGCACCGGCTCTGCATCAGCGAACGTACGGTGTCGACGCATCTGGTGAACATCTATGAAAAGTTGAACGTCCACTCACGCGCCGAGTTGGCCGGCATTGTCCGCGCGACAGACCGGATCGTCGAAGCGGCGCTGCGCGGCGGCTCCAGGCAGGAGTTCGGGCCTTTCGTACACACGGCCGACCCGAACTCGAGATAGGACACCGAGGCCGCCGTCCCCGTCAATGGCAGGGCGCCGACTCAAGCAGTTCCATGTCGTACTTCTCCACCAGACGTCGAAAGGCATCTGCATCCGGCGGGCCCGCGAGCGCCTGATCGAGCGGAGCGCCACCCTCCGCGAAGAACATCTCGAACCCCGGCCGCGAGAACAACAGCAGTACGCGAGCCGGCGTATCGCCCACGACCAGGTACTTGTGTGGCACGTCCTTGGGCGCGTACAGGAAGTCGCCCGCATGCCCGACGACCACTTCCGTGCCGCAAGTCAACTCGATCGTTCCTTCCAGAATGTAGAACGCTTCCGCCTCACCGTGATGCACGTGCAGCGGAGCGCCTACTCCTGGCCCGTCCGTTACCTCGACCACGCTGAAGCACCTGTCAGTGGAACTGGCTCCGGCGATAATGCGGACCTTCCCTCCTTGCCCCCACCTGAGGGTCTGCCCCTGACCGGATCGCACGA
>Ga0207667_10003216_pt1 | contig 20171 bp, 17 predicted proteins | sample KBSCornC52_FD_184301 | JGI IMG/M metagenome (GOLD analysis project Ga0207667, IMG submission 184301) | Corn rhizosphere microbial communities from Kellogg Biological Station, Michigan, USA - KBS Corn C5-2 (SPAdes) (version 2) | ecosystem: Host-associated > Plants > Roots > Rhizosphere > Soil ...
GCGCAGGCTGCCACGGCGAGAACGGGAAAAACGGTGCGGCCATCTCATTGGCCGATCCTGTTTATCTCGCGGTAGCGGGCCAAGCCACGGTGCGTCAAGTCACAGCCAATGGAATCGCCGGCACGCTCATGCCCGCGTTTGAAAAATCTGCGGGAGGTACGCTTACCGATCGGCAGATCGATAGCCTCGTCCAGGGCATCCTCCAGCACTGGAGCCGCCCGAATGTCCTGAGCGTTTCACCCGCGCCTCCTTATGCCGCGAGTTCGAAGGCGGATCCAACGCAGGGGCAGAAAAGCTTTGTTGAGTTCTGCGCTCGTTGCCACGGGGCTGAGGGCCAGGGAACAAGGAATGCGCCAGGCTCGATTGTCGACCCCTCCTATCTGGCGCTGGTAAGCGATCAAAGCCTGCGCAGCACGATCATCGCCGGACGGTCCGACCAGGGCATGCCCGATTGGCGCTCGGACCTCTCCGGCTCGGGGGCGCGTGCGATGACTGACCAGGAAATTAGCGACGTCGTCGCCTGGCTCGAGGCGCAGCGTCCGCCACTTTGAAGCGGAGTTATTTATGAACTCATCGAATTCGCGGCGCGCCTTTCTCTTCAAGTTGTCCGTGCTCTTGAACGGCGCGGTGGGTGTGGTGTTAGCGGTCCCTATTCTCGGCTATCTGCTGGGGCCGGCCTGGAAGAAGAGATCAAGCTACGACTCCTGGGTTGCGCTCGGCTCCGTCAGCGAGTTCCCGGAAGGCGAGACACGCTTGGTCGACTATCGCAACCCTGTCACTACGGCCTGGGATGGGCAAACCGGCAATGTGGCCTGCTGGGTGCGCCGCATATCTGGCCAACAGTTTCAGGTCTTCGCCATCAACTGCGCGCATCTCGGCTGCCCCGTCCGCTGGTTCGCGCAATCGAAACTTTTCCTGTGCCCCTGCCACGGCGGCGCTTATTATGCCGACGGATCTCTCGCATCCGGTCCACCTCCGCGAGGCCTGTTTGAGTACAAGCACAAAATCTCCCGGGGCAAATTGATGATCAGCGCGGGCGAGATGCCGACTCTTGCCACTGAGGCCTGCGCGAAGAATCCGCTCATTCAACTCGATCCCGCACCCAAGCGCCCAGCATGACCAAGCTCAAGCAGTGCAGCATTGAAGTTTCCAATTGGATCGAGCGCCGGCTCGGGCTGGCCAAACCTATCGTCGAAGCAGCGGAGCATCCTATACCCGCCAGCAGCGCGAGCTGGTGGTATGTGTTCGGCAGCGCCGCCGTCGTGTTGCTCGGCCTGCAAGTCATCACTGGCATTCTGCTCGCGCTGGTCTACGTTCCTTCAGCCAGCGACGCTTGGAACAGCCTCCAGTTCCTCAATCACAACGTCACCCTGGGATGGTTTCTGCGGGCCCTCCATGGCTGGGGCTCGAACTTCATGATCGCGATTGTGCTGATCCACATGACACAAGTTTTTCTTTTTGGAGCCTATAAGTTTCCCCGCGAACTCACCTGGATCGTCGGCGTCTTGTTGTTGTTGCTCACTCTGGGTATGGCGTTTAGCGGTCAGGTGCTGCGCTTCGATCAGGACGCTTATTGGGGCCTCGGCATTGGCGCATCTATCATGGGCCGGGTGCCGTTCATTGGCGCGCTCCTCGTGCATGCTCTTCTGGGCGGGCCCATAATCGCTGGAGCCACGCTGTCCCGTTTCTTCACACTGCATGTGTTTGTGATTCCCGGCATCCTGCTTGCCAGCGTCGGCTTGCACGTATGGATGGTGCTGCGTCTCGGCATCAATGAGTGGCCGATGCCAGGTCGTTTAGTCCGGAAAGCCACCTATGAGCGCGAATATCAGGAACTGGTCCGAAAGGACGGCGTGCCTTTTGTGCCGGATGCCGTATGGAAAGACGTTATCTTTGCGGCTGCAATCTTGCTCGCCGTCATCGCATGTGCCTTCTTCTTTGGCCCATTCGGTCCCACCGGACAGCCAGATCCCACTGTCATCCAAACTGCCCCGAAGCCGGATTTCGCGTTCCTCTGGATCTACGCGGTCCTGGCGTTCCTGCCGCCGAGTCTCGAAACACCCTTCCTGCTCGTTGTGCCAGTGGTTCTCATCGGCTTCCTGTTGCTGCTGCCACTGGCCGCCGGAGAAGGAGAAAAGCATTGGTCGCGCCGCCCGGTTGCGGTGCTGATGGTTGCCCTGATTGCAGTCACCCTCGGAGTCTTTACTCGCCTCGGCACCTACACTCCGTGGAGTCCGATCATGGACGCCTGGGCCAGCGATCCGGTACCCGCGGAATATCTGCGCGGCCGCACACCGCTCGAACGCCAGGGAGCTCTGGTGTTGCAGGACAAGCAATGTCGTGACTGCCACTCGTTAGGCGGTCTGGGCGGTCTGCGCGGTCCCGCATTGGACTCCATTGCGGCCCGAATGACGGAAGATCAAATCACTCGGCAGGTATTGCAGGGCGGCGGGAATATGCCTTCTTATGGGAATGCTCTCAATCCATCGGAAACCACCGCTCTGGTGCACTTTCTTCTGACTCTGCGCGGACAAAACCTTACGCCCGCCGTGGATGCCTCTCAACGTTTGACGCAGCACTAGCTTACTCGAGATGCTCACGATTGCGATCATTCTCACCGCGTGCGTATATCTGCGAGGCTGCTTCGCGAGCCGGAAAACACGCGCGCAACAATTTGTTCCGCTGCGGTTGAATTGCTTTCTGCTGGGACTCGCGGTTCTGTGGGTGGCGGTCGCATCTCCGCTGGATGGCTTCGCCGATGTTTTACTCAGCGCGCACATGGTGCAGCATCTGCTTCTGATGTCAGTTGTTCCTCCTTTGCTGCTGCTCGGCTGGCCGGTTGTTCCGCTTCTGCGAGGACTGCCGGCATGGATTCTCAGGCCGGTGCTGGGTCCGCTCCTGCGCCTTGCCGTGCTCCGCCAACTCGGGCGGTGGCTAATTTCGCCGCCTGTAGCATGGCTGGCGATGAACCTGACCTTCCTCGGCTGGCATGTGCCCGCGGCCTACGATTTTGCACTCAGACACGAATATTGGCACGATTTCGAGCACGTCTGTTTTCTCGCCAGCTCGCTCGCATTTTGGTGGTGCGTCATTCAGCCTTGGCCAACCGAGCAGCGGCGGAACGAGTGGGGACTGGTGTTCTACCTTCTTTCGGCCGACATCGTGAACACCGCGCTCTCCGCCTTCCTCGCGTTCTGCGATTGGCCGGTTTATCGTTATTACCTCACCCAGACGAATCCCTTTCACGTCTCACCTCTCTCGGATCAGATTTTGGGAGCGGTCATCATGTGGGTGGTGGGTTCGTTCGTCTTCCTGGTCCCCGCGACGTGGATTACTTTTAAGCTTTTGCAAGCGCCTTCCACACGCATGGCGTAAGTTCCGGAGGGCGTTTTGACGGCGTTTTGACGTTTCTCGCTTTACACTGAGATTGGATTGTGAGCAGAAGTGCAACCAACCAGAAGGCTTTTGGACAGCCAGGCATCGAGCCCCGCTGGACGCACGGAGGAAAGGACGGGTTGGGAACCGCCTATGCTGCTTCCAGCCGCGTCTGGTTTACGTTTTGGAACGGCATCGTCACCGAAGTCTACTTTCCTACGGTGGACCGGCCGCAAATCCGAGATCTGCAGTATCTGATCACCGACGGTCTGAGCTTTTTCCACGACGAGAAGCACTATCTCAAGCCCAAGCTGGAGCAGTTATCGGACCACGGCTTGGGATACCGCTGCACGAATTCGGATCCAGACGGGCGCTATGCCATTGTCAAGGAAATCATCACTGACCCGCATCTGGCCTGTGTTCTTCAACACACCAAGCTAACCGGTGATGAATCGCTCGTCTCCAAGCTCAAGCTCTACGCTTTGTGCGCGCCTCACATCGAGGTAGCGGGCTGGGGCAATAGCGGCTATGTAGCGCGCGTAGCGGGCCGAACCATCCTGATTGCCGAGCGCAAGGGAACCTGGCTGGCGATGGCGGCCACGGTTCCTTTTTCGCGCGTGTCGTGCGGCTACGTCGGCGCGAGCGACGGATGGACGGACCTGCACGGGAATTTTCAAATGGACTGGGAGTTCGATCGGGCCCCCGACGGCAACATCGCACTCACCGGGGAATTGGACCTGACCGCTACTCGTGAATTCACGTTGGGACTGGCGTTCGGCAATAGCCAGCACCACGCCGTCTCAACGCTCTTTCACTCGCTAAGCACTCCTTTCGCGGAGCATCGCAAGCGTTACGAGGAACAGTGGGCGCGATCGGGCGCGGATGTCCTCCCGCTGGAGAAGGTCTCGGGCGATGAAGGGAATCTATATCGAGCGAGCTTCAGTTTGCTCCGCGCCCACGAAGATAAATCGTATCCTGGCGCCTTCATCGCCTCGCTCGCAATTCCTTGGGGAGAATCCGTCGGCGACGAAGACCAGGGCGGTTACCACTTGGTTTGGACGCGTGACATGGTCAACAGCGCCACCGCGATGCTGGCAGCCGGAGACTATGCCACACCCTTGAGAGCCCTGATTTATCTGGACGTCTCCCAGGAGGAGAACGGAGGTTTCTCTCAGAACTTCTGGATTGACGGCGATCCCTACTGGCGGGGAATCCAACTGGATGAGGTCGCCTTTCCCATTATCCTGGCCGCGAGCCTCAAGCGCGAGAAAGCCCTTGAAGATTTCGACCCGTACCCAATGGTCATGAGGGCGGCTGCTTATCTGGTGCGTCATGGCCCCGTGACTCCCCAGGAACGCTGGGAGGAAGTCAGCGGCTATTCCCCCTCCACTCTGGCGTCCAACATCGCCGCTCTCATCTGCGCCGCATGCTTTGCTCGGGAGAAAGGCGATGAAGCGACGGCGAAATACCTGGAGGAATACGCTGATTTCCTGGAATGCCATGTCGATAGCTGGACTGTCACAACGCAAGGGACCCTGCTTCCAGGCGTGGCTCGCTATTACATCCGGATTCTGCCAGAGGAGCCAGACAATCCTAATCCCGACGAAGATCCGAACCAAGGGAATCTCATGATTGCGAACCGCCAACCCGGCGTGCGAAACGTCTTTCCAGCCAAAGAAGTTGTGGATGCAGGTTTTCTGCAACTTGTGCGCTATGGTATCCGCAAACCCAGCGACCCCATTATCGTGGATTCCCTCAAGGTGGTGGACGCGGTCCTGAAGGTGGAGACTCCGTTTGGCCCGAGCTGGCACCGCTATAACCACGATGGGTATGGACAACGGAAAGACGGCGGTCCCTTTGTTGGCTGGGGACACGGAGGCGCCTGGCCGCTGCTCACGGGCGAGCGAGGTCACTATGAGCTAGCTGCCGGCCACGACGCGAGGCCGTTCATTCGGGCGATGGAACGTCTGGCGTCGCCCACCGGACTCTTGACCGAGCAGGTGTGGCCCGAGGCGGATCAGCCTCAAGTGCATATGTTCCTGGGACGGCCAACGGGTTCGGCCATGCCGTTGATGTGGGCGCACGCCGAGTACATCAAACTTCTGCGCTCCTTCCAAGATGGGAAGGTGTCCGATCTGATCGCTGAAGTTGCGAAACGGTATCTCGGCGATCGCAAGGGCCGGCAATTGTTCGAAGTCTGGAAGTTCACCCGGCAGGCGCGCAACGTCAAACGCGGCTATGTGCTTCGCATTCAAGCGCAGGCTTCTTTCCGTTTGCACTGGTCGAACGACGAATGGCGGACCGCAAAGGATACTTCCTCCTCCAGCACCACGCTGGGAGTCGCCTTTGTGGACATTCCGATTGTGGAGGCGCAGCAAGCGCCTATCCGTTTTACGTTCTTCTGGACGGCTGGCAATCATTGGGAAGGGCGCGATTTTATGGTGTCAATCGCCTGACCAACCAATGTATACTCCCCACACTTATCCGGTCGCTCTCCTGATGATGCTGGTCAGCATGCTGTGCTGGGGAAGTTGGGCCAACACTCAGAAGATCGATAAAACCTGGCGATTCGAGCTTTACTACTGGGATTACATGTGGGGGCTTCTGGCGTGCGCGATTCTGTTCGGTCTCACGCTGGGCCGCACGAACCCGGCGGCTTCGGTAAGTTTCTTCCACAATCTCGGCAGCGCAAGCGCTCGCTCTTTGGTTGAGGCGTTCGCTGGCGGAATGATTTTCAATCTAGGGAATCTGTTGTTGGTAGCCGCCATTTCGGTCGCCGGCATGGCCGTCGCATTTCCGTTGGGGGCGGGACTCGCCTTGGTCATTGGCGCGGTTCTCAATTACATCGTCTCGCCGGCTGGCAATCGGTTGCTCCTGTTTGGCGGGATCCTGTTGATCTGCGCCGCCATCGCATCCAACGCAATGGCTTATCGTGGGCTGTCAAAAAGCGCAAAGGCTGGAACCAAAGGGATTGTCCTGAGTCTACTGTGTGGCGTGGTTATCGGGCTTTTCTATCCGTTCGTCGCGAAAGCTTTGACCGGAGAGAACCATCTTGGGCCATACACCGTGTACTTCGTGTTCGCGTTGGGGGCGCTCGTGTCCAACTTTCCGTTGAACTATGCGTTCATGCGGCATCCGGTGAGCGGATCGCCGCTTTCGCTCCGAGACTATTTGCATGGCGGCCGCGCGGTTCACGCCTGGGGAGTGTTGGGCGGGCTCATTTGGGGAGCCGGGACCATCTGCAGTTTTGTCGCGGCCTATACGCCCACCATAGGGCCGGCAACCTCGTTTTCGCTCAGTGAGGGCAACACCATGATTTCCGCGATTTGGGGTGTTTTCGTGTGGAAAGAATTTCGCGGCGGCAACACTGAGGTGAAGCGCTTGCTGGCGCTGATGTTCGCGCTCTTTGTTTTGGGTCTGGTTTCAATATCGTTGGCGCCCGTGTTTGGTTAGAAACGGATGTCTGCAAGCAATCATTACGACGTCATTATCATCGGAAGCGGAGCCGGCGGAGGAACGCTGGCTTATCACCTGGCGCCATCGGGGAAACGAATTCTGCTGCTCGAACGCGGCGGATATTTGCCTCGCGAGAAAGACAACTGGGACGCCAAAGCCGTCTTCGTCGAATCCAAGTACCGGGCCAAAGAAACCTGGTATGACAAGGACGGCAAGGCCTTTCTTCCTGGCATCCAATATTACGTCGGCGGCAACACCAAGGTTTATGGCGCGGCCTTGCTGCGGTTTCGCGAGCAGGACTTCGGCGAGGTTAGACACCACGGCGGCATCTCGCCCGCGTGGCCCTTGAGCTACCAGGATTTCGAGCCCTACTACACAAAGGCCGAGCAGCTTTATCACGTTCACGGGCAGCGCGGGATCGACCCGACGGAAGGTCCCGCCAGCGCGCCTTATCCTTATCCGCCGGTGAGCCACGCGCCGCGCATTCAGGAGTTGTTCGACGATTTCAAGCGGCTTGGCCGTCACCCCTTTCCCTTGCCGCTCGGCATTTTGTTAGACGAAGCGGACGGCAAGGCCCTGCATACCAGTGCCTGTGTGCGATGCGCCGCGTTTGATGGATTTCCGTGCTTGGTCAATGGCAAAGCGGACGCCCAGGTGATCTGCGTGGATCCGGCCCTGGGGCACTCTAATGTCGAACTCCTGACCGGCGCGTATGTCGAGCGCCTCGAAACCAACGCATCTGGGCGCGTAGTCACCAAAGTGATCGCCACGCGTAACGGCGAGGAAGAGCAGTACTCCGCGGACATTGTCGTGGTTTCCTGCGGAGCGGTCAACTCTGCGGCTCTGCTTTTGCGCTCCGCGAACGAGAAACATTTTGGCGGTCTCGCAAACAGCTCCGACGTGGTCGGCCGTCACTACATGCGTCACAACTGTTCGGCCTTCATGGCCATTTCCAAGGATCCGAATCCTACCGTTTTCCAGAAGACTCTCGCATTGAACGACTATTATTTTCGCTCCGACGATTGGGACTATCCATTGGGTGAGATCCAGATGCTCGGCAAGTCGGACGGTGAAATGCTCAAGGGAGAAGCGCCTGGCTGGGCGGTTTGGAAGCCCGAGTTTGCGCTCGACTATTTGGCGGAGCACTCCATCGACTTTTGGCTGCAGTCGGAAGATTTGCCCCATTCCGACAACCGCGTGACGATCAATCCGGATGGACAGATCGTGCTAAGCATCCACGAGACCAATCTCGAAGGACACCAGCGCCTGACCGCCAAACTGAAGGGCATGCTGGGCGACATCGGCTTACACGATAAATTGATGCACCGTTCGCTATATCTGGGCAAGGACATTCCGATCGGAGGAACCGCGCACCAGGCTGGAACCGTTCGGTTCGGTCGCGATCCGAAGACCTCGGCTCTGGATATCAACTGCAAGGCGCATGATTTGGACAATCTTTATGTGGTCGATGCCAGTTTCTTTGTGTCGATTGCGGCCGTGAACCCCAGCTTGACCATCATCGCGAACGCCCTGCGGGTTGGCGACCATTTGCTCGAAAGGCTGGGATTATGAAAGCAATCGCTATCGTTCCGGGCACAGCCGGATCGCGTCTGGTGGAACGGCCTGAGCCCTCGATTACCACCCAGGACGAAATCAAAATCCGGATCATCCGAGTGGGCATCTGCGGCACCGACCGGGAAGAAGTCTCCGGAGGCCGCGCTCAGGCCCCCGACGATCAGAAGGAACTCGTCATCGGCCACGAAATGTTTGGCCAAGTGATAAGCGTCGGCTCGTCCGTTACTCGCGTGAAGACCGGCGATTACGCTGTGTTCACCGTACGACGCGGATGCGGCGAATGCGCCTGCTGTCTGATGAATCGCGCCGACATGTGCAAGACCGGCAAGTACCGCGAGCGAGGCATCCGTGGACTGGACGGATACCAGACGGAATTCGTCGTCGACCGAGAAGAATACGTCGTGCGAGTGCCACCCGAACTGGAGCCGGTCGGCGTCTTGATGGAACCGCTTTCGGTCGTCGAGAAAGCGATCGATGAGGCCCTGCGTGTGCAGACGGTGCGTTGTCCAGACGCCGCCACGACCCCCGATTGGCTGCATGGACGGCGCTGTCTGGTCGCCGGACTCGGACCGGTCGGATTGCTGGCGGCTATGATCTTGGTCTTGCGCGGCGGTGAAGTTTACGGCCTCGACGTGGTCGATGCAAACACCGCGCGCCCGAAATGGCTGAGCGGTATCGGCGGGCGCTATATCGACGGCCGCCAAGTGCCGGCGAACCAAGTGGAGAAGAAGATCGGTGGGATGGATTTTATACTGGACGCCACCGGGATTGCGCAACTGGAGTTCAATCTTCTCGACGCGCTGGCCGTGAACGGGATGTATGTACTGACCGGCATCCCAGGCGGGAACCGGCCGCTCCAGATTTCCGGAGCCGAATTGATCCGGCAGTTGGTGCTAGATAATCAGGTCTTGCTCGGCAGCGTGAATGCCGCGCGCGGGCATTTCCAAATGGCGGCGGACGATCTGGCCCAGGCCCATCTGCGTTGGGGCGCTCAAATCGCAGCCTTGATCACCGATCGATATACCTGCGACCAATTCGCCGGACTAAAGGATCAGCATCAGCTGGATGCCATTAAGGAAGTTATCGAGTGGGCGCAACCTGGACGCTAAGCGAGGAGCACATTGACGGCACTGGAACTCTTTCTTACTCAAGGAAGCGGATGTGCGTCGGTACAGGTCTATGACACCAAACTCCAAGCGTGAGTCAACAATAATCGGTGTTCCCTACGAGGTGATCTATCGCGATGGCCCTTCACTCCTGCGAGGATCCGGCCATCCGGCTTTCTCATTCTTAGTGAAGGACGCTCGGCAGTACGAATGGTTACTCCGTTCGGATCTGTACTCCACCGCCGTTGCCTTCATCCGTGGAGATTTCGAAATTCATGGCGACATCATCGCCGCCATTCGGTTCAAGTCCGAGACGACCCGCCACGGCCCGCGCGACTTTTTCGCCTCAATTGCCGCGCGACTAGCGCCACGACGAATTGAATCTTGGTTTCAGACACCTTTGCGGGCCGCGCGAAACATCCGTTTTCACTATGACCGCTCGAATGATCTTTACCGGTCGTTCCTGGATTCCCGGATGGTTTATTCATGCGCGTATTTCAAGGACCCGGGCTGCACCCTTGATGAGGCCCAGGCCGCAAAATTAGATCACATCTGCCGCAAGCTGGATCTTCGTCCGGAGGACCGGTTTCTCGATATCGGGTGTGGTTGGGGCGCGCTGGTTGTTCGCGCCGCCGAGAAATATGGCGCACGGGCAGACGGTTGCACATTGAGCCGTCAACAAGATTTGTTTGCCGCGGGACTAATCGCCGAGAAGAATTTGGAAGATCGAGTCATGGTCCACGAATGCGACTACCGAAGTGTGGTTGGCCGGTTCAATAAGATCGCATCTGTCGGGATGTTCGAACACGTTGGACGTCATCGGCTCCGGAATTATTTCCGCAAGATCTCCAGCCTCCTGGATGATGACGGCCTATTCCTCAACCATGGCATCATACGTCCCGAGGGGACCACGGACGGCCCGGAAACCCTCTTCCTTCAAAAAAAAGTATTTCCCGGAGGCGAGCTCGCATGTTTATCTACAGTGGTTCGAGAAGCTGGGTGGGCAGGCTTCGAGATTTTGGATGTGGAAAATCTCAGGCCCCACTACGCGCTGACCTGTCGCCGGTGGGTGGAACGGTTGCAGCAAAACGAGGCTGAATGTTTAAAATACGCGGACCGTGAGACGTACCGCACGTGGCTGCTTTATCTGGCGGGCTCTGCTATGAGCTTCGAGAATGGCGCCACGGATCTGTATCAGATCCTGATGGCAAAGCGGCGGCACTCCCAGTGCCGGCGGCTCACGCGAGATTACGTCTATGTTTAACGCGCCGCCACCGAGTGGGTTGTGGTAGCTCTTGCCGGCGAATGCTGGACCGTCGCGGTCGATATTGTCCAAGGCAAACTCACTCATTGTGTGGCGTCGGGCCGAGGGAATGCCCTTATATGATCAGACTGAATCAGGTATTGTTCCGTGCGACCAGTGTGAGAGCCGAACCTTTGTGCATAGCCAAGTGGTCCGTCTTATCGCTTTGGATCAAATACTGCGGTTCCTTCTTCGAAGCGTGCACCGTATAGTTCTTGAACTGGATCTCGGAGGTATGCTTTTTCTTGATCGTCCCTCGAACTCGGCCTGCTTCAGAATTCCATTCAACGTGATCTCCCACTTTGAAGTCTTTTGCCATCGCCCTATACCCCTTTTCCACTCAGATTAATTCAACCGAGACTTCCAATCGCCGTCTGAATCGCTCTTAGCAACGGCGTCGGATAGACCCCGAGCCAGACAAGGATCACGGTGAGCACGGCTAGAACCAGCGCTGCCGCCGGCGCCCGCAGTGGAATGGGCTCGTGATCTCGATCGCTCGCGGCTGGCTGCTGATACAACACCACTACAATTCGCAAGTGTAGAACAGGCCGATGGCGCTGGTGGTCACCAGAATCAGGATCAGCGCCCACGCTCCCGCCGAGGCGCCGGCCGCGACGATATAGAACTTACCGAGAAATCCCGCGGTCAATGGTATACCCGCCAACGACAGAAGCATGGCGGTGAAGACCAGGGCCGGCGCGGGACGACGCCAGAACAGCCCTCTGTAGTCATCGAGCAGATCCGCATCTCTCCGACGCTCCGAAAGTAGCGTAACGACGCCGAAAGCCCCCAATGTCATCACAAAGTAAGCCACCAGGTAAAAGGCGGCGGCGCCTCCGCCCAAGGGCCCTCCAATTTGAAATGCCACCAGCAAATAACCCATGTGGGCGATCGAAGAATAGGCCAGAATCCGCTTCACGTTGTTCTGCAACAGTGCGAGCAGATTGCCGGCGAACATGGACGCGACGGCTATAATCGACAACACTAGAAACACGGATGCAAAGCTCTGCGCACCCGATCGATGGAAGTACCGCAGGAGCAGTGCGAACATCCCGCCCTTTGAAACGGTTGCTACGAACGCTGTCACCGGAGCCGGAGCGCCCTCATAAACGTCCGGGGTCCACATGTGGAAGGGCACCAGCGCCAGCTTGAAGCCGATACCGGTAAAGATCAGGATGACTCCGGGCAATAGTAAGGCCGGGTTCACTGCAACTCGAGAGGCCAGCAGTTGCGCCATGCGGGCGAAGTCCATGGTTCCAAGGTCGGCGTAGATCAGGGCCATCCCAAAGAGAAGGAAAGCGGCGGATGCGGCGGCCAAAACCAGGTACTTGATACCGGCCTCCACCGGGAGCGCGCGGCCGTGCAAGTACGAGATGAGAGCATAGAGCGCCACACTGAGAATTTCGAGCCCGAGAAAGAACGATACGAAGTGGGTGCTGGCAGCCAGGACCATCGCGCCAAAGGTCGCTACCAAGATCAGGATGTAGAACTCTTCGCGGTTGCCCTCCCGCTCGGCCAGATAGCCGTAGGCAAGCAAGGCCACCATAAAACTGGCTGCGACGATCAGTCCCATGAAGAAGAGTGCGTAGCTGTCGATGACGAGCAGCGCTGTTACCTGTCGGAGGTGTCCGAAGAAAACCGAAAAGAAGGCGCCCGCCAAGCCGGCAAGCGTCAGCACGAGAGCAACTGCGTGGCTGCGGTGCACCGCGGCGGCCAACATCACAATGACGGAAGTCGCGGCGACCAGCAGAAGAGGCAAGAGGGCGAGTAAGTCACTAGCAGTCACGGCTCATCTCCAGATCGCGGGGAATTGGTTTGCAGCCTGCGCAAACAACCGGAACACGGGTTGCGGGTAAAGGCCCAGCCAGAGCAGCAAAGCCATCATTACGCCCAGCAGCAGTCCTTCGCGAACCACCAGATCCGGCAGGTGCCACTCCTGGCTGTTGGGCCCTTGAAAGGCTCGCTGCACAAATCGGAGCGCGTAGAAAGTTGCAGTCAGAACGCCTACAGCGGCCACGGCAGCCATGGCGATGTTCACTTGGTAAGTACCCATCAGAACCAAAAATTCACCGATGAAGTCGCCCAGGCCCGGCAGTCCCAGCGAGGCCAGCGCGAAGAACAAAGCGGCTCCACTCAATCTAGGAATGGTCGCCCACAGGCCGCCCATGGCGTCGATTTGGCGCGTGTGCATGCGCTGCTGCATCGCTCCAACCACGATGAAAAGCGCCCCCGTGCTGATACCGTGGCAGATCATCGTCATCAACGCACCCTGGAGCGCCAGAGCGTTGGCAGCGAAAACACCCAGAAGCACGAAGCCGAGGTGGCTGATGCTGGTATAGGCAACCAGGCGCTTCAGATCGGTTTGGCCAAAGGCGAGGATGGCTCCATATAGAATCCCCACCACTGCCAGAGTCATCGCGACGGGAGCGAACTCGCGGGCAGCGCCTGGAAATAGCGGGACCACGAAGCGGATCAGGCCATACGCGCCCGTCTTGAGTAGCAGTCCGGCCAGGATGATGCTGCCTGCGGTGGGAGCCTGGGTGTGTGCATCCGCAAGCCAGGTATGGAAAGGAACCATCGGGAGCTTTACCGCAAACGCAATGAAAAAGCCCAGCATGATCCACAGGGCCGTGTGCGGGTCAAGCGTCGTATGCAACAGATCCGCGTACTCAAAAGTGTAGACGCCCGTGCCGCGGTAGTGAGCGAAATACAGCGCCAGAATCGCGATCAGCATCAGCAAGCCGCTCAGTTGCGTAAAAAGGAAGAACTTCACCGCCGCGTATATGCGGCGTTCATGGCCCCAGATCGCGATCAGAAAATACATCGGGACCAGCATGAGCTCCCAAGCAAAATAGAAAAGGAAAAGATCCAGCGCGAGAAAAACGCCGGTGATTCCCGCGAGAATCCACAGCAGGTTGAAGTGAAAGAAACCCACGCCCGTCGTGATTTCGGTCCAGGAGGCCAGCACCGACGCGATTCCCAGGAACATAGTCAGCAGTACGAGCAGCAGACTGAGGCCGTCCATCGCAAGGTGAAAATGAATACCAAACTGGGGGATCCAACTCCAGTCCACCTGTTCAAACCAGTTGTTCGTGCCGGTGACACTGACCTGAATGCCGCTGGCTTTGAAGTTGCGCACCCCCAGACCCAGGACCAGAACGAAGTCCAGGGAGATGGCGGCCAGCGAAATCCAGCGGCACAGCAGTGGATTTGTGCGCGCCACCAGCCACGCCAAAACTCCGCCAGCGAGGAGTACCACGATCAGCCAGAACAAAATCATAAAAACAACACCACGGCAATGAAAACAACAGATCCAGCGGCGATCCCGGCGGCGTACCAGCGCAGGCGTCCGGTCTCGGTGCGCCTGAGGACGCGCCAGGCGAATTCATTCAGCCGGGCCACGCCTGTACAGAAAGCGTCGATGAAATCGCCTTTGTCGATGCGCGCAAACCACACCAGCGGTCGCACGAACAACCGCTCATAGAGCCAGTCCATCCCCCAATCTGAAAACCAGAAACGGTGCAGCACAACTCCAGCCGGATTGGAGGCAAGCGCTGTCGCGTACGATCTCTTGCGCAGGAACAAGATGTAAGCCAGGCAAAGTCCCAGCAAGAACACCAATGCAGCGATACCCTCGGAAACAAGCTCGGTGATCGGCACCGTGCGCGCCCCTTCGGTCCAGGGCAGCACTGTTTCGACGAATCGGCCAAACGGCGTTTTCAGATATCCGCCAACGATCGAGAGAAAGGCCAGTACGAAACACGGAATCAGCATGGCGTAGCCTGGCCTCTTCGCCACCTCGCTATGCGCTTCCCCGAAAAAGACCACGAAGATCATGCGGAATGTATATAAAGAGGTCAGCAGCACGCCTACGAGAGCCACGACCCAAAATTCCAGCGAGCCCTTGGCGGCGCTCAAGGCGCCCCAAATGATCCAATCCTTGCTGAAGGCGCCTGCGGTGATGAGCGGCAATCCAGCCAGCGAACATCCCGCGATCAGGAATGTCCAGAAGGCAAACGGAAGACGCGTGCGTACCCCCCCATCCGGAAGATGGTTGTGCTCGTCATGCAAAGCGTTGATGACGATGCCGGCCGCAAGAAACAGCAGCGCCTTGAAGAACGCATGCGTCATGAAATGGAAGATGGCGGCGGGCCATGCTCCCACGCCAAGAGCCAGAAACATATAGCCGATCTGGCTCATGGTGGAGTAGGCCAGCACGCGTTTGAGATCCCATTGTGTGAGCGCGCTGAAGCCCGCAATCAAAAGAGTTGCTGCGCCGATCACCGCGACGGCGGTCTGCGCCAGTGGCGCAAGCGAATACAATACGTGCATGCGGGCTATCAAGTAAACGCCGGCAGTCACCATGGTGGCCGCGTGAAGCAAAGCGCTCACCGGAGTGGGTCCAGCCATGGCATCCGGAAGCCATGTCTGCAAAGGCAGTTGTGCAGACTTCCCTACGGCGCCCCCCAGTAGAAGAAAGCGGCGGCGATGGCGGCGAACGATCCAACTGGCCAGTGCTGCGTGGCACGCTGCATGAGATCCTGGATTTGCAATGTGCCCAGGTCGTGAAATAGCAGGAACAGTCCGACGACCATAGCGGTGTCGCCAACGCGCGTCACGATGAACGCTTTGCGGCCGGCCCGGCCGTTGGCCGGATCGCGATACCAGAATCCGATCAGCAAATAACTGCACAGCCCGACGCCCTCCCAGCCCAGATAGAGCAGCAACAGATTGTTCGCCAAAAGCAGGGTCAGCATCGCGGCCACAAACAGGTTCATGTAAGCGAAGAACCGGCTGTAGCCCTCATCGTCGATCATGAATTCGGTTGAATAGAGGTGGATGAGGAAACTAACGAAGGCCACCACCACTGTCATGATGAGCGAGATCGGATCGAGATAGAAGGCGATTTCTGGCCGCAGGCCGCCGACATCGAACCATGTCCACAGGACCTGCGTGTAAGCGTTGGCGGCTGGCGGAGCACTCAGAAACGAGATCGTCACGAGCAGGGAAACGACGACGGAGGCGGCCGTAGCGCCGGTTGCGATCCACGCCACCAGTCTTCGTGGAATGCGCAGCACAGCCAGTGCGAGCGTACTCACAAACGGAATTGCGGGGATCAGCCAGAGAAGGCCCAGCATGCTCAACCTCTCATGTCGTTGATGGTGTCGGCATCCAGGTTATGGTGCTGATGATAGAGGCGCAGGACCAGCGCCAGGCCGACGGCAACTTCGGACGCCGCCATGGCGAGGATGAAGAGAAACATGATTTGGCCGTCAGGCTGGCCCCACCGCGATCCCGCCGCGACGAACGCGACCCCCGCGCCGTTCAGCATGATCTCAACCGACATCAGAATAAAGATCAGGTCACGGCGCATCAGGACTCCGGCCAAACCCAGCGCGAACAATATTCCCGCCAGAACGAGCGCGTGACCCATCGGAATTCCTGTCATAACGAACCTCTGCTTTCTCGGATGCAGGTCGGCCCAAGTGTGAAGCTCCCACCAGGGCGCCCAGCAGCAACATGGAAGCCAGTTCCACGCCAATCAGATAAGGCCCATACAGAGCGATCCCTACCTGCTTCGGTGCAAGCACGCCGCTTCCGGAGGCGAGCGCCAATCCAGACAGTCGAGCGCGTGCGATCAAAAACACCACCTCGACAATCAGGAGAGCGGAAAGAACAGACGGACCCACCCAAATCGTTCCCTCCATCAATCGCCGTTCGCTTTCGACGGCGCGCCTTCCCAGGTTCAGCATCATCACCACAAAAACAAAAAGAACCATGATCGCGCCCGCGTAGATGATTACTTCGAGCCCCGCCACCAGCGGGGCGCCCATGGTATAAAAAGCCACGGCCACGGCCAGGAGCGAAACGACCAGATAGAGCAAGGCATGCACGGCATTGAGCCGTGTGATTGTCAGCACCGTCGAAATAACGGCAACCGTGCCAGCAGCATAGAAAGCAACTTCCATAATGCTCAAGGGAGCAGGCTGCGGAGATCCACCGGAGGCGCCTCGTTTTCCGCTTCGCCCTTGTCCTTGCCGCCGATCTGTTCTCCGCAAACGCGCCAGTAATTGTAGCCGGGATACTTGCCGGGCCCGTCGATCAGCAAGTCCTCCTTCTCATAAACCAGGTTCTGGCGATTGTATTCGCCCATTTCGAAATCCGGAGTGAGCTGGATTGCATACGTCGGGCACGCGTCTTCGCAGTACCCGCAGAAGATACAGCGCGAGAAGTTAATACGGAAAAACTCAGGATACCGGCGCTCGTTTTCGTCCTCGGTCGCCTGAAGTGCGATACAGTCCACCGGACAGACGACCGCGCATAGATAGCAGGCAACGCATCGCTCGCCCCCGTCCGGATCTCGCGAAAGAATAATGCGCCCCCTGGTGCGCGGAGCCAGGTAAGGCTTCTCCTCCGGATACTGGATCGTGACCCGTTTATGGAAGGTGTGCAGGAGCACATTCCAAATCGTTCTGATTAAGCTCCGCATCTCAACCCACCCTTCTCATTTCCACGCCAGCACGACGGCGCCCGTTAACAGCAAATTGACGAGCGCCAGTGGAAGCATCGCCTTCCAGCCCCAGGACATGAGCTGATCGAAACGCAGCCTTGGAAGCGACGCCCGCAGCAGAATAAAGAAACAGATGAAAGCAAACATCTTGATCGCGAACCACACGATTGGAGGCAACCACGGCCCGAGCCAACCGCCGAAAAACAGTACCGTAATCATTGAGGAAATCAGAATGAGGCCTAGGTATTCGCCCACGAAGAACATGCCGAACTTCATGCCTGAGTACTCGGAATGGAAGCCGGCGACCAACTCAGCCTCGGCCTCCGGAAGGTCGAAAGGCAGCCGCCGCGCCTCGGCCACACCGGCGATGAGAAACAAAGTGAAGCCAAGAAACTGGGGAACCACGAACCATAGCCTCTTTTGCGCCTCTACTATGGCAGTCAGGCTGAAGGAACCGGCAAGCAGCACGACACCCATCAGCGACAGGCTCATAAAAACTTCGTAACTGATCATCTGCGCGGCAGCGCGCAGACCTCCGAGAAGGGAGTACTTACTGTCAGAGGCCCAGCCGGCAAGCACGATGCTATAGACGCCGAGTGAGGACATTCCCAGAAAAAACAGCAGGGCGATGTTGAGGTCCGCGACGATGATGCCCGGCGCGAAGGGAACCACAGCGAAAGACAACAGTACCGTCACCATCACGATCATGGGCGCGATCACAAAAACAACTTTGTCCGCGAACGGCGGTATCCAGTCTTCCTTCGTGAAGATCTTGATCATGTCGGCGACCACTTGCAGCAGGCCGAACGGCCCCACCCGATTCGGTCCATAGCGGTCCTGCCAAAGCGCCAGAAGCCGGCGCTCCACCCAGATGAGCATCGCCGAAAGGCTGAGCACCACGATCAGGATTCCTGCAATCGCCGCGATAGGGTGAGGGCTCGTCATGACACTTGTAAAATCCGGCTCCAGGCCGGCAGCACCGCTCCCAGCGCCGGAGGCAATCCGGCCGGAATTCCCGCGATCCCCGCCGGCAGTTCGTGCTGCACCTTCAATGGCAGCCGGTGCGTCGTGCCGCCAAGTTCGATCTCAACTTCTCCAACCGTTTCGCCACTGCGCAGACTCGCAGCGTCAGCGGCGTTGACGGCCAGGTACGGAGCCGGAGCTAGCGAAGCGACCGCTGGCGCTTGCAGGCTCAGTTCCTCGGAGCCGAAAATATGTTCGATCGGGACGATCAGCCATTCCGCTTCACGCCGTTGGAAAGCGGATGGGACTGCGTCAAAGTACGCTCCTTTCTGAGACGGCTCAATCAAGCGAACTCCGGGATCGCCACCTTTGAGCGCATCGCCGATCTCACTTTGAAACTTGTTCACCGCCTGGATCGAATTCCAACCCGGAGACCAGAAGAACGGCTGTAACGCGGCCGGCGGCTGGTTCGGCGAGCCCTCCATGGAATAGGCGAGAGCGGAGTCCGGGTCGTCGGGCGGCTTGGGCTCCGCGACCCGGATATTGGCATGTATGGAGGTGAGGCCGCTATAGCGATGGGACTCGCGCGGAATCTTCGCTCCGGTCATGCGAAATTTCGATGACGGTGCGGCGCCAACGGCGGGAGCTAATTGCGGAAGGGCCTCCGCCATCTCCGCCACCGGATCATCGAGCGTCGACCAGGCCGCATCGCCCAGCCACCGCCAGCTCTCTCGTATGTCCCCTGCCTGCGGCGCGAACACCGGGAAGAATCGTTGCGCACGCCCTTCGCTGCTTACCAGCGTGCCGTCGGACTCGGCGAATGTGCCGGCCGGAAGCAGCAGGTCGGCCTTGGCGGTGGTCTGATTTTCCAGATGGTCGAGCACTACAAGGTGCTCCACCGATTTCAGAAATTCGTCCACCAGTTTCGCGGGCATTCGGCGGTAAAGATCATTCTCCAGGACAATCACGGTGCCGATTGGGGCTTTGCCATCGCCGGTGAGATCGAACGCTTCGCTGAACGGACGAGCTCCCATGAGCGCCAGACCGAAGCTGTTGCACTCGGGCGCGATAAAGCTCAACGCGGCGGGACGGCCGGCAGTGCATAAGGCTTTCGCCACGTTCGCCGCCGCTTGAATCACGGACTCGCTCCGGCAACTAAATCCGGAAATCACGAGAGGCCGCTTCGCGCTTTTCAACGTGCTCGCGATCGTCTGGGCCAAATCCCGTATCTGTTCACATAGACCCAAAACCTCCGGCGCTGCCGGATCGATCTCATGAGCAACGGCGAAGCCCAAACGAGCTACATCTTCCGGAGCAGCGCGGTAAGTTCGTGTGGCGACGTCATCGAGACGAGTGGCGCCTGGTGCAGCGATAAAGAGCGGACCCCTCGCATCCTGCACGGCTCCGCGAACGGCATCATTCATCCAGGAGGGAATGTGCAGCTTCTCGGCGATCTCGAACGGCTGCTGGCGCACGGACTGGCGCAGGCTGAGGCCCATGCGCGGCGCAGAATTCGTGACATCTTCGCCCAGGATCAGCACGGCGTCGGACCGCTCAATCTCATGCAGGGATGGCGATCGGGCCGGACCCGTTCGCAGAATATCCACCATCGCCGTGACCATTCGCCACTGGTCATCTGCAACGCCCGCAAAAAAACAATCCTTCCCCACCAACTTGCGTAGCGCGAAGTTGGACTCGAGCGATGCCCGGGGCGACCCGATGCCGATCGCCTTCGCCCCGGTCGAAACGAGCGACCTCAAGTTTTGCCGCGCCTCGTCGGGGGAAATGGGCCTCCCGTCCAGCCGCGCGGCCCGAATTCGACGGTCGCTATTGACGAACTCGTAGCCGTAACGCCCGCGATCGCAAAGAAAATAGCCGTTCA
>Ga0207667_10003217_pt1 | contig 20170 bp, 15 predicted proteins | sample KBSCornC52_FD_184301 | JGI IMG/M metagenome (GOLD analysis project Ga0207667, IMG submission 184301) | Corn rhizosphere microbial communities from Kellogg Biological Station, Michigan, USA - KBS Corn C5-2 (SPAdes) (version 2) | ecosystem: Host-associated > Plants > Roots > Rhizosphere > Soil ...
GCAGCAATGCGCGTGACCTCGAACGGCTTCACCTTCACCGTGTCCTTCCAACCGGCTTCGCTCGCATCCGGCGGTTCGGTCGCGCCGAGCAAGAAGGGGTTGAACGACGGATTGCCGCCGATGGCCCCCGCCGCATTCGGCGCCAAGTAATTCCGAGGTGGACCAAACCCGGGAATGAAGGTGCCCGGGGCGTAGCTGATGCCGTTGAAGGTTCCGCCCGGAAATAGCGCGTCCCAAGACGTGCGATAGTTGTCGCGATCGAACGCCTGGCGATTGATCACCTGAAACTGGACGAGGTGAACGTGGATCGGGTGCGCGTCCTCGGTGAGGTTGGCAATCTCCCAAATTTCGGTCGAGCCTTGCCGTGGCGCTTCCGTCACATTCAGGCCTTTGCCGTTGGAAACGGAGCCCGGGATGGGCGTCGTCGTGCCTTCGCGATTGCCGTCCCAGTGCGAGTTGTTGAGCAAGACTTCGATCGGCCCGCCGTCGCCCTCGACCTCGACCAAGATCAGCTGCCGAAGCTTGTCCGCGGGTTTGCCGGTGTCTCCGGGCTTGATGTCGACGATCGGCTGCGCGCGAAGTGCGCGTTGTGGGGCAGCGGGGTTGAAGCTCGTATCTTGGCTGCTGAGCGGCAGGTCGACACGAAATTCCATCACTTGCCCGCTCGTGTTCGGATCAGGCGGATCGCCGCTCGGGAACGGCGCGAACGCGGTTTGTAGATTGGACAGAATGAACCTGCGTCCGGCCTGGCCCGCAAAATCGACGATCACGTCGGCGCGTTCCGCCGGCGCCAAGAACAAATGCGGGGCATTGGGGTTCGCCGGGTCATCGAGCCGGGCGGGCGCGTTCAGCAGCCCGCCGTCCGAGCCGATTTGCCAGGTGGTGGGTCCAGCAATCGCAGACGGCTGCCCGTTCACCTCGCGCACGAGCTGCATCTGCAAGAAGCGCGCGTTCGAGGCGTTGACCACGCGAAAGCGGTAGCGGCGGGGTTCGACTCGGAAAAACGGCCAAGATTTCCCGTTTACCGTCATCACGTCGCCGAAAAACTCCGGGATCCAAAACGGGTGATGGTCCGGGTTCGGCGGCGGTCCGTTGATGCCCGTCGGGTTTTCCGGCGGCGTACCGTCTGGAAACAAGAGTTGCCCATTGGTATCGAATTGGCGATCCGCGATCATCAGCTCCTGCTCGAACGGGCCGGCAGGCAGTCCGATGGGGTTACTGGCGAGCCCGGTGTCGCGGCCGTCCCGAAGTAGATAGAAGCCGGCGAGGCCCGAGTACACGTTGAGCCGGGTCGTACCGAGCGCGTGATCGTGGAACCAGAGCGTGGTCGCTTCCTGCTGATTTACATAGTTGTACTGATTGGTGATGAACGCCGGCCCGCGAATGGAAAAATTGGGCGTGAACCAGGCGTCGGGGTGACCGTCGTACGCGGACAGCACCTCCGCGCCGTGTAAATGCGGCACTGCTGGGATCGGCCCGACATAGGGCGACTGACACGGCCCGGCGAGCGGTAGCGCGCCATGCGAGCAATTGTTGGCCCGCGAAGTCCCGAGTGGATCCGACCAATGCAAGGTGAGATCTTGCGTCAGGTAGCGCGCGAGGACCGGTGCTGAACCGTTGGCCTGCTGCAAATTGTTGGTGTAAATGGCGGTAGTGGAGTTGCCTTGGTGCGCCTCGATCGTCGCCGCGGGCCAGCTCGGCGGTGAGCTGTTGAGCTTGTAACCCCACAGGTAGCTGCCCGCGTTGAACGGCGCGGGCAGCGCGGCGTACACCGAGGTCGGCAGTATTTTTTGCTGAAATTCCAGCATTTGTATGTTCTGCGTCTGGCTACCGTTGTGACGCGCGCCCGAAAGCATGGTCAGTGGCTCGACGTATTTCGGGATGGTGGCGCCGTCGAGCGGCGTCTGCGCGGTCCGCACGGATGCCTGCTCCACGACACCGAGCGAATTGCTCTCGCTCTGACTGCCGCAAGCGGCGACGCTGAGCGAGAGCAACAGCGAAGCTCCCGCGAGCTCGAACCGGGAGCGGAAGTGCGCGGCGCGAGAGCTGCGCACGCGCGCCGTAGCATGACTTGTGCCGGTTTCAGCGAAAACACGCACGGTTGTCCCTTTGCGGACGCTCATGGCGACCTCCTTTGAAATGGGCAGCGCGCGAGTCGACTGTCGACACACTCACGCCCAGCGCGTGAGCGAGAGTCGCGCCGGCTGCCGAATCTGTCAATTGCCAAATCGATGGTTTTAGATACGAAGTTCGGATTTACGTGTTCAAAAAACGTAACGCGATATTTAGTAAATGGCTCGATTACTATGCACTCCTCGTCAATTGAGCTCGCATTCGTCGATCCATTCGGAACTCGCCAGTTGCCTTCATGCATCCATGCATGTGGCGAGTTCCGAACGGCGTGTCGACAGGCAGCATCGGCGCGCGACGCGAGAGCGCGCGGTGCACACCACGCCGAGCCGGCCAGGCACGAGCCGCGTGTGTCGCTTGGCGCGCTCGGCGACGCGCGAGCGCGTACGGCCTGGGGCCGTCGCAGCACCGCGCTGGGGCGGTCCGCGGCATGGCGTTTGCTAACTCGTGGTCATGGCCGCAGCACGCCGCAGATCTCGTGCCTCCAGAATCGATTCGGCCGTGCTTGATCGAAGGAGTGTCCGATGAACCGGGTCAGCCGAACGGTGCTGGTTAGCGTGGGGATGGTGTTTTTGCCTGCGTGCGCCACGCGCCCGGGGTCCAAGCCGGTGCCGCCGCCCGTGATTGAGAAAGCAGCTGATACCAAGGTCCCGGATGCCGGCGACGCTTCGCCTCAGCCGAGCGAGACTGCCATGCCCAACTCCGAAGGGCGCTGAAGCGCGAGGCGCAGCATGCGCGCGCCAGCGGGCGGATGTTTCACGCTGCCCGCCGACACTAGAGCCGTCTACAGGCGCGCCATGATCGCTGCGGCCATGTCCTCGAGCGTGGCCTCAGCGGCGGCCAAGCCCGCTTCCTTGACCACACGGGGCATCCCGTAGACCACGCAGGATTGCTCGCTTTCGGTGAGCAGCTCGCCGCCAGCAGCGTGGATCGCGCTGGCCCCGAGTAAGCCGTCATTTCCCATCCCGGTCAGCACGATCCCGAGCGCGCGCTTGCCGAGCGCCTGAGCTGCGCTTTCGAACAGCACGTCCACGCTCGGCCGATGCGTACTGCCCCTCGGTTCTGGATCGAGCCGTGCGACGCAGGCATCGCCCGACTTCGAGAGCCGCAGGTGCGTGCCCGCCTGAGCGATGATCGCGCGACCGGGACGCAAGAGCAGCCCGTCGGCGGCTTCGAGCACCTCGATGGCGCAGTCTGCGTTGAGACGAGCCGCCAGCGGGCCCGTGTAACCCCGCGGAATGTGAAGCACGATCGCGATCGGCGCGGGAAAATCGGCGGGCAGTGCCTTGAGCAGGCGGTTGAGCGCTTGTGGGCCGCCCGTGGAGGTTCCGATCAGCACCACGCGCTCCGAGCGCGTGACTGCGGCCGCCAGCGGTAAGCCTCCGCTTTCCTGAGCGCCAGTCCGCGGCGGGCGGCCTTTTGCGGCCAAGTGCACCTTCGTGACGAGCTCCTCCGCGATCTCGTGCAGGCTTGCAACGGCGAGCGCAGTGGGCTTGTGCACCAAATCGAAGACCCCGAGCTCGAGCGCAGCCACGCCAATGTCGCTTTCGCCATCGGCCATGCTGACCACGACGACGCGCGCGCGCTGCTCCGGGCTGAGCGCGCCGAGCACCCCGAGCCCGTCCAGATTCGGCATCACCAAATCGAGCGTGATCACGTCGGGCGTGAGCTCCGCAATCTTCTCCAGTGCGTCGATGCCGTCACGCGCGGTGCCGACCACCTCGATCGACGGGTCACGGCTCAAGCTTTCTCTGACGACTTTGCGGGCGAATGCCGAGTCGTCCACGACCAGAACGCGTGTGACGCTCATTGTGAAACCTTTCTATAGAAAAACGCGCCGCGTAGCTCTTCGCATGAAAAGGGCACGTCGAAGCGCAAGAGCGACTCGGAAGACCCGACCAGCAACAGCCCTTCGGGATCGAGGTTTTCCCAAAGGCCACGCACCACCCGCTCGATGGTTCGGTCCTGAAAATAGATCAACACGTTGCGGCAGATGACCACGTCGAACTTGCCGAGCTGAGACAGCTCCTCGGAATTGACCAAATTGACCCGGCGAAATTCGACCGCGCGCGCGATAGCCGGGAAAACGCGCATGCCATCTTCATGGCCGTCGAGCCAGCGTCCGACTACGCCCGGAGGCAGGGAGCGCAGAGAGCGCCGCCGATAGCGGCCTTCTTTGGCCTGCGCCAGCGCGCGAGCGCTGATATCGCTGGCCACGATGGTCACTTGGTCGAGCAAGCCCGCCTCATCGAGCAACATCGCCAGCGTGAGGGGCTCTTCCCCGGTCGAGCACGCGGCGCACCAAATCCGCGGCCTGCGGCCAGCGGCGATCAGGTTCGGCACGACCTCCTTCGTGAGCACATCGAGCGCGGCGAGATCGCGGAAGAAGTAGGTCTCGTTCACGACCAGCGCATCGACCAAGAGCGCGAACTCGGCTTCGGCGCCCGGGTCGTAACGCAGAAAATAGTAGTAATCGAGCAGCGACTCGAAGCCCCGCTCCAGGGCTCGCGGAGACACGCGATCGGCCAGCAGCTCGCGCTCGTGAAGATCGTAGTGTAGGCCCAAGCGCTCCTCGAGCAGCGCGCTCAAGATCGCGAAGACCTGGGCTGAAAGTGGCAGAACGAGGCTCATCGGCTGAGTGCGGCCGCGCAAATACGGCGCATCTCCGCGTCTGGATCGGCGAGCGCCGCCCGTTCCAACGCGGCGCTGCTGGCTGGGTCTCGCAGCGCGATCAAGGCCGCTGCCGCGGCCCGGCGTGCATCGTCATTGACCGAGGACAGAGCATCGCGGAGTGCGCCGCGCGCATCTTCCGATTGCATGCGCGAAAGGCTCGCGACGAGCGCGTTCGCCGCGCGGTCATCGGCGTGGCTCAGCGCCGCGGATAACGCCTGTGCGCGACCCGGCGCCGGGCGCGCGAGCGCCTGAATCAGCGAGTCGTTCAGCGGATCCTCGAGCAGCAGCCCGAGCAGCGCGTTCGTAGCCGAAGCGTCCGAGCGCGCCGCGAGGAAGCCCGTCGCCGCCACGCGCACGCCCTCGTCCGTGTCACGCGTCGCCGCGGCGATCGCCGGCAACGCTTCGGCCAGGCCGAGCTCGGACAGGGCGGACAGCGCGACCAAGCGAGTCGAAGAATCCGGCGAGGAGAGTGCAGTGCTCAGCGCGGGCAGTGCTTCCTTGCGCTTCGATATGCCGAGCGCGACCAGCGCCGCGCGGTGCAAATCGGCGTCGCCCGAACCCAATGCTCCGCACAGTACGTCGAACGCGCGCTGGCCCTGGAGGTGTGCCAGCGCTTCCACCGCCGCCACGCGTACTTGTCCCGAGGGGTCGGCGAGCAAGCCCGCGATTTTTTCGGTCGCCGTATCGTCGCGCAAGCGACCGAGCGACTGACAGGCGTAGTAGCGAACCCAAGCGTCGCTGTCGCTGAGCGCTTGCCGCAGGCGCGCTCGGGCATCTTCAGAGGTGGGCGCGTGGCCCAAGGCGCGTACGGCCGAGGCGCGAGTGCGGGCGGAGTCATGCCGAGAGGCCTCGAGCAAAAGCGGGAGCGCCAGCGGATCGTCGATGAACGGCAAGCCGGCAATGCCAGCTTCGCGGATCCGCTCGTCCGCGGCGTGCATCGCCTCGCGTAGCGCCGGCAGACCCTCGGGATACCCGAAATAACCGAGGATTCTGAGCGCGGCGCGACGCACGCGAGCGTCCGCGGAACGCGCCGCTTCCAGCGTCAAGGTGCGAGTTTCGGCGCTGCCCAGCGACTGAATGGCTGCCAGCGCAGCCTGCCCGACACGCGCGTCAGCATCGGCCAGGAGCGGGAAGATGGCGGGCACGGACGAAGAGTTGCTGGTCTTGGCTAGAGCATCGCAGCTGAGCGCGCGCACCGTGGCATCGTCGTCGCCGAGGCAGGCAACGAGTGCGCCGAGCGCAGCGAGCCGGCCCGACAAAATGGGGACGAGCGCCCGCCGTTCCTCACTCGTGCCAGTGCGCACGGCTTCGATCAGCTGCGGCTCAGCCAGGCTGCCGAGTCGCTTCAACGACGCGGCGGCGGCTTGCGCCACGGCGGGTTGCCCACGGAGCAGGTCGAGCAACGCCGGAACGGCGCTCTCTTCGCCGATCCAAGAAAGCACTTGGCTTAGCGCGAGTTGCTCGGCGGTATCCGCGCGCTTCAAGGCGAGCGCGAAATCGCGCCGCAAATCGCCGAGGTCGGGCGAGGCCATCAGCGCCCTCTCCAGCGAAACTCCGCTGCCGAAGCGTTGCTCGGCTGCGTCGTGGATCGAGACCAGGGCAAGCGCAATGGCGCACACCATGCTGCCGCTGGCATGGCCAAGCAAGCGAACCAACGCGGGTACCACACTCGGATCGCCGAGCCGGCCGAGCGCGCGCACCGCTTCCGACGCATAGAGTGGCTCGGTCGCGAGCTGCAAAAGAGTCGCGAGCGCGCGCGAGTCGCGAGCACGGCCGAGCACGTCGATGGCCGGAAAAGTACGAAAAAAATTGCGGCTCTCAGCCAGGCGTAGGAGCGTCTCCACCGCTTCACGGCCGCCGATCCGACCGAGCGCCTCCACCGCCGCGAGCGCGACGTTGTCGTCCGCATGCTCGGTGAGCGCGCACAGCTTCGGGACCGCGCGCTGGCTTTCGCGCCGACCCAAAATCTGCGCGGCATCGCAGACGATGGCCGCGTTTTCCTGGTCGCACAGCGAAAGCACGAGCGCATCGGCGTCGCTGCTCGAGGTGGAGAGCGCATCGACCAAGCCGGCGATGCGGGCTTCGCTGTCGCGCGCCGTGCACAGCTTCTGGCACAGCACTGGCAACACCGCTTCTCCGCCGGCGGCCAACGCGTCGACGACCGCGCGGCGCACGGTCCACGAGGCGTCGACCAGCTCTTCGATCAAGGCAGCGGCCGTGGTCGGCAGAGCGCGCCGAAGCTCGAGCACGCGGACGAGGCGAGGCTGCTCAGTCATGGCGCCCCGTCGCCATTGCTCCTGGAATCACTCGAGGCGGCGATCGAAAGCAACGCCAGGCTTTCGGCTTGGTTCAGGTTGGCAGCGCGGAGCTTGCTGATTTGTACCGAAAGGGCGTCCATTTCGCGACCGAACGCCGTAACGCCCTTGGCCTGCAGCGTCGAGGTCGAGACCGTCTCGCGGATGCGGCCGCGCATGTCGTTGACCGCATGCGCGATCTGCTCGCTGGCGGCAGCCTGCTCGCCATTGGCTTTGCGCACCGCGGCGATGCTTGCCGTCTGTTTGGTGGCGCCGTCGGCCAGCATGTTGAGCGCGTCACTCTGCTCCTCGAGAGCGCGCGCGGTCTGCCGCGCGATGCGCCGCACCTCCTCGCCGCTCTTGGCGATCGCGGTCAGAACCTTGCTCTGTTCGGACGTCGCTCGCATCAGATCTGCGGCGGAGCCTGCCACCTGTCTCGACGCTGCATCGAGCTCTTTGCCGGCTTTCACCTGTTCCAGGAGTCCGCGCGCATTTTGCTGCGCGTCCTTGCGCGCGCTATCCATGGCGTGGGCGATCTCTGCTGCGCCTTTGGCTTGTTCGCTCAAGCCGAGCACGCTGCGCTCGGTCGCGGCGCGAACCTCGTCCGCGGCGCTGGCGATGCTCTTGACGAGATTGGTCTGCTCGCTGAGTTGCGCCATGGTGGCGTCGGTCTGGTTGCGCATGCTGAGCGCCACCTTGGAGAGCTCCTGCGCCGCCGCAGCTTGCTCGGCTGCGCCCATTGCAACCTGTTTGGCATTGCTCGCAAGTAGCTCGTTCGAACGCACCATGTCGCGGAGCGCGCGCGCTTGCTCCGCGGATGCGAGCGTCGTTTGCTTGGCCATTTGCCGCATTTCTCCGGCGCTCTTCGCCAAATCTTGCGTGGCTTTGGCTTGCTCGCTGGCGGCGGTGGCAATCACCCGTGATTGCTCGCGCACCCGCGCGGACGATTCGGTCAGCGATTTGACCACCGTCACCTGCTCGTTGGCGCTCTCCGACGCTTCCCGCACCGATTGGCCGAGCTCCTGAACGCCGCCGAGAATGGCGCCGAGCGCGCGCTCGGCGTCCGCTGCCAGTGCGGCGCCGTCGCTGGCGATGCGCTCGCCTTCGTGGGTCGCGGAGATGGCGTCGCGCGCGGTGCTCTGCAGCGCGCGGATGATTTTGGCGATGTCCGAGCTAGCCGTTGCCGCGCGATCCGCGAGCGCGCGGATTTCCTCGGCCACGACTGCGAAGCCGCGCCCGTGCTCGCCGGCTCGCGCTGCCTCGATGCTCGCGTTCAGCGAAAGCAGGTTCGTGCGGTCGGCGATCAGGTTGATCGTTTGGACGAAATCCCCGATTTCGTCGACCTTCTGGCCCATTTCCTTCATCACCCCAGCCGAGGAGGTGATCGAGGTGCGGATCTTTGCCAGGCCCTCGATCGAACGCCCGACCGTGGTGCCGCCCTCGCGCGCGAGGACCGTTACTCGATCGCCGACGCTGCGCGCGTCGTCACAGACTCGCGCGATCCGGCGGGTCGCCGCCTCGACCTGTGTCGTCGAGGCGGCGCTCGCTTCCGCAAGACGCGCAATATCGTCGGCCGAGCGTGCCACTGCCTGTGCAGATTTTGCCAGCTCCTCGATCGTGGTGGCGTTCTCTTCCACGACTTTGGCGGTTTTCTCGGAGGTCGCCGCGACCTCTTCCACGGATGCGGCGACTTCTGCGACGGTGGCCGCGTTTTCGCTGCTGGCGTCCTCGAGCGCCTTGGCATTTTTGGCCGCAGCCGTCGCCGAGCGCGACACTTCCTCGGTGGTGGTCGCGGTTTCGAGCACCGAGCTTGCCAGATCCTGACCGCGCACCGCGACGCCCTCGACACCCCTGGCGATCTCGCCCGCGCTGGTCGAGACCGAGGCGATGCGCGTGCTCACTGCGCGCGCATCCGTCGCCAGACGCTCGATGCCTTTCGCCATTTCCTCGCAGGTCGCGCCCACTTCGGCGATCGTTGCGGCGGTCGTTTCACCGCGTGCGGAAATGCTGGCTAGCCCGGCTGACATTTCGGTCGAGGTGGCGAGCAGTTGTTCACTGGCCGCCGCAAGATCCTGTGCGTTGCCGGTTACGCCGCGGACCGAACGGGCAGACTGCTCGATCGCCGAAGCCGTGCTGTCCGCGGACTCGGCCAGCAGCTGGGTGTCCTTTTTGACTGCGCCGATGGATGCGGTCATCTCTCTCAGCGCGGCCGTCGACTCTTCCACGCCGCTCAGCAAGCCCTGGGCGAGATCGCTCAAGCTCTGCTGAGCTCGGGCCATTTTTTCGGCCATGGCGCCCGTCTCTTCTACGGAGGTCGCGATCGACTCGGCGGCAGAGCTGACTTGCTCCCCGAGAGCGGCGCGTTCGTTGCCCGCGGCGGCGAGCCGCAACGCAGTCGCCTCGATCGCCGTGACATCCGCCGCGCTCGTGCGCAGCGACTGGGCGATCTCGCTAACCTGGGAGCTGAGGGGTTTCTGAGACGTCGCCGAGGCGGCCGCGGAGTGCGTGTTCATGACTGGTTTCACCTAGGATTTTCGGAAGATCGACGAGGAGCAGCAGGCGCTGCCCGAGCGCATGGACCGCGTGCACGAAGCCCGAAGCTTGTTCGGAGACGATGCCCGGCGCAGGTTGGTGCTTTTCGAGATCGAGTTTCAGGACCTCACGCGCAGAGTCGACGACGAGCGCGACCACCCGGCCCGCGCACTCGCTGACGATGACGCGGGTATCGAGCGTCAGTGCGGCCGGCGGGAGCCCGAGGCGCGCGCGCAGATCGATCACCGGCACGATCAGGCCGCGCACCGTGACCAGGCCTGCGACGTACGATGGCGCGCCCGGCACGAACGTGGCGCCGGAGAACGTCTCCATTTGCAGCACCGAGTCGACCGGAATCGCATATTCGTTGCCCGCGAGCCGAAACACGACGTGGAGCGTCACGAGCGCGCTCCCCGAGCTTTGGGTAGAGCACTCAGGCTGACGCTCAGCGCGATCAAATCGAGCACCAAGGTGGGCCGTCCGTCCCCCAGATCGGTCGCCCCCGAGATGCCGGGAGCGCGGATCAAAACGTCATTGACCGGGCGAATGACGACCTCTTGTTGGCCGAGCATGCGATCGACCGCAAAGGCCAGCGGTGCGCCGGCGCGTCGCACGATGATGGCCTTGCCCGGAGTAGCCTGGGTTTTTTGCAGGCCAAACACTTGGGCGAGCTGGACCATCGGCAAGGCCATCCCGCGGCGAGAGATGATATCGACACGCGGACTGCCATCGTCGATTGCGGGGAGCGGCGCGAGCCCCTGTGGATCCACCTCGATGATCTCGTCCACCATCGACACTGGCACGACGAAGCGCTGCTCTGCGCATTCGAACGAAAAAGCGTCGACGATCGAAATCGTGAGCGGCACCTGCAGCGTGAAGGTGGTGCCTTTGCCGAGTTCGCTCGAGACTGCGAGTTCGCCGCCGAGCTCGTCCACGATCGTGCGTTTGACGATCTCCATGCCCATACCGCGACCGCTGGTGGTGGTGGCGATGTCGCGCGTGGACAGGCCGGGAATGCACAGCAGATCCAAGAGCGCCGCGTCGTCGTTGGGACTCGGTCGGCCCGCTTTGCGCGCCACGCTAGTGCGATCGATGCCGCGACCGTCGTCGCTGACGGTGAGCTCCAAGCGCGTGTTGCTGCGGGCACTGCAGGTGATGCGCAGCAAGCCCTCTTCGGGTTTACCGCGGCGCAGGCGTTCGTCGGGCGTTTCAATCGCGTGATCGACCGCGTTTCGCACCAAATGCACGATCACCGGAAAGAGCCGCTCACAGACCGACTTGTCGAGCTCGGCCGTCCCACCTTCGAGCTCGAGGCGCACCGCGCGGTTCGCGGACCGGCGTAGCCCACGCACGAGCAGCGGGACTCGCTCGAGTAATTCGCTCACCGGAACCATGCGCACGCGCACGATGGCCGCGCGTAAATCGCGTAGCTGCCGGGCATTGTCGGTCATGATCGCGCCGAGCTCGCGCGTATTTACGCCGCGTTCGCCGAGCGCGGCGACCGCGCGCGCCAAGCGGAAGCGCGTGACGATCAGCGCGGATAGGCCCTCCATCGCGTCGTCCAAACGGCTCACATCCACGCGCACGACGCCGCGCCGCGTTTGCACGTCGAAAGCGTCGTCCGGGGCGAGATCCAGCGGCGGTTCGCTCGTCAGCTCGGTATCGGCCGGCGCGGGCACGCTCAGCTCGGCAGCGATGTTGCGCACGGCCCCGAGTGCGGAGCCGACCCGCTCGACGATGGCCTCGTCCGATGCGCTGGTGAGCACGATCAGCACGAACGAAAGACCACCCGGAGCATCCGCGCTGACCGGCAGCGCTTGCGGCAAGACGCGTACGATTTCCGCGATCGCGCTCAGGCGCTCGCGAACGGAGTTGATCGATAGCCCCTCGGCCACGCGCGCCGGGGAGGGGATGAATTCGGCGCGCAACGCGCGCTTGCCGAGCGCGATGCCCCGGAAAATCTGGTCGATCTCGAAAGGTGCCAGCTTTCCGTACAAGGCTGGCTCGAGATCGAGCGATCTCGCGCTTGCGCTCGGCGCGCGCCGCGCGAGGCCGAGCGAATCGAGCTCCGCTAGCAGCTCGTCGGACGGCTCTGGCGCGATGTCGCCGCGGCCGAGCGCTGTCACGCGCTGCTCGATGGCTCGCACTCCGCGTAGCAGCCCGTCGATGGCCTGCGGAGGCAGCGGAGCACCCGAGCGATCGAATTCACGGAGGAACGACTCCAGGCGGTGCGCGATGGCGACGATCGGTTCGACCCCGACCATCGCAGACAGACCCTTGATCGTGTGCAACGAGCGAAACGTCTCGCGCACTGCGCGCGGGTTTGCTTCTCCGCGCCGTTGCGCGGCTTCGATGGCGAGGAGCTGGCTGTTGGCGGTCGCCAAGTGCTCCTCGGCTTCGACCAAATAAGCGGCGACGAACTCTCTTAGCTCGGCGGGCGCCGTCACGCGACGGACTCCGCGCCCTCACCCAGGATTGCGCGGACTTCGGCGATGATCGCTGCGGGCGTAAACGGCTTTGCCAAAAAGCTCGTCGCACCGGCTTCGAGCACGCGCTCGCGCGATTGATCGTCACCGCGAGTGGTCACGATCAGCACGGGCAGCGCGCGTAACGTATCCTGACCGCGCACGAACTCCAGCACCTCGACTCCGCCGATATCTGGCATATTGAGATCGAGCACCATCAAGTCGAAGGCGGCGAGCGAGAGCCGCTCGATTGCCTCGAGGCCGCTCGAAGCATGGGCAAAGCGCGTATCCGGCACGGCGCGCAGGCAGGCCACGATCATGTCGCGCATGACCTTACTGTCATCGACCACCAGGATTTCAGTCATCAGCGCTAGGCACGCAAGCTATGGCCGCGCTCTTTGGCGGTCAACAACGGCACATGAGTCCGGTGCGCGCCACAGCGGAGCCGATTTTGGAAGTGAGGCGCAATGTCACGCTTTTGAGTCGCGCGACGATTCCACGCAAGCTCGTGCTGGATTGGTTTATCGTCCCTCGGCTTGATCTCTCAGAGCAACAAACGATGAGCAATTCGGAAATTCGCCCCTCTTCTGCGGGCGTCGCCGAACGCGCTCAGATCTGGCTGATCGACGACAGCCCCCTCGAGCGCGAACTCGCGTCCCGCATTCTGCAAGAGCAATATCATGTCGTTCCATTCTCCGACGGCCCGCCGGTGCTCGAGCGTTTGGCGGCCGGCGAGCGTCCGGACGTGCTCGTGCTCGACTGGCACATGCCGCAAATGTCCGGCCTCGAGGTGTGCCGGTTTTTGCGTCAGCGCTACGACGAAGCCAGCCTCCCGATCCTGGTTCTGACCGCGACCGGCGGACAAGACGACCTTTTGGACGGCCTCGCCGCGGGCGCCAATGATTTCGTGACCAAGTCGTTCGACCCCGCCGAGCTGCTCGCGCGCGTCGGAACGCTCGCGCGATCGAAGCTACTTTACGACACCCTGAAACAAACCGAGCTTGCCTCGCGCCGTGAGCGAGAGGCAGCCGAACAGGCGAACCGCGCCAAGGACGTGTTCATGGCCACGGTTTCGCACGAGCTGCGCACCCCGCTCAATTCGATCCTCGGTTGGGCACGCTTGCTCAGTGAAGGCAAACCCGACGAAGCGACGCTCGCGCGCGGGCTTGCCACCATTCAGCGCAACGCTCAGATCCAAGTTCAACTGATCGAGGACATCCTCGACACGACGCGGGTCATCTCCGGCAAGCTGCATCTCGAGCTCGTGACTTTGGATTTGGGCAACGTGGTGCGTGCGGCCTATGACGCAGCCAAGCCGTCGCTGGACGCGCGGCAGCTGCGGGTGGATCTGGCGCTCGACCCGGGAAGCTTTCGCTTGCGTGGTGACCCCGATCGCCTGCAGCAAGTGGTCGGCAATTTACTGGCGAATTCGGTCAAGTTCACGCCGCCAGGCGGCAGCATTCGCCTGCAGCTGACGCGCGCTCCGAGCGGCTTCGAGCTCGTGGTCAGCGATACGGGCAAAGGCATCGCCAAACCGTTTTTGCCGCACGTTTTCGACAGCTTTCGCCAGGAAGACGACGCCGCGACGCGGCGCAATTCCGGGCTCGGGCTCGGCTTGGCGTTGGTGCGTCACATCGTCGCGGCGCATGGCGGTGTGGTCAGCGCCGCGAGTGAGGGCGAGGGTCGAGGAGCGACGTTCACGATCACGCTGCCGAGCGACCTGAGCTCGCGCTCGCGCACCGGCGAAACCGATCGCCCGAGCCCCGCGCCGTCTGCCGTCATGCACGGCTTGCCCGTCGGTCGACTCGCTGATTTGAGAATCCTCGTCGTCGAAGACGACGAAGATGCGCGCGATTTGCTGGTCACGGTGCTCCGTCAACAGGGCGCAAAGGTCGAGCAAGCGGGCAGCTGTTTCGAGGCGCTGGCGCGGATCGAAGCCTCGCTGCCCGACGTACTCTTGAGCGATATCGGGCTGCCGGGCGAGGACGGCTACGAGCTGATTCAAACCATCCGCGCGCGCGGTCATCTGCCCGAAGCGCTGCCCGCGATCGCGCTCACTGCCTACTCGCGGCGCGAAGATCAACGCCTGGCGCTAGAAGCCGGCTTTCAGGCGCACGTCGCCAAGCCCGTCGAGCCGGCAGTGCTCATCACTGCGGTCGCAGCCGCCGCGCAACTCGGTCGCAAGCGCTAAACCCGCGCTCGCGGCGTTTCCCCGCGCGCTCGCGGTGTTTCCTCCGCCTGGGTTTTGATGGTCACGCGGGCGGCGCACGGCGGCACAGCCTTCGGCGTCGCGGACGACTTCCCTGACTGAGCGAGCGCTTCCGAGGCTGCCTACTTCCAATTTCTTCGAAATGTTGCTTGCGCGCATATTTCGAAAATAATAGAAGCAACACGTGAGCCTGAAACTCGAACGGCACGCGGAGCAGCTGGCGGCGCTCGGGCACCCGATTCGGCTCGAGATCGTGCGCTTCGTGGTTCAGGGCGGTGACGCCGGTGCCGCCGCGGGCGAGATCCAACAGCACGTCGATTTGGCGGCTTCCACCCTCAGCCATCATTTGAAGCGCTTGCTCGACGCCGGGCTCTTGGCGAGCCGCACCGAGGGCACGTTTCATTTCTATTCAGCGGAGTACAAAGCGCTCCGCGCGCTCACCGACTACCTCTGGGAAGATTGCTGCAAGCGCGGACAGAGCCAGAAGAGCTGCTGCTGACGCGGAATTCGCCGAACGGAGACCGACGATGAACGAGCAGAAATTCGAACGCGCCCGCTGCATTCGGTGGGGCGCGAAATCACGGCTGAGCATCCACTCCTGCCGCTGTGCATTCGGCACATGAAAGCGGACTTGAAACGGCGCGCGGTCGCCGAGGCACTCGGCAGTGCCTTGCTCCTCGCCACGGTGGTCGGCTCGGGCATCATGGGTGAGCGGCTCGCCGGCGGTAACGTGGCCATCGCGCTGCTCGCCAACACGGTGGCAACCGGGGCCGCGTTGGTCGCGCTCATTCTGACCTTCGGCCCCATTTCCGGCGCTCACTTCAATCCAGCGGTCACGCTCGCGGATGCCACGCAAGGCGGTTTGCAGTGGCGAGAAGTGCCGGTGTACCTCGTGGCTCAGGTCATTGGCGCTTTCAGCGGCGTCGCCGCAGCCCACGCCATGTTCGGCGAAGCGGTGTTTTCGGCTTCGACGCACGTGCGCTCGGGGCCGGCGCAGATCTTCAGTGAGTTCGTCGCGACCTTTGGTTTGCTCTCGGTGATCTGGGGCTGCGCGCGAAGGCGGGCTGCCGAGGTGCCGTTCGCGGTCGGCGCGTACATCACCGCGGCGTATTGGTTTACGTCCTCGACCTCCTTCGCCAATCCAGCGGTCACGTTGGCCCGTGCGGCGAGCAACACTTTCGCGGGCATTCGTCCGGAGGATGCGCCGGCGTTCATCGTGGCTCAGTTGGTTGGCGCTGCGGCGTCGACGGTTCTCTTTCGTTGGTTGGTGCCGGGTTTACCGGCCGTAGCGACCCGGGTGCTCGAGCCGCATGGCTCGGCAGCCGAGGCGGAGTAATAGTCAGTGGCCCCCAATATCCCGCTCGTTCTCTTCGCGTGTATTCACAACGCTGGCCGTTCGCAGATGGCCGCGGCCTGGTTCAATCATCTGGCCGAGCCGACCAAGGCGCGCGCGGTGTCGGCCGGCACCGAGCCGGGCAGCCGAGTGCACCCCGAGGTGGTCGTGGCGATGAATGAGGTCGGCATCGACTTGTCCGGCGGCAAACCGCAGTTTCTCTCGGACGATCTGGCACGCGGCGCGACGCTGCTCGTCACCATGGGTTGTGGCGAGGCCTGCCCAGCGGTGCCCGGGCTAGCGCGCGACGATTGGCCGCTCGAAGACCCGAAGCAGAAGCCGGTCGAGCGGGTGCGACAGATCCGCGACGAGATCCGGGCGCGCGTGGCGGCGCTCCTTCAGCAGCGCGGCTGGGCGCGCGAGTCGGGCTGAGCGCGCCGGCTGCCAGCGCGCGGCTGAAAATCGTGTAGACTGGCTCGAGATGGTCGCGGTCAGAGCCTGGATTTTCGCCCTGTTGGCGACCGTGCTCGTGCTCTTGCCGAGCGGGGGGCGCGTCCATTCCGAGCATTACTGCCGAATGATGGGCCGCGTCGTGGCCTCGTGTTGCTGCGACGACGCAGTCGCGAGCGCGCCCAGCCGGCAGCAGCAGCTCCGAGAATCCGATTGCTGCCAGCGAGTTTCGTCCTCGGTGCCGAGCACGCTCGGAGTCGACAAGGCCTTGCGCTACGGCCACGCCGCGCCGGGCCCGCAGATCACGCCCTTCGTTGTCTCCGCGCTCGAGCCGAGGTTGTCCGACCCAGGGCCCTGCCGTGAGTCGACGCAGGCGCCGGCCGCGCTCGGGCCACCGCTGTTCGTGAAGCACTGCGCGCTGCTCAGCTGAAGCGCGCGCTTCCGTCGTAACGGTCTCGGGTTCGCTGATTTTCCGAACCCGACGGGCTGAACCGCGATCTGAGCGCATTGGTGCGCTCCTCGCGACGCTCGTCCAGGATCTACGGAGTGTGCTTCATGATCGGTTCGTCCACGCACGACCGCATTCGCGCGCGCCTCTCGCCCGCGAATAGTCTGACTGTGACTTTGATTTGCATTCTTCCGCTCTCCGCGTGCGCCACCACCGCAACGAGCGCGCCGGCGATCGGCAGTCCGCAAGGGGGACACGCTTCTGGCCTGGCGGCGGCAGCGCCGCCGAATGACGCGGCCGCAGGGCTCGAAGCCAAAAGCCTCGACCGGCGCGCCTACGTTCGCGCAGTCTTGGCTCGGAATCCCAGCATCGAATCGGCGCGGCAGGGCTGGCGAGCCGCGCTCGCACGCGCGCGAAAAGCCGGAGTCTGGGAAGATCCGATGGTCGATCTGGCCGTGGCTCCGCTGTCGATCGGCTCGTCCCAGGCGCCGCTCGGTTACGAGCTCGGCATCAGCCAGCATGTGCCCTGGTTCGGCAAGCGGGCGCTCGAGAGCTCGGCGGCACAAGCGGAGGCCGAGGCCTCGAAGAGCGATTACGAAGCCATGCGGCGCGAGCTCGCTCTGACCGCGGTCACGCTGTACGACCAATATTTCGTGAGCACGCGCTCGCTCGACGTGAACCAAAAACACGTCGAGCTGATGCGCGTGATGCGCGACTCCGCCACTGCACAGTTCGAGGCCGGCCACGGTACGGCCCAAGATCCGCTGCAAGCGGAGGCAGAACTCGCGCACATGGAACACGACAGCGCCCTCCTCAGCTCGCAGCGTGACGTGACGGTCGCGCAGATGAACGAACTCTTACACCGAGCGCCCGAGCTGCCCTTGCCTCCGCCGCCGGCGGAGTTGCCGATGCCTGCCGTTCCCGTGGCGAGTGAGGCGGAGCGGCTCGAGAGCAATGCGCTTGCGCAGCGCAGCGAGATTGCGGCTGCGCGACAGCGCGCACAGGCTGCGCAAGCGCTCGCGGAGCGCGCCGATCGCGACGCTTACCCCGATCTGACCGTGTCCACCTCGTACAATTCGATGTGGGATATGCCCGAGCATCGCTGGATGGTCGGGCTCGGCTTCAGTCTGCCGATCGCCTCCGAACGGCGCCTAGGCGCGGCCGATGAGTCACGTGCTCTGCGCGCTCAATTCGAGAGTGAAGCGGCGCGCCTGTCCGACGCCGCGCGAACTCAAGTGTACGTAGCTCTGAAGCAATTGCAGGAATCGGAGCACGTGCTCGGCCTGTTCGAAAAGCGCCTGCTACCGCTCGGACGCCAGCAAATCGACGCTGCCCGAGCGAGCTTTACGACCTCGCATACCTCATTCATGAGCGTGATCGCCGCGGAGAAAAATCTGCGCAGCGTGGAGCTCGAATACCAAACTGCGCGCGCCGAATGCGATCGACACCGCGCCGAGCTCGATCGCGCGCTCGGCAGAATACCAGGGCTGGACGAGCCGGAGCGCCGCCGATGACCGCGAAGCGCTCGAGTCGCTGGCTGCCGTTCGGGCTCTTGGGGCTGCTGGCGCTGCTCGCGGTCGTATACCGCGGGCCGCTCTCGACCTGGTTTCGCGGCGGCAGCTCGGGCGAAACGACGGCGTCAGCCGCGCCCAGCAGTGAGCCGCACGCTCTGGCCGATGTCGACCACTACACCTGTTCCATGCACCCGTCGGTCAAGCAGCCCGGCCCAGGGAAATGCCCGATTTGCGGCATGGATCTGATCCCCGTCACGCGCGAGCAACAGAACGCGGGCGTGGTGCTGATCGACGAACACCGTCGGCAATTGATCGGTGTGCGCACCGCGCCCGTCGCGGAGGGCCCACGGCGGCGCTCTTTTCGCGCACTGGGTCGCGTGACCTACGATGAATCGACGCTCACCGACGTAACGCTCAAAGTGCGCGGCTTCATCACCCGTTTGCTGGTCAACGAGACGGGGCAGCACGTGGCGCGCGGCCAAACGTTGCTCACCTTGTACAGCCCAGATCTGTACAGCGCAGAACAAGATTTTTTGCTCGCCTCGCGCGGCGCAACGGCGGCCAGCGCCGACGCAGCCGAGGGGTCGCGCGCGCCGGCGTTCGCGCGCGCGGCTCGCAAGCGCCTCGATTTGTTGGGCCTGAGTGGCGCGCAAATCGAGGCGATCCTGGCCCGGGGCGAGCCCGAGGAAAATAGCGCGGTCGCGTCTCCGGCCTCGGGTTTCGTGATCGAGAAGAACATCGTCGAAGGCGCGGCGGTCGAGCCGGGGATGCGGCTCTTGCGGATTGCGGCGCTCGACCGAGTTTGGGTCGAAGCCGACGTGTACGAGGCCGATCTGGCGCGCGTGCGCGTGGGGCAGCCGGCGCGCGTTACGCTCGATTATCTGCCGGGCAAGAGCTACGACGCAAAAGTCGCGTTCGTGTATCCTTATTTGGAAAGCGGCGCACGAACGGGCCGCGTGCGCATCGAGCTCCCAAACAAGGCCGGCGAGCTGCGGCCAGGAATGTACGCGAGCGTGGAGCTTGGCTCGGACGTCGGATCGCGGCTCGAGGTCCCTGTGGCGGCCGTCGTATACACCGGGCCGCGACGCTTGGTCTTCGTCGATCTCGGAGAAGGGCGCTTCAGTCCGCGCGAGATCCAAGTCGGCAGCGAAGCCGACGGCATGTACGAGGTGCTATCCGGGCTCGCGGCGGGCGAGGTCGTGGCCACGTCCGGCGTGTTCCTGATCGCCGCTGAAGCTCGCATTAGCACGGCCGCGAAATACTGGGACAGCGCGCCCGACGCGACGAGCGCGCCGGCAACTGCACCGGCGCAATCGTCCGTGCCGCCCGCGCCGAGTTCGATGCCAATGCGACCCCCCGCTCCAACGGCATCGCGGCTTGCTGCCCCGTCCGCACGAACGAGCGCGCCGGCGGCAGGATTCAGCTGCCCGATGCACCCCGAGGTGCACCAGAATGCGCCCGGAAAATGCCCGATTTGTGGCATGGATCTAGTGCCGACTCCGAGTGGTTCGAAGCCATGAGTGGGCCCGCTTTGGGCTCACTGCCCGCGTCTCCGAGCCTGATCGCGCGCGTGATCGCGGCCACTGCCGCGCGGCCTTGGTTCACGATTCTTGCCGTGGCAGCGCTCGGGCTCTGGGGCTGGGTGTCGTTGCAGCGCACGCCACTCGACGCCATTCCCGATCTCTCGGACGTGCAGGTGATCGTGTTCACGGAGTGGATGGGGCAAAGCCCAGATCTAGTCGAGGATCAGCTGACGTACCCGATTTCCGCGGCGCTGATCGCAGCGCCGCGCGTGCGCGCCGTGCGCGGGCAGTCCATGTTCGGCATGTCGTTCGTGAACGTCATTTTTCAAGATGGTACGGACATCTACTGGGCGCGCAGCCGCGTGCTCGAATACATGAGCTCGGTGCGCGCGAAGTTACCGGCAGGCGTCAATCCGACGCTCGGACCGGACGCGACGGGCGTCGGCTGGGTCTTCGAATATGCCCTGGTGGATAAGAGCGGAAAGCACGATTTGCAGCAGCTTCGCTCGCTCCAGGATTGGAACGTGCGCTATGCGCTGGAGAGCGTGCCGGGAGTGGCGGAGGTCGCGAGCGTCGGTGGCTTCGTCAAACAATATCAG
>Ga0207667_10003219_pt1 | contig 20160 bp, 15 predicted proteins | sample KBSCornC52_FD_184301 | JGI IMG/M metagenome (GOLD analysis project Ga0207667, IMG submission 184301) | Corn rhizosphere microbial communities from Kellogg Biological Station, Michigan, USA - KBS Corn C5-2 (SPAdes) (version 2) | ecosystem: Host-associated > Plants > Roots > Rhizosphere > Soil ...
CAGGCAGGACGTATAATGCGGGCAGGTATAGGTATGGGTTTAATGGAAAGGAAAATGATAATGAGGTGAAAGGGATTGGAGATCAAATCGATTATGGGATGCGTGTGTATGATCCGAGAATAGGGAAGTTTTTGAGCGTAGATCCCTTGACGGCTAAGTATCCGGCTCTTACACCGTATCAATTTGGTAGCAACAGACCTATTGATGGGGTAGACATGGATGGAAAAGAATGGGCGTCACAAACAACATTGACGATTGATTGGCAAACAGGTTCAGCACAATTGTCAACAACCAATTATTTGAAAGTTAAAGTAATAAATGAATCAACACTGATTACTAACCCTGATGTGATCAAAGCGAAAGCAGAATTGGTTGCAAAATCTATTGAAGCGAAAATTACAAATGTGCAAATTCCTTACCGTCTTCCAGATGAGGCCATTACCACTAAGGTAATATTGGATTTTACACCTCCCAGTCCTGATGATGAGCCCGGAATTGCCAAACTAACGTTTGATGATCGGACTTCGACGATTACGACTAAAAACATTATTCAAAATGGAAAGCCGGCTGTATTAACAACAACCAGTTCAACACCAGGAGAAACAAAAGGAGCAATATTCGGTTTTAATATTCATATCGGTATCACTATGGATGGGAAGACAGTTAGCGATGATGATCTTGAAGGTACTGCTCAACACGAGGGTTATCATTCTGCAGGAGGAAATCATCCCTGGAAACTTGACCCAACTGAGCGGCAGTTTGCGCCAGAGGTTAACCAAAATGATCCAATTATGTTAGATTTGAGAAAGAATTTGATATTAAATAATGTAATGAATTCTGCCGAAAATCCTGATCCAAAATTCCGGACCAATGGTGGCCCTGTTTTGACACCAGGTCAGGTGAAAGCAGTGTCAGAAAAGATTAAAACGAGCCCCTACACTCCTGCAGATCTGGGGGTTAAAAATTAAATTGATCCGATGAAACCCGTTTGTGTATTACAAATAATGTTAATTCTGCTATTAACTTGTAAACTGGTTAATAGTCAATCTTTAAATGTTGACTCCTTAAAGAAAGAGCAGGTAAAATACGAGTATGAAACCGGCAGTTGTGACAGCTCTGTACTTATCAAACGGACCGATAGCAACTTGATTATTCTATCCTTTTTTGAAGTGTTTGATGATACGGTTGTTATGTATGTTAATGGGAAAGAGGTAATGAAACAAAACATAATTAAGAGTAATAATCCCTCAACCAGTTCAGGGTACTCCGGATATGACGTTGGAATTGTTCTAAACGATACTACGGATAAGAAAATCTATTTTAAATTGGTGAATCAGAAGAAATATGTTTCAATTGTTCTGGATAAATCGTATCCATTGTGTACAATACAGAGATATGATGATATATGGTATGTAAACTTCAGGAAAAAACGCATGATTATAAAATAATGGTATAATATGCCATTGCAATGTATTTGTTACGAAAGCCCGGTGAATAATACTTAGATTAAGGATAACTACAGATACTACCTGCAATCATTTCCCGGGTTTAAATTTTCCTTATCGGTAGCAAACGTTGCTTTACCGTTTTGAAAATTTATTATCCATATGGAATCAAAATCGTCACCGCCCCATTTCATGCCTTTGGCATCTGCGCCAAGGGCTTTTACCAGGTTGTCGATTTTGTCATGCTCCCAAACAACCAGGGCATACCCGTTTGTTTTCATAATGGCGCCGGCCATTTCCTTTACATCCTCTACATCATATTTTGAGTTGATGCTCACATTGTATTTTACAGCAAACGGGATGATCGTTTCGAGCATTCTTAAATGACTGGCCGATTTGGTATTGCCCATTGAAGGCACAAAAATTTTACCCGGAACCTTGTATTTGGCATATAGAACGGCCGGTAACTGCAGCGATCTGTTAAACCCTTTGCAGGACAGGTTATCTCCCTTATCAGGTTTTTCTCCATGCCGGATGATCACCACTTTTTGAACCTGGGCAAAGCCACTAAAAGTGACGCCGGCAGCTAAAATAACTACAAAGAAGCTTTTAAGAAGATTACTCATATTTCCGGTTTTAAGATATCTGATAAATTGTTATGCCACACCCGGGGACCACTGTTCAACAACGCAAACTAACAACATGTTTAGGAATCCGCCATCTTTTATAGTAACCGCTTTATAAGCCTATTGCCTTCAGAAAGAGGTCTTTATAATTCACGCCTATTGGCACCTGTATTTTTTGAATGTGAACGGTATTGCCCTCAATGTGGTTGATCTTGGATTTGTTGATAATGAACGACCGGTGTACCCGTACAAACAAACCGGCAGGCAACAGTGATTCAAAAGAAGAAAAAGACATATTAGGTATAAGAGTGCTGTTTACGCAAACTATTTTTGTATAATTCCCTTTTGCTTCGGCCAGCAGTATATCGTTATAGGGTAGTTTGTAAATTTTGCCTTCGGCTTTTATAAAAAAGTAATCATCGGCTTGTGGGGCTTTTTTTTCGTCAGGAGCAGTGGCAGACGCCTGCAGTTTTTCAGTCGCCTTGTCGACTGCCACTATAAATCTTTCGAGTGAAAACGGTTTTACCAGATAATCACAGGCCGATAATTCAAATGCATCTACGGCGTATTCTTTATAAGCCGTGGTAAATATAACCTGTGGCATGTTTTTCAGGGTTTTTAAAAAGCCAATGCCGTCCAGTACAGGCATGTGAACATCAAGGAACAATATATCGATCGGATGCTCCTGCAATATATTTTTTGCCTCAAACACATTACCGCAACTGCCGGCAACATGCAGCTGCGGTAAATGACTGCAATAATTTATTATAATTTCTCTTGCAATAGGCTCATCATCTACAACGAGGCAGTTGAACATACTGTTATTTTATTTTTAAGCGAAGTTCTACGATATATAGATTTTCTTTCACAAACTGATTCAGTTCATAATCTCCTTCGTACAAAAGATTAAGCCGCCTGATGGTATTGGCAACTCCTAAACCGGAACTTGTATGGATCGTGCTCTCTTCCTGCTTTGCATGGCTATATGAGTTTTTAACGGTGAACAGTATAAAATTGTCGACGATCCTGAGGCCGATACCAATGTAGATCTTTTGGTTCAATGTATTCTTGGCATGCTTAAAAGCATTTTCAATAAATACGATCAATACCATAGGAGTAATCGCAATCTCCGGATTGGTAATGCCTTCTATATCGGTTTGCAGGACCAGCCGGTCACTTATTCGCAGCTTTTCAAAACTAATATAGTTATAAATATATTCCAGTTCTTCTTTTAAAGGTACAAACGCTTTTTTTGTATCGTATACCGAATACCGCAACAGGTCAGATAATTTTAATAACAGAGCAGGTACCCGCTCATGCTGGGTAATTGAGATTCCATACATGTTATTCAATGTATTAAACAAAAAATGCGGACTTAATTGCGATTGCAACAGATTCAGCTCGCTTTGTTTTTGTTCGGCGCTGATGCGGGCTTCCTGTATCTGCCGTTGAACCGACCCCCTGATCAGTTTTATAAAAATGCCCATGATCAGGCTTATAATAAAAAAGGGCACTGTAGAAACAGAAAATTCAATGATCTCACCCGGGGTATTAAAAATCTTTTTTGCAAAAAGAGGCCATATGATAATGATCGCCATCAGTGAAAGAACAGTGTACATAGCAAAGTGAGAAAATTTATGGCGCAGATAAAAAGCCTGGCACAGCCATCTGCCTGTGTAAGCACATGCCAGAAAGAAAAGGCAGGTAAATGTTGTTAGGAACGCATTCTGCCCGATATGCCAGTAGTAGTAATGGATTCCTGTAAATACCAACATTACAACTCCGATACTGAATACGGTGTGTATGATCAGAGCTTCACTGGTAATTTTTCGAAAGGCAATTTGCATGTTATAAAGATCGCCATTGTTTTTGCAAATGACAGATGCAATATGTTGAAGTGATGAAAAAAGGTTGTTAAAATGCAAAAATCGATGACGAAATTTAATCCTGAGAAATAAGGTATTCAGCAGCTTTTTGCATGCATTGGACACAATGATTTTATCTGCCCGGTATAACAGATAAAATTTGAACAAACAAGCGCTATGAAATTACCTGCATCCTTTTTCTTTCTAATCCTATTATTTAATTTGTATAATACCTGCTATGCACAAAATATTTCCGGCAGAATAACAGGCACTGTTACCGATTTACAAAATAAACCCCTTGCAGGGGCAACCATTTTGTTATTACATGCCAATGATTCAACAAATATCAAATCAACTGCATCGGGTGAAGATGGAAAATTCATTTTTAAAAGGCTGGCTGCCGGCCGCTACATTATTCAAATCACCGGTGTAGGATTTAAAAAATTTATCAGCAGTATTTTAACAGTTGATCAGCAACATGCCGATCTGGTATTACCTGCTATTGCTATTGAACAGGCAAACCGGAAAGTATTAAAAGAAGTCATAGTTGCAGCTAAAAAGCCACAGATCGAGCATAGAATGGATCGTACCATTGTAAATGTAGATGCGATGCTTACTGTGGCCGGCAGTAATGCCCTTGAGGTATTATCAAAAAGCCCCGGCGTATTTGTAAACATGGATGGAAGTATCAACCTTAATGGAAAGAGTGGGGTATTGGTATTGATTGACGATAAGCCTACTTATTTGTCGGCTCAGGACCTGGCAGCTTATTTACGATCGCTGCCTGCCGGTGTGCTGGAGAAAATTGAATTGATCAGCAATCCGCCTGCGCGATACGATGCATCAGGTAGTGCTGTTATTAACCTGCAACTGAAGAAAAACAGAGCGCCGGGTTGTAACGGAAATGTAAGCATAGGATATAATCAGGGAATCTACGGCAGAAGCAATGATGCATTAAACATCAATTACAGGAATAAAAAAATAAATTTATTCAGCAATATCAGCTACGCAAGAGATGCCGGTGGAAATGAGGATGGCAACCGCCGTTATTATTATAATACCGCCGGAACAGATTCGTCGGCCACTTTCATAAACAGGACATATGCTTACACTTCCAATGGATGGAATTTAAGAGCGGGACTTGATTATTACGTTTCCGCTGAAACCACGTTGGGCATTTTATTAACGGGAGGAATAAGGCCCAGAACCGATCAACAGCATTATACCAGTGATCAGTTGAATGCTAACCAGAAACCTGATTCCACGGCTATGGGCGCTACCAACGGCAGTTATCAATGGTACAGCGGCGGCGTTAATTTAAATATGCAGCACCGGATAAAAGAAAAGGGTGAACTGATCACGGCCGATCTGGATTATGTGGCTATTCACGCCAACGGCAGCCAGCTTACGTCATCAACTGTTTATCAGCCGAACGGCAACATTAGCAGTGCAAATGATATTTTGTACCATTTGCCGGCGGATATCAACATCTGGTCAGCAAAAACCGATTATACACTGCCGCTGAAAGGCAAGGCAAATATCGAAGCCGGATATAAATCTTCTTACGTAGTTACAAATTATAGAAACGACTGGTATAATGAGGCAGGCAATGAATTTATGCCTGATTACAGCAAATCAGATCATTTTGTGTATGCAGAAAATATCAATGCTGCCTATGTAAGCGGCTCCAAAGAATGGAAGCGCTGGGGCGTAAAAGGAGGATTGAGAATAGAAAATACAAACATGTATGGCCATCAGCCGGGTAACATAGTAATTGTTGATTCTTCTTTCAGAAGAAATTATACGCATCTTTTCCCGTCTGTTCACTTTTTCTGGAAGGCCGATAGCGCAAGCCATCATACATTCAGTATTAGTTATAGCAACAGAATTCGCCGGCCAAATTATCAACAGTTAAATCCCTTTGTTTTTTATAACGACCGGTATTCATATAATGCAGGCAATCCATCGCTGAAACCCCAATACATGTACGCCGTTGAGCTGAATTATGATTACAAGGGTATTTTAGGTATCGAGATGGCATATTTTCATGCCACAGATCTTATTCAATCCCTGATTCAGCCATCACAAGACATTTTTATCACCCGGCCACAGAATTTCGGAACCTTTCACTCATTTAATTTTTTGTCGTTTTTGTCAGCCGACGTAGTTAAAGGCTGGCATGTAAATGCCAAGCTTATTGTATTTCATTTGGTCAATACAGGCATTGCCAATAATCAGACCATACATAATCACATAAATTCCGGTGAACTGGAGTTTAGTAATCAGTTTCGGTTGTCGAAAAGCTGGAGTGCAGAATTAGATGGCTCTTTTGGCACCAGTCAATTATCCGGCCAAACAAAAACCGGTTCATTCTGGCATTTGGAGGCGGGTGTGCAAAAAAAGATCTTAAAAGACAGGATTATCCTCGGCATAAATGCAAATGATATTTTTCATACCATTATCAGGCGTGATAACACAACTGTTGCAAAACAAATGGTTGCCTGGCGAACTGTAAAATCAGATACACAAAGGATAGGCATATCGCTTTCTTACCGTTTTGGAAAAGATACCAATAACCGAAAACGTAATCATAATACGGGCGGTGCTGCCGAAGAGCAGGGTAGGGTGAATTGATTTGAACGTGTCGATGTAACTCCTTTGAACAAACTATAAATAATAACGCCTTGTAAAAAATTACAAGGCGTTATTTTGTTTGGTGCCTCATAGCGCCATGTATTGCACACACCGGTATTGAAGTAGAAGAAATTATTGTTTTACGAGTTGCCGCGTAACCAGTTTCCCTTTTTGTTGCAGTTTAAGTACATAGGTACCTGCCGGCAGGTCTTTTTTATCAAAAAGTACCGTGGTAGTGCCTTTAGGCAGATAACTGTTTACAAGTACATACAACTGTCTTCCCGTAAGGTCATATACGGTAAGGCTGGTAACGCCATCTGTTTCAAGATTCAAATGAATGGGTATAGCGCCCGAGGCCGGGTTGGGAAAACTAAGCGTTTCATTCGACATAGTGGTAGCTGGAATAACAGGGTTGGTTTCCATACGGGCACTGCTTATGCTGGAAGGGCATTGTGAAGCACTGCTTTCCGATATGCAGAAGTCCGCAAAACGTACCTGCTCATCTCGTAGCCCCGAGGTCTTTTTGCGATAAACGCCCCATTTAGGATGGTTACGCGAGGCGCCGGTTCGCCAAAGATCGATGCCGCTTGATTTGCTGTAGTTTAAAAGCACCTTGCCATCCTTCACTCTTGTGAGCGTGATTTGAAATGATCCGTTATCGCTGCTTTTATACTTTACAAAAGCTTCGACCCAGTTGCCTTTGAATGGCGCCAGGTCTACCGACACCAGCCTGCCGAGATCTACAGAACCTGATTCATCGCCTCCATCGTGAATTACTTCCAGTGTAGAAGCACGAGGTGTAATGGTGATAAGTGGTGAACCATCATCGCCATCAACGGCCTTGATCTGAAAGATGTGGCAGAAGGTAGATGCCCCCACAAAATGGGCATCCAGCTTAAATTTCCATCTGAAATAAGCCGTTTGACCCTGTGTTTGTTCTTCCGAACTGCCTCCTCCCTTGATTTCCATACGAACGCGATCGGTGTTGATGCAGCGATCATTATCAGCATTAATATGACTGTGAAATACAAATACATTCTTGCCCAAATCTGAATCAAAAGCCTGCGTAACATGCGGTCCAAATGATGTATGCACGCAATCGGGATTCTCATTGCCAAAGCCGGCTGCTGAAATAACGGGATATGCGCTGCCCGAACTGGCCGTAGCCGAAAGAGTGACCTGAGCATGAACGTGAAAAGATAGTATCGATAGTAAAAAAAGCAGTCCGGTCATTTGCGTGAGCAGGTGGAATGCCTTTTTGCGGGGCCCGCCAAAGGCCCCTTTGAAATAAAGATGTGTCATTAGATAACAATTTAATGGTTAAAGAATAAGACCTGTGTAGAAAAACCGGGGATGTGTAAAGAAGGCAAGACATGGCTTGTCTTATTAGATGTTAGCAATCGTATTAGCCCTATTAAGTAACGGATAAATACAACGTAGAAGTAAACGATGATTTGCTTTGTATTCAACTCTTTTGGCGGGATGTTTCATTATAAATATTTAAACGCTGAGACAACCTCCAGGTCGCCATTCAACCATTTTCAGTGCAACTGAGCAATTGACGGCTATTGAAAATAATTGGAGAAAAGCCCCTTTTTTAAAACATTGCTTATTAAACTGTTAAGCGAATGGGCAACCCGTGGAAAGAAAATTGCATATGTGTTTTCAAATAGTGCCGTATGGAAAGCCATTCGCAGAAATATATGGTATCTAAAAGTATCGACCAGTTCTTTATAAGCATTTATGATGTTTCTAAGTTCATTGTTCAGTTTTTCAAAGAGGCATTTACTCCTCCTTATGAATTCCGGGAAATTATGAAACAATGCTATCAGGTAGGCTATAAGTCGATGGCCCTGATTGCTGTAACCGCTTTTATCACCGGAATGGTATTCACCGATCACTCACGGCCGTCACTTGCCGATTTTGGTGCTACCTCATGGTTGCCTTCTTTAACCGGTGTTGCCATCATTAAAGCACTTGCTCCTCTTATTACATCTTTGATCTGCGCCGGTAAGGTAGGTTCACAGATGGGCGCCGAGCTCGGTTCTATGAAAGTTACCGAACAGATCGATGCCATGGAAGTTTCAGGCGCCAACCCTTTCAAATATTTGGTAGTGACCCGTGTACTGGCCACAACGGTTATGGTTCCGCTTTTGGTGGTCTATAGTGCAGCAATAGGGCTGCTTGGCTCCTTTATTGATATTTATAGTAAGGATAAAACCAGCTTTGACCTGTTCATTTATAATGCTTTTTTTAAGATCGGCTATGGCGAAATCGCTTCTGTAATGGTACGTTCTGTTTTGTTTGGCTTTACTATTGGTATTATCGGGTGCTATATGGGTATAACAGCTACAAAAGGCACAGAAGGTGTAGGTAAGGCTGCCAATGCTGCTGTTGTAGTCACCATGCTGCTCGTTTTTATTGAAGAAATAGTGCTTGTCAAATTATTTAACCCGTTGTATGTATGAATGATCCGAAACGTGAAATAAATAAGAAAGACGCAGTGGTTTATATCAGAGGGCTTCATAAGTCTTTTGATGATCATCATGTGCTCAACGGAATAGATCTCGACTTACATAAAGGTGAAAACATAATTATACTTGGCCGTTCAGGTTCGGGCAAGTCTGTACTTATTAAAATTATCATTGGACTTATGCAACCAGATGAAGGCGTGGTGAAAGTATTAGGAGAAGAAATTCACAAACTGCCTAAAAAAGAATTGATCAGGTTACGGCTAAAAATAGGTTTCCTGTTTCAACATAATGCACTCTATGATAGCATGACGGTAAGAGAAAATATTGAATTCCCTTTGTTAAGAATCGAACGGAACATTTCACAGGAAGAACTCGACAAAAGGGTTGATGAAGTATTGGAAGCCGTTGGCCTTACAGATACTGCTGACCAGTTACCATCGGAACTTTCAGGAGGTCAGGAGAAACGTATCAGCATTGCAAGAACCCTTATACTGAAACCCGAACTGATCCTGTATGATGAACCAACAGCCGGGCTCGATCCCTTAACCAGCGTAGAGATCAATAATCTTATAAAAGAAGTGAAGCAAAGAATAAAACCTGTTCCATTGTGATTACACACGATCTCACCTGTGCCCGGCAAACCGGCGACCGGGTTATCATGCTGATGGATGGAAAATTTTTGCGGGAAGGTGATTTTGAAGAAGTATTTGAGACAGATGATAAAAGGATCAAAGGATTTTATGACTACAATTTTACACAATGAAAGCGAAACCAGTACAAAAGAAACGAAGCGTTGTTGTGGGGGCATTTATCTTTTTTGCCGTTCTTATTTTGCTGCTGGCTGTACTTACATTAGGCGGCCACAAATATTTTTTTGACAGGACTATTACATTGTCTGCTGTTTTTAATGATGTTACCGGTTTACAAAAGGCCAATAATATCTGGTACTCCGGAGTAAAAATAGGCACCGTTGATAAGGTAAAAGTCCTCGGTCAATCAAAGGTGGAAGTAATAATGAAAATACAGACCAGCTTAAAAGATTTTATACTCAAAGATGCAAAGGCAAAGATTGGCAGTGATGGACTGATCGGCAACAGGATCGTTATTATCTATGGCGGAACACCCGGTATGCCTGTAGTGCAATCGGGCGACAGGCTGCAAACGGCAGCTCCATTAAACAGCGCCGAAATGATGAATACATTGGATGAAAGCAATAAAAATCTGTCAGCCATCACCAGCGATTTTAAAATTGTAGCAAACGTTTGGCCGGTGGCGAAGGAACAGTAGGCGAACTGCTTACCAGCGACAGCATGGCAAAACATCTGGAAGCTACAGCAGTTATGTTACAATATGCCTCTAACAATCTTAATTCGCTTACCGCCAATCTCGCTAACTATACTTCGAAAATGCAAAAGAAAGGAGCGCTTACCTACGATCTTATTAACGATACAACGTTCTTTACAAGAATGAAAGCAGCTTCTTTACAAATACAGGAAGCTTCTGAAAATGCAAAGGAACTGACGCAGAATTTGAAAGATGTCAGTTACAGGCTCAAAGACAGCAGCAACCTGGCGGGGGTGGTATTTCAGGATCAGAAAACCGCGGATGGCTTAAGAACAGCCGTTGAAAATATAAGGTCTGGTACAAAGAAATTTGATGATGATATGGAAGCGCTTCAGCATAATTTCCTTTTTCGCGGTTTCTTTAGAAAAAGAGCAAAGCAACAGGAGCAACAAAAACAGGACGGGCAAAAGAAGTCGTTCTAGCTGATGTCATTGCCACTATTCCGCAATAATAGTTTTCACACCTCTTTCTTCCAGTTGTTTAATGCTGTCGGCGGGTGCGCCGGAGTCGGTAATAATATAATCAACCTGTTCAATGCCGCAAATACGGCCAATGCCGCGACGGCCAAACTTGGTACTGTCGGCCAGCACCACTACCTGCTGGGCAACCTGGATCATTTTTTTATCCAGACTTGCTTCTGCCAGATTGGTGATCGACAAACCAAAATCGGGTTCAATACCATCAACACCCATAAATAAAAGACCACAGGAAATTTCTTCCAGCAATCTTTCTCCGAATGCGCCGGCAGCAGAAGCTGAACTGTGGTGAATTAGTCCGCCGATCTGCAGAATATCAATATTGGCGCGGCCGCATAATTCCAGCGCTATCCGCAACGCAGGTGTAATTACTGTAAGATGTCGGGGTGGATAAAGATGCCGGGTCATTTCAAAAACAGTAGTACCCGAACCAATTATAATAGAATCATTTTGTCCCAGCAAGGTCACTGCGGCTCTTGCGATCTTTTTTTTCTGTTCTGCATTAAGAAACTCTTTTTCGTCGATCGGGCGCTCAATAGCATAGGGATTATTAATGGAACCGCCACCTTTGGTGCGGAATAACAGGCTTTTTTCTTCCAGTACTTTAAGGTCTTTACGAATAGTAACACCTGAAACCTGCAACTCCTCACTCAATTTCTGAATATCCACACGTCCCGTTTCCTGAAGTTTCTGAAGAATGATCTGATGGCGGTCTGTAATAGTCATAATTATGAATGGATTAAAGTCAACTTCTTTCCCAAAACTATGAGTTTTGTTTAAAAAGACTTACAGATCATTTAAATTTTTTAAAGATTGGCCTCCATTTCAGCGAAACAAACTGTTTAAAAAGATTAAAATAGTTTAAATTTTGTTTAATTCACCGAAAATATCTTTACTTTAGTCCTATCAATTACGATTTGCCAGCTAACGATTGCCACAGAAGTAGGTTTTGAAAGCTTACTGACCCTTATAAACTTGTCAGTTGGTAATAATCAGGTTCCAATTTCATATCAAAACCTTAACCTGTGAGTTTAATAATGTTTCTAATTGTTTAATTTCTTTGCGACCCCACAAACAATTATTGCTAACTAAACTAATTGCCAGTGTATGAAACCGACCATTTTTTACAACCGGCGCAAGCGCCTGAATTACACTTTTCGCGCCCGGTATTCCAGTTTTTGGGCCCCGTTTTTTTCTTCTCTGTTCGCCTTGTTGTTGCTCTTTCACTGCCCGCTTTCGGCACATCCATTTTCAGGTCCTGAAGTAAAAGGAAAAGTATCCGATGAAAAAGGAGCTCCTTTATCGGGTGTAACTGTGAATGTAAAAGGAACTTCCATCGGCACCACAACCGGACCTGATGGCAGCTTTACGATCCAATTGCCCGGCAAAGAGGCTACACTGATCTTTTCCTATATAGGATATGGTACGGCCGAACTTAAAGTAAACGGGCAGAGTCCTGTAACAATGATCATGCGGCAGAACGATGCATCGCTTCAAAATGTAGTAGTGATAGGTTATGGTACCCAGAAAAAAGTAAATCTAACCGGCGCCGTTGACCAGGTAGGTGGTGAAGTGCTGGAAAACCGGCCACTGCCCAATCTTACCCGCGGTTTGCAGGGTGTAATTCCCAACCTCAATATTCGTATGACAGATGGCAAACCCACCCGGGGTGCTACTTATAATGTTCGCGGCGCTACATCTATTGGTGCAGGTGGTAATGCACTGGTGCTCATCGATGGAGTACCGGGCGATCCTAATCTCATCAATCCCGATGACGTAGAAAGTGTATCTGTATTAAAGGATGCAGCCTCCGCTGCTATCTATGGCGCCCGTGGTACATTTGGCGTTGTATTGATCACTACCAAAAAAGCACCGAAGAACAGAACAAAGATCAATTACAGCAGCAGCGTTTCGCTCAACGACAGAACCGTTAAACCCGATCTGGTAACCGATGGTTACAACTGGGCAAAGACCTTCGATTCAGCTTATTACACCTGGAATGACTATAAGGCACATCCGCAAAAAGTGAACAGCGTATTTCCTTTTTCACTTGGTTACCTGGATGAACTTAAAAAGAGGCACGATGATCCTTCCTTACCATTAGTAGATCTAGACCCTGTTACAGGTGAATATGTATATTATGGAAATACCGACTGGCTGCATGAATTATATGCAGATCAGAATCCTTCTACAGAACAAAACCTGAATGTATCAGGCAGTTCAGATAAAGTGTCTTATTACTTATCGGGCCGCTATATGGGCCAGCATGGTATTTTCAGATATAATCCTGATCAATATAAAACCTATAACCTGCGTGCAAACGGTTCGGTACAGGCCACCAAATGGCTGAAGCTTGAAAATGATCTTACCTATTCGCAGGTACATTATTTCTATCCCCTCTTAAATCACCCTTCCAATACACCGGTATGGCGCAGGGTATCGGATGAAGCTTTTCCAATTGCCATGCTTAAAAATCCCGACGGAACACTTACGCAAAATGCGTCTATCGTTTTCGGCAGTTTTGTATCGGGTAATAATTACTCTGATTTAACCCGTCAGCAGGTTCGCAATACATCCCGCTTTACAGCCAATATTCTACCAAACAAATGGCGTGTATCAGGTGATCTTACTTTTATGAAAGTGAATGAAACCGAAAACCGTCTGTATACGCCTGTTCCGTATAGCACCAAACCCGGCAACATGCTGGAACGTGGTGAAAGCAAAATGAACCAGGATGAAGACAAAACCAATTATCTCGGTTTCAATATCTATTCTGATTACGAACAACATTTTGGCAAGCATTATTTCAAGGCCCTGGTAGGGTATAACTATGAGCACTCATTGCTAAAAAGCCTCTACATACAACGCGATGGTCTTATCAATAATTCGCTGCCCGATTTCACTTTATTAGATGGTCAGAATTATACGCTTACCGGTGGTGGTAACGAATGGACAACCCTCGGCGGCTTCTTCCGTTTCAATTACAACTTTGATGAAAAATACCTGCTCGAGATCAATGGCCGTTATGATGGTACTTCAAAATTTCCACAGGACCAGCAGTTTGGTTTCTTCCCTTCTGCTTCTGTAGGCTGGCGTATTTCACGCGAAGCCTTCTGGGAAAAACTGGAATCCGTTATTCCCGATCTGAAGATCAGAGCTTCATACGGCAGCCTTGGTAATGGTAATATATCGCCTTACCAGTTCCTCGAAGTAATGGGCGTGAGCAAACTGAACAGAGTGCTTAACGGCGTTTTACCCAGCAGTACGCAAAAGCCCAATGTAATTCCAAATGGTTTAACCTGGGAAAAAGCCACCAGTACAAACCTGGGTATGGATATGGGTTTTCTCAACAATCGCCTGACCGCTACTTTCGACTGGTACACACGGTATACAACTAATATGTTTACCACCGGCTTACCATTACCTGCAGTATTTGGCGCAGCGGTTCCCAAAGGCAATTATGCCGATTTAAAAACAAGAGGATGGGAAATATCGGTCTCCTGGAATGACGCTACCAACTGGTCGAAACCGCTGCATTATAATTTCAGGTTCACACTTGCTGATAATGTTGCTTTCATCGAGAAGTACAATAACCCACTCGGCCTGATCGATACTTATCATAAAGGACAACGACTCGGTGATATCTGGGGTTTTGAAACAGAGGGTTTGTTTAATGATGCCGATGATATAAAAGGCCATGCCGATCAAAGCTATATACGTGTATCGGCAGCCAATACACAATTGCCCGGCGATGTAAAATTCCGCGACCTGAACAATGATGGCGTTATCAACCTCGGCAATAGTACGCTCGATAGTCCCGGCGATCGCAAAATTATTGGCAATGATCAGCCGCGATATCTGTTCAGCTTTACAGCAGGCGGCGAATACAGCAACTTCTTTATCAGTGCATTTTTTCAGGGTGTAGGCAAAAGAGATTTCTGGCCCGGAAGTGATAACGCATTATTCTGGGGCGCTTACAACAGACCCTATAGCTGGCATCCTGTATCGGTTGAAAATAATATGTGGACGCCCGACAATCCAAATGCCTACTTTCCCCGGTTAAGAGGTTATGTGGCGCTGAACTCCAGGGGTGAATTGCAGGTTACTCAAAGCCGTTACTTACAAAACGTGGCATATGTGCGACTGAAGAATTTAACCATCGGTTATAACCTGCCTAAAAAGCTGGTGTCAAAAGCCGGTATGTCAACAGCACGTGTATATTTCACCGGACAGAACATCTGGACCTGGTCACCCATGTACCGCATTACAAAAGATCTCGACCCCGAAGTGATTGAAGGATCCGATCCTGAAACAAATCCCGATTCAGGTAATGGAATGGCTTATCCGATGCTGAAAACCTATACGCTGGGAATTAATTTGTCCTTCTAAAAATGAATGCAATGAAAAGAACATACTTCACTATATTAACAGTTGCTGCGGTTGCGTTTGTGGGTTGCAAGAAAAATCTCGATCTGAAGCCTTTCGATAAATTATCGCCCGGCACTGCTTTTAATACCGAAAAAGATTTGCAGCTCTATGCCAATTCATTTTACAACATCTTGCCCGCTGGTAATGATATTGTTCGCGGCGATGCATTGAGCGATTATCTTGTAGGCAGTACGCCGAATACATACGTGTATGGCACTTTTAATCCAACCCTTGCAACCGGTTGGAAATGGGATGACCTTCGAAATGTAAATTATTTTCTGGAGCATTATCAGCAGGCCAATGTTACTCCCGAAGCCAGTGCACATTATCAGGGATTGGCGCGTTTTTTCAGAGCCTGGTTTTATTTTGATATGGTAAAGAAATTCGGTGATGTGCCCTGGTATGGAAAAACGCTTGCTGTAGATGATCCCGATCTGTACAAAGGGCGCGATCCGCGAACACTGGTAATGGACAGTGTGCTGGCCGATCTCAATTACGCCTGTGACCATATTCGCGACACAAAAGATGCAACTGCCTCACAAATCACCAAATGGGTGGCGCTTGCTTTTAAATCAAGGGTTTGTTTATTTGAAGGCACTTTTCGTAAATATCACACTGAATTAAATCTTACTTCCACGGCCGATAAATGGCTTAACGATGCAGTCACTGCAGCTGATGCGTTGATTACCTCAAAGAAATATTCTTTACATACCAGCACAACACCTGCTGCCGATTACCGTGATCTATTTAGAAATGAAAATCCGTTATCGGATGAAGTATTGCTGGCTGCAGTAAACAATAAATCGCTGCGCGTGTTCAATGATGCTAACTGGTATTGGACCAGCGCAACCTATGGCGGCCGCTTCAGTTTTATAAAGAAGTTCATCAATACTTATCTGAAACAGGACGGTACCCGTTTTACCGATCAACCTTCCTACAATGAAATTCCTTTTGCTACAGAAGTAAAGAACCGTGACCTGCGTTTGCAGCAAACCATTCGCATGGGCAACTATACACGCGATGGGGCAGTAGCGCCACCCGATTTTACGTATACCTATACCGGCTATATGCCATTGAAGCTTACACTCGATTCAAAAGCTACCGATGGCGTGGCAGAAAATTATAATTCTTTGCCGCTTATCAGGTATGCTGAAGTGTTATTGAATTATGCAGAAGCTAAGGCTGAGTTGAATACGTTTGCTTCGACAGACTGGGACAAAACGATTAAAGCGTTACGTACCCGTGCAGGCATTGCCAATGCGACCATGCCAACCACCGCAGATACCTACCTGCAACAGAACTATTATAATGATATTTCCAGCCCCGTATTACTCGAAATAAGAAGAGAGCGCGGTATTGAACTGGCATTGGAAGGATTTCGTTACGACGATCTAAAACGATGGAAGGCCGGCAAGCTGCTCGAAAACCAATACGATGGCATGTATGTGCCTGCCATGAATACGCCATACGACTTAAATGAAGATGGCAAACCCGATGTAGCCGTCGTTACCAAAGTGCCCTCAACAAAGGTGCCCGGCGTTTATTATTTCATCATCGATAACGTGCAAAACAAACTTTCAGAAGGAACAAAAGGAAGGTTGATAGTAATGGATAACCTCAAACGCAGCTACGACGACTATAAATATTTATATCCAATACCCTATGATGAGATCGTCCTGAATCCTGCTTTACAGCAGAACCCTGGTTGGCAATAGCCACGGATTAGTTTTTAGCCCCGTCCGAAGGTCGGGGCTTTTAAAATGCATCATTCGAATAATAATATATGAAATTCAAATTGTTTGTTTTAAACGTCTGTTTCGCCTGTTTTATAACCACCGGCATAGTAGCACAACCTGCGAGGCATGTGATTATGATTTCCATTGATGGACTGCGGCCCGACTTTTACCTCGATCCTTCATGGGGCACTGTAAATATGCGACAGCTGATGGCAAAGGGCGCTTATGCCAATATGGTAACCAGTGTATTTCCCAGTTATACTTATCCTTCGCACACTACCATGGTGACCGGCGCTTTACCGGTAAAACATGGTATCTACTACAACAATCCTTTTGATCCTACAGGTGTGCCCGGTCGCTGGTACTGGAACGAAAGTGACATAAAAACTGAAACGTTATGGGATGCAGTGCACAAAGCCGGTTTAAGATCTGCCGCCATTACCTGGCCGGTAACCGTAGGCGCTCCGATAGATTATAACATTCCTGAAACATGGGGATGGCCCACCGGCAGTTCAAACGACCGGCTTGAATTCAGCAGTAAACAGGCTACACCCGCAGGTTTGTTCGAAGAGTTGCAGGAGAAGGCAACAGGTAAGCTGCAACCCGATGATTATAACCTGAACTACCTGACCATGGATGAAAACGTAGCAAGGATGGGCGCTTATATTTTTCGCACGTATAAACCTAATCTGCTTGCATTGCATCTGGCCTGTGTAGATCATGCCGAACATGAGCAAGGCCGTGATGGCGATATGGTAAGAAGAGCTGTTTCCGGAGCAGACCGCGCCATTAAAACTTTGCTGGAAGCTGTGGAGAAAGCTGGTTTGAAAGACAGTACCGCCATCATTGTACTCGGTGATCATGGTCACTTTGATATTCACACCAGTCTGCAACCAAACATATGGTTGAAAGAAAACGGATTCACCGTCCCTTCGCAAAAAGAAACCAAATGGAAAGCTTTTTTTCAAACTACCGGCGGCTCTGCTTTTCTTCATTTAAAAGATCCCGGCGACAGCACCTCGCTTCGCAAAGTGCGCGCAATATTGAATAGCTTACCTGCATCGCAAAAGAAACTGTTTAAAGTCATCGAAGGAGCTGAGCTTACTAAACTCGGCGCCGATCCTGAAGCCGTTATGGCGCTGGCAGCGATCAATGGCGTTGTGTTTACTGCTGTTACCAATGGCGAGGCCGTGAAAGCTACACACGGTGGTACGCATGGTTACTTGCCTGATATGCCTGGTATACAAACCGGTTTTATTGGTTATGGCGCCGGATTTAAACAAGGCACTGTTATTCCGGTAATGGGCCTCGAAGATGTGGCGCCGATAGTAAGCACGCTATTGGGGTTATCATTTCAGGCGCCGGATGGCGTTTTGTTTCCGGGGTTATTAAAATGATCTGGTTTGAACCCGTCGCAATTCCATATTGCCGCAGGTAATTTCAACCTTATCGTTAATATTAAATTTTTCTTGTGTCGCCGACACACTTACCATGCGGTTCTCAATTAAAACAACCGCATAGCCGTTTTCATCAATGGAAATGATGTTTCCTGTTAATGCCGATGCATCATTTCCATTTCTGAAAAATAAGGCAGGTGTTGTTTGTTGCTGAAACCGGCCCTGTTCAAGATGAATAACAATATCGGCCAGTCTGATAATTTCATTTGCATTGTGACTTACCAGAATGGTGGTTAATGCATAGCGTTTGTGGATCTCCCTTAAAGTATCCTGCAATTGCAGTCGCATGGCGTTGTCAATGGCAGACAAAGGTTCATCCAATAGTAAAATGGAAGGCCTTTTGGCGATAGCTCTTGCCAGAGCCACACGTTGCTGCTGACCGCCCGAAAGAGCCTGGATTTTTCGGGCCGCAAGATTAGTTAATCCGGTAACCTCCAGCAATTCATCTACTATATTTTTGGATTCGTTCTTGCTAAGTGCAAACGCAATGTTCTCCCGCACATTCATATTGGGAAACAGTGCATAGTCCTGAAACACAAACCCGATCTTCCTTTGCTGTGGTTCAAGATTATTCTTTTCTGAAGCATCAAACCAAACGACATCATTTACTTTAATAAAACCGTTGTCGGGTTTCATAAACCCTGCCAGCATACGAAGTATAGAGGTTTTGCCTGCACCCGATGCTCCGTAAAGGCCGATGAATTGTCCGCCTTCAATTTTGGCGCTTACACGTAACTGCATTTCGCCTTCTGCGGTATGTAATGTTTTTTGTAAAGAGAAATCAATCATAACTCTTAAACAAATGTTTTGCAGATTAATAGAATTTTGCCTGCTGCATTTTACGGTTAAAGGAATAGAGGACCAATAAAATGGCAAATGACAACGCCAGCAAAATACTTGCGTACACATTCGCGCTACGATAATGGAATGCTCCTACTTCATCGTAAATGGCAATGGAAGCGGTTCGTGTTTTGTCGGGGATATTACCACCGATCATTAGTACCACACCAAATTCACCCACGGTATGCGCAAATGTTAATACGATGCCGGTGAGCAGTGAAGGTTTGATGTTCGGCAGCAATACCTGCGAAAGCGTTTGCCATTTGGTTTTTCCCAACGAATAAGATGCTTCTTTTAAACTCGGCGGTAAAGAAGAAAGGCCCGATTGAATGGGATGCACCATAAATGGAAAACTATAAATGACCGATGCGATCAGTAACCCCGAAAATGAAAATACTAGTCTGACATTAAACCATTGCTCCAGCCAGTGGCCAAATACATTGGCCGGACTGAAGGCAAGCAATAAATAAAAGCCGATCACGGTAGGCGGTAAAACAAGCGGCATGCTCACTATGGCCTGAACGATTACTTTAAAAAAGCCTTTATCACCGCTTAACCAGTTAGCCAGCGGAACGGCTATAATAAACAAAATAAGCGTTGTGCTTAACGCCAGTTTTAATGTAAGCCATAAAGGTGCCCATGCTATCATTTTACTATATATCCGAATTTTTGATAAATGGCTTTTGCTTTGGCAGAGTACAGAAAATCGTAAAACTTTTTTGATTCTGCCTCAATGTTCTGCTTCGCGTATTTCAAAAGGGCGGCAGACTGTTCAATAGCCGGATAATCACCGGTGTTCAGTTCAACCCATTTACCTTTGCCGTTCATTTCTTTT
>Ga0207667_10003222_pt1 | contig 20156 bp, 15 predicted proteins | sample KBSCornC52_FD_184301 | JGI IMG/M metagenome (GOLD analysis project Ga0207667, IMG submission 184301) | Corn rhizosphere microbial communities from Kellogg Biological Station, Michigan, USA - KBS Corn C5-2 (SPAdes) (version 2) | ecosystem: Host-associated > Plants > Roots > Rhizosphere > Soil ...
AGGTTGCCCCGCGCTGCCGTTCGACTTGCATGTGTAAAGCATGCCGCCAGCGTTCAATCTGAGCCAGGATCAAACTCTTCAGTTTAATTCCTGTTTTGCCATCGGCTTGCGCCAACAGCAGATCGCCCACTCAAAATACTGACCGTCACTCATTGCTGAGCAACGTATTTCTTTTGCGTGAACATTTGATAATTTAAGCATTCGGCAGCCACTTACGCGGCTGCCGGCACTTCATCAAACGCCCACACTTATCGACTGTTTATTGTTAAAGATCGTATTCGGCACTGCCTTGCTGCGCTTTGCGAATCGTTTTGTTCGTCAGCAGCAGAGAAGTGAGATTATGCAGCGTTTCGCTTAACTCGTCAACCCCTCGTTTTTCTGCAACACACTGAACCTGACTGGTTTGACAAGCTTAATTAATTGATTCAATTAAACTTTTTGTGTGCTGCAGAAGCAGGACGCGAACTATAGCAAAACCTCAGGCACCCGCGCAAGCCCCTGTTGTACCCGTGTGCTGGCATCGGGATTGCTTACCCTGTGTTGCATAAAACAAAGCACGAAGCGAACGGAACATATTTACCCGTTTGATTGTTCCGTTCTGGTACAGGTGCTACATTAGTGAACAGTCGATTCCCATACAGAGCCGCAGTCCAGGGCCAAACAGGAGACATGGAATGGCTTATCAACACGCAGGCCTGCTCGTCCCGGGCATGCCCGGCACTCCCACCTATGGCGACGACATGGCTGCAGCGATCGCCATCTCGCATCGCCGCTCCGAACAATTCGGGCTGTGCCCAGATTCGCGGCCCGATTTCGCCCCGATGTCCGGCGCCGACCTGTCGCACCTCGTCGAGCAGAACCGCCTCTTGTATAGCCATGCGGTGCCGGCAATGGAAACGCTGTACCAGCAGATCGCCAACACGCACAACATGGTGCTGCTGACGGATGCCCAGGGCGTGATCGTGCATTCGCTGGGCGATGCGGACTTCCTGGAAAAGGCCAACCGCGTCGCGCTGACGCCGGGTGTCGCATGGTCCGAGGAGAGCAAGGGCACGAATGCGATCGGCACTGCCATCGCCGAGCGCGCGCCGACGACGGTCCACGCGGACCAGCACTTCCTCTGCGCGAACCACTTCCTCACCTGCTCCGCGGCGCCGATCACCGACCACCGCGGCAACGTGGTCGGCGTGCTGGACGTCAGCGGCGACCAGCGCAGCTTCCACAAGCACACGATGGCCCTCGTGCGCATGTCAGCGCTGATGATCGAGAACCAGCTGTTCGCGGCGACGTTCGAGAACGCGATCACCCTGCACTTCCACACGCGGCCGGAATTCATCGGCACGCTGATGGAGGGGATCGCGTCGTTCAGCCCCGGCGGCCGCTTCCTCGCCGCCAACCGCAACGGCCTGTTCCAGCTCGGCCTGTCCTACCCGGCGCTGCAGGCGCACACGTTCAGTTCCCTGTTCGGCCTGCCCGTCTCCGCGCTGTACGACCATTACCGCACCGCGGCGCCCGGCCTGCTCGACCTGTGCATGCACAACGGCGTGCGCGTGCGCGGCCGCGCGGAGCTGCGCCTGACGAATGGCGTGCACGTGCTCACCGGCGCATTCGACGACGTCGCGCAAGCCAGTCATCTCACCCAGCCGGCCGCGAAGGCCCCGACACGGCGCCTGTCCGGCCTGCGCTACCTGAATACAGGCGACCCGCAGCTGGAACAGGTCATCGACAAGGTCAACCGCGTCCTGGGCCGCGACGTGCCGATCATGATCATGGGCGAGACCGGCACCGGCAAGGAACTCCTTGCCCAGGCCATCCACAACGATTCGCCGCGTGCACAGGGACCGTTCGTAGCCGTCAACTGCGCGTCGATCCCGGAAACGCTGATCGAATCGGAACTGTTCGGCTACGAGGACGGCGCCTTCACCGGCGCGCGCAAGAAGGGCGCCGTCGGCAAGATCCTGCAGGCGAACGGCGGCACGCTATTCCTCGACGAGATCGGCGACATGCCCTACTCCCTGCAGGCACGCCTGCTGCGCGTCCTGCAGGAACGGATGGTGACGCCGCTCGGCAGCGGCAAGTCGATCCCCGTGAACGTGGAAGTGATCTGCGCCACCAATCACAACCTGCGCCGCCGCATCGCGGAAGGCCTGTTCCGCGAAGACCTGTACTACCGGCTGAACGGTCTCGTCGTGAAACTGCCGCCGCTGCGCGAGCGCACCGACCTCGAAACGGTGGTCAGGAAGATCCTCGGCGCCGAAGCGGAATCCGGCGGCGCCGGCCACACGATCTCGGACGAGGTGCTGGCACTGTTCAGGCGCCACAAATGGCCAGGCAACTTCCGCCAGCTGACGAATCTGCTGCGCACGGCGGCGATCATGGCCGGCGACGACGAAGAGATCGGCCTGCGTCACATGCCCGACGACTTCCTGGACGACATCGCGGACACGCCCGCGCCGACAGTCGGCCCCGTGAGCGGGGTGCCCGCCGCCGGAGCGCCGGCCGCGACGCACGTGGCCGCAGCCGGCGCCAACCTCGAAGAGATGGAGCTCGCCGCGATCCTCAGGTCGCTCGAGGCGAACGGCGGCAACGTGTCGGCGACGGCACGCGCGCTGGGCGTCTCGCGCAACACCATTTACCGCAAGCTGCCGCATCTCAAAGCCTCCCCTTAAGCCGCCGGGAAACCGGACGACTTCCAGCGTGCGCCATCCTTGCCGATCGTGAGCAGGTCCACGCCCGGCAGGTGCGCCGCCAGCGCGTGGGCGCGGCGCGCGCCCATCACCATGAACGCGGTCGACAGCCCGTCCGCCTCCAGTCCAGTGGGCGCCACCACCGTGACGCTCGCCAGCTCCGTCGGCGAATCGCCGCTAGAAGGATCGAAGATATGGTGATGGCGCAGGTCGGACGTGAACGCCGATGCGTAATCGCCCGACGTGGCAACGCAGCGGCCATCGAGTACGAGGCTCGCGGCCAGCGCATCCTCGTGGCGCGGGTCGCGGATGCCCAGGTGCCACGGGCGTCCGCCAGTACGGCCCAGCGCGCCGAATTCCCCGGTGTCGACGAGCGCGTGGCGGATCCCGTGCCGGCGCAGCGCCGCCAACGCCAGGTCCGTCGCATACCCCTGCGCGAGACCGTTCAGCGTGATCGCCATGCCCTTGCGCGCCAGGACGACACGCTCCGGCCCCGATTGCACCTGCGTCCAGCCGACCAGGCTGCGCGCGTGGTCGCGCTCGCGCTCGGGCGGAACGCCATGGGCCGCATCGAAGGCGCGCCACAGCGGCTGCACCGTGACGTCGAACGCGCCCTGCGTCAGGCGCGACAGCGTACGTGCGTGCTCCAGCACCGCGAGCAGGTGCGGATCCGGGCCATGCAGCACCTTGTCGCGGTTCAGCCGGAACACCTGGCTGGGCGGCTGGTGAAGACTCATCAGCGCGTCGACGCGGCGTGCCTCGCCCAGCGCGGCGGCAATGGCCTGCTGTGCCGCCTCCGGATCCGCATGGCGCACGGCAACACTGATCGTCGTGCCGAACGCCAGCGCGGCACCGCTATGCAGCGGCAACTGGTCCACATTGGTGTCCGCCGCCACCGCGCCGGCCATGCCGCCCAGTGTCGCGGCGATGAAGGTCCTGCGATGCATCATGCTCTCCTGTCGATGATGGCGGACGCCGGCACGATCGGTATCGAGCGGCCCCGCCTGCGTTCCAGTATCCGCGGCGCGCACTGTTCGTCGCTTGCGTGGATAACGACACATTCCATACATTGAAAACACTCCTCGTAGGCGATCCTGCCGCTCGGGCGGATCGCGTCATAGCCGCAGCGATGGCGGCAGGTCTGGCATGGCGTGCCGCATTCGGCGCGGCGCGGAATCCAGTCGAGCAGGCGCACGCGCCCCAGCACGGCCAGCGCCGCGCCGAGCGGGCACAGGTAACGGCAGAACGCCTTGTTGACGACCATGCCGAGCGCCAGCAGGCCGGCCGCGTACGCGACGTACGGCCAGGCACGTACGAAATTCAAGGTGACCGCCGTCTTGAACGGCTCCATTTCGACGAGCCGGTCGGCCTGCGCCGGCGCCCACACGGCCGCCAGCAGGATCGCCGCGAGCACGCCGTACTTCACGCGTTTCAGGCGCGCGTCCAGCACACGCCGCACGGCCAGCTGCGGCAGCTTCAGCGCCTGTCCCAGCAGGTTGAATAATTCCTGCAGCGCCCCGAACGGGCACAGCCAGCCGCAGAACGTACCTCGTCCCCAGATCGCCAGCGAGACGGGAACGAAGGCCCACAGCACCAGCGTCAGCGGATCGAACAGCAGGTATTCCAGTCCCCTCCCCGCGCGCAGCGCCTGCGCGATACCGGTCAGGTTGACGATCGAGAGCTGGGCCTGTGCCGCGTAGCCGATGAAGCCGACGGTGAACAGCAGCCATGCGCGGCGCAGCCAGGCGAAGCGCCTCGCATCGGCGACGAGCCGGCGCTGCTGCCACAGGGCTGCCGCCAGCAGCGCCAGCGCGACAACCAGCACCGCGAGCCGCACCCACTGCGCCTTCCAGCTGGCCTGCCACGCCGGCCCGCCGTCCTCCGGCGCCGTGTAATACATCGCCGGCAGGCGATAGTCGAACGCGATCTCGCGCATGGTGCGCTCGGGGTAGACGATGCCCTTGCTGCGCGTGACCGGCAACGCGAAGTCGAGCGCTCGGGCCGGATCGAGCCCCGCCTGGCCGATTACGCGCAACAGCAGCATCTCGCCGGCCGGCAGGCGCACGCCGTCGGCCAGCCGCGGCTCGATGTCGAGGTCGCGCATTTCCACCGGCAGCCGGTCCTGGCGCAGCACGATGCCGCGCGGGACGCTGCCGCGCACGAAGTCGTCGCCCATGATCGTATGCGGGCCGGCCGCCATCACGAGCAGCGCGTGGTCGCCCGGTTCGAGGCGGCCCTGCAGCCGGTTCCACGTGCGCGGCGCCAGCAGGTTGCGGCCGACCGCCGGCACGGATGCCCATGCGGCCCAGACGTCGACGAAGACGTCGTCCGGATGCGCGAGCGCCTGCGCATCGAGTCCGGCACCGGCGCTGCCCGCGAATAGCCGCTCGACGTCGCGGTTCGCCACACGCACGTGGCGCACGAGACCCGCCTCCATCAGCGCCGCCAGCGACATGGGCGCGAACAGGTCCGTGCGAATGCGGCCGATGCGGCCCGGATCGCGACCCTGCGCGAAGCCGAGCCGGGCGCGCGCCACCTTCAGCGCGGCAGACAGCACGCTCTGGTTGATGATGCGCACGGATGCCGTCGCCTTCGACACGCCGTCCAGGCTCCCCTTGCCGCCGCCGACCGTGATCCCCTCTCCCAGCGAGCGGCCGCGGTACTGGCGCAGGAAGTCGCGCAGCGGCGCCTCGCCCAGGCCTTCCAGGAACACCGGTTCGTGCTGCGTCAATACCTCGACATCAAGAAACGTCCCTTTCGGATCGATCACGACGAGCAGGTTCGGCGGCACACCGGCAAAGCCCGGCACCGGCGCCAGGTCGCTTGACTCGAACGCATAGCCGACCAGGGCCAATGCCGTGCCGTTCTGCTTGAACAGCGGCCAGGCCGGCACGTCGACCGCCTTGTCTCCGACCGTCAGCGGCGCCGGGAAACGCCTGGCCACGTCCGCCTGCGTCAGCGTGCCGGCATGCGCGGATACGCAGACCAGGATCCAGCAGATGAAGAGGCGGAGCGGGCGCATGGCGTCGTCAGAAGAAGATGATGCCGCCGACGGAAGCGCCGTTCATGCGCGCGGTGGTGCCGCCAAAGCTCTTCGAGCGGGTCTGCCCGATCTCGGCCACCAGCGTGATCACGCTGTTCAGCGCGTAGTAGGCGCCGGCCGTGAGGTTGGCGTTCGATTTCAGTCCACCTGTGCCGGCGGTATTGTCATTGTTCGCGCTGCGGCCCCACGACAGGCCCAGCTTCAGGGCGTCGCTCGTCTTGAACGTGCCCTGCACGAGGAAGTTTTTCGAGCGGACATCGCCCTGGTCGGCGTCGGACAGGATGCCCAGCGCGCGGCCGGTCTGGGCATTCACGAGCAACCCGGCCGCGCCCAGCTGGTACGACGCGCCGGCTTCGACGCCGTTCATCGTCAGGTCGCCGGTCCCCGGCGTCTGCGACACGAAGCGCTGGGTCTTGGCGCCGAGCCATGCCTTGAAGCCGTCCTGCGCAAAGCTCAGCCGGGCCTGCACCTGCGGGCTCGACCGCGTCGAGTAGCGTGAGCCGGCGATGACAGGCGTATCGGACACAGGGCTCATCACGCCAACGTCGAAGCCGATGCCGGACGCGTTCGCGGGCGTGCTGTAGACGATCTGGCCATACGTGCCCAGGTAGCTGTAGCCGGCGCCGATGTGGCCCAGGGTGACGCGGCCGCGCTGCGTGGCCTGCACGGGCGCGCCGGCGCCGACCAGCGTCATGTCGCCGAGGATCGCGTTGGCGCCGAAGATGCCGTAGTCGCGGCCCAGCCTGAAGGTACCGAGGTCGGCGCGGCCGAACGTGAAGAAGGCCTGGCGCACGTCGACCGTGCTGTTCTGGGCGATCGCACTGTCGGTGGCGGTGGCGACGTAGATGCCGATCTTGGCGGTGACGTCGAACCCGCCCTGCGTCGACGACGCCGACGTCACGAGGCCGCTCGGCAGCAGGCCGTTGCCGATGGTGGTGCGGCGGTCCTCGCCGCCGCAGCCGAGCGCACGGCCCGCCAGCGCCAGCCCGCCGACGGCATCCCCGCTGCAGGACACGCCCGTGTAATAGGCGTTGACAATGCCGCCGACGTTGACCGTCCAGTCGCCGGCCTTCATGTCGACCGCGGATGCCTGTTGCGCGCATGCGCTCATGGAGGCCAGGACGGCCAGTGCGTGAACCTTTTTCATTTGTCTCCTCGCTGACTTGTTGTAGGGTGCGCATCGGGGCGATGCCTCTCCATACTGGCAATTAGCGTGCCCGGCCGTTTACGGCACGGAAGCGAGGTTTCCTGCGTGCGGCTGTCGCGAATCGGATCAAATGCCTGGACAGGTGTGCCAGTTTTGACCGGCAGCATCGAAAATGAAGTAAACGATATAAATAAAAAAACGGCGACCGAAGTCGCCGCAAAACAGGGTCTTGACGCCGGCCGCCGCCGCAGCCTTTGCATAACCCTCCCTGACCATCACATACCGGAAATCAGATCTTCGTGGCGAGCTTGAATACCCACACCGAGCCGCCCTGCTCCAGGAAGTTGACCTTCTTGGCGACCTCGCCGCCCCACAGCGGCACGGCACCGCCCCAGCCGGAGACGACGGCCACGTATTGCACGCCGCCGTCTTCCCACGTCACGGGCGGCGCGACGACGCCGGAACCGGTCTGGAACTTCCACAGCTCCTTGCCCGTCTTCGCGTCGAGCGCCTTCAGGAAGCCTTCCGGCGTGCCGTAGAAGACCAGGCCGCCGGCCGTCGTCATCACGCCACCCCATAGCGGTGCCGAGTTCTTGTTCTCCCACACGATCTTGCCGGTCTTGGGATCGACCGCGCGCAGCGCGCCGATGTAGTCGTCGTTCAGCGGCTTGATCGTGAAGCCGGCGCCGAGGTACGCACCGCCCTTCTTGTACGAGATCGGCTCGTTCCAGATCTCCATGCCCCACTCGTTCGCGGGCACGTAGAACAGGCCGGTCTGCGGGCTGTAGGCCATCGGCATCTGGTTCTTCGCCCCCAGGAATGCTGGCGCCGAGAACACGGTCGAGCCCTTCTTGCCGTCCCCGCCCCTGGTCGGATCGCTCGGGCGGTTCGCGGCGATGAAGTTCGGGCGTCCCGTTTTCAGGTCGATGCCGCTCGCCCACGTGATCTTGTTTACGAACGGGAAGGCGTTCTGCAACTGGCCCGTCTTCGCATCGATCACGTAGAAGAAGCCGTTGCGGTCGGCCTTGCCGCCATAGCGTTTGCCGTTCATGTCGAACGTGACGAATTCGTTGGCACCGTCGAAGTCCCAGGAATCGTTCGGGGTGCTCTGGTAGGCCCATTTGATCTGGCCCGTTTCCGGATCGAGCGCGACGGTCGACGACGAGTACAGGTTGTCGCCGGGGCGCAGGTGGCTGTTCCACGGCGCCGGGTTGCCGGTGCCGAAGTACGCGAGACCGGTGGCGGGGTCGTACGTGCCGCCCATCCAGGTCGAAGCGCCGCCCGTCTTCCACAGGTCGCCCGGCCAGCTCTTGTTGACGGTGCCCGTGACGCCGGCCTCGATGGCCTTACCGTCCTTGTCGTAGCGGTACCCCATGTGGCCTTCGACGGTCGGGCGCATCCACAGCAGTTCGCCGGTCATCGGATTGCGGCCCTCGACGCGGCCGACGATGCCGAATTCGCCACCCGACACGCCCGTGATCAACACGCCCTTCGCGATCAGCGGCGCCGCCGTCATCGAGTAACCGGCCGCGTAGTCGTCGACTTTTTCCTTCCACACGACCTTGCCGGTGTTCTGGTCGAGCGCGACGAGTTGCGCGTCCAGCGTACCGAAGATGACGAGGTTGCCGTACAGCGCGGCGCCGCGGTTGACGACGTCGCAGCACGGCATGATCGCTTCCGGCAGGCGGTGCTCGTACTTCCACAATTTATTGCCCGTCTTCAGATCGATCGCGAAGATGCGCGAGTATGACGCGGTGACGAACATCTTGCCGTTGGCGATGACGGGCTGCGATTCCTGGCCGCGCTGCTTTTCGCCGCCGAACGAGAACGACCATGCGGGCACCAGTTGGCCGACGGTCTTCGTGTTGATCTGGGTAAGCGTCGAATAACGCTGGCCCTGCGAGCCCATGCCGAACGACAGCACGTTCTTCGTGTCCTTCGCTGCATTGTCGAGCATCGCATTGGTGATGTCGGCCGCCTGGGCGAGGAAAGCCAGGGGGGCAAGTCCTGCGAGCAGGACGGTCATTGTCGTCTTCACGGTTGTCTCCTTTGTTGTCGTTGTAGGGTCTTCAAGGTCCGGGCGCCTGGGCGCGCAACTGGCCGCATTCCTCGTCGGTGAACAGGCGCGAGCGCGTGAGGAAGCGCCGGCCCGTGCCGTTATCGAGCGAGAACATGCCGCCATTGCCCTCCACCACATCGATGATCAACTGGGTGTGTTCCCAGTAGCCGTATTGCTCCAGTCCGATGTAGAACGGCGCGCCGTCCAGGTTGCCCAGGTAGACGTCGGTGTCGGACAGGTCGAATTCCCCGGCGGCGTAGCACATCGGCGTACTGCCGTCGCAGCAGCCGCCGGACTGGAAGAACATCAGCGGGCCGTGGTGCCGCCGCAGCTCGCCGATGAAGGCCAGCGCGGCGGGCGTCGCGGTCACGCGTTCGATATTGGCTGTCATGGCCCTTGGGCTCAGAAGAAACCCAGCGCTTTCGGGCTGTAGCTCACCAGCAGGTTCTTGGTCTGCTGGTAGTGGTCGAGCATCATCTTGTGGTTCTCGCGGCCGATGCCCGACTGCTTGTAGCCGCCGAACGCGGCGTGCGCCGGGTACAGGTGGTAGCAGTTGGTCCACACCCGGCCCGCCTGGATCGCGCGGCCGACGCGGAAGGCGCGGCTGCCGTCGCGCGTCCACAGACCGGCGCCGAGGCCGTACAAGGTGTCGTTGGCGATGCGCAGCGCGTCCGCCTCATCCTTGAACGTCGTGACCGAGACGACCGGGCCGAAGATCTCTTCCTGGAAGATGCGCATCGAATTGTCGCCCTTGAACACGGTCGGACGCACGTAGTAGCCGCCGGAGAGGTCCCCGTCGTGCGTGGCCTGCCCGCCGCCCGCCAGCACCTGCGCGCCTTCCTGGCGGCCGATGTCGAGGTAGGACAGGATCTTTTCCAGCTGCTCCTTCGACGCCTGGGCGCCGATCATCGTGCTCTCGTCCAGCGGATTGCCGGCCTTGATCCTCTCCACGCGGGCCAGCGCGCGCTCGATGAATTTTTCGTAGATCGATTCCTGGATCAGCACGCGCGACGGGCAGGTGCAGACTTCGCCCTGGTTCAGCGCGAACATCGCGAAGCCTTCCAGGCATTTGTCGAAGAAGTCGTCGTCCGCATCCATCACGTCCGCGAAGAAGATGTTCGGCGACTTGCCGCCCAGTTCCAGCGTCACGGGGATCAGGTTCTGTGCGGCGTATTGCATGATCAGGCGGCCGGTGCCCGTCTCGCCCGTGAAGGCGATCTTGGCGATGCGCTTGCTCGACGCGAGCGGCTTGCCGGCTTCCAGGCCGAAGCCGTTGACGACGTTGACGACACCCGCCGGCAGCAGGTCGGCGATCAGCTCGACCAGCACCATGATCGAGGCAGGGGTCTGCTCGGCCGGTTTCAGCACGACGCAGTTGCCGGCGGCGAGCGCGGGCGCCAGCTTCCACACGGCCATCAGGATCGGGAAGTTCCACGGGATGATCTGGCCGACGACGCCCAGCGGCTCGTGGAAGTGGTACGCATACGTTTCGCTGTCGATGGTCGAGATCGCGCCTTCCTGCGTGCGGATGCAGCTGGCGAAGTAGCGGAAGTGGTCGATCGCCAGCGGGATGTCGGCGGCCATCGTTTCGCGGATCGGCTTGCCGTTGTCGATGGTCTCGGCGGTCGCCAGCAGCCGCAGGTTCTGTTCCATGCGGTCGGCGATGCGGTTCAGGATGTTGGCGCGTTCGGCCGGCGACGTCTTGGCCCACGCGTCCTTGGCGGCATGGGCGGCGTCCAGCGCCAGCTCGACATCTTCCGCCGTCGAACGCGCGATTTCGCAGAACGGCTGGCCGCTGATCGGCGTGACGTTGGCGAAGTACTCGCCCTTGGCCGGCGCGACGAACTGCCCGCCGATGAAGTTGTCGTAGCGTTGACGGAACGGGTTGGCGACGCCGAGTTTGCTGATGTCCGCGAGATTCATGTCATCCTCTTCTCTGTGAGTTGGTTTGGCCGTTGCCGGCACCGGTGTTTTGGAAGTACTTCCCTTCTTTCGCAAACGCCGTGCCAGCCCTTGTCACGCCTGTTTGGCCTGTTTTGGCCTTGCCGGACACCCTGGCGCCGGCCGTTTCTGGGACACCTGTCCCAAACTTGAACAGCTCAGCGGATCACGACACCCCACGGCAGCTGGCCCACGGCGATGTCGCCCGTCTTCGCGCCCGCGGCCGTGTCGATCACGGACACGCTGTCCGAGCGCCCGTTCGCCACGTACAGCCGGGTGCCGTCCGGCGTCAACGCCATGTTCCAGGGCCGCTTGCCGACGGCGATGGTGGCGTCCACCGTATTGCGCGCGGCATCGATGCGCATCACGCTGCCGTCCGCGCCGTTCGACACGTACACCGTCTTGCCGTCGGCCGCGACCGCGATGCCGGCCGGGTTCTTCCCCGCCGGGATCGTCGCGACGCTGCGCCGCGCGGCCATGTCGATCACATGCACGGCGCCCGCCAGCTCGCACGCGACATAAGCGCGGCTGCCGTCCGGACTGAAGCCGATGCCGCGCGGGCGCAGGCCCACGGCGATAGCGCCCACCTGGCGCCGCGCGGCCACGTCGATCACGTCGACCTGCTCCGCGTTCTCGGCCGAGACGAGCAGCCAGCGCCCGTCCGGGCTGAATACCGCATGCTCGGGATTGCGGCCCTGCACGGGGATGTCGGCGACGAGCGTGCGCGCGGCCGCATCGACGAGCGCCACGCTGTTGCTGTCTTCCACCGCGACGGCGACCCAGCGGCCGTCGCGCGACGCGTTCACGCCTTCGGGCGAACTGCCGAGGGGAATGGTGGCGAGCAGGTCGCCGCTCGCCGCATCCAGCACGAGCAGCGTGTTGCCGGCCGCGTCCGTCACGTACAGCCGGGTACCGCCCGGGTCGGCGGCGATGCCGCGCGGGCGCTTGCCGGCGGCGATCTGGCGCACGGCCGTGCCGCTGGCCGTGTCGATCACGCTGACGCTGCCGGATTTTTCGTTGGGGACGTAGGCGAACGGTGCGGCCTGGGCGCTGGCGCAGGTACAGGCCAGCACAAGAATCGAGGAACGAACGAGCGACGTGATGGTCCTTTCAGTTGGGATGCGCGGACGCGCGATGCGACCAGGACTGCAATCGCCATGCCATGCGGGCAGCACGTTTCCGGCTTGGCAGGTATATTGCTTGCCTTGATAGTCAGCGCCCGGACGACAGGGCGGGCTATTCGACAGGGAGACAGGAAAAATGAAGTACCCGGCTTTACGTTTGAACTTTGTCGCGGCTTTGTTCGCGGCCACACCGCTGGCCGCGTGGGCTCTACCTGACGCCCCCGATGCGCCAATGAGCGTGGTCGTCGTCAGCGCCACGCGCGCCGAGCACACGAGCTTCGACCTGCCGGCCGCCATCGACGTCGTCGATGCGGACCGCATCGGTGCGGCCCAGCCGCGCGTGAACGTCTCCGAGGCGCTGGCCGCGGTGCCCGGCCTGGTCGTGCAGAACCGCCAGAATTATGCACAGGACCTGCAGATCTCATCGCGCGGCTTCGGCGCCCGCTCCGCGTTCGGCGTGCGCGGCGTGAAGCTGATCGCGGACGGCATCCCGGCCACCATGCCGGACGGCCAGGGCCAGGCCGCCACCTTCGACCTCGACATGGCCGAGCGCATCGAGGTGTTGCGTGGCCCGTTCTCCGCGCTGTACGGCAACCACGCGGGCGGCGTGGTCCAACTGTTCACGCGCAATCCGCGCGGCGCACCATGGGTCGAGATGAACGTGGCGGGCGGCAGCGACGGCATGCGCAAGACGGACGTCAACGCGGGCGGCAAGCAGGGCGGCTTCGGCTGGCTGCTGGACGGCTCGCGCTTCGAGACGGACGGCTACCGCGCCCACAGCGCCGCCACGCGCGACCAGGCGTATGCGAAGCTGACCTTCGACACCTCAAGCACCGGCAAGCTCACGGTGACGGCGAGCGGCCTGCGCCAGCACGACACGCAGGATCCGCTCGGCGTGACATGGGCCACGTTCCAGCGCGACCCGCGCGCCGGCGAGATCGACACGGCCGACCCGCAATCGCCGCAGCGCACCCTGGCCGACCGCTACAACACGCGCAAGAGCATCGACCACCAGCAGGTCGGCCTGTCTTGGGATGAGCGATTCGGCACCGACCGGCTGCACGTCACGATCTATGGCGGCAACCGCCGCGTGGTCCAGTACCAGGCGTTCTCGAAAGCGTTACAGGCGCCGCCCAGTCATTCGGGTGGCGTGGTCGACTTCGACCGCGATTTCTACGGTTTCGATGCGAACTGGCTGATGGTACGCCCGCTGGCCGACGGCACGTTGCGCACGACGCTCGGCCTGGAAGCCGGCAAATCGAGCGATGCGCGCAAGGGTTACGAGAACTACGTCGGCACCACGTTCGGCATACAGGGCCGCCTGCGCCGCGACGAGGAAGACGACGTGCGCAACGTCGACCCTTACCTGCAGCTGGAATGGGAGCGCGGGCAATGGGTGTTCACCGGTGGACTGCGCCACAGCCGCGTGAGCTTTGACGTCGACGATCATTACCTCGCCAACGGCAACGACGGCGGCAGCGTCGACTACCGCCACACGACGCCGCTGCTCGGCGCGCTGTACAAGGTGACGCCCACGTTCAACGTCTACGCCAGCGCGGCGCGCGGCTTCGAGACGCCCACCCTGAACGAGGTGTTCTATTCGGGCACGGGCGCGGGCTTCAATTACCGTCTCGGCCCGGCCACGAGCACGCAGCTGGAAGCCGGCGCCAAGGCCATACTAGGCGGCGACGTGCGCGTGAATGCCGCGCTGTTCCAGGTACGTACGCACGACGAACTGGTCGTCGACAGTTCCAGCGGCGGCCGTACCAGCTACCGCAACGCGAGCGCCACACTGCGCCAGGGCCTGGAGTTATCACTCGACGCCGACCTGGCCGCCGGCTTCACGGCCCGTGTGGCGGCCACCCTGTTGCGCGCGATCTACGACGAGGCATTCACCGGCGTGGCCGAGGGCAACCGCCTGCCGGGCGTGCCGCGCACGAGCCTGTTCAGCGAACTGGCGTGGAAGGCTGCGGACGGGCGATTGCAGGCCGGGCTCGAGACCATCGCCAACGGCAAGGTTCATCCGGACGACGCCAATGCCGCGATCCCGGCGCCTGGCTATGCGATCGTCAACGCGCGCGTGCAGGCCAACCAGCAGCTGGGCGCGTGGCGCGTGCGCGAGTACGCACGCGTGAACAACATGTTTGACCGCACGTACGTCGGCTCCGTCATCGTCGGCGACAGCAACAAGCGTTATTACGAGCCTGCGCCGGGCCGCAACTGGGTGCTGGGCGCCAGCGTGCAATACCAGTTCTGATACGAGCGGCGCATAACATGTATGCAGGCAGGCGTATGACCGATGTACGCCATGCCTGCTACGCTCGCGTCATGGACACATTCCCGACCTCTTCCGCCGAATGGCAAACCCGCGTCGACCTCGCCGCCTGCTACCAGCTGTGCGCGCTGTACGGCTGGGACGACGGCATCTACACGCACATCTCGACCACCGTACCCGGCGAACCGGGCCACTACCTGATCAATCCGTTCGGGATGCGCTTCGATGAAGTGAAGGCCTCGAACCTCGTCAAGGCCGACAGCGACGGCAACCCCGTCGGCCCGATGCGCGCGCCCGTGAACGCGTCCGGCTTCCGCCTGCACGCGGCCGTGCACAAGGCGCGGCCGGATGCCGCCTGCGTCATGCATCTGCATAACCTGGCCGGCATCGCCGTCGGCATGCAGGAAGCCGGCCTGCTGCCGTTGTCACCATACGCGCTGCGCTTCTACGGCGAACTCGCGTACCACGACTACGAAGGCATCGCGATGACGCCGGATGAGCAGGCACGCCTCGTGCACGACCTGGGCAACCGTCCCGCCATGCTGCTGCGGAACCACGGCAGCCTCACGATCGGCCGCACGGTGCCGGAAGCGTTCGTGCTGATGGAAACCCTGGACCGTGCCTGCGACGTGCAGTTGCGCGCGCAGGCGGCCGGCGTGCCGCTGCGCCAGCCGTCCCGGGCGATGTGCGAGACCGCGCACGCGCAGCTGGTCGGCGACGGGTCGCCGGAAGGCGTGCTCGAATGGCCATCCCTGCTGCGCCGCCTGGATGCGGCCAGTCCCCGTTACCGTACCTGAAGGAGATCCTATGCCGACCATTAACGTCCAACTTTTCGAAGGCCGCACCCCGGAACAGAAACGCGCCTTCGTGCAAGCCGTCACGGAAGCCACCGTCAGGACGCTGGACTGCCCGCCGGAGTCCGTCGACATCCTGATCCACGAGATCAAGCGCGAGCACTGGGCCACCGGCGGCAAGCTGTGGTCGGACGCTTAGGAGCCCGTCCAGTCACGGCCTGACGACCTGTACGCCGTACCGTGCGAACAGCGTGCGCAACTCGCCGCTGGCCGCCATGTCGTTCAGCGCGGCCTGCAGCTGGCGCGCAAGGCCCACGTTATCCTTGCGCACCGCCATGCCGATCGCCCAACCGCCACGCGGCAGGCGGTCGAACGGCACGTCCCGCAGCGGGAACGCGGGATCGCCCTTCATCACCGATTCGATCTGCGCGCGCGTAGCCAGCACCGCATCGAGCGCGCCGGCCTTCAACTGCGCCAGCGCCTCGACCGCGGTCGGGTAGATATGCACCTGGTCGCGGAAGCGCCCCCCGCCCTCGCCCAGCATCACCATGCCGGAAATCGACACCTTCTCCACGCCGATGCGCTTGCCCGCCAGCGACGCGACGCCGTCGAACTGCGGGATCGCCTTCCTGCTACACACGAGCCGCACGGTCTCGACGTAATACGGCGCGAAGATCTCGACCTGCGGATTCGCGGTCATCAGCATGCGGTCGACCGGCACGTGCAGCATCACGTCGGCCGGTCCGTAGCCGAGGTAGTGGCCTTTCCACACCATGTTGCGCAGGTCGTCCCCGAGGTCGTCGCCGGCATTGAACGGCAACAGGGTCGGCTTCAGTCCGAGCTTGCCGGCCAGCGCGGCGCCGAGGTCGGCGTCGATGCCCTCGCCGTGGTCGGAGAACGGCGCCAGGTCGTTGTAGACGGCTACCTTCAGGTGGCCCGCCTCGCGCAGCACGGGTGCATCCGCTGCGCAGACGGTACCGGGTGCGGCGATGCCGGCACCCAGCAGCAGGCCGGCGGCGAGCAGGCGCCGGCGCGACGGCGAAACCGGGGTCGTCATGGCCGCCTCAGTCCGCGCTGCGGCGCGATTCGAGATAGGTCTTGATGGCCCACATCGCTTCCTGGTTGAACACGCCTTCGAACGGCGGCATGTAGACGGCGCCGTTGCGCACCTTGCCGTGGCGGATGCTGGTCAGGAAGTAGTTGTCGATCTCCTTGTAGCAGGCCTGCTTCTTGGTCTCGTTCTTGATGCCGTTGCAGTCGCGGTCGAGCAGGCGCAGGTCCGGCGCGATGCCGCCGGACACCGCTTCCAGGCCGTGGCAGCGCGCGCAGTTCTGCGTATAGGCCGAGGCGCCGATCTTCAGCGCGAGCTTGTTCGTCTTGTAGGGATTCTCGTCGCGCCACTTGTCGCCCAGCGCGGGCAGGCCGGTCGTGTCGACGCCTTGCGGGACGACGTTGCCGTGCGCGTTGGCCCAGAGCGAGGTCAGTGCGGCGGCGGCCATGGCGACGGCGCCGGCGGCGATGCGGATCTTGTGCTTCATGGTGATGTCTCCTGTAGGTTTATCGGTCTATCCCTACATGAGCAATCGGCGTGCCATGCGTTTCGCCCCTCGCAGTGTCTCGTGTGCGGTGCGATTGCGCGGTCACATTGTCCCAATCTGCAACAGGTGTCACATGGCCGCGCGTGCCAGGGCGCGCGCCGCCGTCTCCGGATACAGGTGTTCGAGCGTCGCCACGACCACGCGCCCGAGCAGCGCCTGCATGGGCGCGGCGGCGGCCGGTACATCGGGTGCGGCACGCACGGTCTTCCACAGCGGCGCCAGTTCGGCCTCGTGCGCGGCGACGCTGCGCTCGACCTCGACCTGCCAGAACGGCGGCGCCTCCCCTTCGACGAAGTTGCCGCGCCCGCGCCCGAAATGCGCGACGGCCAGGTAGCGCAGCACGCTGCCGACGAGCAGCGTGCGCAGGAACGGGTCGGCAAACTGCACGATGGGCTTGTCGCGGTCCGTCGTCGTATTGAAACCCCAGGCGGCGCCGGCCATCGTCAGGGCGCCGACGATCGCGCCCAGCAGCGCGCCGCCGCCCAAGGTGAGTCCACCCGCCATCAGGTCGGCCGACAGGCCCGTCGCGGCACCGGAGACGACGGCACCGAGCAGGCCGGCCTGCGCCTTGTCGATGGGCGCGCGCACGGCGAAGTTCTCGCGCACGCGGGCATTGATGCGGCCCGCTTCGCCCGGGTCGAGGCGGTACAGTCGCAGCAGGCCGACCGTGGTGTCGCCGATGCGCCGCTCCAGCCGCTCGACGAGGCCGGCCATGGCGGCATCCTGGCGCTTCTGCTCGTCCTTCCCGAGGCCCACCGCCTTGAGCGCGGACTTCAGCAGGCCCGCCTTGCCTTCCTGTTCGATGGACTGGCTGTCGCGCGCGGCCTCCGCCAGCATCTGCGCGCTCAGCTCCACCGAGGTCCGGAAGCGCTGCGCATTGTTCGCCTGCCAGGCCGCCAGCAGGCGCGCATAGCCGTCGCGCTTGGCCTCGTCGATCAGTTTTCCCACGCGCTCGTAGAACACGTCCTCGTGCACCCAGCAGCGCGCGAACGCATCCAGCGCGAGCACGTCGCGCACGATCGGGTACTGGTCGAGATGGGCCTTCCAGCGCGCCTGCTCCGCCTGTTCCTGGTCGTCGGGACGCGGTGGTCCCAGCTGGTTGAGCAGCACGACGACGGGCTTGCCCAGCCACTCCAGGATCCGCATCTCGGCCGGCAGATAGCCGGCGTCGCGCGGATCCTCGGACGAATTCACGAGGTACAGCACGACGTCGGCCGCATCCTTCGCGGCGCGCAGTGCCTGCTGGCTGAGCCAGAACGGCCGGTCGCGGTAGCGGTCGAACACCTCGCGCAGGAACCAGCCGATCGGATTGCCGGCCAGCGCGAGCCGCTTGCGCAGGCGTACCGAATCGCCGAAGCCGGGCGTGTCCCACAACAGCAGCCGGTCGCCGGCGAGACTCGTCTGCAGCGTGTGCGCTTCCGCGAACACGGTCACGTGGGCGGCATCGCGCACCTCGCCCACGTCCATGCCGACGAGGGTGCGCGCCAGCGTGGTCTTGCCGTTGTTCGTGTGCGAGACGAGGGCGAACTGGATGTCGACGGGTTGCGCGCTCATGCCGCCCCCGATACGGCAAGGCCCGTGCCGAGGTCGAGCGGATGGCGTTCCGGATGCAGCAGATCGACGACGGTCGCCCGCGTGTGGTGGTACTGGCAGAACTGGTGCCACAGCGCGACGCGCTCCACCACGCGCGCGTCGAACCCCGCCTGGCCGGCGCCGCGTTCGACGAGCGACGATTCGTCGAGCAGCACGGCGATGCCGCGCGGCGTATTGCGTGCGAGGTAGTCGAGGAATGCGCCATGATTCTCGCGCTCCGGCGTGGCGGCCAGGTTGAACAGGACGGCCGTGATGGCGACGTCGGCATCGTCGAGACGCGCATCGCGTAGCACATCCGTCGGCTCTTCGCCGTACGGGCAGGATGGCCGCAACATCAGCTGCGCCTGTTCGCCGAGCACCATCGCCGCCACGGCCGCGAGCCCCTTGTGGCGCGCTTCGTCGACCGTGAAGCTGTACGGGATCACGCGCAGCACGGCGGGACCGGATGCACCGACGCGGTCGGCCAGCAGGCGGAAATAGGGTTGGCCGAGATCGAGCGGGAACCGCCGGGCGAGGCGGCGCGCACGCAACCCCGAGACAATGGCGAGCACGAGGCGCGGCAGCACGACGAGCAGCAACAGCGTGGCCGCATACAGGTGCACCCAGCGCGCGCCGCCGGCGGGCGACGGCTCCTGCACGAAATGGAGCGCCTGCACGTCGGCCAGCGAAAAGCCCTGCAGCGGGAACACGGCCAGCGCGGGCGCGAACAGGAACGACAGCAACGCATGGACTTGTTGCGCATCGAGGAAGGTGCTCTCCCAGCCGGCCGCATACTGCGTGAGCACGCCGCGCGCGTACAGCGACGCGATCGCGCCGAGCGCGAACGCGGCCGCCGCGAGATGGATGGTGCGCCCCAGGCGCAGGTGGGTGAGCCTGGCGGTGAGCTGGGACCAGTCCGTGAAATATTGGGCGATGCCGGCGGCGAGCGGCGCCGGCAGCTTGCGCGGCAGTGCAGCCTTGCCGACCGACAGGCGCCGCAGCAGTTGCGGGCTCGCCCAGCCGGTCGACTTCGACGGCACGAGCGCCCACACGATCAACGCGAGATAGACGAGCAGGTTCCAGGCCAGGATCAGCAGCAGCGGCGCCGACAACAGGTCGACGCGATGCGGATTGCCGATGCGGTCCAGGCCGGCGCCGGCCACGAAGCCGGCAATCGGCAGCAGCACGGCCAGCAGGGGCAGCAGGCTGCGTCGCTGGCGGAACGCGGCGAACGCGGGCGTGCGCTCGGCCAGCCGTTTGAGGATCAGCTCCGCGCGCTGGCCGAGGAAGTGATCGAGCCTGGGCTCGCTCTTGCCTTCGGCCGCCTGCCAGTGCGCCAGTTCGCGCGCGCTGCGGCTGGCATACATGCGGTCGTCATCGGAAAGAATCTCGCGCTTGGCGTCGGCGGTTTCGATGGCGCGCATCAGGACGACATCGCGTGCGGTCCGCTCGTTCATGGGTCTCCTGTCTGGTTGATTTAACAAGCTTGCAGGGGTATTGTGCCTGAGTTTATGGAGTCGGACGGCACGCGACGCCCGGCTCAATCTGGAGGGCTTGACTCTCCACCCGGTGGAAACCTCAATCTGGAGCCATGGGAACCAGGACGTACACGATCGGAGAACTGGCGCGACTGTCCGGACAGCCGGTACGGCGTATCCGTTTTTATTCGGACGAAGGACTGCTGCCGCCCACCGTGCGCAGCGACAGCAACTACCGCCTTTACAGCGAGGACGACCTGGCGCGGCTCGATCTCATCGGCGCGCTGCGCGAAGCCGGAGTCGGCCTCGACGCGATCGGCCAGCTGCTGCGTGCGCACGGCGATGTGCGGGACGTGCTCGGCGCGCGCCTCGCCATGCTCGACGCCGAGATCGCGGCAAAGCGACGGATCGCCTCCGTGCTGCGTGCGGCCCTGGACC
>Ga0207667_10003224_pt1 | contig 20155 bp, 26 predicted proteins | sample KBSCornC52_FD_184301 | JGI IMG/M metagenome (GOLD analysis project Ga0207667, IMG submission 184301) | Corn rhizosphere microbial communities from Kellogg Biological Station, Michigan, USA - KBS Corn C5-2 (SPAdes) (version 2) | ecosystem: Host-associated > Plants > Roots > Rhizosphere > Soil ...
TCTGTACTCGGAGTACTCCTCGAAACTAAGCTCGTCGCGAGCCGTAGGTTTCGGTAACTACCTCAGAATCTGGCGGCTTGAATGGTGGGCAGTGCAGGACTCGAACCTGCGGCCTCCTGCTTGTAAGTTGCGACGATAGAACCCGATAGAGCCAATCCTTAGAGTCAATTCTGCACACCTGTGAAGCTTGAGTTCAATTCACAGGTGAGCAAAATGAAGCTGCAACAGGGTTGGTTGACTCGCAAAAGCGGGTCATGGATGGGTCACTATTCCAAATGGATTGAATCTCCGACCGGAAGAAAAGCACGAGTTCAAAGAGCTTTCGTCATCGGTGCTGTTGAAGAGTTTACGAAAGTCGAAGCGCGACTGATCCTGCGCAACCGCATCGATGGAGACCTGAATTCCGCAGGCGTGAAACCTAGCGGACGAGTCACTCTCGCGTGGTTCATTGAGAACCATGGAAGCCGCTCCGGGAAGCTACGTGGAGAGGTAACACCCCGGTCGCGAACCAGTACTTCTTCTCGCACATCTTGAACCGGTTCGGGTCCTATCGCTTGGACGAGATCGACTCGGTAGAGCTTCAGGTGTGGATTAACAAACTAGCAAAGGAATACTCTGCTTACGTTGTCCGGCACGTGCGGCAATATCTCAAGTCCTTTTTCGTGGAAGCGGTTGAACAGGACTTCATGAGGAAGTCCCCGGCTCGGTTGCTACGCCTTCCCTACTTCTCGCCGGTCGCAAAGCCATTCCTCAGCCAAGAAGAGATTCAGCGGGTGTTAGCTGTCGCAACCGGCAGGGACCGCGTGCTGCTGCGTACTGTATTCGCGACAGGCCTTGCGTCCCTCAGAACTGTTCGCGCTCAGATGGCGCTGCTTCGACCCGGAGCGCCGATTGCTGCGTATCACTGAGAGCGTATATCGCTGCAAGATTCGTCCCTTCACCAAGACAACTGACGAGACCTCAGACAACCGGCTTCAGCAAGTTTTCCTGCCTGAGGTTCTAGTCCGGGAGCTTGAGGAATGGCGGAGAAGTGCTCCGGACGATGCGTTCATATTTCCCAACGGAAATGGGAACCCGATCAACCGGGAGGGTTACCGAACGCGGTATCTCGTCCCACTCGCAAAGAAGGCAGGCGTTCCGAAGCTGACCTTCCAGATTCTCAGGCGTTCGGTCGCAACCCACATGCAGAGCCTTGCGAGTCCGCAAGACATCGCAGGCATGTTACGGCACACAAGACCTCAGACCGCTGCTGAGCATTTTGTGCAGATCGTTCCTGAGTCAGTCAGACAGGCAAGCGAGAGGCTTGCTGCTGCGATTCTTACTGTTTGACGCGATTGGCAGGAAGCAGTTACGTGCGGAGTAGTGCACTACTCCGCACTCGTTTCTTGCGCTCTTTGTTGCTGCAACCTCTGCTCCTTCGCTTCGAGAAGCTGGTCTATTTCCTCAATGAGCGCCATTAATCGCTCAGGGTCTTTTTCGTTTGCAGCCTGTTCGCAGAGCCTGTGCCAATGTTCTCTCGTTTCCCCTTGCATGTCTTCCTAACTTGCGCGACCTTTCCCGGTCGAAGCATTGTCCTTCCTCATCTGCTCGAACATCTTGCGGAGTGCTTGGCAATAAGGACACTCCGGGTCGGAGCAGTACGGAGAACCGGCTTCGGTTTTGTGCTGCGGTGTTGAAATAGGTTGGGTAGCCATATCCGAATCTCCTCCCCCCAAGCAGACTCGAACTTGAACAGTTAACCAAGTCTACCGCCGAAGTATCAATCTGAGTACATGAAATCTTCGTAAAGGCGCGTCAGTGGCGGCTTTCTGTGGAAGGTGCACCCAAAGCAGGGGGACCTATGCAAGCTGACTGGGAGTGGCGGGATTCTGGCACGCTTTTTAGGGTAAAGCGTCCAAGTTGTTGAAAAGAAGGTAGCTTGCAATCAACATTGCTGAAGTGTCAAAGATGTCAGTTTTGTCAGCTAGGAGGGTTTTTGTGGCGAGATTCTGGCAATGCTGTTCCGATCGATCATTTCTCTGGAACTGGTGGACGCAATCGAATCGCTTCCTGCACCTCTCGTAGTTCTTTGCAGCTTTTGCAGTTCGGATCGAAACAATAAGGCGATGCGTGAACTTCCTGCTTGTGTTGCTGAGAAATCGGCTGGGTTCCCATCTCTCCTCCTCTGTCAAACTTATTCAGAGATGGTCCCAGATTTCAACCGGCAGCAATGGTCAATCTTGAACACCTTGCCAAAAATAGCCGATTGCCAAAAGGCCGCTGTCGGCGGAGCAGCGGGTGCTGAGCAGCGGCTTTGACCTCTAGATAGAGGCGGGGAGGGACTTTGCCGGAGCCATTGTGCAGCATCTCGTCGCGAAAGCTCATTCCGTGCGGACGTATCTCATTTCCGGTTTATCGAAATCGGTGATGTAGTCAACTTCGCGTTTTCCGACCATTATCGGCTCTCCCCGAAGGACGCCTCTATTCGGCGTACAGAGCAGAAAGGTGTTCGACTCCAGAATGGCAATTAACATTTCTCCGCAGATTGGTTCATGTTTCCCAACTTCCGCATGTACCGTCTTCTTCTTGTCACGAAAGACGATGCCTTGGATTCTTCGGTCGGTTATCTTCCACCCAGTCGTTTCTGCCGCGAATGTCTTCGTGGCGTTGCAAGTGTGCGCTGCTTCTTCTTCGCTCTTAGCTTGTGGTACAAAAAACTTCATTTCTCAATCCTTTCGCTGTTCGGAAGCGTAGGGTACGAAATGCCTGTGAATACCATGCAGAAAATTACGCCACACCCCTTGGGGAGCTTTGGAAGCGAAATCAACAACGACCTTGGCAGCAGTTCGGCAAGACCACTCCGCAACAGCTTTGGTCTCGATTGCGTGAAGCCATGATCCCGGCTCCATGTCCTCAGCAAGTATCTGCTTATTGCCGAAACTCTGAATTAACTCCCTGTGAACCTCTTCCGCTGTTACATTCTGCTCAAACCTCTGGTTGCCTTTGAAGTGCATGACGCGGTTCCTGAGTCGAACTAGGAGGTCAAAATCTTGGTATGGTTGCACACCCTTGTTGAGTTTCGTCCCGACCAGTATCCAATTTGCAAGCGCGAATTTCGATGGGAGAGATGTGTGGTTGTCCTCAGCTTCGACCATGCACTCTGCAAAGAGTCTTACTGCTTGTGGCTCAGATGGCAAACTGGCAAAATCCGAAGCCATTTTGGTTGCTTCATTCAGGAACGCTTCAACCGCAGCCGCTGAGAATGTGGTGCTGACCAACGCCAATAGCTGACCACCGGCACGAGCGGGAGATGGAATGCTGTCAGCGGCACCAGTCGCAGCTCCAAAGAGCACGCTTGCTTCATAAATCTTTCGCGTAACCGGCACTATCTAAGCCTCTCGAAAATCAATGTATTTCAAGAACTTCTGCTCTGCGACTCTGGTCTGACCGCTGAACCACTCGATTATCTGAGTGTCAATCTCTATGTCCTCAGGTCTTATGACATGTTGCGGGCCGCTCATCTGATGAATCGTGTGTAGCCGCAAACCCCTCTTGTAAAGCTCCTGTATGTACTCCCCGATTTCGGCACCAAAGAGCAGGTGGTGCTCTCGGCAGCTAACATGAGCAAACAGAAGCGATCCAAGAAGCAAGATGACTTGATGGATGACCCGATTGGGACCATGACCACACTTCTGCAGATTTCGCAGGGATGCACGATGGAGCAGGCACACGAGCAGACGCTTCAGGAGATTTCGGACCTGTTGAACCTGCGACCGGCGCGGAGTGCCGATTTCAACGAAGCGGATACAATACGCGGACGCGGGATGGGAATCATATTGTGAGTAACCCAGAGGAGCCGACGATGACTGATGAGGAACGATTGGAATCCTACAAGAACCTCGAAGAACTGGTGGCTGCTCGTACTGAGCAATTGAGGCAAGCACTGACTCAGAAGCACGAGTTAGTGGAATCCCTTCGACAACTTCAATCGCTCGAATCCTTAGCACAAATCAAAAAGGCACTCCAATCTGCAATCGAGAAGTTTGCAGACCCTCCAGTGCCGGTCCCAAAATTCGGAGGTGAACCGGGAGAACCGGTTCCAGAAGTTGACCCGGAGGACATTAAGTCTATTTGGCGAGAGCAGCAGGAGCTTCAAGCTAGATTCCCCGGTGAGCAGGTCGCGACAGGAATGGGATGGGGAGAACAGCTTTGCACACCGGGAGCCAACATTCAGGCAGTTGGCTACCGGACGACGCTGATATGGATGATGACGCAGTTCGCGCCAGAACAGATCGCGCCATTCCTACAGAATGATCAGCCGACTGATGGAGTGTTCCGCGCTGCTGCAAAGGTTCCACTCGAATGGATGGGGGTTGGGATAGTGCGGCAGGGTCCGCCATTCGACATGAACGAGTTTGTGCGGCTATGCGGGGAAAAATTGCAATGAAGGAAGACGATAGCCAATAAGGAGGTGCGGAGGCTATGGCAAAAGGTCAGGAATTTTCAGCAGACCGGATGTGCGATTACTTCATTCACCTGCTGAGCAATGGCTACAACAACCGGCGTCATGTTCTACGTGTGTCGTCGTGGGTTGGTCTCATCGTGCTAGGAATTCAAAGAGCAACCGGCGTGCAGTGGCGCATACCACGCCAGAAGCAGCTAGCTTTCGAGTACGCTGGTCGCATGGTCAAGGCACGGTACAGCCATCGAATCAAATCAAGAGGCGGTATTGAGATCGTTGAAGTTGAGCCGGCTCGCGGTCTCCCTGACAAGAAAAAGATACTCGAAATTCGCAGTCTTGAAGAAGCTGAGCGGTTCTATAACACAGCACCGGTACTGTTTCAGGATGCAATTAAGAACTAGCAATGAGAAGCACAAACCTGCCTCAGCATAGTTTCGGCACTTGGTTCACCTTCAACCGGAACAGCGAATCATTCTTGGTTGCTGCTCTCCCCGGTTAGGGTACGACCCAAAATCGTTGGTGGTAGAGTAAAACGCACGATGCTGGAAGAGGACCTAAGGACCCGTCTCGGTGAGGCGGAGCAAGAACTAATAGCTGCTGAGAAAGCGGTTGAGTCCGCTCCGAACGAAGAAGTTCGCGCTGCGCGGCTGGAACTCTTGAGGATTTGCAAGGAGAACGCGGAGCGACTTAGGTCGCAGTTCGCGGATGCTGTCAAGTCCCACAATTGAGCGGTATCCGGTCAGCACAGGTCAGCAGTTGGGTCAGCGCAACGACTCTGATAGACTGCTTCGCGCCAGTCTTCCAGATGTGCTCGGATTGAGTCAATTGGGTTTAATGGTGGGCAGTGCAGGACTCGAACCTGCGGCCTCCTGCTTGTAAGGCAGGCGCTCTAACCAGCTGAGCTAACCGCCCGGAATAAAAGGCTCCTCTGATTCTAACCCACGACGGCTGCTATGCTTGTGCCAACCATGGAACGGAATCCCTTCGACTCCGACAATGCGCACCTCTTCGAGATTCAAAGCCGGGCAAAAGGCCCTGCGGGTAGGCTACCGCTTACACCCGAACAACTGCAGAATGAACCCTCTGGAAATCTTTTTGGATGGAGCCAGAATGCCGGCATGGGGTGGAAGGCGTCGGAGTTAGGTGGCAAGGAATTTCTCATGCTCTCGACCCATGGGGGAATCCGCGATCGGGACGGTACGCCGATTGCCTTGGGATATCACACCGGCCATTGGGAAATTGGTTTACTGCTCGAGGCCGCTGCCCAGGTGTTCAAGGCAGCAGGGGCCATTCCCTTTGCCGCAGCCTGTAGTGATCCCTGCGATGGCAGATCGCAGGGTACGACCGCAATGTTCGACAGCCTGCCGTTCCGGAACGACGCCGCCACGGTATTCCGCCGCCTAATCCGCTCACTGCCCACTCGGAGCGGAGTTCTAGGAGTTGCCACCTGCGACAAAGGCTTGCCCGCGATGATGATGGCTCTCGCGGGCAGCCGCGAGTTGCCGTGCGTGCTAGTTCCAGGCGGGGTCACGTTGCTCCCGGAAAACGGCGAGGATGCGGGACGTTCACAGACCATCGGCGTGCGGTTCGCGCACGGCTTGATCACGCTTTCGGAGGCGGCCGAGATCGGATGCCGCGCATGTGCGACCCCAGGAGGAGGCTGCCAGTTTCTCGGGACGGCGGCAACATCGCAGGTGGTCGGTGAAGCGTTCGGGCTCTCGGTGGGGCACTCAGCCCTGGCACCATCTGGGCATCCCATATGGATCGATATGGCCCGGCGGTCGGCGTTGGCGCTAATGGACCTTCATAAGCGCAACATCAAACTTGGACAAATTCTCACTGATGCCGCGATCGAAAATGCCATGGTTCTGCATGCCGCTTTCGGTGGCTCGACCAACCTGATCCTTCATTTGCCCGCCATTGCCCACGCTGCCGGCTTACGAAGGCCCACGGCATCTGATTGGGCTCATGTCAATCGCAGAGTGCCTCGACTCGTGGATGTTCTGCCCAACGGTCCGCGTAACCATCCGACGGTTCAGGTCTTCCAAGCTGGTGCGGTGCCGGAAGTTATGCTGCATCTACGCCGCGAGGGTTTGCTGAACTTATCGGCGCTGACGGTTGATGGCACACTGGGGGACCGCCTCGATGCATGGGAAGACTCGGAGCGCCGTCGACTGTTGCGCTCCGGCCTGCAGCGGCAGGAAGGTGTCGATCCCAATGATGTCATTCTTAGTCCGGATGCAGCCAAGCTACGTGGAGTGACCTCGACGGTCTGCTTCCCGCACGGAAATATCGCCCCCGAGGGATCGGTGATCAAGAGCACGGCGATCGATGCTTCGGTTGTGTCCCCTGACGGGGTTTACCGCATGACCGGGCGTGCAAAAGTGTTCACCAGCGAGGCGAGCGCCATTCAGGCAATTAAGTCGGGAAAGATTTCCGCCGGCGATGTCATCGTGCTCGCCAGTCGCGGACCGATGGGATCCGGAATGGAAGAAACATTCCAGCTCACCGGCGCCCTCCGTTACCTTCCGTTTGGCAAGCACGTGACGCTCATCACCGACGCTAGGTTCAGCGGCATGTCAACCGGTGCGTGTATTGGGCATATCTCACCCGAGGCGCTCGCGGGTGGCCCCATCGGCAAGTTGCGCGATGACGACATGATCGAGATCGTCATTGATCGCCAGAAGCTCGAGGGCACGGTGAATCTGGTTGGAGAAGCGGGCGTCATAATGTCTGCCGACGAAGGCTCGCGGATTCTGATCAAAAGAGATCCGCGACCAGACCTTGCCCCTGACCCTTCCCTGCCCAACGACACACGTCTGTGGGCGGCCTTACAAGACGTAAGCGGGGGGCCATGGGGTGGCGCCGTCTATGATTGCGATGCCATTTTGAAGGTGGTCGCCGCCGGAAAACGCGCGTTGGCGCCAAACCTGACCAAGTCTCGCTAAACACTCCTGCTACACTCGCAACGTGCGGCGACTCATCGTTAACGCTGACGATTTCGGATTGACCGAAGGAGTCAACCGCGGAATTAGGGAAGGTCACGAGCGCGGAATCGTCACCTCTACCACCCTCATGGCCTGTGGCAAGCGGTTTGAAGAAGCCACATCGGTCGCCAAGGCCTTGCCCAGCCTCGGTGTTGGTTGTCATGTCGTTTTGGTCGACGGGCAACCGATGGCCAATCCTCCGGAGATTCAAAGCCTGCTGATAGCCGGCTCCTCGCGCTTCCAGGACAAGCTTATGAGCTTTGCTGCGAAAGCGGCATCGGGAAGGCTGGATGAGAATCAGATTGCGGCCGAGATCGGTGCGCAGATCAGGAAACTGCAAGCTGCGGGCGTTGCCGTCTCGCATCTCGATTCGCACAAGCACACGCACATGTTTCCTGTAGTGCTGCGCGGATTGCTGCGCGCAGCCAAAACCTGGGGCGTGAGAGCCGTCCGAAACCCATTCGAACCCCTGGTGTTTGCAAAGCTCTCCCGTTGGACGCGGCAGTTCCAGTTGCGGTTGATGAGTAGTTTTCGACGCAACTTCCGGCACGCACTCGATGAGGCAGGGATCGTGGCGCCGGATGGATGTATTGGGGTTGCCATTACCGGAGGATTAGACCAAAACGCGTTTCGTCAGCTCATCGAAAGCCTGCCCGAGGGTACTTGGGAATTCGTGAGCCACCCCGGATATAACGACCGCGAACTTGATCAGGTAAATACAAGGCTCCGGCGCTCGAGGGAAATCGAGCTAGAGATTCTGACTTCACATGCCAGCAAGGAAGTGCTTCAGCGTGAACAGGTCCAGCTCATTTCCTACCGGGAGTTGTAGGGCCTCCCGTGATGTCGGCCGTGGGTGCGCGGAGGGGCATATGCCCGGGCGTGAGCTCCGACGCTCTCACCGTCGCCGGCGCTTGTCCCCAGAAGTACACTCACCTTGGACAGTAACGCTGCCTGTACTTCGCACGATATGATCCGCCTAACATGGAACCGAAGGGCGAAACTCGAGTTTCAGCAGAGCTTCCCGTACGCGTTTGGGGTATGGACGCGGATGGCAAGCCTTTCTTCCAGAATGCTATCGCTTCCAACCTGAGCAGCGAAGGTGCGCTCCTCAGCCGACTCCAGCACCCGCTGAAGACGGGCGAAATCCTTGGCGTACAGTACGGGGACAAGAAAGCTCGGTTTGAAATTAAGTGGATCAAGGGCTCTGCCCTGCCACGGGGCTTCGATGCCGGTGTGAAGATTCTTCCGAAACAGAACGTTCCGTGGGACGAAGTTACGCGCCAAGGAAAAACCGATCCGCAACTGACCCGTCGGTCAGACAAGCGCCGCTTCATGCGGCACCGGGTTCAGTTCCCGATTGTGATCAGCTTTGCGGACACCCAGCGCGCGCACATGCAGTGCTCTGCGACCGACATTGGCGGCCGTGGATGCTATGTAGAGACTCTGGTCCCGCTCGCCGTCGATACGGTTGTGAACATCACGTTCTGGATCGACAGCGACAAGTTCATCACCAAAGGACGAGTGCGCACCAGTGACCCGGCCGTGGGAATGGGAATCGAGTTCACTGCGCTCGAAGAGCAGATCCAAAAACGTCTGCAAGAATACCTCGACAACATTGACCAAGGCTTCGCAAAGGCAGCCACCCAGGGCAGCCAGCCCTAGACCACCCTCAAAGCCACAAGCTATCTGGTTTCCTCTTTCGTAAGTGTTACCATTCTCAAGTTTCTACCGATGAACCATCCGGGTTTTATGCTTCTGAACTGCGGCCGGGCCGAACGGAAGACTACGGCGATTGTAATCGACGTCTTATTTGGCTTGGCGGGGAACAGGATTAGATCACAGCCTGAAATGAATCTTCCGACCACCCCGGAGTATCGAATCTGCACGGGAGGGCAGCTTGAGAATTGGAATCACCTGTTATCCCACTTACGGCGGGAGCGGTGTGGTCGCCACCGAACTGGGGCTCGAGCTCGCGCAACGCGGCCATGAAATCCATTTTATTTCTTATGCCCAACCCATCCGGCTTAACCGGCCGGCACCGAACATTCACTATCACGAAGTAGAGGTTTCACGATATCCACTGTTTGAATATCCGCCCTACGATCTGGCACTAGCGACCCGCATGGCAGAAGTCTCAGAAATATATGAGCTGGACCTGCTGCACGTTCACTACGCCATTCCTCATTCCGTGAGCGCGCTCCTGGCTCGGCAAATGCTTGCCTGGGGACCGAAACACCGGCGGCTTCCCTTTGTCACTACCCTCCATGGAACTGATATCACGCTTGTCGGACAGGATCCCTCCTATCTGCCGGTAACTCGATTCTCGATTGAACAAAGCGACGGAGTTACGGCTATCTCGCAGTACTTGCGGGAGCGAACTCTGCGCGAGTTCGGGTTGAAGAACAACATCCAGGTCATCTACAACTTCGTGAACACTGAGCTATATTGCCGACAACTGGAAAAGGACTTAACCGAGCACCGGGCGGAGTATGCACCCCATGGCGAAAGAATTTTGGTCCATGTCTCCAATTTTCGTCCCGTAAAACGCGTCCACGATGTGATTGAGATCTTCGATCGCGTGCGGCGGAAGGTTCCCTCAAAACTCTTGCTGATGGGTGATGGTCCGGAACGATCGCCGGCGGAGCGGCTGGTGCTGCAAAAACGCATTCACGACGACGTGATATTTCTGGGTAAACAGGAGCAGGTTTCCGAGACCCTTGCGATTGCCGATGTGCTTCTACTGCCCAGCCAACTTGAATCATTCGGCCTGGCGGCGCTCGAAGCGATGGCCTCCGAGGTCGTTCCCGTAGCAACCCGGGTGGGCGGAGTACCCGAGGTAATCGAGCACGGTATCACCGGATTCCTTGGCGAGGTCGGCGACGTGGACGCCATGGCAAACTTTGCCAGTGAGATTCTCGGTGACGAGTCGCGACTTCGCGCCATGGGAAAGGCGTGCCGCAAGTGGGCCGCCGATCACTTCTCTGCCAACAGCATCATTCCCCAGTATGAGAATTTTTACCGGCGGGTGCTAGAGCGTTCCTCGTAGAGCGCTGCCGGATGGGTACTGTCTTCTGGTAGGACCGGCAAACGCAAACGAACCAAGGTACCTTTTCCGTCGCGGCTGTCCACCGTCATTCGTGCATCCTCTCCGTAGAGAACCTTCAGCCGTTCGGCGACATTCGCCATGCCGATGCCGCCCTGGCCGATTGCCATAGGACGCTCCAGCAGCTGAGCGGACCCCATTCCTACGCCATCGTCTTCCACTTCAATGGTGACGTGGGAATCGGAAAGCTGGCTGCGCAGGTAGATGCTGCCACCGTCGATTTTGGAGGAAAGGCCGTGCTTGATCGAGTTCTCGACCAGCGGCTGCAGCAACATGCTCGGGACCATGACATCGAGAGAGGACGGATCGAGTTCCTTCACCACTCTGAGTTTGTCACGCCCGAAGCGAACCACCTCGATGTCGAGATAGTTGTCGATGAAATCGACTTCGTCGTGGAGGGGCACGAAGGCGTCACTGCTATGCAGCAAACGGCGAAGAATGCTGGCCAATTTGATGATGAGCTCACGAGCTGTATCGGGTGCGATGCGGACCAGCGATGAGACGGAATTCAGAGTGTTGAAAAGAAAGTGTGGGTTGATCTGATTCTGGAGAGCGGTCATACGCGCCCGAAGCAGCAGGCGTTCCTGTTCTTCCAGCTTGATCTGGAGACGCACCCCGTTCCATATTTTCAGTTCGATCACGATCACCGTCACCGAGGTCGCGTACGCCAGCACGCTGACCCACCCGGGATAGCCCGACATGTTGGGATAGCCGGGAATGAATCCCCCGGCTTCAATATGGAGAAAGCGGAGGAGCAGGATGGCGAGAAAAAAGACCATCTGCCAATCGGAAAAGCTTGGCCGCTCGTCGCTGCGGCGCATCCAGCGCAAAATGCTCAGATAGTTGAACGGCGAAAAACTCCAGATCTCTTCGTCGTGGGGAATAAAGTGACGAAGCTGTCCGGCCAGGGCGCCGACAACTGCGTTCAGAGGAACCATCAACCAAGCCCCGATGAAAATCCCGGGAACCGCGAGAAGCGCTCCGCCGATAGCTCCAGTGGAACGGCCGGCGAGCGCACCCAGGAGAATCGTCGTTTCCACCGACAGATCTCCGATGAGCGGGTTTGCCGGCGTGAGCTTAAGCCAGATCCACACCCCTAGCGCCAGGGCCTTGCCGATCCAGGCGGAGACTACCAGCCACAGAATCAGGTACAGCTTGTTGCGCCAGGAACGGTGCTCACGAAAAAGCAGAGACTTGAATTCCACCGAACGAACCAACCCGGCGGCGACCGCGGCGGCGAGGCCGAGCTTCACCAACAGGTTGATCAGAATAAGACTGAGGCTCTGGTCCATGGAGCGCGATTAAGAGAACTGTATCAAAGACCGTGGTAAGAGGTTAGCAGCTATTGGCGAGCTGGGACGCCAGTCGGGGCAGCGCCCGGTCAATACGGACCGATGATACCGCCTATATGGCGGACGGCGGGTGCGGTGGGTTTCTCGGTCCCTTGCGCCAGGATTTCATCCATTTGCGCAGCTACCCTGGCCGCTTGGGCGCGACAGAGGGTGGCATAGTGATTGGCCTTCGTGGTGTCTCGAAGCACGAAATGGTAGAACCCGGCAGCGTGACGCAGGGCGTTCATGTTCTCGGGGTCCAGTTCGAGCGCCTCCTGCAGGTACTTCTCGGCTTCAGAGGAATCTCCCCGCTCCCAGGCCTGAAGCATACGGTTCAGGAATTCGTAAGCTGCGATGTTCGTTGTACTCATATGAAGTCGCAAAGTCCTGCAAGGTTCCCGGTCGAAAACCTGATTACGAGGCCGGCAATTGCTTCAGCAGCCCTTTGGCTCGACGGAACCATGGGCGCTCCCGACGCTTGAGATAACTTGGAAGGGTTGGCTTCTTCGCCAGTACCCGCTCTGTCCACTCGCGGGCTTCGGCGGTGCGCCCCTGCGAATGCAGGAAATCAGCATAATTCAGATAGGTTTCCGACAACGTCGAAATCTCAACCGTTTTCCGGAACAGCGAGTCAGCCTTTTTCAATTCACCGGTCTTCGCATATGCGTGGGCTAGAAGTCCGGCGGCGCGGTAGAAATCGTACTGGGGCTCCTTGGCCACCACCTTTTCAAGATCGCCGACTGCTGCGGGAAAATCCCCAAGTTCGATTTCAGCCAAGCCGCGACGGTAAAACGGATCGAGCGAATCGGTGCGCGCAGAAATAGCCTTATCGAAACACTCGCGTGCGCGCGCATATTTCTTCTCTTCCAAGTACAGGTCGGCCAATTCCTCATAGTTGCCAGGAGCGGGATTGTCGAGAACGACGGCTTCAAGTTCGTGAATACGACGTCGGCGGGGGAAGGCTTTGAACGACTGCCGCAAGATGCCAAAGTCTGGAATGACCTCGACCGCGATGTACACAATCGCGCCCAGGCCGCCACCGATCAGGATGATCCAGAGCCAATAGGTGTCAGGCCGGCGCCGAATGAAGTGGACGATGGCGATACCCTGGAGGATAAAGTTCCAAGGATACAGAATTAGAGAGGAATAGCCCATGCGATGTAGCGAACTATAGCAGAAGAAAGGCGAAACAGCAGTTACGAAAAGCAGCGACCAGGGCGTGCTTGGCTATGGCTCAGTGATTCGAATCGACCGGGGTAGCGGGGAGGTCCGCCAACGTTCTGCCTCTACCGCATCCTGCTAGAATCTGGTTGGTGACGCCCCCGATCCGCCTCTTGGCTGTCGATATCGACGGCACCCTGCTGAACTCACAATTCCAAGTGTCGCCCAGAGATATCAATGCCCTGCGGCACGCCCATGCCTCTGGCGCGGAAGTAATCTTGGTCACCGGCCGGCGGCATGCATTCGCTCTCCCCATGGCTGTCCAGCTTGGATTCGACCTGTGGCTGATCAGTTCGAATGGTGCTGTGACCCGGTCCTCCGGAGGAGAAGACTTTCACCGGGATCTTCTGCCGGTTCAAGTCTGCCGACAGCTTTGCTCCACGATGCGTGAATTTCGCGGCAACACGGTGGTCACGTTCGACAAGGAGACCAAAGGCGCGCTCGTTCTGGAGCGCATGGACGAACTGACGGAGAGCATCCAGAGGTGGCTGGAGAAGAACATCGAGTACATTGATTTCGTGGTTCCGCTAGAAAAAGCGCTGACAACCGATCCCGTACAGGCCATGTTCTGCGGCTCGGCGATGCGGATGAGTCAAGCTCTGGAAGCGCTTGCGAGCAGCCCTTTACGGACCCAAGTCAATGTACTGCGCACCGAGTATCCCCTGCGCGACCTGACCATCGTGGATGTGCTGAGCCGCGGATGCTCTAAGGGCCACGCGGTAAAGCGATGGGCGGCATACCGGGGTATTCCCCGCGAGCAGGTCATGGCCATCGGTGATAACTTCAATGATGTTGAAATGCTTGCCTTCGCTGGTCGTCCATTTATCATGGGAAATGCGTGCGAGGAGTTGAAGGCACGGGGGTGGCCGGTCACGCTCACCAGTGACGAATGTGGCGTGGCAGCGGCGATCGAGCAAGCTCTATTGGGCACCCCCCAAAAATAGAGCGGATTCACTGTGCGAATGTTCCCTGCACTTGCGTCGTTGGTTCTGGCTGCATGCGGCACGTCCCTTGCTGCCGATCTTGCAGTGCTCCGCAATGGCAACTCGATCCGCCACGAGCGGAAAGAGGTTCTCGGTGCGGTGACGCGACTCTACCTAGGCAACACGAATAACGCTTATATCGAGATTCCCAGCAATCAGATCGACCACTTCGAGAGAGACACCTCCCCGGCTCCGGTGCCCGCGCCGCGCGAGACGCAAGCCAGACCTTCGTTGAACCCTCAGTCCCAAGGAGGCCTCACGGCTGAGGGATTGGACCAAATCGTCAGCAGTGCCGGGGAACGGCACCGAATTGATCCAGACTTCATCCGGAGCGTGATCAAGGCGGAGAGCGGATTTCACCAGAATGCCGTCTCCAGCAAGGGTGCACTCGGCCTGATGCAGTTGATGCCCCGAACCGCGTCGGAACTCGGCGTCACCAATCCCTTCAATCCGAATTCAAACGTGGACGGGGGGACCAAGTACCTTCGCGATCTGCTCGAGAAGTACAACTTCGACGTGAACAAGGCTTTAGCCGCCTACAACGCAGGACCGAAGCGTGTAGACCAGTATCACGGCGTTCCTCCTTACAACGAAACTCAGGCCTATATTTCCAGAATCATTCGCGACTTCAATCGCCAGAAGATTGCCAAGAATCCGGCGCTTGCGAGGAAACAGACGGTTCCGGCGAACAAGCATGCTGCGCAGAAGAAAGCCGTGCGGGCCGGGGCCTCGGCCAGCACTTCACGAAGAACACAAGGTCAAAGCAGTTCAGGTACACCTTCAATTTCCAAAGGACCGGAGACTGCATCGCGCTAGACCGGAAAGCACAGTTCACGCACTCCGTTTAATATAAGGCGCCTCAACCACCGTTCATGAACAAGAAGCAGATTCTGACGACCGCAGTCGTGGTGGTGATTCTTGGACTGCTGGTCTATTTCCAGGTCCAACACTGGCGCAGTTTTGACTGGGCGCGATTTCGCAGCGCCAGCCGCGTCTCCGCCGTGCACATCGTAGCCGCGGTTGCGCTGATCCATGTCACCTATTTCCTTCGTGCGTGGCGATGGAAGGTTTTTCTTGAGCCGATGTGCAAGACCAAGACCTCGCGACTAGTGGCTCCCACGTTCATCGGTTTCACCGGGCTGGCGCTGCTCGGACGCCCCGGCGAGTTCATTCGACCGTACCTGATCGCTCGCCGTGAGAATCTCTCAGTCGCCTCGCAGATCGCAGTCTGGACGGTCGAACGCATTTTCGATATTGGTGCGTTTACCGTCCTGATGACCATCGATGTGTTCTTTTCCAGCGTCATCCGTGCGAATCCCTATCTCCACAAGTTCAAGATTGCTGCCGTCGTACTGTGCGCCCTGGTGGCGTTTGCAGCCGTCCTGGCAGTGCTGATCAGGAAACGGCAGCATCAGGTCGCCGGGTTCTTCCACAACCTCACAGCGCGTTTTTCAAAGGGCTTGGCGCATGTGGTGGATCAGAAGGTCCGGGCGTTCGGCGAAGGTCTGAATACCATCGCTGGCGGCACTGCTTTGCTGAAGCTGGTCGCAATTTCCTTGCTCATGTGGTTCATGATCGCGCTCGCATATCGGGAAGTTGCACACTCCTATCCTCCGGAGCAGGAGCAGACAGAACAAGGCCCGCCTTCTGTCGATGTAGAGACCGCGAGCGTGTCTGACCTGCCCGAGATGGCCGGTCAACCCCTGACGAATGAAACCATCGCCAACCTGCAGGCCGCCCTCCAGCCAAAGGGGTATTGGCTGAAGGAGTACAAAGGCGATCTGTGGCTGTATCGGCAGAACAAACGAGTGAAGAAAGTTGGCGACCGGCCTTATTTGTCGAGTCTGGACCTGCCTCACGTTTTGCTCCTGATGGGTTTCAGTATGGTCGGGTCTGTGGTTCAGCTGCCCGCGGTTGGCGGAGGCAGCCAGCTGGCGGTGATCAGCGCGTTGCAAGTGGTGTACGGGATCCCTCCGGAACTGGCGTTAAGCTGTGGCATTCTCTTATGGCTGGTCACATTCATGTCGTGCATCCCGGTGGGGCTTACGGCTGCCCACCGCGAGCATCTATCCTTAAGGAAGCTGTCGAAGGCAAGCCACGAGAATGAGTTGTTGGAAGAGAAGACTGATTAGTGACTTCTGATGGTTCGCCTAGTGGCGATTGGCCGATCGGATTTAGGCCCTTGAAAAAACTGATCATTTGAGGGGAACGGGCCGTGCAAAGAAAGACCGACACAATTGAGATTGGATCGAAAGCGCCGGAATTCACCCTTTCCTCGGCGAATCCCCAAGGCAAGTTTTCGCTGCCGGAACTGATCGGGCGGGGACCCTTGGTGATTGAGTTCCTGCGTGGGACCTGGTGACCTAACTGCCGCAAGCGAATGGCTCAGTTGGAGCCGTACAAGCAAGAACTTGAGAGCCTTGCCGCGGGCCTGGTATACATTGCCGCCGAAAAGCGCGAGGGCGTGTGGAACCCGGTGAAGTACCTGGAGCAGAACCCCGTCTCGTTTCCCTTCCTGGTTGATGAGGATCGGGCTATCACCAAAGCCTACGGGTTATATCACGCCTTTAGTCACGACGCTTTTCGGATTGCACACCCCGCGACACTGGTACTCGACAAAGCGGGAGTGGTTCGATACATCTACCGTGGTGAGGACCAGTATGACCGGGCCCCAATCGCTGAACTGCTGGCAGCAGTGCGGGCGGCCCAGGCCTAGTGCGCCATGGCAATCAATTCCGGCTCAGGCAGGAGCGGCAAGTCAAGCCAGCCGTCAACCGGCAATGCGTCAGCCGGTAAGCGATTCTGCCAGATGCTGAAGCGGAGACGAACCCTGGTCGCGGCTGGATCGGCAGGCGAAGCCGATTCGAGCGGCGCCGCATACAGCAGCGCCAGCGGCAGCTTGAATTCGAAATTCTTGGAGAGCACGGCGCGAACCCCGTGGTTGGACAAAAGATCGTCTTTGTCGGAGATGCGGGGAGCGGATAAGCTCCGATCCCTAGCTTCCAGGACAAGCCGAAGCGAGCGTCGAGGACGCAGGGCGTGATCCGCCCAAGATTCCAGATTGATGACGATCTCGAATTCGCCTTCGGGAACCCCGCCGGTGAAGTCCACACGCCCGTAAACGTTGCTCTCGTCGATTCCGGCGTAAATCGAATCCATTAAGAAAACCTTGCCGTGCATGGCACCTTGACGGCGGTCGGCGGTATAGTGAGCGGCTCCCATCCACTCGAAGTAGCTGATCATGTCGCCAGAGACTCTGGGTCGGATGTAATGGGTCTGGGGCGTGAACAACGGCTGCACCGTGCCACTGATAATGGGCTGCGCTAGGTAATCGGGCGGCGTGGCACCGAGAGCCTGGTAGACATTGGATAGGTGCTTGCGGTAGAGCTCGTCAAAGTCACGATCGTTGGCGGAGTGGTGCTCTGGCCCGTACCACCAGTTCCAATCGCTGCCCTCGGCAATGGAGAGCTCTTCTTTTGCAAGCTTGCGCTGCTCCTCTGAACATGCGGATGAGGCCTGTGCGTAGAAATTCCGCGCGTGGTAGAGGTAGTCCCAGGAACGGTTATCTTCGGGCGCGCCGATCCAGACGTTGAAGTTGGCGTGAATCCAGGAGCCGGGGGTGAGGGAGTGGAGATGGTTGAAATTCTTGTGCCGGGCGATGGCCTCAGAAACGGTGGCCGCTTCGATCGACTTGTCGTCCTGCAACATGTCATAGAAACGGCGCAGGAACTCCCTGCCCGATTCTGGGTAGTATTCCCACGCATTTTCGCCATCCAGGATGATCGATATAACCGCATCGCTACCTGTACGAAGAATGGGTTGTGCAGAATCTTTAATGTTTTGGATGAGGTGAGAGGCAGCCTCTCGGGCCGGCATGCCCGAGTAAACGAAGCCAATTAGATCGGAGATCGCATGATCGCGGAAGAGCAGGTGCATGCGGGTCTGGCCGCTCTCGAAGGAATGGATGTTGTAGAGCTTGCCGGCTGAAACGTCGGGCACCCGACCCTGCCCGTCGCGCATAAACGACATCCCGAGAGTACGGGCCAGGACGCCCTCATCGGTGGCCATCCAGTTGACGCCCAGCCCACTCGCGATGCCCAGCACTTCTTCAGAAACACTGCCTTCTGACGGCCAGACGCCTTTCGGGCGCACACCGAAGACCTTTTGGTGCAGATCGAGGCCGCGCTCGAGCTGCTCACGAGCATCTTCGGGGTGCCGAAAACGGTTTTGCGGGAGCGGCAATCCAGGGGTAGAGACCGCGCCCTGATTGGTGTCGCACAGGAGCGGCAGAATCGGGTGATAGAAAGGAGAAGTTGCAATCTCGATTCTTCCCTCTTTCGCGGCCTTGGCGTGTGCTGGTAGCACGCGCTGGATAAGCGCTGTCTCATGACGGACGACGAATCTCTGATCTTCCAGGGAATAGTTGCGCCCCTTGCGCACCAGTTCAGCGATTTCCGGCTCCTGCAGAAAGAATTCGTCAAACCACGCCAGTTGGGAAAGCACCTGCAGGTCGGTGTAGTCCTGACGTTGAAAGAACTTGTCGGCCCGATCCGGATTCGAACCGGCGCTTTGAAAGCGCTCCCAAAGCTCAAGATATCGCGGGTAGCGGCCAATCAAGCGAACAGGATTCGCCTGGAATAAATACTGCAGCGCGAATCGGCGTTCCTCTGGGCTCAGATCGCGAACCGGCTTGGAGGCAACCGTGAAGAATGGATCATGCGCCGTGCCGCTTTCGTAGTCCTGGATTTGCGTGATCAGCGACGGAACCAGATTGAAGGTTTGATGGATGTCGGGGAACTCGTCCAGCAGCTTCACCATTCCGTAGTAGTCTTTGAGAGCGTGCAAACGCACCCATGGGAGACGGTACTCTCCTGTGACCAGGTCTTTGTAGAAAGGTTGATGTTGGTGCCAAAGAAGAACGACACGCAAAACAGACATCGGCGGCTGAATCCTGATTACAATGGGATTTTTAGCAGTCTAGCATGTGAGCGCTCCAGCACTCAGCCGTCCGCTTGCACTCAGTGGCTCGAGGTTATGCAACTCCAAAGATCGATCCTGATTCTGAGTGCTGAATCGAATTTCACTCAACCATGAAAAACTCGCACTCCGTAATTTCTGATGCGGCCCGCCACGATGTGAGCCTGCTCTCGAAACAGGACCTGTATCTGTTTAACGAGGGCCGCAATTATCGTGCGTACAACCAGCTCGGCGCGCACCCGGCCACTCACGAAGGAGAACCCGGGACCATCTTCAGCGTGTGGGCGCCGAATGCGCGGTCGGTAAACGTAATTGGGAATTTTAACGATTGGAACCCCAAATCACACGACCTGCAGCCGCGCGGCTCGTCGGGAATTTGGGAAGGTTTCATTCCTCGGGTCGGGAAAGGCGCTCTGTACAAGTATCGAATCGTTTCGCATCATCACGGGCATGTGGGAGACAAAGCGGACCCGTTCGGGGTTTATCACGAGAAGCCGCCTCGCACCGCGTCGATTGTTTGGGACCTGGATTACAACTGGGGCGATGACGAGTGGATGAGGTCTCGCGGCGGACGGCAATCCCTACATGCGCCGATCTCCATTTATGAACTCCACCTGGGATCATGGATGCGGGTCCCAGAGGAGCACAACCGCTGGCTGAGGTACGGTGAGATTGCGCCAAAACTAGCAGAGTATGTGAAAAGGATGGGCTTTACCCACGTCGAGTTGCTGCCCATTATGGAGCATCCTTATTTTGCCTCCTGGGGATATCAGACGACGGGATACTTTGCCCCAACCTCTCGCTACGGCACCCCGCAGGACTTCATGGGCTTTGTGGACTATCTGCACCAGCAGGGCATCGGCGTGATTCTTGATTGGGTTCCCTCGCACTTCCCTTCCGATGCGCATGGGCTCGCCTACTTTGACGGCACGCATTTGTTTGAGCACGCCGATTGGCGATTGGGGTTCCATCCCGATTGGAACACGTACATCTACAACTATGGCCGCAACGAGGTGCGGAGTTTTCTGCTCTCGAGCGCTATGTTCTGGCTGGACAAATATCATGCCGACGGGTTGCGGGTGGATGCCGTGGCCTCGATGTTGTATCTGGAC